>Ga0209169_10000340_pt1 | contig 28245 bp, 22 predicted proteins | sample HubBroMetageWRM4_FD_188346 | JGI IMG/M metagenome (GOLD analysis project Ga0209169, IMG submission 188346) | Warmed soil microbial communities from the Hubbard Brook experimental Forest, New Hampshire - Hubbard Brook CCASE Soil Metagenome WRM 4... | ecosystem: Environmental > Terrestrial > Soil...
GGACAAGCGCCGTACCCAGCTTTTGGCCAACCGCGCGGAAGGCGATAGCGTTGACGCCGGCGCCGTCGGCAGATTTGAGCCGCACCCGAATATGCGCCTGGCCGACCTCCTCGGCGTAGGAGATGGTATGCCCCGGCAGCGCAATCGTCGGCTCGGGATTGCCTGAGCCGAACGGTCCGGCGCGCTCCAGGAGCGCGACGAGTTCGAGATTTGCAGCCGCCGCGCTCACCGCACCGTCGATCAGAAGTCCGTTGGCGCGCCGCGCGTTCGCTACGTCGGCGCTGAGCGTCGACTCGAGAAACGCGCGAAACGCCGCGAGCGCATCCCGGCGCAGCGTCGCGCCGGCCGCCATGGCGTGACCGCCGCCCTTAACCAGCAAACCTTCGGCCACGGCGCTGCGCACCGCGCGGCCGATATCGACCCCCGGTATCGACCGCCCGGAGCCGGTGCCGATACCGCCGGGTTCGAGCGCGATGGCGAAAGCCGGCCGGCTAAATTTTTCCTTCAGCCGCGCGGCCACAATGCCGACAACGCCCGGATGCCAACCTTCAGCCGCGGTGACCACGACCGCGCCCTTCTCCTCGATGCCGAGCGCGGCCATCGCCTCGGCTTCGGCCTCCGCCAGCGTATCCAGTTCGATCGTTTGCCGTTCGCGGTTGAGCCGGTCGAGTTCGGCGGCGATTTGTGCCGCCTTGTCCGGGTCGTCTTCGAGCAGCAATTTCACGCCGAGATCGGCGCGGCCGATGCGCCCGCCGGCATTGATGCGCGGCCCCAACAAGAAACCGAGGTGCCAGGCCTCAGGCGGACCGGAGAGCCTGGCCACGTCCATCAGGCTTCGATGGCCGATGCGCTCGCGCCGACGCAGCGCAATGAGCCCTTTGGCGACGAAGGCGCGATTGAGACCGACGAGCGGTACGACGTCGGCGACAGTACCGAGCGCGACGTCGTCGAGCAGCGTGAGGAGATCCGGTTCGGGACGGCCCTCGTTCCAGAAGCCGCGGGTGCGCAATTCGCGATTGACCGCCACCACGGTCATGAAGGTCAAACCCACCGCGGCGAGATGACCGAGACCGGAGAGATCGTCGCGGCGGTTCGGATTGACGATGGCGATTGCCGGCGGCAGGGCTTCGTCCGCCTGATGGTGATCGACAACCACGACATCGACGTTTAGCCGATGCGCTTCCGCCAGCGGCTCGATACTGGTGGTGCCGCAATCGACGGTCACCAAGAGCGTCGCGCCGCGCGCGGCGAGCGCTCGTACCGCTTCGACATTCGGCCCGTAGCCTTCGAACAGCCGATCCGGAATATGGATGAGAGGCTCGAGGCCGGCATGCCGGAGAAAGCGCGCCAACAGCGCCGCCGAAGTGGCACCGTCGACATCGTAATCGCCGAAGATCGCGACCGTCTCGCCGCGCGCGACGGCGTCGGCGATCCGGCCGGCGGCCTCGCGCATTCCCGCAAGCACATGCGGATCGGGCATATCGCGTTTGATCGCCGGATCGAGGAATGCGTCGACACCGTCCACGTCGATGTTGCGGCCGGCAAGGATGCGCGCAAGCAATTCGGGAACTTCGTGACGCTGCGCGATCGCGAGCGCCCGGGCGGCCCCGCGCTCGTCGAGCCGGTCGCGCCATGCTCGTCCCGTCGCCGAATGCTCGACGCCGAGGAAGTGGCCGTTGCTCATCGCCGAAATGCCGCGCGGTTCAAAACCCATCCTACCAGACTAGCCGATTCTTGATCGCGCAAACGCGCCAATCTCCGTGTCTCAAACGGCAGGATTCGGTGTCTTCCGGCAGTTCGTCGATCGCACCTCCGGCGGCGCAAGATGCCGCAAAATGCCCGCCGTACAGAGGGCGGTTTCGACTCCTGGAAGAAGACCGCTACACCGCTGGTCGCGTCGGCGCCGGCGCACGCGCAACTTTTGATCGCGCCAGGCGAGTGTCACCTGCGTGTAAGAAAGCCGGCATCATCGCGTCAGAAACGCGGGCTAGCGTGTTAGCCGTTTCTTAAACTCTCTGAACAGCAGCCATAGATTTCGGGGGCGCGGGTGCCGGTTTTCGGTGCGCTGTCGCGCGGCTTGTCGCGCAATGCTGAGCAAGGTCGTCTCGCGCGACGATTGGGCGCCGGGATCTGCCTGTTTGCGGCCTGCCTTGCGTCTGCAAGCCTGGCACGCGAGCCTGACCCTCCGAGCGATCCCTGCCGGCGGCCTGAAGCAGGCAGCGCCGCTGCCGAGCCGCAAGATCTCCGAAGCAATGACGGCGTCCTCAGCGTCGATCTCGCGCTGTTCAATTCCAAACAGCCCGATGGCTCGACCCGCTACTGCTACGTGACGCCGGACGGTGCACCCTCGCCGACTTTGCGTGTCAAACCGGGCGACCAGCTCATTCTGCGGCTGCGAAATAAGTTGGTTGACGTCGCGGCGGCGGCAGCGAGTGCGGATGACTCGCACGATCCGGCGGCGCCGATCGCCGGGCCGATCTGTGTGCGGAAAAAGCAGGCCGATGCTTGCGCTAGCGGCGCCATGACGCCGATTTCGACCAATCTGCACTTTCACGGCATGACGGTGCCTCCGATCTGTCATCAGGACGACGTCATCAAGACTTCGATCCAGCCGGACGATCCGTTCGAATACCGCATGCAGATTCCAGCGGACCAACCGCCCGGACTTTATTGGTATCACCCGCACATTCACGGCTTCAGCAAAGTGCAAGTGCTGGGCGGGGCTTCGGGCGCGCTGATTGTTGAAGGCATCGAACGCGCCAATCGAGCCGTCAGCGGCCTGCCCGAGCGCGTTCTGATTATCCGCGATCAAGAATTGCTCAATCCCGATGCGCCGCCGGCAAAATCGGAGCCGGTGGTGCCCAAGAATCTGGTCGATAATGACGGCGACGCAGTCAATACCGGCACCGGTTTCGGCAAGCCGTCGAAGGACTTGTCGATCAACTTTGTACCGGTGCCCTACCCGGACTATCCGCCCGCCACGCTGACTATGAAGCCGCGCGCGCGCGAATTGTGGCGCGTCCTTAATGCATCGGCGATCACCTATCTTAATCTCGCCGTGTTGTTTCGGCGCACGCCGCAACCGCTCGGCATCGTCGCCATTGACGGCGTCCCGATTAATTTCAATGGCAGCCCGGCTCCCGAAGTCAACGCGGTCAATCACATCGGCATTCCGCCGGGCGCCCGCGCGGAGTTTATTGTCGAGGGGCCACCGGCCGGCGTGCCTGCCCTGTTGGTGACGCGATCGGTCGACACCGGCCCGGGCGGCGAAAACGATCACTGAACTCACACAGTGGGCGCGAAAGCGTAAATCCACCCGAACCCGCTGCGCAAAATTTGTGCACGCGCGTGCTCATTCTTGCATGACGCTTGCATGGCAATTGAAGTCAGTTCCTATGGGTGGCGTTCAATGAACCTTCTCAGTCTCGATATTCGCATGCTTCGTTCGCTAACTTCCGTCGCGGACACCGGCAGCATCACCGAGACGGCGCGGCAACTCGGCCGCACCCAGCCCGCGATCAGCTTACAAATTCAGCGGCTTGAGGAAATTACCGGCAAGGCGCTGTTTCGTCACGAAGGCCGCCGAATGCAACTGACCCAGGACGGCGACATGGTTCTGGGTTATGCAAAATCTATCCTACGGTTGCACGATGAGCTCCTCTCGCGTTTATCGTCACCGGACGTACAGGGCCACGTGGTGGTAGGCGTTCCTGATCTCTACGCCGCCTACATGCTGCCGTCAGTGCTTTCGGTCTTTAAAGAAGCATTCCCGCGCATCCGGGTCGAAGTGCGCTGTGCGCTGTCAACTCCGACAGTGGAGCGCGTACGCCGCGGCGAAGTCGACGTCGCGCTGGTGACGCGGATGAATAACTTTACCCGCGGTCTCGTGGTGCACCAGGAGCAATTGGTGTGGATGGCCGGCGAGACGTCCTGCGCGCAATTCGACGATCCAGTGCCGCTCGCGTTACTTCCGCCCGGAAATATTTACCGCGAATATGCGATCGACCACATTGAGCGCGCTGGACGTCAGTGGCAAATCGTGTGTGTCAGTGAAAGCGTGAGCGGCCTGCAAGCCGCCGTGTTCGGCGGCATGGCGGTTACGGTTCTCGGACGCTGCGCATTGGTCGCGGGGATGCGCGAACTTACCCCGGAAGACGGTTTTCCGGCACTGCCGAAGGTCGATCTGCTGCTTTACAAAGCGCCCGGCGTTTCATCGCCGGCAGTCGATGCCTTGCACGATTATCTGGCCCATTATGTCGGGCTCGACAGCGTGGTCGATCCGCAGCGGAAGGTGCGTGACTCCTGGCGCGAACAGACGGCGCGGAGCGGATTCGCGGCGCGCAGCGACTCGAGCCTCGCGTTTTCGAAATAGCGCTTTACCCCGCCGTCGGCGGCGCGTCCCCGTTCACCAGCTGGACGCGGCGCGCCGTCAATGGGAGATCATCCACGGCCGGCTGTTCGGGAAGCTCTTCGATCCTTTGTTTCCCTTATTGACGCGACGCGACATCCCCCCCGAACAACAAGCGCAGCCGCCGCCGTGCGATCCTTTGAGCGAGGATAGCGTGCGGGGCGAGTTGGCGCTCCGCTCGTTGGCCGCGTGCGCCGCTCGCGTTTGTGCCGAAACGGTCGAGCAGTAAGGCGCCGTCAGAAAGGCACGCGGCGCCGCTGACGCACAGCTCGGGCATTCCGATGGCAGAGCAGATTCCGCCATCGGCCGCATCAGCGTGAACGGACCGCAGCGCTCACAAAGATAGTCATAGACCGGCATCGGGCTTGCTCACTTGTCCGGTGAAACCGGGATGTCGACGCCGCCCTTGATATGTTTGGTCGGCCCAGCGGCGTTCGGCATAATATCGAACTCGAAGATTTCCGTGGGCAGCCAGAGCGTCGCGCAGGCATTGGGGATGTCGACAACGCCGGAGATGTGGCCCTGCACCGGAGCAGTCCCGAGGATCGAATAGGCCTGCGCCTTCGAGTAGCCGAATTTGGTCAAATACTCGATCGCGTTCAGGCAGGCCTGCCGATAGGCGACATGGACATCGAGGTAGTGCTGCTTGCCCCACTCGTCCACTGAGATGCCTTCGAAGATAAGGTAGTCGTTATAGGTCGGCGTGATCGGCGAAGGCTTGAAGATCGGGTTTTTGATGCCGTATTTGGCCATGCCGCCTTTAAGCACTTCGACCTTGATATGCAGCCAGCCGGCCATCTCGATGGCACCGCAGAACGTGATCTCGCCGTCGCCCTGGCTGAAATGAAGATCTCCCATGGAGAGCCCGCCGCCCTTCACGTAGACTGGGAAGTAGATTTTCGATCCGCGCGACAGGTCCTTGATGTCGCAATTGCCGCCATGCTCGCGTGGCGGCACGGTGCGGGCGCCCTCGGCGCCGACCTTGGCCTTGGCGTCGCCCTTCGCGGTGCCTGCATGCGCCGTGGCGGCGAACGGCGGATTGGCCAACGGCGGCACCCGCGTCGGGTTGGTGGCGATGAAATCGACTTCACGTTTGTTCCAGGTCGCAAGCAGATTGGCGTCGGGCAGGCAGCCGATCAGCCCGGGATGGATGAGTCCGGCAAATTTGACGCCGGGAACGTGACGCGAGTGGGTGTAGAGGCCGGAAATATCCCAGATCGACTTTTGCGCCAGCGGAAAATGATCGGTCAGGAAGCCGCCACCATTCTTCTTCGAGAAGAAGCCGTTGAAGCCCCAAAGGCTTTGCGGCATCGCGCCGACGTCAAGCAGGTCAACGACCAAAAGATCGCCGGGCTCGGCGCCTTCGACGCCGATCGGCCCGGATAAGAAATGCACGATCGACAGATCGATGTCGCGCACATCGTCAGCGGAATCGTTGTTCTTGATGAAGCCTCCGGTCCAGTCGTAGGTCTCGACGACAAAATCGTCGCCCGGTTTCACCCACGCGATCATCGGGATGTCGGGATGCCAGCGATTATGGATTGCCGGGTTTTTGTATGGAGATTCGGAGAGATCAATCTTGATCAGGGTCTTTGGCATGGTTCAACCTCGCTAAAACTTACAGGTGACCGAGAAACGTGAATCAGCTTGCCAGCAGTTCTTTGATCGCCTTATCGACGAATTCGATATCGGGACTGGTGCCGCGCGGATCGCCGGCGAAATGACCCCAATCGCTTTTGCAAATGCGTAATTCGGCGTTCGGCATGTGCTCGACTTCGTATTGGCTGTCTTCCGGCGGAAAGTAGAGATCGGTCGAGGCCGGCATGACGATCGCCTTGGCCTTGATAGCTCCAAGCGCCTTGTCGAAGTCTCCGCCGTATTTGGGATCGCCGGAAATGTCCGCGTACTGCCAGGTCCACAGCAGAGAGAGGAGATTGTTCGCGTCCTTGGCGAGAAAGAAGCCTTCCCAGAAATAGACCAAGAAATCCTCGAGCGACGAATAACCCCAAGGCACGTCGGCCGCCCGGCCGCCGAAGGGGCGTTTGGGAAGCGCGAGATCGAGCTTCTTGCGATAGAAAGTCTGCGAAAAGCCCCAGCCGGCATAAACCCGCGCGGCGGCGCGCAGACCGCGGCGTGGCGGCTCCTTATACCAGCCGTAGTCGTATACGGCGTCCGCGGTCAGCGCGGCCTTCACCCCTTCAAGGAAAACGAAATTGTGCCGCGAGCAACGCGCGGCGCCCATGAACGGCAGGATCCGCTCCACCATGTCGGGGAACGACGCGCCCCATTGGAACGATTGCGCCGCGCCCATCGACCAGCCGGTCACCAGCTTTATCTTCTCGATGCCGAATTTTTCGGTGACAAGTCGATGCTGAAGTTGGACTTGGTCGTAGACGGTGACGCGCGGAAAGCGCGCGCGATCATAGGGCTCGGCTGTGTTGCTCGGGGACGACGATAAGCCGTTGCCGAGCATGTTGGGAATGATGATGAAATATTTGCTCGGGTCGAGCGCCATGCTCTCGCCGATCATCCACTCGTTGTCGTAATGCTGCGCCGAGTACCAAGTCGGGTAGACGATGACGTTGTCTTTCTTGGCGTTGAGCGTGCCGTATGTCTTGTAGGCGAGTTTTGCGTCGCGCAGCGTCGCTCCGGACTGCAGGACGATATCGCCGAGATCAAAAGTTTGATAATCTGACACCGATTTTCTCCTTAGGCTTCGAACGCGAACTGACGGGCATCGCCGGGTTTTCTATTGCTCATGGTCATTAATGGTCGTGGGCCAGGATGCGGGCGTGATCGACCGGCCAACTCGCAAGTACGCTGTCGCCGATAGTGACCGGGTTGTTGAAGAACTTTCGCTCCGAAACGTAGGCGACGAAATCTTCGGAACCGCCCGCGTTGAGCATGACCTTGACGAAATAGCCCTGATATTCGACGGCCTTGACTTTGCCGGATACTGCAACCGTGTTGGCGGGAGGCGAGCCGCCGGGGGACGTCAACTCGATGTCATCGCGGCGCACCGCAATTGCGATTGGATCACCGGTTTCAACGTTGACGCCTGGTGTCAAAGGCACCTTGAACCCGGAGCCGGTCAAACCGGTGACTTCGGCGTGCTGACCGTTGACGGTCCGCACCTTTCCCATGAGCACATTCTGCCCACCGAGAAATTCGGCGACGTAGCGGTCTTTGGGACTATCGTAAACATCGCGGGCAGCCCCAGCCTGGCGGATCTTCCCCTTCTCCATCACCACCACGAGATCGGCCAGCGCGATCGCCTCGAGCTGGGTGTGCGTGACATGAACGAAGGTGATGCCAAGATCGCGCTGCATACTGCGCAGCTCCTGGCGCATCTGGATGCGCAGGAATTCGTCCAGCGCCGACAGCGGCTCGTCGAGCAACAGTACGCGCGGCTCGGTGATGGCCGCGCGCGCCAACGCGACGCGTTGTTGCTGACCGCCGGATAATTGCGCCGGCAGGCGGTCGGCGAACTCCGCCAATCTGACCTTTTCCATCATCGCGTCCGCCGCCTTGTGCCGCTCCGCCTTGGACATGCCACGGACGCGCAGCGAGAAGGCGATGTTGTCCCGCACATTAAGATGCGGAAACAGCGCGTAAGACTGAAACATCATGGCGGTACGCCGCGCGACCGGCGCTAACCCGACGACGTTTTCGCCACCGATCAGAATTTCGCCGGCGGTCGGATCGTCGTGACCGGCGATCATGCGCAGGATTGTGGTCTTGCCGCAGCCGGACGGACCGAGGAGGCAGCAATAGGCCTTGTCCGGGATTGTTATATTGACGCCGTCTACCGCGTTGACGAAACCGTCAAAGCTCTTAACGACCCCTGCAAGCTCGATGCTGCCCGCTCCAACGGCCATGCCGATGCTCCTCAAGTGGCCGGGACGCGGACCGCGCGCCGCTTCTGGATCGAAGCGATGGCGCCGAGGCAAATCGCAATGATCACGAACGAGACGATGGTGGTGACGGTGCCGAGCGCGTAGAGCGACGGCGAGGTAATGTTCAGCGTCATGGTCCAAATCTCCAGCGGCAGCGTGTTGAGCGATCCTGCGGTCTGGAGTGTTCGGGCGAATTCGTCATACGACAGCGTGAACCCGAATAGCGCGACCGCGACCAGCCCTGGCGCCAGAATGGGAATGACGACGAGTCTTATGGTCTGCCAGCGGGTCGCACCCAGGTCATAGGCCGCCTCCTCCCAGGCGCGGTCGAAACGCGACATGACCGCGAACATGACCAGCACGCCGAATGGCAGAGTCCATGATAGTTGCGCGCCAATCGCCGAGGTGTACCAAGCGCCTTCGACGCCGATGAAATGCAGGACCAGTCCGACGCCGATGCTCAGCACCAGCCCCGGCGCCACCAGGCTGCCGATCATCAGATAAAAGACGACGCCGTCGCCGACAAAACGCCGGCGGAACGCCCAGCCGGCGAGGAAGGACATGATCACGGTGGCGACCGTGACGATCGCCGCGAGTTTTATGGAGCGCTCAAACGAGCCTTTGACGTCACCGGTTCGCACTTGCGTGAACAGGTCGACAAACCAGTGCAGCGATAGGCCTTTCATCGGAAAGACCAGGCCGCCCCGGACATCCTGAAACGACAGGACGTATATGCAGATCATCGGTCCGTAGAGCGCGAGAACGTAAAGCACGAAGACGGTGGAGAGGACGTAGAACGTCCAGGGCCGACCCTCGGCGCGCGGCGCGATGGCATGCGCTACAACCGCTTTGGAGACCGGCGGCACTGCGACCGCGCTTCGAGCTGCCGCACTCATCGCGTCAGTTCCTTGCGAATGTCCACGGTCCGCAAGATCAGCGCCACCAGCAGCGTCACGACAATTGTCAGCACGACGGCGCTTGCCGCCGCCGAAGGATATTGCAGAACGCCGACATCTTCGTAGAGCGCGCCGACCACGGACGCCGAGCCGCCGCCGCTCATGACTTTGATCACGAAGAAATCGCCCATGACGATGGAAACGACGAAGATCGATCCCAGCGCGATGCCATTCTTTGACAGCGGCAGAATGATCATGCGCATGATGTCGAGGCGACTTGCACCGGCGTCGAGCGCGGCTTCGACGATCCGTTTGTCAATCCGCGCCATGGCGTTGAAGATCGGCACGATCATGAAGATCGTGAGCTGATGCACATAAGCGACCACGACGGAAAATCCGGAAAACAACAAGAATTCGAGCGGCTCATTGATGACGCCGACCCGCAGCAGCGCGGTGTTGATCAGGCCCTCTTTGCCAAGGAGCGGAATCCACGAAATCATGCGGATGATGTTCGAGGTCCAGAACGGCACGGTGCAAAGCAGGAATAATCCGATCGCGAGCAGCGGATTGCGGATATGAAAGACCAGGAAATAGGCGACCCAAAACCCGATAATCAGCGAAAACAGCCACGTTAAAATCGTGAACTCGATGGTCTCGGCGTAAAGGTTGGCTGTCAGCTTCGAGCTGAAGATCTCGGTGTAATTCTGGAACGTCGGGTCGGCAATAAGACCGCCAAATCCGTCGCTCTGAAAAAAGCTCGCCGCCAGCACGACGAGAATCGGCGCCACGAAAAACGGGATCAGCACGAGCATCAGCGGCGTTACATAAAGCCAACTGAGAATCTGTCCCCGTCCGCTCAAACGACGGCTCCGCAAGATGTTGAATCTGACGTCAATGATTAAGCAAGAAGCGGGCCGACCCGAAAACGAGCCGGCCCTGCCCGCGCGTTAGGCGACTTTGAAGTCGTTCCAGCGCTTGTTCATATAGGCCGCTTCATCCATCAGCGTGTTCCAGCACACAATGTTGGTGACGCGCTTGACGAACGAGCCGCCGTCGCGGACCGTGCCGGCCTTTTCCATCGGCACGCCATACGGATCGGTGATGTCGCTCGGCGCCGGTTTGCCTTCGTACCAGTAGGCCCACTCGGTTTCGGTCATGTATTTCTTGGCGGTCGGCGGCACCGGGCTGTAATAGCCGTAGCGGCTGACGAAGGCGCCCTGCCAACCGGAAAGATACCAATTGAGATACTCATAGGCGGCATCGAGTTTCTTGCCGCTGAGGTGTTTCATCAGCGCCATACCGTTGCACCAGCCGCGGTAGCCCTCTTTGCCCGACTTTTCGTTGACCGGCGCGTAAACGCAAGGGATGCCCTTGACGCGCACCGCGGCGACGGCCGGCGACCACATCGATTGAATAATGACTTCGCCCGCCGCCATGAGCTGTACCGACTGGTCGAACGTGGTCCAGGTGGCGCGGAATTGGCCGGCCTTTTTCAGCTCGATCAACTTGTCGGCCGTGAAGTCGATCTCCTTTTTAGTCATATTGCCTTTGTTGCCGTATTTGATCAGGCCGGCGCTCTCAAAGCACAGCGCCGCATCCATGATGCCGATTGCCGGCACGTCGAGGATCGCAGCTTTGCCTTTGAACTTCGGATCGATCAGATCCTTCCATTCCGTCACGGGATGATCGATCAGGTCCGGCCGGTAGCCGATCGAGTCGGCGTTGTAGACCTGCGGCAGGAACGTCATCCAATCAGTCACGCCGTCGTGCAGCTCGGTCGAATTCGGCTTCTCGATATACATCGCCTCGTAGGGCGAAATTCCCTCTCGTGGAATCTTATGACCTTCCAGCTCGCCCTTGGTGAAGATCGGCAGAATGTTGTCGAATTCCTTGATCTTCTTGACTTCGATACCTTGCAGGATACCGCGCTTGGTCGCGAGCTTGGACTGCCAACCTTCGACGTCGGCGATGTCCACTGAATCCGGCTGCGTGATGAAGCGATTGATCGCCGCCGTGGTGTCGAGATTTTGCATCGTGACCTTGAAGCCGAGATCCTTCGACGCCTGGTCGCCGATCGCTTTCACGACGGAGTAGGAAACGCCGACGTGGCGCAGCTCGATGTCCTTGATCTCCTGCGCCCAAATGGTCGGGAACCCGGTGATGGCGCCGGCGCCGGCCGCGCCGCCAAGCAAGGCGCCGCCGGCCTTTAGCAGAGCACGCCGCGAAGGCCCTTTTGCCTTTGCGCGGGCACCCGAAACTTTTTCATTTGCCGGCGTTTTGGAAAATCCATTGTCTTTGGCCATGACTTTTCTCCCTGCGCGCAACGCACTCTTTGCGCGCACTGTTGTCTTCACAGGTTGCCGGCGTAGGTTCGTGGTCTCACACTTGCGTAGCAGAACTTCGCAACGCAAAAAAATTGGAAATACAAATTCGCTGTATAAGGCCGCCTAATGTGCAAATAAAAACGTCAGCGCTTGCCGGAATTATCATCAAATGAATATTTTGCGCCGGCGCACAATTCTAAAGCATATGAGATGCAGTCACTTATCCCGTCGCTCGAGCACCGGCGCCCATTTCGAATGCGTGCAGCCGCGCATTATTGACGAGCAGAAAGAAGTTATCCGACTGAAAGCGAACGCGGCATTGGCTTGCAGTCGCGTCGGCAAAAGCTCGAAGCGCGCGTCCCGGTGTGTCACACCGACATGGCCACAATCGGCACCGGTTTCTCGAACCCGCGCAGGATGTGATCGCCAACCGGGCGCCAAGCGCCGGGCGCCGCGCTGGCGAAGGAAGCTGTGGCGACCAGCGGGCAGCCGAGTGTCTTGGTCAGATCTTGAACCCTGACGACTTCATTCACCGCCGAACCGACCAGCGTGAACTGCAAGCGCTCCGGCACCCCGACATTTCCATAAATAACTTCACCGACGTGGAGCGCGACACCGAAGTCGAGAACCAAGCCGTCGACCGCCGGCGACGCCGCCAATCGCCTGCGAGATTCCAGAGCCGCGGCAAGCGCCCGACCGCAAGCCTCCTGCGGCGCGCCCTCGATGCGAAACAAGCCGAGCACCGCATCGCCGACCAGGCTGACGACCTCGCCGCCGTGGTCAAGGACGGCGGCCGCCGTCATCTCGAAATAACGACCGAGCAGGCGGAGGAACGCTTCAGCGGAAAGTTGGTCGGCAAATTCCGTCGAACGGCGCAGGTCACTAAACCACAACGCCGCGGTGATCTTTTCGCCGTCGCCACGGCGGATCGAACCGTTGAGGACGGCCTGCCCGGCGCGCTTGCCGAGATAGGCGTGCGCCACGTTCTGCGCGACGCTGCGCTCGAACTTCGACTTCAGGGCGATACCAAGCTCGCGGGTGATGCGCTCAAGTTGCGCGATCTCGCCGTCGGTAAAGCCCGTTTCCCGATCGCCGAGCCAGGAGCAAATGATGCCGTTTTGTTTGGCCGCATCGAAGCCCACCAAGAATACGACATAATCGGTGCCGCCCAACGCACGAAATTCATCGAGGACGGCGAAGTCGATCAATGCCGTCTCGCCGGTCAGCCGACGTCGCAAAACCGGCAGGCGATGAGTCAAAGCATGGCCGATGGGGCTGCGTAGAAATTGTTCCTGCCCGCTCTCCTCCGGCCGGAAGAAATCGGCGACGACGCCTCTTTCGGCATTCCAATTCAGGATGGCGGCATCGTAGAGCGGGTGGAGCACCCGGAAGGCCACCTGCCCGCGTAAAATCGGCGTTCCGACACCGCGTAGCCGCAGGCATAGCTCGCCGAAAAGTCCCACCGGCTCGGTGTCGAGCAAAGCCTGTTCGGCCAGCCACTCGACAATGGCGTTGCCGAGAACGCTTTCTGATGCTGCTTGGTTATCCATCCGCGCGATCTTATCGCAGATCAACGCTTGTGCGCCCAGTCTTTCCAATTCTCTCGAAGATGTCGCGTCTCGTGGCGGCCCTTCACCCCGACGCGCGCGCACTCACCAGGCTTAACGGAGGCGTCAAAAATCGAGAATGTCACCGTCAAAGAATCCAATCCCCGGATCGACCTCGTCAATCATTTGTTGCGCGACCGTCGGGGGAAGATCACCCGATCCGATGGCCATCGGTGCTTGCGGCGCCGGCGATACCAGATTCTGATAATTTTTCATCGCGAGCGCGTCGCCAAGAAAGACACATTTGCAATAATCGGGATCGGCATAAAGGTAGTAGCGTCGTGCGCCTTTTGTACGGGAAACGAACTTGCGCGCCGGCAACAGTCGCAAGCGATCGAGTTGTTGAGGGGTGTTGGCGACGCGCATGACGAAGCCCATGTCCTCGAGCCTCATGTCAGCGCCTTCTGGCCCAGCCACCGCGTTGCCGGGAAGAAGCCCGAACACCATTAAGGCAAGTAGACCTAAATCACCTAGACGCATCGTAGACCTCTTAAACCGCGCCCGCCGGCTGCGCACCGTAGCGAGTCGACTTCGGGCAGAATGACCGCAGCGAGCGCTCACCCGCGCCCATCCATGTACAAGACGGCCTCGCCTGCCTTACAGATAATTTTTCAGAAAGCGCAATATCTGCGGCGCCGCGATTGCCGAAAAACTATGACGACCGATCAGCGGATCGGACACCCAGAAGTGGCCCGCTCCCGGCACCACAATTCGCCGTGCGACAAAGCCCGCCTGCGTCAGCGCCGCTGAAAAGGCGTCGGACTGACTTTGCGCGTCGACAAGCGTATCGCGATCGCCGCTGATGATAAGAAAGCGCGGCAGCGGCCGATCGCCGGCCCGACCCGCAGTGACATAGCTGATCGGCGACGATTCGAGGTAGCGCGCGCCGTTCTGCTCCGGAGCGACGCCGAGAAAGGCTTGCGTGATGTTGTCGGGCGGACGAACGATCCGGTCGCTGTTGCGCTCGGACAAGTCCTCGCGCCTTGATTGGGCGAGAACGTCGTGTTGCCACTGCGCCACCATGTCGTAGATGCCGTAAAAGCCGATGACGACTTTCACGTCGATCGGAGTGGTAGCGTAGGCATCGTCGCGATACTTCGAGGTGAAGCGGTCACCGCCAAGCGCTAGCAGCGCGGCGAGGCAGCCTCCCGCGGAGTCGCCCACAAGGCCGATGCGGCTTGCGTCGATGTTGAATTCGACGGCTTTTGCCCGGATGAATTCGATCGCCGCTCTTACATCATAGACCGCGGCCGGATACATGCCGGGCTTTCCCAATCGATATTCGATGGAAAAAAGCCCATAGCCATTGCGGGCGAGCAGTGGTCCCCAGTTTTTATAGAAGCCGCGGTCGCCAGCTTGCCAAGCCCCGCCGTGGATCGCGACCAATACCGGTACTCCGGGACGTTGTTTGGGCAGATAAAGATCACCAACAAGCTTGACGCCATCGTGTTCGGCGTAGGCGAGGCCGGACCGAACGGAAACCCCATCATCGGCCGCGGACGCGCGAACCGTCGGCGCTAGCATCAGAACAAAGCCAAGCATCCACAGCAGGCTTTTTGCGAAGCGCATTTGCCGCCCTGGCCCGACCGGCTTGATTGGCAAACCTAAAACTTATCGAGCTGACGGTGCTCCGCCGTGATCCAGCGCACCGTGCCGCTGATCGAGCGCATAACCACGGTCTGCGTTCTCACCAAGGGGCCGTCGAATTTGACGCCTTGCAGCATGCGGCCATCGGTAATGCCGGTCGCGGCGAACAGGCAGTCGCCGCGCACCATGTCCTCGATTTGATATTTCTTGCGCGGATCCTTGATGCCCATTTTTGCGGCCCGCGTCCGCTTTTCTTCGGTATCGACCACGAGCCGGCATTGCATCTGGCCGCCGATGCAGCGCAGAGCGGCCGCCGCGAGTACGCCCTCAGGCGCGCCGCCGATGCCCATCGCAATGTCGATGCCGGTCTTGTCGGGATCGGCGGTGTGGATGACCGAGGCGACGTCGCCGTCGCTGATCAAACTCACCGCGCCGCCAGCTTTGCGCACGCCGGCAATCAGCTCGGCATGCCGCGGGCGATCCAGGATCATCGCCGTAATGGATTCCGGCTTGACGCCTTTGGCCTTAGCGAGGCTGCGGATGTTTTCCTCCGCCGGCGCGTCGAGATCGACGACGCCTTTGGGATAACCGGGGCCGACCGCGATCTTGTCCATATAAATGTCGGGCGCGTGCAGCAGCGTGCCGTGCTCGGCGAGCGCCAGTGTGGCGATCGAGCCCGGCATGTTTTTGGCGCACAAGGTGGTGCCTTCAACCGGGTCGACGGCAATATCGACTTTGAAGCCGCCTTTGCTGCCAACTTTCTCGCCAATGAACAGCATCGGCGCTTCATCCATTTCGCCTTCGCCGATCACCACGGTGCCGTCGATCGGCAACTTATTGAGCTCGCGGCGCATGGCGTCGACCGCCGCTTGGTCGGCTGCTTTCTCATCGCCGCGCCCCCGCAGCCGCGCGGCGTTCACCGCCGCGCGTTCGGTCACGCGGACGATCTCTAGCGCGAGAACCCGCTCGAGAATGAGCCCATGGGGAACCGTGATTGACGCCATTTCCATCTTGCTTGAGTTTGATGTGTGAGTTGTGGCTAATTCTTTTCGATGCGGATGACTTGCGGCTGCCCGGAGATTACACGGTCGCGGCGCACCGCGGCGAGGGCCTTTCGCACAGCATCCTCGGTCGTCGCATAAGTAATGAGAATAACCGGAACCGGCTCTCCCGAGCGTCCGCGCTGGTCGGTCGTCAGCCCTGACATTTCGTGGCGCTGCACAATCGACTCCAGCGAAATCTGCTGTTGCGCCAAGCGCCGCGCAATGGTCGCGGCACTGCCCGGCCGGTCGCGGGCGAGAAGGCGGATGTAATAGCCGCCCTCATGGCGCTGCATCGGCGCCTTGCGAACCGCCGTCATGCGGGCGGCGGGACGGCCAAACGGCGGCGTGCGGACTCCCCGGGCGACGTCGGCCAAATCGGAAACGATCGCCGAGGCGGTCGCCGCCCCACCGGCGCCCGGCCCGACTAGGGTAATCGGGGCGAGGCCGTCCGCGTCGACAGTGACGGCATTCGTCACGCCCATCACCTGGGCAATCGCGGATTCGCGCGGCACCATGGTCGGATGCACGCGCTGTTCGATGCCGGCGTCGGTTTTCACGGCCACGCCGAGGAGTTTGACGCGGTAGCCAAGCTCGGCCGCGGCATCGAGGTCGGCGAGCGTGATGGACGAAATGCCTTCGACGAAAATCGCCGCGGGATCGACTCTGGTACCGAAGGTGAGGCTCGAGAGGATCGCAAGCTTTTGCGCGGTATCGTGGCCTTCAATATCGAAGGACGGATCGGCTTCGGCATAACCCAGCCGTTGCGCCTCGTGCAGGCATTCGTCGAATGCGAGCCGATCCTGCTCCATCCGCGAGAGGATGTAATTGCAGGTGCCGTTGAGAATGCCGTAGATGCGCGTGAACGAACTGCCGTTAAGCCCCTCGCGCAATGTCTTGACGATCGGGATGCCGCCGGCGACTGAAGCTTCGAAATTTAGCGCGACGCGGTGCCGCTCAGCGAGAACGGCGAGCCGGTAGCCGTGCCGGGCCAGCAGCGCCTTATTGGCGGTCACGACCGGTTTGCCGGAGGCGAGCGCGATTTCGACCACACGCTTGGCGGGATCGCCCTCCCCGCCGATCACTTCGACCACCACGTCGATCGCCGGATCGGCGGCAAGTTTCGCCGGATCGGCGAACCAGCGGAATTTCTTCAAATCCACGCCGCGCTTTTTGCCGCGCGAGCGCGCACTTACGGCAACGATCTCGATCGGGCGGCCGCAGCGCGCGACCAGCTTTTCGCGCTCGCGGTCCAGGAGCTGAACCACAGCCGCGCCGACCGTTCCCAGTCCGGCAAGACCGACTTTCAACGGTTCGGCCATAAGCCCGCTAACCTAACCTGGAAAAGCGCGAGGATCGGCTAACGCCGCGTCGCCAAGGGTACGACGTTGTGCAGCATTTCCGGGCCGGTTTCAAGAAAGCGCCGGATGTTGCGCGCCGCCTGACGAATGCGCTGCTCGTTCTCGACGAGCGCGATGCGCACATGGCCCTCGCCGTGCTCGCCGAAGCCGGCTCCGGGAGAAACCGCAACGCTGGCCTTTTCGACCAAGAGCGTGGCGAATTCGACGCTGCCGAGCGAGTTGAAGGGCTCGGGAATTGGCGCCCAGGCAAACATCGAGGCTGCCGGCGGCGGCACTTGCCAGCCGGCACGGCCGAACGATTCAACCAAGGCGTCGCGACGGCGGCGGTAAATCCCGCGCATTTCGGCGATACAGTCATCCGGGCCGTTCAGCGCCGCGGTCGCCGCCACCTGGATCGGCGTGAAGGCGCCGTAATCGAGATAGGATTTCACGCGCGCCAGCGCGGCAATGACCCGTTCGTTGCCGACGGCAAATCCCATTCGCCAGCCGGGCATGGAATAGGTCTTCGACAGCGAGGTGAATTCGACTGCGACCTCCATGGCGCCGGCCACCTGCAGAATCGACGGCGGCGGATTGTCATCGAAATAGACTTCGCCATAGGCGAGATCGGAGAGAATGAGGAGCCCGTGCTTCTTCGCGAACGCGACCAGGTCGCGATAGAAATCGAGGTCGGCGACAGCGGCCGTCGGGTTTGACGGATAGCAGGTCACCACCGCAATCGGCCGCGGAATCGAATGCATCATCGCGCGTTCGAGTGCACTGAAAAACGCCGAGTTGGCCGCGACCGGCACCGATCGGATGGTGCCGCCCGCCATGAGAAATCCAAACGCGTGGATCGGGTAAGTCGGATTGGGAACGACAATCACGTCGCCCGGCGCGGTGATGGCTTGCGCGACGTTAGCGAAACCCTCTTTGGAGCCTAGCGTGGTGACAATCTGCGTTTCCGGATTGAGCTTCACGCCGAAACGCCGCGCGTAGTAGCCGGCCTGGGCGCGGCGCAGCCCCGGAATACCGCGGGACGCCGAATAGCGATCGGTGCGCGGCTTGCCGAGGGTTTCCTTCAGCTTCTCGATGACGTGCGCAGGCGCCGGCAGGTCCGGATTGCCCATGCCAAGGTCGACGATATCGGCGCCGCTGTTACGCGCAGCCGCCTTCGCCTTATTGACCTCTTCAAACACATAGGGCGGTAGCCGCCGGATTCGATAAAACTCTTCCATGTCACTAACGTAGGCGATGGACGATCCAACCTTTTATCACGGCTTGGCGTAGGCGCCGATCGATGTCGCGCCGGTGGCGTCATCGGCCGCCGCGGCGGCAGCAGCGGTAGGCTTGGCGGACGTCGTGGCTGGCTTTTGCTGCGCAACATTGACCGGCGGCGCCGGGGTGGCCGCCGTTTGCACCGGCTGGGCGCCTTGCGCCTCAGTACTCAAATGTTCGCGCTGGGAAATCAGCGAATCCGTTGCCGCTTTGACCTGATCGGGGGTCAGCGTGGTTTCGGCGCGCGGCGCTGGCATGTCATGCACGGCGGGAAAGCCAGCCTCTACGGCACAGCCGGCAAGCGCGAGGGTTCCGATAACGGCGGTCGCCGTCATCGCGCGTCTCATGGTTTCGCGACAAACGTGATTGCTCACGCAACCCCCAACCGCACCTAAGGCCTCGTTCCCTGGCCGCCCGGCCCCCGTCTGGGCTGGCTCGAAATAGGCTAACGCCTCAAAGGTTTACAAATATCGACCAACGGGCACGCACGGAATGCAATAACCCGCTATCATGGCCGAAACAAGGTCCGCACACGGCAGGGTAGCGCACGCCGGCTGCGAATGTGAAACGTTGTTGTGCGCCCTGCACAATGTCGTGCCTTGCGTGCCAGATTGATGCAGGCCATTTCTGAGTGAAGCGGCCGGATTCGTCGGCTGCGCATGGGAGGGAACGTCGGTGCGGGCTCCGTCGCAAACTCCGGCAAAGATCGGCGGCGTCGACGTCGAAGAGTTTTCGCGCAATCTTGCCCGGGCTGTCGAGGAAGGCGGCCGGGCGCTCGCCTCCTATCTCAAGCCGCGCCCGGAAGGCCGCAGTGACCAGGCGTTGGCTGACGAGATCACCGACGCGATCAAGACGTTCTCGCAGGTAGCGCAATACTGGCTGGCCGATCCCAAGCGCGCGCTCGAACTGCAAACGCGGCTTGGCAACGCCTATCTCGAGCTTTGGGCCACGGCCTCGAAACGGCTGACCGGCGAGCTGCCGCCGCCGGTGGCGGCCCCCGCCCCTAACGACAAGCGTTTCACCGATCCGGAATGGACCTCGAACCAGCTATTCGATTTCCTCAAGCAGGCCTATCTGCTCACCACCCGCTGGGCCAACCATTTGGTCAGCGACGCCGCCAACCTTGATCCGCACACCAGGCACAAAGCCGAATTTTATATGCGGCAGATCGTCAATGCGCTCTCGCCGTCGAACTTCGTCCTCACCAATCCGGAACTGCTGCGGGAGACGCTGACCAGCAACGCCGAGAATCTGGCGCGCGGCATGCACATGCTCGCCGAAGACATCGAAGCCGGCGGCGGCGTGCTGAAAATCCGCCAGTCCGATGCGTCGATGTTTGAGGTGGGCCGCAATCTCGCGGTCACGCCCGGCAAGGTGATCTACCAGAACGACGTGATGCAGCTCTTGCAATACGCGCCATCGACCGAGACCGTGCGCCAGCGGCCGTTGTTGTTGGTTCCGCCGTGGATCAACAAATTCTACATTCTCGATCTCACGCCGGAAAAATCCTTCATCAAATGGTGCGTCGACCATGGGCTGACGGTGTTCTGCATCTCCTGGGTCAATCCGGATTCCAGCTTGGCGCAGAAGTCATTCGAGGATTACGCGCGCGAAGGCCCGCTGGCGGCGTTAGACGCAATCAAGCAGGCGACCGGCGAGGACAAGGTCGACGTCATCGGCTATTGTGTCGGCGGCACGATGTTCGCCTCGGTGCTTGCGGCGATGGCGGTTTGGCACGATGAGCGCGTCGTCTCGGCGACGTTCATGGCCGCCCAAGTCGATTTCACCTATGCCGGCGATCTGAAAGTGTTCATCGACGAGGACCAGGTCAAGGCCATCGAAGCGCGCATGGCCGACCGCGGCTACTTGCCCGGCATGTCGATGGTCACCGTCTTTAATCTCCTGCGCTCCAACGATCTGATCTGGCCCTACATCATCAACAATTATCTGCGCGGCAAGGCGCCGTTTCCGTTCGACCTGCTCTATTGGAATTCCGATGCGACGCGGCTGCCGGCGGCCAATCAATCCGACTACATGCGCAATTGCTACCTCGACAACAAACTGGCCAAGGGGAAGATGACTATTGGCAACACGCCGATCGATCTAAAGAACATCAAAATCCCGGTCTACAGTCTCGCGGCGCGCGAGGACCACATCGCGCCGGCCAAGTCGGTGATGCTGGGCTCCAAATTCTTCGGCGGTCCGGTGCGCTTCGTGCTCGCGGCTTCCGGCCACATCGCCGGTATCGTCAACCCCCCGGACAAACACAAATATCAGTATTGGACCGGCCGGCGGCCGCGCAGCGCCAATCTCGAAGGCTGGGTCGCCAAAGCGACGCAGCATCCGGGCTCGTGGTGGCCGGATTGGTTCGCTTGGCTCACCAAGCGCCCGTCGCCGCAAGTGCCCGCCCGTATCCCGGGCGACGGCGCGCTGAAACCGATCGAGGACGCGCCGGGCAGCTACGTCAAGGTGCAGGCCTGACGAGAGCCGCGACCCGCCGATTTGCTCGGTGTCGAGAGCAATGCAAGACTTCGTAACCGACAACGGCCGACCACGCGGAGATTAATCCATGTCACATCATTATTCCGGACCTGACGTCAGCTTTCCGCACGGCGATGCCCGTCTGGACTTGACCGACCTGTATGCCTTCCCGAAGCCGGACGGCTCCGCCAAGTCAATTCTAATCATGAACGTGCACCCGTCCACGGGCTTTAACCCGACGGGACCGACCCGCCAGGATCCCTTCGCGCCGGGCGCGTTGTACGAGATCAAGATCGACACCAACGGCGACGCCGTTGCCGATATTACGTACAGCGTACGCTTCTCTCCATTCGCGGGCGGCACACAGACCGCAGCGATGCGCCGCGTCGAGGGCGCACAAGCCGCCGGAACCGACGAGGGCGGGCGCGTCATCGTCGAAGGAGCTCCGGTCTCCATGGGCGGGGAGGCGCGGGTGACGGAAGCGGGCGATCACCGCTTTTTTGCCGGCTGGCGCAGCGATCCGTTCTTCTTCGACGTGACTGGTGCCTTGAAGGACTTTCAGTTCACCGGCACCGATTACTTCGTCGACAAAGACGTGTGCAGCATTGTGCTGGAAGTGCCCAACGCCGCGCTTGGGCCCAAAGCGGTCAGCCTTTGGGCTCGCACGGTAGACGGCGCCACCGGGAGCTGGATTCAGGCCGATCGCGGCGCGCGGCCTTCGCAGGCCGTCTTCCTTCCCGGCGATGAGAGAAATGCTTACCTCGCCGGCACACCGGCAGATGACGCGCGTTTCATCGATGTCTTTGCACATTCGTTGCAGCACACCGGGGGATATTCGTCGGAGGACGCACGGCGCGTCGCGGCGTCACTACTGCCGGACATCCTGCGCTTTGACCCGACGCGCGCCGCGTCATATCCGGGCAACGGGCGGGCGCTGACCGACGACGTCCTCGACGGCTTCATCTCGATCCTGACAAATGGAAAAGTGACGACCGACGGCGTGGGAACCCACAACGACCTGCTCGCCGAATTTCCCTATGTGGGACCGCCACACCGAGCCACTTCCGCGCGGTGAAAATCCGCCCTAAGGAAACAGCGCCACCTGCTCGAGCCCCATCGTCTCCGGAAAGCCGAGCATGAGGTTCATGTTCTGCACTGCCTGGCCCGATGCGCCCTTGACCAAATTGTCGAGCGCCGAGCCGAGGATGGCGCGGCTCGCAACGCGGTCGGCGGCGACGCCCAAGAAAGTCAGGTTCGAGCCGCGCACGTGGCGGGTCTGCGGCAACGCGCCAAATGGCAGGACGTGGACGAACGGCTCCTTGGCGTAAGACTTTGAAAGGAGCGCGTGCAGCTGCTCCGGCTTGGTCTTTACACCGCGCACGTAAATCGTCGAGAGGATACCGCGGTTCATCGGCACGAGGTGCGGCGTGAAAGACGCAATCACCTCGCGGCCAGCGGCGAGCGAAAATTCCTGGTCGAGCTCGGCCATGTGGCGGTGGTGGCCGACACCGTAGGCATGAAAGCCCTCGGAGACTTCAGAGAACAGCATCTCCTCCTTCGCCGCCCTGCCCGCTCCGGTCATGCCGGATTTGGCGTCAATGACGATTTCATCCGGCTCGATGGCTTTGGCTTTCAGAAGCGGAATGAGCGCAAGCTCGGCCGAACTTGTGTAGCAGCCGGGATTGGCGACGAGCCGCGCCTTTTTGATCCGCGCGCGATAGATTTCGGTGAGCCCGTAGACGGCTTTCTTTTGCAGCTCCGGCGCGGCGTGCGCGTGGCCGTACCAGCGCTGATAGGCGGCGACGTCCGCCAAGCGAAAGTCGGCAGAGAGATCGACGACCTTTATCGCCGGCATCCGCGCCAATAAATCCTTGATGACTTTCTGCGTGGTGCCGTGCGGCAGCGCGCAGAATACCAGATCGGGCTTAAGCGCCTTCCAGTCGACGGCCTCGATCGCGGCGAGCTTGGGCAAGTCGTACGGCGCGAATTGCGGAAACACCTCCGCCATCGGCTTGCCAGCGCGGCGATCCGCCGTGAGCAAACAAATTTCCGCGCGCGGATGGCGAAGGAGCAGCCGCGTCAATTCCGCGCCGGTATAACCCGACGCACCGAGGATGCCGATTTTCGCTTTTTTGTCTGTCGCGGGCATGATCAATCCCTGATCAATGGTTGGCTTAAAGGATCAAGCCAGCATCCGCAGACATCGATTTGATGAAACGTGCCGCGGCGCTGGCGGCACGGTTTTGCTCACGCGCGAACGCGCGACCGTGCCGTGTCGCTACGGCGGCGGCGCTTCAACGTGATGGTCGTGAAGGACCCGTGCATGCGCGGCCATATAAAGGCCGCGCGCGGGCACGTCAATGACGCCGGGTGAAGACCGGAAAGTTTGCGTTACCCGCAGGCCGCGATCAGCGGCGAAAAACGCTCAACAATTAGTGCTCTGACGCCACCACAGTCGGCGAAGCCGGCGCCGGCTCTTCAACGTTCTGCGGCGCAGCGGGCGCAGTCTCAGTGGTTGCGGCTTCGGCTTGGGTCTGCTCGGCGGTGCAGGTGCCGTCCTCGCAGGTGACAACGGTGGCGGGCTTAGCGGCTTGCTTCATCCACTCGCACGCGTTCGCCTGCTGGGCGAGACCAATTCCGGCGACGAGGGCCGTCAAAACGATGAGCTTTTTCATAGATCGCATCCTTTTTGACTCCGGCTAGCTCAAAAATACGCCCGTTCGCGGTGTTTGCAAAGCGACGCCGGGAGCGGCTGCCGCCGCGCGGAGGCCGGTTTTAGCGGCCTTCTTACGTAAACGGCCGCCCAGTCACCGTATCGTGAAGCGTTGCGTGCGGCACGAGGACTTCGCGGCCGTAGTGAATGAACGCCGCCGTGCGTTCATGGGCGGCGAGCGCCGCCGGGGAGGCCCAATGCTCCACGATGTAAAATTCCAGATCGTCATCAATGCCGCGGTAGATGTCGTAAGCGATATTGCCCGGCTCTTGCCGCGTCGCCGCCGCAAGCGCGCGGAACGCAGCCATGGCCTCGTCGAGATTTTCCTTGGTGAAACGAAAGATCGCGACGTGAAAGATTTCGTCGCCACCCGCACCTGCGGCGCGGGCTGCGCCAGCTCGCGAGACAGCAGCTGCCGCGGCGGTAAGCGTCAAGAAACTTCTGCGCGGCATCATTTGCACACTCTCGTCCTTCGATACATCGGCGGGCTAAATCCGTAGATTGGCTGCCGGTTCCGGCCACTACGCGGCCTTAAGTCCGTGGCATAGTCGGGAGGAATGATTCGTGGCGATCCGCCCGATCCAACACCATTTATAAGAAAATCGGGGTAACTCTTGGGAAAGTCAGCTAAAAAGCAGGATGCGCCGGACTTGTTTTCGGCCGGCGAAGGCCGCGGCAATGCGCGGCGCGCCTCCGGCAATGGCCGCGCCGCCCCGCGCGGCGCTGCCGGCGACGCCGGCTATACCGCCAAGCATATCGAAGTGCTGGAGGGGCTCGAGCCGGTGCGCCGCCGCCCCGGCATGTATATCGGCGGCACCGACGAGAAGGCGCTGCATCACCTGTTCGCCGAGGTGATCGACAACGCCATGGACGAGGCGCTCGCCGGCCACGCCGACTGGATCGAAGTCGAGATGGCGGCCGACGGCTTTGTCACCGTCAACGACAACGGCCGCGGCATTCCGGTCGATCCGCACCCGAAATTCCCGAAAAAATCGGCGCTCGAAGTGATCATGTGCACGCTGCACGCCGGCGGCAAATTCGACTCCAAGGTCTACGAGACTTCCGGCGGTCTGCATGGCGTCGGCGTCTCGGTCGCCAACGCTCTCTCCGAACGCATGGAGGTCGAGGTCGCGCGCGGCCAAAAGCTCTATCGCATGGCGTTCGAGCGCGGCAAACCGAAGAGCAAATTGCAGGACGCCGGTAAGGCGCCGAACCGCCGCGGCACCAAGGTGCGCTTCCGGCCCGATCCGGAAATTTTCGGCGCCAAGGCGCATTTCAAGCCGGAGCGCGTGTTCAAGATGACACGCTCGAAGGCTTATTTGTTCGGCGGCGTCGAAATCCGCTGGTCGTGCGCCAAGGAGCTATTGCGCGGCGCCGATGGCGTGCCCGAAGAGGCGACATTTCACTTCGCCGACGGACTTAAGGATTATCTGTCGGAAACGCTCGCCGAGGCAACGCTGGTTCATCCCGACATTTTCACCGGTTCGGCCGGCAAGGTCGGCGCCCATGGCGGCGGGCAGTGGGCGGTCGCCTGGACCGCCGACACCGACGGCTTCATCAACTCGTATTGCAACACCATTCCGACGCCGGACGGCGGCACGCATGAATCCGGCCTGCGCACCGCGCTGCTTCGCGGCTTGAAAGACCACGCCGAGCGCATCGGCCAAGGCAAACGCGCCGCGCCCGTGACCTCCGACGACGTGATGACCGGTGCCGGCGCGATGCTCTCGGTCTTCATCCGCGAGCCGGAATTCCAGGGCCAGACCAAAGACCGGCTCGCCACCGCCGAAGCGCAAAAGATTGTCGAGCAGGCGATCAAAGACCCGTTCGACCATTGGCTCGCCGGCAATCCGACGCAGGCCAACAAGCTCCTCGAATACGTCGTCGAACGCGCCGAAGAGCGCCTTCGCCGCCGCGCCGAAAAAGAGATCGCCCGCAAGGGCGCGGTGCGTAAGCTTCGCCTCCCCGGCAAGCTCGCCGACTGCACCAACACCGCTGCCGAGGGCGCGGAATTATTCGTGGTCGAAGGCGATTCCGCCGGCGGCTCGGCCAAACAGGCGCGCGACCGCGCCGTGCAAGCGATCCTGCCGCTGCGCGGCAAGATCCTCAACGTCGCCTCCGCCGGCAAGGACAAGCTGGCGCAGAACCAGCAGCTCGCCGACTTGATCCAGGCACTCGGCTCCGGCTCCGGCGCGCATTACCGCGATGAGGATTTGCGCTACGGCAAAATCATTATCATGACCGACGCCGACGTTGACGGCGCCCACATCGCGTCGCTCTTGATCACATTCTTCTATCGCGAGATGCGTCCCCTGATCGACAACGGCCACCTCTATCTCGCAGTGCCGCCGCTCTATCGGCTGAGCCACGGCGGCAAGATTTTTTACGCGCGCAACGACAAGCACCGCGACGAAATCATGAAGAAGGAGTTTCACGCCAACGCCAAGGTGGAAGTGAGCCGCTTCAAGGGCCTGGGCGAGATGATGGCGGCGCAACTCAAAGAAACCACCATGGATCCGAAGAAGCGCACGCTGCTCCGCGTCGTGCTGCTCGAAGATGCGAAGAAAGATACCGAGAAATCCGTCGAGCGGCTGATGGGCACCAAGCCCGAAGCGCGCTTTGCCTTCATCCAGGAACGCGCCGAGTTCGCGGATGAGAAGGCGCTGGACGTTTAACTTCTTCGCTCGCCTCTTTGCCGGAGAGAGAGAGAAAACAACCTTCAATCGTCACCACCGGGCTTGACCCGGCGGTCCATGCAGACGTGCCGGTCGCATCGATTGCCAGATCAAGTCCGGCGATGACGATTTGCCTTTGCGCGGAGCGGCCGTTTCGATCTCGCCGCCAAACAGCCTAAGCCGGCGCTCCGGAACGGCCGGTCTCGCGCGACGCCGCAAGATGTGCCGTGCAGTTGATCAGGCTCGCTGCATGCGGCGCGTCTTGATGCAGCGCCGTGACGCCGGTGTTATCGAAGCGCTGCGGAACGGAAATGCCCTCGCGCACATGGGCGTGCCGCTCGACCAGCGCCCGGCAGACCAGACCGTGCGTGATCACGACCAGAGTGCCGTTCACGGCGCGGCGGCGGGTCACAATCAAATTGAAGGCTTGCGCGACGCGGGCGTGAAACGTCGGCCAATCTTCGCCGTTCGGCGGCACAAAGTCGGCTGCAAAAGGATCGTCCGGCAATTCGCCATAGGGCTTACCGCGCAGGTCGCCAAAGTTGCGCTCCTGCAACAGCGGACTTTCTTCAATGGTCATCCCTGGACCGGCAGCGAGCGGCGCCGCCGTCATCCGCGCGCGCAACAAGTCACTGCACAGGATGTGGACGAAACCGTGAGCCGACAACCGCCGCGCCAGCGCTCCCGCCTGACGCATCCCGCGCGCGTTGAGCGGCACGTCGGGGCGCTGCAGGATGCGCGCCGCATTGCCATCGGTTTCGCCGTGCCGCACCAGCAAAATCGCCATGTGCGGGACTAGCAGCGTTTAGGCGTGGCCGCGAGCCCAGAGAGAAACGCCGACACCGCGCCGCCTACCGCCAGCGTGACCGCGCCGTCACCACGAATTCTGTTGCCCGGGATAGGAGGACCCGAAACCGCGCGGCTGGCGCGCCGCACTGTCCTGGGAACCCCATGCGCCGCGCGGCCGCGCGGAGTTGTCCTGGAAGCCGCCGTTGTTGAACCAGCTCGAGAAGAAGCCGCCGGCGTTCTCAAACCCGTCGGGATGATCCTCCGGCCGCGCCCGCATGGCGAGGCCGCCTTGCGGCTGGTTGTTGAGCACCACGACGAACTCGGTGCGATAGTTGGTCTCGCGGTTTGCCGGCTCGTCCGAGATGATGATCGAGGACCGTGGCAAGGCGGTCGGCGCAACGAGATCGAGCACCTCCTGCGGAAACTCGATGCGATCCAGCGCGTCCTTGGCGGTGTCGCCGCCGTCGATGGTGACCGCATTCCAGCGCAAGCCGGCATCGGTGCGCGCGATCGCCGTGAAGATGTGGGTGCCGATTGGCTTGCCGGGATTCTCGATGTTGATCGGGAATTCGAGGGTCTCGAACCGCTCGCCGCCGTCCGGCTCCGCCTTATGGGTGTCGCGGCGCACGTAAATTTTACGCGTGGCGCGGCTGATAAAGACCGACACCGGCTCGAGCGCGAGCTTGGCGTCCTTGGCGATTTTGGCGGTCTCGATGCGCTTGGCCTCGGTAGTCTTGGCGAGCGCAAGCGCGTCAGCGATAGCGCTCTGCTTGGTCTTCAGCTCGGTCTTGGCGGCATCGACTTCGCCGCGCAATTCCTCGGCTTTGGCGGCCGCCTTTTGCTGCACGCTCTCGGCCGCGGCCTTGGCTTCGTCGGACTTGGCATTCATGGCCGGGCTGGCGAGCGCCCGCTCGGCATAAGCGAGCTCGGCTTCGGCGCGGCTCTTGGAATATTCGAGCTTGCGCAAAGCCAAAGGCGCCGCGGCTGCGTCACGCTTTGCGGTGGCAATCGCGGCTTTCGCCGCGGCGGACGCCTTGGCGGCCTCGTCCGCCTCGGCGCTCAGCTTTTCGGCGCGGGCTGGCGCGGCGTCGATCGCTTCCTGCTTCGGTACGAATAGCGCGGGATGGGAGAAATCAACCGGCTCGGCGTCCTGCGGCGAGATGATCACCCGCATGCCGATCCGCGTCTTATCGAACAGCTTTTCGGCAACA
>Ga0209169_10000341_pt1 | contig 28243 bp, 23 predicted proteins | sample HubBroMetageWRM4_FD_188346 | JGI IMG/M metagenome (GOLD analysis project Ga0209169, IMG submission 188346) | Warmed soil microbial communities from the Hubbard Brook experimental Forest, New Hampshire - Hubbard Brook CCASE Soil Metagenome WRM 4... | ecosystem: Environmental > Terrestrial > Soil...
ACGCCGTTCATCCGCCCGGGGGATCTTCTTGGACCATGCGGCTGTCAATCGCATTCCTATTCCCGGTGAAGCCGAAGGCGTAGCGCAACGTTGTGTTCCTGGCCCGAGTGCGGGGCCTCGATTGAGGAGATTTTAGAAATGGCAACAACGACTATGAAAATTCACGCCCTGCTGCTTGCCACGCTTTTCGTTTTCGCAACCGTGACGTCCGCACAAACGCAGACGCCGCCCAAAATGAAAATGACTACCGACATTCCGGTCGGAATCACCACGCCGGATTCGGTCGATACCAGCATCGGCACGCTCAAATTTTTCGACGGCTTTCCTGACGACGCAACGGTTACCAAGGTCTACGACAACCTGGACCGCGAGCGTGGTGTGCAAGCGTTCTTGGTCGGCATGCCCGGCGCCTCGCTCGCCGCCATGCACGCCGGTTTTGCCAAACTCGGCGTCGAGAACAACAACATCTTGCTCTTCGAGAATCGTCTCGATTCCAAATCACTCTTCCTGACCGGCAACACCGACTCCGTTTACTTCAGCACTTGGATCAACCTGAAGGACGGACCGCTCGTGATCGAAAGCCCTCCGAATGTCCTCGCCTTCCTCGACGACGCGTGGTTTCAATACGTCACCGACATCGGCAACGCCGGCCGCGACAAGGGCAAAGGCGGAAAATATCTCGTACTGCCTCCGGGCTACGACGGCGCGGTGCCAGAGGGTTATCTCGTCGCAAAATCGCGCACCTTCAATTTGTGGCTCATGGGCCGCGGATTCAAAGTGAACGGCGATCTGAAGCCTGCCGTCGACGGCATCAAGAACAATCTGCGTATCTACCCGCTAGCCCAGGCGAAAAATCCGCCAGCGACGAAATTCATCAACGGCTCCGGCGTCGAAGTGAACACCGTTCACTCGAACGATTTCAGCTATTTCGAAGAACTGAACCATGTCGTGCAAGACGAACCCGCCGACGCGCTTGACCCCGACCGGCTCGGACTGTTCGCCTCAATCGGCATCGTGAAAGGCCAGCCCTTCGTCCCCGACGATCGCATGAAGACAATTCTCACCGACTCGGCCGCGGTAGGAAACGCGACGGCACGGGCGATTCTGTTCCGCACACGCGACAAGTCGGCCTACTACTATCCAAACAGCGCGTGGCTCACCACTTTTTCCGGCGGCTATGAGTTCCTGTTGCAGCCCGGCGTCCGCAATCTCGATGCGCGAACGATGTTTCATTACTACGCCACAGGCATCACTCCTGCGATGGCCATGAAGATGGTCGGCGTCGGCTCGCAATACGCCGCAGCTTTCGTGGATTCCCAAGGTAAGCCGCTCGACGGCAGCAAGACTTACAAGATTCATCTGCCGCCAAACATTCCCGCGAAGAATTTCTGGTCCTTCGTCGTGTACGACAACCAGACCCGCTCGATGCTCCAGACCGACGAGCAATTCCCGAGCATCGGCAGCGAAGACAAAACTGTCGTCGTGAATCCGGATACTTCAGTCGATGTGTGGTTCGGACCCACCGTACCGGCGGGCCACGAAACGAACTGGGTGCAAACCGTGCCCGGAAAAGGTTGGAACGTTCTGCTTCGTCTCTACGGCCCGCTGCAGCCTTGGTTCGACAAAACCTGGAAGCCCGGCGAGTTTGAACTCGTAAAGTAAGCACCTGCACCAGACGTAATCGGAGGCAACACCATGCAGCGGACATCGTACTTCGCAGTGGCAGCACTCGCGTTAACCGGCGCACTGAGCATCACCACGGCGAACGCCCAAACAACGGCGGCTCCCATTCCACTATCGACTACGAAAACTATCTCCACGCCTGATAAGCTCGACACGCCGATCGGCAAACTCACGTTCTCAGATGGCGTGCCCACCGGCGACACCGTAAAAATTCTCTACGACAATCTCGACCGCACCCGCGGCGAGACCGTCTATCTGGATAACCTCGGGGCGGTTGCGATACGTGCTTTTCTTTCGGGCCTTGCGTCTCAGGGCGCCGACGCTCCAAACCATGTCGCGATTTTCGAGCAGCTTATGGATTCCCAGTCCGTCGTGCTGACCGCGAACACTTCCACACTCTACGCCTTTTCCCGCACCGACCTCGCAAAAGACGGCCCCACCGTTATCGAAGTGCCCCCCGGCATGCTCGGCTTTCTTGACGACGACTGGGAGCGCTTCGTCGGAGATCTCGGTGTCACGGGGCCGGACAAGGGTAAGGGTGGCAAATATCTCGTTTTGCCTGCCGGGTACGACGGCCAGATTCCCGACGGATATTTCCTGCTGAAGCCCCGCACCAACAAGAATTTTCTCTTCTTGCGCGGCGGCATTGCCAACGGCCTCGAAGCTGGTGCCAAGAATATGACTTCGGGCATCAAGATTTACCCCTTAAAAGACGCGTCCAGTCCCGCTCCCACCACCTTTATCAATTTGTCCGGCAAATCGCTCAATACGCTTTTCCCGAACACGCTGGACTACTACGAATTCTTAAACGCTGTCGTCCAGGATGAGCCCTTAGATGCGATCGATCCATCGCAGCGCGGCGCGATCGCCACCGTCGGCATCGTTAAAGACAAACCGTTCGCTCCGGATGACCGCATGAAAAAGCTGCTCATCGAATCCGCCGCGCTAGGCGCTGCCACCGCGCGCGCCATCACTTTCGACCCTCGCATCGATGGCGTGTATCTCTATCCCGGCACGGACAGCGTCTGGTCCGCGTTCTTCGCGAACAGAAATGCGACTTTTCAGTTGAACGGAACGATGCAGCTAGACGCGGCCGCTCTGTATTACTTCAATGCCGGCGGCGTCACACCGGCCATGGCAGATACGGCCGTAGGCGTTGGCTCCGATTATGCAGGCGCCTATCTTGATTCCAAAAAGCAGCCCTTCGACGGCAGCAAAACCTATAAGCTCCATCTGCCGCCGAACGTTCCGGTCAATAACTTCTGGGCCGTCACGATTTACGACACGCAATCGCGCTCCATGTTGCAGACGGGCCAAAAATTTCCAACTGTTGGCAGCCAAACGAAGGGAATCGAGAAAAACGCTGACGGCTCGTTCGACGTGTATTTCGCGCCAAAAGCTCCGGCAGGTAAAGAGAACAACTGGCTGCAGACCGTGCCGGGCAAGAGTTGGTTCGTGATCCTGCGCATGTACGGGCCACTGGAACCTTGGCTAAACAAAACTTGGCGGCCCAGCGAGATCGAGCTGGTGAAATGAACGGGCAGTGATGCACCCATAAGCACAAGGAGCAATCCGATGTTCAAAATAACTTCGTTGTTAAAGCAGATAGTCCCGGTATGCCTGGTGGCGTGTGCCGCGTTTCCGGCTGTGACTCGAGCCCAGGCTCCGGTTTTCGAAGTCACGCCGGTGTCGAGCACCATAAACTTTGAGGTCGACGCCTCCGTCGCCATCAAGGGCACCTTCAGCAAGTGGACCTCGACTCTCACCTTCACCTCGCCCGAACTTTCCAGCGGCGTCTTGGAAATTAAAATTCAGGCGGACAGCGTCGACACCGGTAGCGGCATGAAAAACGGCAAGCTGAAGAGCAAAGACTTCTTCGACGCTGCGAACAATCCCTACATCACCTTCAAATCCACGGCGATTACCCAAACGGGTCCGGAAACTTTCGACGTCACCGGAGACTTCACCATCCGCGGCGTCACCAAACAAGAGAAACTCGCATTGGTGGTCACCGGCGCTGGCACTGGCTCCGGCACGATCAAGGGCACCATGGCCTTCGATCGCAAACAGTACGGCATGAATAGCGGCATTCCGTTTATCAAAATCGCGGACCGCGTCGAAGTCACAGTCGATCTAACGGCGAAACGCATCAGCGGACCGCCGGTGAATCTGAAGAAGCAATAGAAGCGCCTACAACCAAATTAACCAGGAGGCATTTCGAATGAATGCACGAATTCTTGCAAAGTTAGTCGCGGCTGCAGCTGTACTCTTTGTTTGCACGGGCATTACGCTGGCACAGGTTCAGCCGGGACAAACCGCGGCACCCGCTCAGGCGGCGCCTGCGGCACCGGCATGGTCACCGGCGCAACAGATCGACATGTTCGCATTCCCGAAGAATGGCCAGAGCCCAGACCAGCAACTGAAGGACGAGACCGAATGCTATGGCATGGCCAAACAACGCACTGCGGTCGATCCGACCAAGCCGGCTCCGCAGGGACCCAGCCCCGAAGAAATCGCCGCGGCGCAGAAGGAAGCCGCTGACAACGCTCAGCAAGTGTACGGCACGCGGCTGCGCGGCGCTGCTCGTGGCGCAGCGGGTGGTGCGGCGATGGGTGCTATAGCGGGTGACGCCGGAACCGGCGCCGGAGTTGGTGCGGTGGCTGGAACCATGCGCGGCGGGATGCAGCAGCGTCAGGCAAACGCCCAGTCCAAACAACAGGCCGCGGCGCAAGCAGCAGCGGACTTGAAGAAACAGACTGCTCAACTGCAACAAGCGCACCAAGAGGGCATCGACACGTTCCAACGTGCCTTCGCGGCCTGTATGGATTCGCGCAACTACTCGGTGAAGTAAACCGGCGAAAGCCGTTTCAAAGATTTAGGGGTACGCAGCTACGTGGAGGCGCCATGTTTTCTCGATTGAAGCTTATTCTGTTGGTTTTTGCAGTCTTGGGTTCGGCCTGCTTTCTTCCAGCGCGCGCGCAGCAGAAAGGACAGTACGTTCCCGGACAGTACGGGTTAAACGCCGGCTCCATACCAGATCCCGGAATAACTTACGCCAATTTGACGTTGAATTATTCCGCCGGTCAGCTGAACGACTCCAACGGAAACGCCCTGCCCGGCATCACCGGCAACTATTCTTTCTGGGTGAATGAAAACCTTTTCTACTACGTGCCCAAGCACAAATTTCTCGGTGCGTATTTTTTCCCGTACGTGGTGATTCCGATTGCCAATGGCTCACTGGTCGCGGCTATCGTCGGCACCAACCTTAGCGCTAATGGCGGCGGTCAAGGTCTCGCGGATATGTATGTTCAGCCCATCAATCTTGGCTGGCACTTGAAGCGCGCCGATGTTGCGGTTGGCTACGGTTTCACCGCTCCCACCGGGCGCTTCACCCCGGGCGCCAGCACCAACGTCGGTTCTGGATATTGGGGCAACGATTTCACCACCAACACCACCGTGTACCTCACCAAGAATAAAGCCACCACCGCGAATCTAGCCACGGTGTGGGAAATTCACGGTCAGAAAGACGGCACCACCATCACTCCGGGACAGGCATTCACGGATGAGTGGGGCCTCGGCCAAATCCTCCCGCTGAAGAAGGATTTCACCCGGCTCTTGCAACTCGGCGTAATTGGCTACGATCAATGGCAAGTGACCCGCAACAGCGGCACGACGCAGAATTTCCCTTACTACTCGTCGCACGCGGTCGGATTCCAAACCAGCTTCATTCTGCCGGCCAAAGCGGTCTCCGCGTTTTTCAAGTACGAAAACGAATTCACCGCCAAGGCGCGGCCCGAAGGCCGCGTATTCGTCTTCGGTTTTTCGTGGACTCTGCGGATTCCGAAACCTCAGCCTCCTCCGCCGCCAGCTCCCGCACCGGCGCCGAAATCGTAGGGCCGCCGTGGGTCGGTTTGTCCAGTCCCCGGACTGTTCAACTCCCGCGAACCTAGTATCATTGCGAGAATTCGACCGGCTGCTGGGGCCAAATTTTTCGTCGACGCCTCCTCGATTATTTCGCTTTGGAGAAAACCTATGACGCTCCTTGCCCGGATACCCGGGACCTGCTCCCGACTGCTGAAGCTCATGGTCGTGCTGCTTGCCATTTGCGGTTCCCTACACGCAGCAAGCACCTTGCGGGGTGACGTCGTCATCATGAAGAACGGCGACCGCTTCACCGGCGAAGTGAAACGGCTGCAGACCGGTATCCTGTACATCGAGACCGATTACTCCTCGAGTAACCTGGCCGTGGATTGGACCCAAGTCGCGAAGGTCAAAAGCACTGCGACTTATTTGATCACTCTTGCCGACGGCAAGCACGTGACCGGAAAACTCGAGCGCCTTACCGAAGCCGACAACCATGTCGATGACGTGACCATCGTAGGTCCGACCGCTGACCTCCACATCCCCCCTGCGCAAGTGGTTGAGATGTCCACCCAAAAGTCCTCGTTCTGGCGTCAGCTCACTGGAAGCATCGACGCCGGAACAAGTTTCACCAGCGGCAATAACCAGATCGCGGTGAACACCGACATGAACGCGACCTACGCGACGCCCAAGTGGACCGCAACGGGCGATCTGGGCACTTCCTTCGGCAATCAATCCGGTGGCACCAAAACAAATCGTAACGATGCATCTCTTGAGGGCCAGTACTTTATGGGACGCAACGCTTACCTCGGCGGCCTTCTCGATTTTCTGCACAGCAGCCAGCAGGATTTGGACCTGCGCACGACCGTCGGCGGAGGATATGGCCGCTACCTGAAGCGCACTGGCACCTCGCAGTTCCGCTGGCTCGGCGGCATTGTCTACACTCGGGAGGCATACACCAGCATGCACCAGGCCGGGGGTAGCAATGCTGAAGGTCTCTTGGGGCTAGCTTACGATTCATATCGCTTTAAGGTTGGAGAGATTCATTTGGCTGCTATGACTTTTCCCGGATTGTCGGATTCCGGACGCATTCGCGCTACCACCAACAATTCGCTGGTCATCCGCCTCACGAATAATTTCCACTTAACTTTTACGTTTTGGGACAACTACGACAGCCGCCCGCCGGTCGCCGCGAAGAATAATGAATTGGGGCTCAGCTCAGCGATTGGTTGGGCCTTCTGATAAAGACCCGGTTGTAAGACTTCCGCCCTGATCAAAGGAACTTCAAGAAAAGCTCTGAGCTGATGCCTCCGCGACCGCTAAGCACGATCGAACTGCGATTACTAGCGGCTACTTGACCTCGGTTACGGAAACGATTGACCAACGATGACGATAACTTATACGTTCGAGTCGAAACCAGCCGGTGCTACGTCGGAGGCCTTGGAAAAAGTATGGTCTTCAAATTGTTCGTGCTAGCCTAAAGCCTTTCAGGATCAACGATGCTCCAACCTCAGTCTTCGAAGCAAAAATCGCAGCCTCAACTGACAGAAGCGGAACCTCGTCATTGGCTCGGTTTACTGCTTGTAGCTTTCGCACTACTTTTTATAGTCGTTGCGGTCGTTTGGAATTCGAAGTTCCGGACTACCGCCCAGTCCGTCGGAGCAGCTTCGAGCGTTTCGGCCGCTCCCGGCATGGCGGCTGACCATCAAACGTTTCAACTAACCGTGGAAAACAAAGGACCCGCTCCCACAAACATTCCAGCTGGAATGGTGTGGATTCCGGGCGGCGAATTTTCCATGGGCGCGCAGGAGGATGCCTCTCTGAATGACGTGGGGATGCAGGCGACGACGGACTCGCGTCCGATACATCACGTCTACGTCGACGGATTTTGGATGGACAAAACCGATGTCACTAACAGGGAGTTCACCAAATTCGTCAATGCGACTCATTATGTGACTGTTGCCGAGCGTAAGCCGCGCCCTGAAGATTTTCCTGATGCGCCCCCGGAGAATCTTGTGGCGGGCGCTGTGGTGTTTTCGCCTCCCGATCATATGGTTCCGCTGAACGATCACTATCAATGGTGGTCCTACGTCAATGGTGCGAATTGGCGCCATCCAACCGGGCCGCAGTCTACAGTGAAGGGCCGCGACAATTTTCCGGTGGTCGACGTAGCTTACGAAGATGCGTTGGCTTATGCAAAATGGGCAGGTAAGCGCCTACCGACCGAAGCAGAATGGGAATTTGCCGCGCGAGGCGGGCTCTCAGGCAAGCTTTACCCGTGGGGCAACGAATTTCGTCCCAACGGAAAATGGATGGCTAACACGCATCAAGGCGCTTTCCCGGTCCAGGATACGGGCGACGACGGTCACATTGGAATCAGCGAAGTCGCGCTATTTCCGCCAAATGGGTATGGCTTGTACGACATGGCCGGGAACGTCTGGCAGTGGACGTCGGATTGGTACCGCTCCGATTACTATGAGCAATTGGCCACGGCAGGCGGCACGGCGCGCAATCCTGACGGGCCAAAGGCGCCTTTTGATCCGGACGAGCCGGGAGAAAAGAAAAAAGTTCAACGCGGCGGATCGTTTTTGTGCACGGATCAATATTGCTCCCGGTACCTAGTAGGAACCCGAGGCAAGGGTGAAATAACGACCGGCACAAATCACCTCGGCTTTCGGTGTGTGATCGTTCCGGAAAAATCCGCGCTCATCAGCGGTCAACAATTGCCCTGACTGTCAGTTTGCCTTTCAGTTCAACGCAGCTCAATCCTGAGTTCGGTTCAGAATTCGGTAGGTATAGCCGGTTGAGAATTGGAAATTGCTCCGGGCGACAATATAGTCGTCGGAGAGGATATTGCCCGGAGGCTGGCGTGGATCGCTGCGACCAGTTAGGTAACGGACGACAGTCGTTCCTTTGCCGCCGGTGGCTGGGAAATAGAGCTTTTGATAGTTCGAACTGGGCCCTCGGAAGCTAGAATTCAGGAGAGGTGAACCTACTTTTGAAGCGCTGATCTTTTTTTAGCGTGCCGTGAAATCTACGGTCACCAGCGAAATATCGTCTTTATGCCCCTCACCTGGCGGTTGCTCCAGCCAGTGGGCCAATTCGAGCAGCACCGCGTCCACAAATTGCCCGGCTCCAAGTTTGTAATTCGCTTCCATGAATTGCATGAGACGATCCGTTCCAAACTCTTCGTCCGAAGGGCTACTTGTTTCCGGGATTCCGTCCGTATAGAGGACGAATCGGTCGCCAGCCTCGATCGGCGCTTGAAGTGAATCGTAGGTCGCTTCTTCGAACTGTCCCAGGACCAAACCGTTCTCGAGCAGTTGGCTGGCGCGGCCGGTTGATTTCCGGCAAAGCAAGATCGGCGGATGGCCCGCGCCACCGTACGTCATGATGTTCTTTTCCAAATCTACGTAGACGTATGCTGCTGTTACAAAATTGTGCTGGAACTTTCCGCAAAGGGCTAGGTTTAGACCCGCCAGGACCTTGCCCGGATCGGAGGCGTGGTGAGCTTGGGCTGTGAGAGCGACCTGTAACATCGACGCGATCAGAGCGGCAGGCAGACCATGCCCCGAAACGTCGGCGATCAGAATTCCGATGTGATTCGGGTCCACGACAATGAAGTCGTAGAAGTCGCCCGCGACAGAGGTCATGGGAATATAGCGAGCAACAATTTCCATGCCTGCAATCTTCGGGGTGCTGCTCGGCAAGATCGACAATTGAATCTGGCGAGCCATTTCCAGTTCTGTATTTATTTCGACGAGTTGTTTCGCAATCTGTGCGTGCGCTTCGCGCAGCATCAGGTGAGTACGCACGCGCGCTTTTACAACTGCAGCAGAGAATGGCTTATGAATGTAATCGACCGCACCAACCTCAAATCCTTTGGTTTCATCTTCAGCTTGTGTCTGACCGGTAAGAAAAATTACAGGAATATCCTTGGTATCGGGATTCGCTTTCAAGCGGCGACAGACCTCGTAGCCGTCCATTTCTGGCATCATCACATCCAACAGAATCAGGTCCGGTTTCTCGGTGGCCGAAGCGATGGCAAGGGCCTTCTCACCATTGGTGGCAACTTTCGTGGCGTACGAATCCTTTAGCGCGCCGGAGATGACGCCAATATTTATCGGGGTATCGTCCACGATTAAAATCGTTTTTTGCGCCGAAGCCAGGGCCATTGTTTCACTCCAAGTGAATCGTTAATCGCGTAGCGATCTCTGAAAGACACTTCAGTGCGCCATCAAAATCAAAATTTCCGACAAAACCGCTGAGAGCGTTGATTTCCGTTCCGTTCAGCGCCTTCGACAGCGCGGGCTTCGCTTCTAAAATGAAGTCAGCGGCTTCGCCATCATCACTTTTTAGCAGTTTCTGCAACCGGTGGAGGAGTTGCACCACACTCTCAGTATCCGCAGCACCAGACGTTGCACCCAAATCGGCAACCGGCTCGGTTGGTAATGCCGAACGTATGGCGTTGACCGCGTCGTTTAATGAGCTAGCAAGCGATTTCAGCGCGGATTCCAGGCCTTGGCCTGTTCCGACTGAAGTCTCAACCCTCGCCGCGTCCTCCGCTACAGCCATTGCACCAAGATTGGCTGCGGCTCCCTTCAAGGAGTGCGCTGCCCGTTGGGCCATAGACGTGTCTCCGGCGACGAGCGCCGCGCGAATTTCGTCCATCGCCTTCGTCTCCGCAAATTTGCAAAGCAACATTTCGTAGCGTTTGAGATGGCCTCCGGTACGCCGCAGCGCCGTCTTGGTGTCTACGCCAGAAATCTGCAGCGGCACGTCGCCCGTGGGTCGGGCCGCGTCGGGACCCGCGCTAGAAGACTTGGAGGGCCCGGACGGCGCGTTGCCGGAGTCCCGAGGTTTGATCCAACGCAATAAAGTCGCGAAAAGTGCTTCCGGATCAATTGGCTTCGATAGATGGTCGTTCATGCCGGCATCGGTGCACTTGTCGCGATCGTTGGCCATTACATTGGCCGTCATAGCGATGATGGGTAAAGACTGAAATTCTGGTTTCAAACGTAGCGCCCGCGTGGCATCGAGCCCATCCATCACCGGCATTTGCATATCCATTAGCACCAAATCGTATTCGCGTTCGGCAACCATTTGAATGGCGATCTGTCCGTTTTCCGCCGTGTCAATCGACAAATGAGCATCTTCTAATAAACCCAGTGCCACTTCACGATTGAGTTCGTTGTCTTCTACGATCAAAACACGTGCACCTCGTATTTGTTCGAGTTCGACCGCGGGATTGGCCTGCGCGTTGTAATTCTTGGCGCTGCTCGCATCCAGCGCTTCGACCACTGAATCGAACAGCATCGACGCGGTGACCGGCTTTATCAAAATATTTTCAAACGCATTTTCTTCGGCCTGTTTCAAAACTTCTTCACGTCCGTACGCCGTAACCATCACAAGTTTAGGGCGAAGGGGAAGGTCAGGCAGCGCCCGAATTCGCTTGCCTGTTTCGAAACCATCGAGGCCTGGCATCTGCCAGTCGACAAAAACAATTTCGTATGGCCGGTTAATTTCCGCGGCGTGCCGCACCATCTCAATTCCTTCCAGGCCCGCGGGAGCTTCGTCCGCCTCGAATGTCATGCTGGTCAACATGCTGGAAAGCACGGCGCGTGCTTGTGAATTGTCGTCAATGATCAGAACTCGACGCCCACGAAGATCGGGAGTGTTGGCACGGCGCGGGGCAACGACCCCATTGCCAAGTCGGGCGGTAAACCAGAACGTACTGCCCTTCCCCATCTGGCTATCGACGCCAACGTCTCCGCCCATCAGCTGTGCAAGGCGCTTGGAAATCGCCAGGCCCAGTCCGGTCCCGCCGTGCTGGCGAGTGGTGGAGGCATCCGCCTGCTCAAATGCTTGAAACAGCCGTCCCATCTGTTCCTCGGTGAGGCCGATGCCAGTGTCGCTCACCGAAAAGTAAATTAACTGGCCATCGCTGTCCTTCTGCTGCACCCGGCCCCGAATGATGATTTCACCACGCTCGGTGAATTTCACAGCATTGTTGCAGAAATTAATTAGGATTTGACCCAGCCTTAACGGGTCGCCTTTCAGCCGGGCCGGAATTGCCGATTCAATGTCAAAGATCAGCTCCAAGCCTTTCGCAGAAGCTTTTTCCGAAATTAGGTTGCTGACATTCTCGAGTACTTTTTCCAGATCGAAGTCGATATTTTCCACCGACAGCTTCCCTGCTTCGATCTTCGAGAAGTCCAGTATGTCGTTGATGATGCCCAGCAAGTGTTGGCCTGAGGTTTGAATTTTTCTTACATAATCCTGCTGCCTGCGATTCAGATCGGTGCGCAAGGTAAGATGCGACATTCCGATAATTGCGTTCATCGGCGTACGGATTTCGTGACTCATATTGGCCAGGAAATCGGACTTCACCTTGGTGGCCTTCTCCGCCACCTCTTTGGCGCGCCGCAACTCTTCTCCAGATGCTTCGAGCGCCTGGTTAATCGTCTCCAATTCTTCCTTGCGAGCGTTGAGCTGACGTTCCGAAACTGCTAATGATTCCGCTTGGGCCTTGGTTCGATCGAGCAGAGTTCTGGTGGCGATGTTGCCGTTTAATATTTCGGCGCTTAGCGCAATTGAAGGCAACAAGGAGTCCAGCAAGGTCCGCTGGCGTTCAGACCAAGATGAGTTCGTCGCCAGCTCCAGTACGGCGGTGGCCTGGTCCCTGTTAATGACCGGAGCAAAAAGAATTTTTCCGACGGTCAGGGTTCCCATGCCGGCTGAGATCTTAACGCGATCTCCGGCCGTGATTTCGAGTATGCGTTTCTCCAGGGCAGCTTGCCCCGCCAGCCCTTCGCCCAGTGCAAACTCCCGGGGGCTGGCTTCATCGGTATTTGCAAACGCGCACGCCCGGACGAAGTGCTGGTGACTCTCATCGGCAACGTAGAAAGCTCCATAAACCAAAGGAATCGATTGCGACAATCGTGACAACAAAGCTTTTCCAAATCCGGCATAGTCTTGGGCGGACTGCAGGGCCTCCAAAGTAGATCCCACTTCCACCTTCACCCAGCTCTGGGTTTCGCGCTCACGTGCGGCAAGTTGCAGCGTTCGTAGCGCCCGCCCGATCTCCCCGATTTCATTCTTACGTTCCAGGAAAGGAATGTTCTGATCCAGTCGTCCGTCGGCCAGATTTTGGATGGCGCCCTGAAGCGCAATCAGTTCGTTCACCACCTTGGTCTGCACGATGTAAAACGCCGCGGCCCACGACGCCAGGAGGCCCAAGCCAATTACCAGCCAGGTGATCAGAATTGCGTGATGTGTGCTTCGGGTTAGGTCGTCGGAACGTTGGTCAATATATTTTTGGAGATTCGCCATGATCTCAATCGTGGCTTGACGCGCCTGCTGCAATTCCTGGTTCACTCCGTGCATCAGGCTAAGGGCTTTCGCGCTGTTGCCCGCTAGCGCCGCGGCACGCAGGGGACGTGCGTCAGATTCGGCCCGATCGAATAAGGCGGAGGCACTGTCGATCTTGTCCGCGCGTTCGGGACTCTGCTTCAGTGCCGCAGCCATCGCGGCATGATAGTCCGCGCGAATCTTTTCCAATTCACCATCGATCACCTGCCGTCGATCGGGGTCAGCCTCATCAACGAGTTCATACAAAAATAACCCGAAGCGATTCGTGTGGGCTCGTGCCTCTCCCACGCTCCTCAGCGCTTCGACTTGCTCGTCGATCAAGGCGCTGTACCGCATGTCGATCACCTTGCTTTCAATGGAGGAATAGACGCCGGCTGCGAGCACCATCAGAGCTAGCGGAACCATGGCAATCAGAAGCTTTCGTCGCAGCCTCAAATTCGCAAATAAAGCTTTCAAGTGTGCTCCGGGAATTACGGTAAGAATCGTTTTGGCATGCGGCGCTTAGCAATTGTACCTCTTGGCGCACCGTAGATCCTCAATGCCTGGTAAGTCGCGTTACCGGACATGTGGATTCAGCCAGCGTGAGATGGGTTCTCCCGAAATTGGGAAGCGAATTGTCGCCGCCGGATCCTCCGTCCGTGTCGACCTTCGATTCATTACCGATCAATTTTCATGGCGGTATCGAAATCGTCTGACTCTCCAGAGAACCTTCTCAATCAAGCGTCTTTCGTTCTCGCCTTACGCACAGGGAGAGATCTTCTATGACAGCCGGTCGGCCACATGGAATAAGAATACCTACGCGTTGGTGCGGCGTTCCCGATTCGCAAGCGCTTCGAATTCGAGGGCTATTACGAGCGCGATTACACCACCGGCGGATCTCCGCCACACGAGAACGTGATCGGCACGGCTCCCGTAAGTCCTGAGTCCGATCGGCGCGAAGCTTCCCTCGGGCGCTGCCACATTAGTAGAATTTTGGCGCGTCAATTCCATGGTCATCAGCGGATAGGCATAGACGTGGGCATCTTTGGCATCTTGGCCAACTTTCTCGCCAGAGCCATAGCCCGCGACCAGAAGACACAACAAGCCAAAAGCCAAAGTCATAGACCAAGTCTTTCGTGTTATCGCTGCTCCTGAAGAGACATCGTGCGAGGACGCTAGAGCATTCCTTAGCAAAGTATATTGTCAAAACTAACAGGCGTCGCGTTAAGGAATTAACGGAATTAAACTAGCAAATTGCAGTTCAAACTTAGCTAGGGCCCGAATTAGCGCGGTAAACCGCACAAGTGAAATTCGAGCGCTGGCTAGGCAACGTGCGATCCGAAACCATCAGAACGCCTCACCAACTCCCATTCCGAACGTGTGGCCGTCTCTACCCTGAGCAATGTCCGCGCGCAGATTGACGTGATATTTCTTGCTCAACTCAAATCGCAATCCTCCACCGCCACTGGGAAGGAAATGGCTGCTCTGCACCATTTGAAACGGCTGGCTACCACCTGGGATAGCGCCACCGAGACCGCCGAATGCAACCAGGCCAAACCGTTTGGGCAGGACGAGACGATACTCCACTTGGGTTGCGAGCGTATAGCGAGTGAAGTAGCGGCCCGCCACGTACCCGCGCAGTTCGTTATTGGTTCCGTAGATGCAATTTCCGTAGAAGGGCGGCGTGCCGCTCGTCGCACAGAAACTCGCGTCGTAGGCGAGGACCTGAGCTTTGCTCAAACTCCAGTACTTATCAAATTCAGTTTTATACGACTGAAAAGAATATTTGCTGCCTAAAGCATCGGAAAAAAAATCCGATGTGAAGGTGAAAAAAGTTCCGCCGACTGGATAGAAGTGGTTGGGCCGGGTGTCACGACTCAGGCGCACTCCGAGTGACGTGAGATTCGAATGGAGTCCGACTTCTGGGGGGATCGGGACGCTGGTGTCCTTGTTTGGCACCACGGTAATGAATGAGCGTCCTGTGACAAATCGCGGGCCCACAAAGAATTTCCAGCCGATACGGCGCAGAACCTCCCCAAAGAATGCTTGACCAGTTTGGTTGAGGGGCAGTTTCAAGTTCGCGGCGACTCCCGTTCCGTAAATGTTGTAGTCCACGTTGCCGCGCGCGTAGCCGCTGGTAACCTCGTACCTATTATGGTCGAGGAAGAGTTGGCCGCCGATTGCGAAGCCTCGGCTGCCGTTGTTGGTAATGAGGCCGGCTACGCCTACCGTGGAAGGCGGTGATTCTTTGTCGTTCTTGCTAAAGGGGAAAATATAGCCGAGTACGGGAACGATGCCCGAACCAATGGCGGGACTGGATATGGGAAGAGGCGCGACCACAATCGCACCGCGTTTTGGTTTTTTTTCTTTTTTAGCCTTCTTCGTTGCGACAGTTGCAGGCAGTGACTTGTTGACATCGTCTGGCGTGCCGGTTGCGCCCTGTTGACCGGTCGCGGCTGGCGCCGACGTCGTGGGCTGCTGTACGGCGTATGTAGTGTGCGTCTGGAGAATCGTGCTGCATCCGAAAGCGACTATTGCGTAAACACCACATAGGAAACCACGCATATGATGACGAGAGTGTTTGCGCAAAACGAAAATCCCCGTTTGTCGACGCTCAAGATGGGCGCCGCGATGGTACCACACGCGAGAACACGCCGATTAGTCCTGATTAACGCCGTATCCGGACACGTGAAATCGCGCCTAAAAAACTAGGCGTGAGCCATGCTGCAGCGGCTGAAATCCAATACGGGCTTCTGATTTGGATCGCGTCGTCTATCTTCGCCGCGATGCTTGAACCCTTACTTATAAGCGCCAGGCGGTACTATTGTCGCGTTTCTTGAGCCCAAATGCCCAACCATCGGGGACATCGACGCCAAGCCCTAGAATCAGCGTCGCAACGAGGAGGCCCGCACCTGCGAGCACAGCGATTGAAGCGATAAAAAGAAGCAAGATCGCTAGCAGTTTCATGGAAGCAGTTTAGCTTTACTCCTCTTTGGAATGGCATAGAGCAGCGCGAACCCGTCAGGTCCTGATTAACGCCCTTATCGTACAAGTGGAATTTCGTCGAAAGCACCGCGACCGGTAACGCGCTCATCGGAAGTTTGGCCCCCAACGGCGACTTGCCTTTAGTTCGGTCGTCCAAGCCAGGAGTACTGCCATGCAGCAGACACATTTTGGTAATTCCCACCGAAGCTGACATAGGTGCCATCGCTATAGCTGATTTTTATTGATTGGTGTTTGCTGATCGGGAATGAAGCCGTGCCACCCACGCGCGAGCCGACCTGCTTGGTCGCTAGATTCTGTATGCCGCTCAAGCTCGTGATGCCGCCTTTCCAAAAGTTTCCGTCGAGTGACAGCCACAGGCGTGGCTTCACGTCGTAACTCAAATGTCCTTCGAGCGAGAAGATTGGCGCTTCACTCTGCGGCTGGGGAACAGGGCCACCGAAAGACGACGGGTTCGTAGTGTAAAACCAGGCTCCCGCGTAACCATCGACCACCCAGTGTCCCCAGCGTTCCGAATACCCAAGCTCCGGTTTGAATGCCCACCGGTTGCTGCCCCAGTTGACCAGTTTCGTGCCGCTATATTGGCCGGTCGGCGCAATAACCTTCAGACTAACTCCCAGCAGCCTCCGTTGTTTCCAACCTGCGAATTCTTTCGGTTGCATTGCCGGGCCGCCCAACAGGTTTACGGAAAAGCGAAACGAGGAATCCAGCAGGCCCGAACGATATATTGACGCGAATTGTCCAGAGACGGTGCCCCGAAAATTTCCTACGCCATACGGCAGCGCGCCCGTAAAGTTTGCTGAGCGCCCGAAGAACCTCAGCGAGTGGTAGTAACTGAAGACTGGTACGTAATAGGTTCCTCGTGCGTTGCCGATCGGAACAACATCATTGAAATCCAGGCCCCCGTCATAGAAGCCCCAGCTAATCGTGACCGCGTTCCAATGCACGGGCGTTACTACGTAGGCGCGAGGTGCCAGATCCTGCGCGGAAAGCTGCGCAGCGGTCGCCACGATCGAAACTAGTAACGCCAGGACGAAGCGAAGACGCATGATCCTCAAGAAATCCAATCAGAAGGGATAAATACGGCATGATTCCCGGTTGAGGCATCTATTTCACCAGTTCGATTTCTCTCAGCCGGCATGTCGTCGGACCACGATTCGAGCGCCGAGTTGTCTAAGAAAAATAAACTTTTCGGTCGGAACTCGTCGAAACCCTTTTCCAAGTACCTCGCCATCGCGACCGCCTGTCAAGCACAGAGAAGGTGACCTACGTCGAATGCTGCGAAAATGAAAGAAAATCAGTATGTGGGATGATCCCTTGCCTGCAACACGACAATCAATTATTTGTTATGGCTCGGATCGTCGGCAGGATTATTGGGTGGTGAATACGAAGCGAACAAGCCGAAGCTGCCGATAAGCTTGGGCCCGGCTTAACTGCGCCAGTTAGGCCGCAGTGACAACTAGCCGTTGTGTTCCGCCTCGCCAATGCGTGATTTGATGAGACCGGCGATGACGGCGATCAGGATTCCGCCCATACCTCCGCCGAGAGCGTTTAAACCGATCGAGGTGAAATTCACGCTGTTCATCACCGCCGGAAGATTGGCGGGGAAAAAACTGACGAAGGCAGCGATCAGGCCGCCGCCCACGACGCCGGCGATAGAGTTCCCTACCAGTCCCAGGTTGTAATCGCTTCTGATCGAACCTACCAGCGAGCCGCCTAAATTTCCGCCGATGAAGCCGCTCACGAGTTGTACAGCCAATGCGGTGTAGTTCATTTTGTCTTCTTCGACCAGAGTAAATTGAGATTTGAGTACCGTGGGACGCGCCAGCGCCGCATGATAGCCTGAACGGCCAAGCCTGTAAACTTGAGAACAACTGAGAAAACTATAGTGATTGGCACCGATCCTGTTGGGACCGGGACTACAATCTAGACCTCGTTCGCAATAACCAAGTCCACATGATGATGACGGCCGACGCCGCAACGATTAACTCCGCCCAGATAAACGTAACGTAGTCGACCAGCGCCCCAACCGGCGGAACGCCGGGCTGAATATTGCGAAGTGCCGGCAATCCGAAAATCAGTGAAATTGAAACGGAGAGAGGCAATAGGTCGGTCTTCTCCGGGGTGGTAATGGCCCTTATGGCCATCGCCAGCAAGCTCAAGGACAAGGCGGTCATCATCAGGACTACGATCAGCGAGACCGCAATTACGCTATTTGCTCTAGTGAGATGGAGTTCGATCCCCGTGGGTTCTTTGCTGCTGCCCCGCGTTACATTCCCTTCGAATCGGATGCCCGGTACGGAAGCCGATAGTGAGATCGAAAGCGCGACCGGCGCATTCTGAAGCAGCGCACTTGGGCTGACCGCCAATTCATCCGTCGGATGGGTATGTTGGGTAATGCTGGCGGGCATCTTCGGCGTTTCCGTCTGCACATTTTGCGCCGGCGTGGTCATTAGCAGCCGCACCGTCGTGTCATATCTATCCAGCGGGTATTTGTTCAAATCACCGTTAAGAGGAAACGCTACCTCGATCCGGTTCATACGCTTATTCTTCGGGAAATCGAACTCCTGCTCTCCACGGAAATTGTTGATGAGCAGTTGCAGATCAACGGCGGGAGTAATCTCGTCTTTAGCTATTTTTCCGGCAAGACGGAAGCTGACCTGCGCCGTCAGTTCGTGAGTGGCCGGGTTAGCATTTGTAATCACGATAGAAATATTGACGCGGTCCGCTGACTCGGTCTCGCTTCGCAGCAGCAGCGAGCGCCGCGTGCTCTCGGTTAATCCGCGGAACACTACAGCGCCATAGATTGCCAATACCAGCAGGAATATGAGGATCCAGAACCTCTTAGGTCGGTTCGGCATGGGTGTCTGCGACTCCCCTTCCCGTTTGCGAATTCGAGGTACGAGACCAAGCGGGCGTAGCTCTATGAAAGCGCGATGTTAGGAAGAACTTATTCCGAACCGGTGAAACATCTACAGGCCTGTCAGAGCTAGCGCTATAAGCGACCTTGGCAAACGGCGTGGCCGTCGAAGTGGATACCATACGATCTCGGTAGTTTTCCCCCACTTGGGGAGCAGCGTATCTCCTGATTAACCTTACTGGACATGTGAAATCCGACGAAATCAACATCTCCGGTTACCCGACTTATCAGGCGTTGGACTTCACCCCACCGCCGACTGGGTGCAGCGACGGCTGTCATTATGAGTTTTACGCCCAACAGGCAGACGAGTAAGGCGAACGGAAGGTATGCTAGTAACACCGCGCGGTTGCTGTTCGGCACGATACGCGCCCCTACCGCGGCGGCTAACCCGGGAAAGGCACCGCAAATTACAAAAAAGGCTTGAAGGACCGGTTCGCTTCAAGTGATCCTTCAATTGCCTGGCAACGCGACAAATCAGGAATATGTTAGGCGGCCCTCGGCAGCGGAGCCGGTTGTTGAAGGCGGAACTCGAGCAAAGTTTCGCTCGGTATGGTCAGCTGCTGGCCCTTTTTCGAAGCGGCGACGGCTGTACCGCCGACGGCACCAATGCCGGCACCGATCCCGGCCCCCTTTCCTCCTCCGGCAATTCCGCCAATTAACGCGCCCAGTCCTGCTCCGCCAAGGATCTTCTTCGTCGTATTCTTCCCCTCGCCCTTGCCTTCCAGGTCATAGGTGTTGGTCAAAAGGGGGTAGGCCGTTCCTTTAATCATGATGTCGGTTAACTCCAGGCTCAGTTGAGAACTGCCTGACATTTTTCCAGCGGATTTGGCAGCTACAAGTTGGCCGATAACTTTGGTACCTCTGGGTGCCACGACCATGTCATCAACCTGGAGATTGGTTTCCAGGGTCGCGGTGAAACGATAACCGGTTGATTGTTGGGTTGTATCGATGGAATCAACGGTGCGTACCAAGATTCGCGTACCCGCCGGCACGGTAATCTTCTTAGTGCCCTGGGGAGCGGCGAAACCCGTTGCTGAAAGCGTGACTGGCGAAGCCGACGCCGATTTACCGAAGGGTTCAACTTGTGCGCCGACAAACGTCAGCAGCAGCGCGGCGACACAGACATTCAGACCTCGCATGCTCTTTTTCTCCTTAGTCGTGTTCATGGTCACTCCCCCACAATCGGCAAGGAAGCATCGATTTGGAGATCGATGATCAAGAGCAACTGGTCTTCGATTTGAAGGAAACGGGCAGCGGTAATCGCTCCCAACGATTGTTTCACGAGGCCATAGTATTTGGCTAGAAGCTCCGAACGCTGCTTACGGTATTCGAGTGCGTTCTGGATCAGCTGGTCGGCTTTTTCATCGGTCATGTGGTTGTAATTGTCGGCGTAGTCCTGAATATTCGCGATCCTCAGGTTGTTTACTTTGGTCAATTCCGCGTCGTAGTCGCTATAGATGGGCCAAAATTTTGCGGCATCGTCGGCACTCAACAGCATGACCGCTCCCAATATTTGGGCCTTCTGCTGGCGAACGTTGGTCCGCATCAGCTCGACGTACTGTTGAATATTCTTCTTTTGGGCGTCGGTTGCGGTTGACCGCGGAGCTGCCGGCGTTTTGCTCTTTTCTGTTGGGGTGGCGGTTTGCGCGACGACCGTGGGGCACGAGACAAGGAGCATCAAAAAGAGAGGCCAGAACGTTATTCGTTTCTTCATCACCATTCTCCGGTAACGCGGTAAATGACCGCAAGTATAGACCAAGCTGCGGTAAATGGCGCAGTCGGATTTCTTCGACATTTAGTCGAGGATTTGTTGAACGCTGAAAGATGCCGGCAAGTGAAGTCGCGGCGACGGTACTCTGACCATCGCCCACGAAGACTCGCCAACATCCTTTTCGGCGGTCGAAACGATCCAAACCCAACGAGGCGCGCGCACCATGGCCATCGACTACGCCACCCACGATATCTACCTCGTCACCGCAGACTTGGGCCCTGCCCCACCGGTCACAAAGGACAATCCGCATCCACGCCCGGCGATTATCCCGGACACCTTTTCATTACTGATCTATAAAAAATATTCAAGAGTGTTTGCCCAGAAGGAACCACAGTTGCGATGCCCGTGAACGTGGGCTTCTGCCCAGCCCGAATTTGGCGTTGCGCAGTGTCGATGTTTAGAAACTCCACGTAAGCCTCGTCCACATTGCTGGAAGCCAGCGGTTGAACGATGCGGCCACGGGTGCCATCTTTGCGGATACCTGAATAGCGGGCGTAATAGGAAGAGGCACCCTTGGGTTCGATTGGCTTGTCCCGTTTGAGCTCAACCTTCGCAAAGGGAAACTTCCCTGCCGCGTCAGTCAGTCGTACCAAGAACACAGTCGTTGCCTTCATGCGCTAATCAGATAACTGGCGACAGTGATTGACAACAGTACCGAGGTGGGAAAAAGAAAAGGGCGGGAAACCCACTTGGGATTGAGTTTCCCGCAAAGTCGCGTTCCGTAGATTCGGCTTAGGCGTAGCCGAATCAATGGGGTCATCCAACCTAGCTTCCCTCTCAGAGGCAGGTGGTAACAACCCGTACCATCCTATAAGTGGGCCCCTTCCTCCCCATTTAAAGGACGATGCGGATCGTGTGGAACGCGACCCACGCCGTAGCCATTGCAAGTCGGGTGCCCAAACCGGTTAATCAGAATCGGGTGGCTGGTCATTCATTTGAAACGACTTATTCGTGGTACGGTTCGGCACGCGAACTTTTATTGCCAGGGCTAGCTCCGATTCGGGAATAGCAGTCCCGCATTGATGTTCGCGACCATTAACGATTCCCCGCGTGTTGGCATTGTGGAAGTTTCGAGTGCGTCCGTCCTTGCTCGGCTTCCAGCGCTGGCTCATAATGGAATTCGGCAAGCGCGCGAATGAGAAGATCATTTATTTTTTTGTTGGCTGTTGTAGCGGGCCTTTCCGGTATCGCGATTGGACTCGGCGCTGGGCGGTCGGCCAAACCAAATATCGTGAATGCTCTGCCATCGTTCGCGCATTTTTCCGCTGCGGCCCTGCATGCCCCACCCCGAACGGAAACTCGAGTGGCGAAGCCGCAAGCGGAAGGTGCGCACGTGGTTCGGTTTGCGAGTAATCCGCAGCCGATGCCAGCTTTTTTGGTTAACGATGTAGACGGCAAACCTGTTTCTACCGCAGCCTGGAAAGGAAAAGTTGTCCTGCTGAATTTTTGGGCGACGTGGTGTCCACCATGTCGCGCTGAGGTTCCGCTGCTGGTCGATCTCGCTGCACGGTACAAAGATCGCCTGCAGATCGTGGGCGTTTCGCTGGACGACGGTCCGGAGGAAGTAAGAGCGTTTGTAAAAGACGAGGGCATCAACTATCCGGTGGTGATGGCCAGCCGCGAAATTCTGGCCGAGTACGGCGGGGTTCCGGCGCTGCCCACACTGTTCGTGGTGAACGCCGACGGAAATGTAGTGCAAAAACACGAAGGTTTGTATTCCCGCGAACTGTATGAAACCGAAATTCGCTTGCTCCTGGGCTTACCTTCCGAAGCCACGATCGAGACGTTTCAAGACACCGGCCAGATATTTTTGAAGAATGCGGCGCTGGCAACCGAGTTGCCGGATGTGGATTTCAGCGGCTTGTCCGCCGAGCAAAGGAAAATCGCGTTGAAGCGCATGAATTCGGACAAATGCGATTGTGGTTGCCGGCTGACGCTGGCCCAGTGCCGGATCAACGATACTTCTTGCGAAATCAGCCGGAAGCTCGCGGCGAATGTAGTGAAGCAGATCGCCTCGACAACCCCCTCCAGCGTGCCAGAAAAAACGGCCGCCACACCCGAGTAGATTCCCGCCATACCGTAGGCTGAAAAATTTCCCGCTGGCCCCAGATCAGTTAGCCTTCGCAGTGGAAATCACGTTCGGCGTCGGCGGAAGAAAAGCTACCGCGGAGTTCAGAATCACAAGATCCACACGACGATTCTGCGACCGGCCCTCGGCCGTTCGATTCGAGGCCACCGGAAAATACTCGCCGTATCCTGACGCGGACAAACGATTGGGTGTTATCGAATATTTGGTGATGAGCAATTTAATGATCTCGGTGGCCCTGGCGGTCGAAAGCTCCCAATTGGAATCGTATTGGGCGGTATGAATGGGGACGTCATCCGTATGGCCTTCGATGCGCACGCGCAGTTGGCTGGGGCCGATTACCTTTACAATCTCGTTCAAGGTGGGAATAGCCTCGGGCTGCAAGGCCGCGGAGCCGCTGTCAAAAAATCCAGCCTCCTTCAGGCTGACCACAATTCCCTCTTTGGTGGGCGTAACCGAAACCGTGTGGCGGCCGATCTGCGCGGCAAGAGAGGATTGCAATTGTTTTTGCATCCGATCGAGGTTGGCGCGTTCGGGCGAGTCGGAGACTTGTTCGCGCGGAGAATTTACGATCCGTCCCATGCTTTCGATGTGCTGGACGTTTTCGACCACTTGCACCACCGCAAAGGGCATGGGTTCGGTGGTAGCCAGCGCCGGCTGCGAATTCGACGAATCGAAAATTCCCATTTGCTGAAATGCCACTTGAATTGCCACGGCCACTTGCCCGACCTTGCGTTTATCCACCTGGGAGGAGGAGTAGTTGATATAAACGTCGACCACGTTGGTCATCGTATCGAAGGACAGATTCCACACATGTTCGATGATTTGCGACCGGGTTACCCGTTGGCCTTCATTGCGCATCAGGTACTCCAGCAAACCAAACTCTTTCGGAGTGAGTTCGATGGACCGATCGGCGCGTCGCACGGAGTGTTCCACTCGGTTTACCTCCAGGTTGTCCATACGGAGCATGGCCTGTTGGGAACGGCCGCCACGCCGCAGCAGCGCGCGCACCCGCGCGGAAAGTTCCACAAACGAAAAGGGCTTCAACACTAAATCGTCCGCACCCAGATCGAGCGCTTGCACGCGTTCCTCCGGGCGGTTGCGGCCGGTCAAGATCAAAATGGGCAACTGGGGCCGTTTGCTCCGGAACTTCTGCAAGACCTGCATGCCCTCGGCCTGCGGAAGATTCAAATCCAGTATCGCGGCATCATACTCATTTTCCTCGACCATGGACTCAGCTCCAGCGCCGTCGGTTGAGACATCCACGGTGTAGTGCTCGCTGCCAAATCCGTCGTTCAGAAATGTAGCGAGCGACGGATCGTTTTCCGCAATTAGCAAACGCATTTTGTATTTCTCCTGAGGAAGGGGAAACCTCAAGGGTATCGAAGGGGAAGCAAACTTATTTTAAGTTAACGGAAGTGTCAAAGGAAATCTTCATTAAGCTGAAAAAAGTGTGAGGGAGTTAACAGTACTGCTCCAAATTGGAACATTTCCTCGCGGAAATCTCACCGCTCTCTTACGAATGGGTCATTTTTTCCGGCTTGACCCATTCATCGAATTCTTCCGCGGTCAAATGGCCCAACTTTAAGGCTGCCGCGCGAAGGCTGGTGTGCTCGTGGTGCGCCGTGTGGGCAATTTCGGCCGCTTTATCGTAACCAATCTTCGGGCTGAGGGCGGTAACCAGCATCAACGAATTGTTAACATTTTCTTCGATGCGCGCCAGATCGAGCTGCATGCCGTTCACAGCGTGATCCACAAATGAACGGCACGCGTCGGTGAGCAAGCGGACCGAATTCAGAAAATTGTGAATCATCACGGGCTTGAAAACGTTAAGTTGAAAATTTCCCTGCGAACCGGCGAACCCTATTGCCGCGTCATTGCCGAAGACTTGCACCGCGACCATGGTCATCGCTTCCGACTGCGTCGGATTCACTTTGCCCGGCATGATGGAAGAACCCGGCTCATTTTCCGGCAAGATCAGTTCCCCGAATCCCGCGCGAGGGCCGGAGGCCAACCAGCGAACATCATTGGCGATTTTCATGAGCGACGCGGCGAGGGTCTTCAAGGCGCCGCTGGCGAAGACGATCTCATCGTGGGCCGAAAGCGCCGCGAACTTATTCGGGTGGGATTTGAACGGCAACTGGGTCAGCTCCGCAATTTTCTTCGCGGCGCGTTCCGCAAACTCCGGGTGCGCATTCAAACCGGTACCCACCGCGGTGCCGCCAATCGCCAGGTCATACAAACCCGGAAGAGTTTCCTTCAATCGCGCGATGTCGCGATCGAGCAAGCTGACCCACCCCGATATTTCTTGTCCGACCGTGAGTGGAGTCGCGTCCATCAAATGCGTCCGTCCAATTTTCACTACCCGAGCAAAACTCTGGGCCTTAGCGTCCAAGGCATCGCGCAACCGCTGAACCGCCGGAATTAACGCCTCTGCCGTGCGCGACGCGGCCGCAATGTGCATGGCTGTCGGGAAAGTATCGTTGGAGGACTGCGACATATTCACGTCGTCATTGGGATGAACCGGCTTTTTACTCCCCATCTCGCCGCCCGCGATTTCGATGGCTCGATTCGAAATCACTTCGTTGGCGTTCATGTTGGTCTGCGTGCCGCTTCCCGTTTGCCACACGTGCAATGGAAAGTGCTCGTCGAGTTTTCCGGCGATGACTTCGTCGGCCGCCTGGGTGATTAACTTGGCTTTCTCCGCCGACAGCTTTCCCAGATCCTGGTTCACCAATGCGGCAGCCTTCTTGAGAATGCCAAAAGCGCGGATCAGTTCCGGCGGCATGGTGTCCCGGCCGATATCGAAATGGATCAGCGAACGCGCAGTCTGCGCGCCATAATAGCGGTCCACCGGCACCGCAATCTTGCCCATGCTGTCCGATTCGATTCTGGTCTGAGCCGTCGCCGTCACTGACGCCTTTGGGTCCAAATTCCCCTCCCCCTGAAATCGTTAAGGGTCCGGCCCATGTTTCCGCCCGGTCCTTATATAAGGATACTGCGAAAGAGCGCCGCGATGCAGCCGATCGCTACCCGACAGTTCAATTCCTTCGGCCATGCGCTCGGTCAGCTGTCCAGCGATTGCCCTTTCGTACAGGCACGTTTTCGGAAACGGCTGCGATAGGATTAGCCCGCATTTCTTCGAACCAGAATAAAATTGGATTTCTCTTAGTCGACAGCCGAATTGCGCCTAGCGGCCAGGCGTTCGGGCCGAAATCCGAGGAACCAGACAAGTCAATGGCATTCCTTTTCAAACCAGCGATCCCTACCGAGGGCATGGAGGGCTTAAGCACGCCAGCCGACCCGCTGTCGGTAGATGAAAAACGGCGGGCCGCGCCAGAACCATCGGGTTCCGGCATTGAACCGGCCCAACCGGACGCGGTAGCGCTCGAGGAATTCCTGCTCAAGAATTTCCTCACGGAGGAAGCTCTGCCTGAAACGCCTTCGGAAAACGCGGCAGAGTCCAGCATGGAATTGCCGCGTGCCGAGGATCTAGAAACTGCTTTCGAAAACATCGTGAACGTCCCCGACGGCTTGTCGAATCCGACTATCAGCGTCGACGCGAACCTGCTATCCGATCTCGCCCAAGAATCGGTCATCCCCCAAAATCCCAAGCTGGAAGCCGTCGAATGGGCTCTGGAAGAGACGCTAGCAAACCACAAAGAATGGCTCGATTCCCACGGCGAGCTGGGCAAAAGAGCTGACCTGCGAAAGGCCAAGCTCGAAGGCATGGAGCTGATCGGCGTCGGCTTGCGTTACGCAGACTTGCAGGACGCGAACCTGAAGGCCGCCGATTTACTGCTCGCAGATTTGCGTGACGCGTCTTTGATCCGTTCGAATTTGCTGGAGACGTGCCTGGTCGGTGCGAACCTGGAAGGCGCGAATCTCGAGGGCGCTTCGCTGGAGAGCGCCATGGGCTTGCTGCCCCGGCAGCTGGCTGGAACAAATCTGCACGAAGCATCCTTACCGGCGCAGATTCTGGAATTCAACGCGTTGCCCACGTTTTCTGCCGGTTCGAAAACGGTCGGGCGTTTGTTCAGTACCATGATGATCGTCTGCTTTTTGTCCTTTGTGATGATTTTGAAGACGAAGGACATTCAGCTGCTCGCCGACACCGCGATCATTTCGTTCTTGCATTCGCCGGCTGCGGCGGCCGCGATGCCTACCGACGAAATCTATCTTCTGGCCCCGGCGCTTCTGGTGGCTCTCTTTTTATTCTTCTTGTATCGCCTGCAGGAGGTGTGGGACGCGGTGCTGGAGTTGCCGGCCGTTTTCCCGGATGGCCGGATGCTTGGGCAGAATGCGCCGCGAATTATTACTGGCCTGCTGCGCACTCACTTTCGCTGGATGGATCACGACGGGCATTCGACCCGCATGATCGAGAAGAGCTTCTCGGTTCTGCTGGCATATTGGACCGTGCCGATTGTTCTGCTCATGTACTGGTTGCGCTATCTGACGGCTCAGGATTTTCACGGAACCCTGCTTCACCAGGTCCTGCTGCTCATCGGTGTAGGCGTCGCCTTCTATTGCTCGACAAAAATCGGACGGCCCGGCGAAAAATGGCCCACGGACGAAAAGCCGATTCCTCCGGTTCTTGCAAAGCTAAAGGCGTTACGACCGGTCACGATCCTGGTCACGTTATTCGTTGCGATGTCGCTATTGGCTGGAGGCGTCATCGCCGGAATTCCGCACGAGAAGCAGCGGGCACCGCAATTCATGTCCGCCGACCCGCGGCGCTGGGCTTCCAGCGTGTTGTGGTTGGTCGGATACGATCCTTACGCGGAGCTAACCGAGGCTGCGATCTCTCGCCGGCCGGCAAACTGGAACGGCACGGACGATCAGGTCTCATCGGTGGTCGGAGCGCACCTGAACGGAACGAAATTTCGGTATGCGCAAGCGTACGAAATCTTTCTGGCCAACGCGCGCCTGTTCCAGGCTGACCTGCAGGGCGCCTTTCTTTCCGGCGGCGATTTGCGAAATGCGGACTTGGGTCAGGCGAATTTGCGATTCGCCATCCTGGATCGCGCGAACCTGCAGCATGCGAACCTGGATCGCGCCCGCATCGACGGCGCAAACTTGTCCCGCACCGATCTGCGTGGGGCGAATCTTTCCTATACCTCGGCAGTCGGCGCGAGTCTGCCGGATGCGCGACTCGACGGCGCCAGCCTCTACAGCGCGAATTTGGAGAACGCTTCACTGCTTCGCGGCAATCTCGAAAAGGCCGATTTGCGCGAAGCCCGCCTGGTCAACGCCAGCCTGGAAGGTGCGGATCTGCAGCAAAGCTATTTGTGGTCCGCGAAGCTTCCGGGAGCAAGCTTGCGCAAAGCGCAGCTGGCCACCGCGATCTTTATTGATGCTGACCTCAGTAACGCTGACCTGAGCGGCGCGCAATTCAATGGCACGGTGTTAAATGGCGCGAACCTGCAGGGCGCAATCCTCGATGGCGCCGATTTGCGCGGAGTCTTGCAACTCAGCGTCGCCCAGGTGTGTTCCACGAAATCGCGCAACGGCGCGATCTTCGAAGAGTCGTTCCGTGCGCAGGTTGACGCGCAGTGCGGCGGCGCGCCGG
>Ga0209169_10000343_pt1 | contig 28099 bp, 19 predicted proteins | sample HubBroMetageWRM4_FD_188346 | JGI IMG/M metagenome (GOLD analysis project Ga0209169, IMG submission 188346) | Warmed soil microbial communities from the Hubbard Brook experimental Forest, New Hampshire - Hubbard Brook CCASE Soil Metagenome WRM 4... | ecosystem: Environmental > Terrestrial > Soil...
GGCTTGTTCTGGCAGGTGATGTCGCCGCCGTGGTCGAGGACGATTCCATAGACGACGCTGAGGCCGAGTCCTGCGCCCTTGCCGACGGGCTTGGTGGTGTAGAAGGGATCGAAGACGCGTTCCGGATCGCGGATGCCAGGGCCGGAGTCGGAGAACTGAATGACGGCTTCGTCTCCCTGCTGAGAGGCGATGATGGCGAGCACGCCGCCAACGCTCTTCAGTCCGCCTTTCGATTCGAGCAGCGCGTCCATGGCGTTTTCGGTGATTTCGACGAAGACCTGGAAGAGCTGATTGACATTGCCGCGGATGCGAGGCAAGCCGGGCTGAACCACAAGTTCGATGCGGACTTTTCCTCCGGGATAGCGGGGTTCGATCATCTGGTTGGTGCGCTGCAGGAGCATGTTGAGGTCGACGAGCGCTTTTTCTCCGGGTGACTGCTGGGCGAAGCTTAAAAGATCGACGACGAGATCGCGGGTACGCTGGGTTTGATGTACGATTTTGCGAACCAGCGTGTTCTGCTCGTCGGTGAGGCGCTGACGGGCCCAGAGCTGCTCGGAGTGGCTGACAATGGCGTCGAGGGGCAGGTTGATTTCGTGCGCCGCTCCGGCGACGAGCGTGCCGAGCGATGCCAGCTTTTCTTTCTGCACGAGCTGACTCTGCAGACGCTTCTGGCTGTCGTATCCCTGACGTGATTCACGCAGCAGGACCATGAGGGCCTGATCCTGAAGATACTGGCGTAGAAAAACGAAAGCTCCCAGGAAAACCATGGCCGCGAGGACGGCGAAGATGCGGAAGACGCGCGCTGAAGAATCGGAGGTGTCGGCAATCAACGTCCACAAGCCGAGTACCGGGAGCGAGAGAATGGCCAGCATGGCGAGCTGGGGAATAATTTTTTTCCAGCGCGAGTCTAGATGGGATTCGACGGCGGTCAATTCCCACTGGCGCGAGGAAAGCGCGGCAGCGCCCATCCAGGCAACGGTGGCGATGAGGGGAATGTCATAGAGGCTGCCGGAATAGTAGGTGTTGGCGGCGGCGGCGCGGTCGAGAAGCTGAGAATTGATGGTGTACAGCGCGGCGGCACCGAGGAGATGTAGATAAAGGCGACGCCAGCCAGCGGAGCTGGTCCAGGCGGCGAGGGCTAGAACGGCGAGCAGAAGGACGTTTTCTAGTCCGTAGAGGCGATCATAGTAGGAGTTGTAGATGTCGGAGCGATGATTGATGTACTGGTACGGAAAGACGATGAAAGCGTAGAGGAAGATCCACCAGCCGAATAGAGTAAGAAAGTTCAGGGAGCTGAGACGGCCGCTCCACTGCTTTTTCAAGATGTCGGGACGCCAGGCAACGGCGGCGATCATGGGGACGGCGTGAAAAAAAAGAACGATGTCGAAGAAAAACGGGTCGGGTACGGGGCGGTGGAGGATGTTCTCCCACCAGGTCCAAGCAGCCTGATTGGCAGCCCAGAGCGCGAAACCGAAGGTCAGGGATGCCCAGAAGCTGCGCTCCTGATGCGGGCGACGGAGGGCGTTGCCGAGGGTTATGGCGGCCGCGCCGAGCATCAAAATCAGTCCGGCAACGTCGGCGAAGGCGGTTAGCGTCGGGCCCTTATATCCGGCTAGGCACACACCGGCGAACAGCAGAGTGATGACTGCCGCTGCGACGAACCATCGGCGACGTTGGAACGCACCCATCCAAAACAATTCTATGATGGTTTTGTTGTGGAATCCGATGATGGAGTAGGGTCGGAGTGGTTACTTTCGTTACTGCCGCTCCCAGGGGCTAAAGACGGTCCATCGTTCAGTATCCGACGCGGCCATCAATGGCCGCTCTTCCACGGTAGTTTTCTGCTTCCGTGGCACTGCATTCTTTGCCGCCTCGCCGCTGATCACGGCCCGTTGGAAAAGAAGAGTCCCACCCTGTCGCAAAGTACCTGACACGGGTGGGGCAACCAGAGTCGAAGCAGAGTCCGCAATGGGCTAGAATCATGGTGAAAGAGGCATTTTTTATGGCATTTCCTGTAACTCGGATGCGGCGGACGCGCCGGACGGCGGCGCTGCGGAATCTGGTTCGTGAGACCCGGCTGACTCCGGACGCGTTTGTTTATCCCATGTTTGTGTGTCCCGGCGAGGGTGTGCGCAAGGAAGTGCGGTCCATGCCGGGGGTATTCAACCTTTCGGTTGATGAGGCGGTGAAAGAGGCGCGCGAAGCGCATGGGCTTGGCGTGCCGGCGGTGATCTTGTTCGGGCTACCGGAAAAAAAAGATGAGCTTGCCAGCGGAGCATGGGCTGATGACGGAATTGTGCAGCAGGCTACGCGGGCACTGAAGCGCGAGGTGCCGGGACTGATTGTGATGGGAGATGTTTGCCTTTGCGAGTACATGTCGCACGGGCATTGCGGGATTGTGAAAAAGAGTTCGCGGCGGGGTGCGGCGACGCGGGATCAGGTGGTGGATTCGAAAACTCCCACTCACGCCAAAACCGGCCAGAAGTCGGGCACCCAGGCTGACGCGGATGTTGATTACGAGATCGATAACGATGCTTCGCTGGAGCTGCTGGCTCGGACTTCGGTTTCGCTGGCGCGGGCTGGTGTAGACATAATTGCGCCTTCGGACATGATGGATGGGCGCGTGGCGGCGATTCGCGAGGCGCTGGATGAAGCGGGATTGGTGAACACGCCGATTCTTTCGTACGCGGCGAAGTTTGCGTCGGGATTTTATGGGCCGTTTCGCGAGGCGGCAGACTCGGCACCGCAGTTTGGCGACCGGCGGTCGTACCAGATGGATGGTGCGAATATACGCGAGGCGCTGCGGGAGATTGCGCTCGATGTGGAAGAAGGTGCGGACATGATCATGGTGAAGCCGGCGATGCCTTATCTGGATGTGATTGCGGCCGCGCGGGAGCGGTTTGATTTGCCGCTGGCGGCGTATCAGGTATCGGGCGAGTACGCGATGATCGAAGCGGCGGCGCGCAATGGATGGATTGAACGCGAACGTGTGATGATGGAGTCGCTGGTATCGATCCGGCGGGCGGGGGCGAGTGTAATTTTGACGTATTATGCGAAAGAGGCAGCGCGGCTGTTGGGATAGGAATCAAAATCAACCGCAATGGCCACGGATCTACGCGGATTCTCACGGATCAAACCCCGCACATCCACACATTTTGTTACGATCCCGTTCTTTATATAGAAAATCCCCACTCAACCCAGCAACGGGCTTGAATGGCGCACCTTTCTAAAACCGTCATCACTATTTCCTAGGCGTTGGCGGCGCGACTGAAGTTTACCTGGACCTGCTTGCGGTCTTCGTCGCTCACCTGGAACATGCTGCGCGGCTTGAGGTTCATGTAGCTGGCGATGAAGATGTCGGGGATCTGGGCGATGCGGGTGTTGTAGGTGTTGACGTCGTCGTTGAAGAATTCGCGGCGGTCAGCGATGCGCTCTTCGATTTCAGAGATGCGGGTCTGCAGCTTAAGGAAGTTTTCGTTGGCCTTGAGTTGCGGATAATTTTCGGCGACGACGAAGAGTCCGCGGAGAGCATTGTTGAGCTTGAGATCGGCGACGGCTTTCTGGTTGACGCTGGCGGCGTTCATGGACGCGGCGCGCGCCTGCGTGACGGCGATAAGAGTTTGCTGCTCGTGCTGCATGTATCCCTTGACTGTCTCGACAAGATTGGGGATTTCGTCGTGGCGCTGCTTGAGCAGGACATCGATGTTAGCCAGGGCGCGGTCGTTTTCATTGCGCAGCCGAACCAAGCCGTTATAAAGGATGACGGTGTAGGCGATGACGCCCGCGATGAAGAGCAGAAATGCAAGGCCGGTGATCATGCTGCGAGGTTCTCCGCTGGTAGCGTGGCAGGCGAGGGAGAGCGGGGCAAGTTCCGGAAGGGTTGGGACGAGTGGGTGGACGGCGGGTAAGGGACTTCTTGGCCCCGGATTTACGCGGATGCACCCTCAAAGAAAAACCCCACTCAAGGCCAAAATCGGGCCTGAATGGGGCACCCCTCAGTTTGTCGTCAATCAGTTTTAGTCGTCGCTGCTGGGCTTTTTGGGCTTCAGGTCGCAAGCTTGTCTTACCGCGCCCAAATCTAGGCCGGCGGGGGAGAATTCGGCGATCTCGCGGCCACCGCGGGCTCCGAATTCGATCTTGAAGATGTCGGCGCCGACCAGTTCGCGAGTGGTGCCTTTGTCCATGGATAGGGCGCGGTCGCGGAGCCAGTTCCAGCCGTGATGGCTGTGCTTGTCGTTGACGCGAACCATAACTTCCATCTGCGGCTGTCCCCACGGGCCCGGGCGATTGGGCGGAGCCAGACGCGCTCCGGGATTGAAGTTGGCAAACTGGTACTTGCCATTGGAGCAATAGAGTTCGACGCGAGGCTTATAGTCGGGGTCTTCTTTCAGGTAGTTGTCGGCGAGGAGTTCGAAGCGCACCTTGTGGGCCCCGGTCATCTTGTCTTCCGACTCGAACTTCATCCACTTGCCGCCGACGCTGACGCCGTCTTTTTCGCCCTGATTTGGGCTCATTGCGCCGTTCTGGGCAAAAGCCGAGGCTGCGTAAAGAAGCGTAAAGCTGGCTAGAATCAGCCAGATGGCAGCAGGCTGGCGATTGGGCTTAGAAATATGTAATCCGTTCACGGTTTCCTCCACACAGTATTTCCCTATCATATTGAACCCGGATGGGAGCCTAAAAGTTGCACAGAAAGATACGTGGTCTTCGGGGCTGAATCGCGGCTCTTCGACGGTTGCATACGCAGTGGGGATTACTCGCCGAGGAGCCTTCATCAGCTTTCTTTCGCTGTTCGCGGGCAGGAGTGCCCGCTCCACACAGGCAAAAGCGGACGGATGAAATTCGTCCGTCGCTACATGGTTCTTGCTACCTTTAGCGGGTATTGATTTTTAGGACGATGTAGATTTCGGAGCGGTCGTCGAACTGGCTAACGGATTTGGTGTCGCTCTTGCGGTCTTTGTATTGGGCGTAGACCTCGTAGTCGATGGCGCTGGAGAGCGAGGGGAAACGATAGGTGCCGTCGGCGTTGATGATGTAGCTTTTGACCGCGCGAGTGCGGCTGTTGGTGAGGTAGACGACGGCGTCGGGAAGTGGGCTGTCTTGCGCGTCGAGGACCTTGCCATAGAGCAGGCGACCGGTGCTTTTATCTTTTTTCTGGGAGGCGGCGTCGGGGGCCGCAGTGATGAAGAGAGCGAAGAGAAGCGCGATGACAGTTATCGCAGGGCGTTTCATTGTGCCGCTATTGTCTCACGGAGGGTGGAGGGGCGAGCTAACGGGTTAGATGCAATCCCGTGTCTTCGCGCTCTTCGTTAAAGATGTGGACTTTGACTTCTTCGGGAAGGCGGAGTGGCGTGCCGTCGTCGAGCTTCACACCTTTGAGATCGGCGGACAGGATATAGTCGGCTTCGCCGGCGGGAACGCGCTGGGCGAATTCGCCGTGGTGGTCGGAGTATAAATCCCAGCGAACTTTTTTTGGCTTGTCGGTGGAGCGACGGATTTTTACATGTACGCCGTAAATTGGATGATTGTCCGGACCCCAGACGGTGCCGAAGATGAGCGCGTAGGGCTTCTCCTTTTGCGCGACGGAGGGCAAAGGGCACACGGTGGGGCCGAGCAGAATTGCGACCAGCAGGAATTGAAAGAGCGATCGCGAAGTAGGCCGGGGGATTTTACGAATAGTCACCGTCTTCCGTTTCCTCTTCGAGTTCTTCTTCATCTTCATAACCGGCCTCGACGGCTTTCAACTCCAGCGGACTAGCGGTGACGACTTCAAAATCGGTGCCGCACTCGGGGCAGGATATGACTTCGCCTTCGTCGACCGATTCTTCGTCGACGTCCAGATTGGTATCGCACTCGGGACACAGAACCATAAAGCCTCCGTACCGTATTAGAGCATCCTGTTAATATTTAGATTCTCCACGGCAGTTGGTCAAGGGGTGGAGGCCTGTAGCGGAGAATTTTCCTAGCACGTGGGAGGCGGTTCGTTCTAGTGGTTTTTTCTGAGGACGATCCAATGTGCGGAATGTGACATAGCGACGATGAATCTTCCAAAGGATAATGGCATCTTTGCGGTGAGAGTGGGGGATTCGGCCCGACATTGGAGTTTGGCGGTGGTACGAACGCCGGGGCGGTAGAAGCCACCCTGTTGTGCAGGACGAGGGTGGGGCAACCATTTGCTTATGGGGACAATCCAGTCAAAACTGGATTAATTTTTTATGGCCAGAAATATGTCATTCGAGATGGGGCTGCCGCCGTTTCGCGGAGCAGTACGGCAGATTATTCTCGCGAGTGTCGCGATTTATGTGGTGATCCTGCTACTCGTTTCGTTTGATGAGCCGGTGGGCCGGATGGTGCTGTCGCTGGGCATTCTCGATCCGGTGCGGATTCATGCGGGCTGGGTGTGGCAGTTTGTGACGTATGCGTTCATGTATGTCGATCCGCTGGATTTTGTGCTGTCGCTGGTCGGAGTTTACTTTCTGGGCACGGCGGTGGAAGAGCGCATCAGCTTCGGACCTTTTTACGGGCTCTTCTTTGGCAGTATCGTGCTTTCGGGAGTGGCCGGATTTTTATTGTCGCTGACGCATGTGGTTGCGCAGGGCACGGCTCTTGGATCGGGAGCGGCGGCGAACGCGATCCTGATGGTGTTTTATCTGTTCAACCGGGCCGCGCCGATCGTGCTGTTTCCGATTCCGATCCAGATTCCGGTGAAGTGGATTGTGGTGGGAATTGCGGCGATCGAGGTTGCCTATCTGCTTTTGGCGCACTTCGCGCTTTTTTATTTCGTGTCTTTGCTGGGACTGGGCGCGGGCTACGTTTGGTATGCAGCGATTCTGACTCGACGCAGCGCTTCGCTGGGAATCGGCGAGCGCTACTACGAGATGCGGAATTCGTATTACCGGTGGAAGCGGCGGCGGGCGGCGCGGAAATTTGAAGTCTATATGAAGAAGCACGACCGGCAGGTTCACTTCGATGAGCATGGGAACTACATTCCTCCGGATGACGATGGCAAGGGAAACGGCGGGGGAAAATCGGGATGGGTGAATTAGACTTGGGCCGCGAAGCTTCTTTTGCCACGGATTAACACGGATTTCCCCGGATGAAATCTCGGGCTTCGCTGTGCTTAGGATGACCCGGTGAAAAAGGTGATGAAGTCTGAGTAGATTTGGGTTGGCAGGTCTGGTTTCTTGGTTTTTCCTTCCGTTGGTATTTCTTCTTTCTCTTCCTTTTTTGTTTTTCCCTTAGATGCTTTTCCTTTGAAATTCAGGTCGTGACCCGCGCCTTCGATCGAGATTAGTTTGGTTTTGGCGGGGATCATCTTTATGGCTTGCTGAATTTCTATAGGGGAGCCGAAGGGGTCGCGAGTGCCGCTGACGAAGAGCGTTGGCGTACGCAGGTTGGGCAGATGCTGCGTGCGTTGCTGCTCGGGTTTGCCTGGAGGGTGGAGTGGGTAGGAGAGCAAGAGCAGGCCGGAGATCGATTCAGCCTCGTGTTCCTTTTCGGAGAGTTCGGCGCAGAGCATGCTGCATTGGCGTCCGCCGTAGGAGTGGCCGCCGATAAAGATTTGTCCCGCGCGCTGCGACTGGTTCGAATCAAAATCCCCACTTATGGCTTTTTGCAGAATAGCGATGGCGTTTTTCAGGCCGGCGCGGTCGCGGGCTCCGTCGGCGGGGCCGGGAGGGCCGAAGGATCGCGTCTGACGATAGGGCAGGTCGCAGCGGAGGATGGTGAATCCGTGGGTACAGAAGATTTCTGCTAGCGCAATCAATAAAGGTGCGTTGGCGTTGGAGCCTGCACCGTGGGTGAGGACTAGACCACTGCCGTTGGAAGTTTCCGGTTCGTGAAGATAACCGCGGACGTGGGGATCGAGGGATCGGTCGAGGAATTCGCGGAAGGCCACGGACTTATTCTAGCCCGTGATGCGGAGATTCGCTTCGTGGGATAGCCCCCAAAATCCCCACCGATTGAGAATCTCGGATGCCAACGATCAGTCGATGTGTTCGCCGTTGGTGAAGGTGGGTTCGGCGGCCGGGAGGATGTCGCGGTCGCCGGCGATCCAGACATAAAGCGTGGGTAACAGGAAGATGCTCATGACGAGATCGGCAATGAGACCTCCGACGATGACGATGGCGAAGGGTCGCTGCGAGTCGGAGCCGATGGCGTGGGAGAGCGCAGCGGGAGTGAGTCCGAGCGTGGCGACGAGCATGGTCATCATGATGGGACGCAGGCGGAGAACTGCGCCTTCGACGGCGGCATCGTCGATGGAGTAGCGGCGGGCGCGGAGCTGGTTGATGTATTCGAGCATGATAACGCCGGTCTGCACGGAGACGCCAAAGAGCGCGAGGAAGCCGACGCCGGAGGAGACGCTGAAATTTGTTCCAGTGATGAGAAGCGCGAGCAGGCCGCCGACGCGGGCCATGGCAACGTTCGCAAGGATGAGCAGCGCCCACTTCAACGAACGAAACATGGTGTACAGAATGATGAAGATAATGATGATGGTGATGGGGAGGACGATCAGAAGACGTTCGTCGGCGCGTTTTTTGCTTTGGTATTCGCCTTCCCAATCGATGTGATATCCGGTGGGGAGTTTTACCTGGTCACGAATTTTTTGCATGGCCTCTTCGACGGCGCCGCCAAGGTCGCGTCCACGGACGCTATATTTGATGGCGACATACCGCTGATTCCCTTCCCGATAAATTTCAGAGCCGCCGTCGGCCTCGGTGATGTTGCAGAGTTGCGCCAGCGATACACGTTCGCCGGTGGGAGCGAGCAGGCGGATATTCTGAATAGCTTCGCGAGTGTCGCGGAATTGCTGCTGGTAGCGGAGAACGAGGTCGTAGCGCGCTTCGCCTTGCAGGACTTGCGTGAGCGCGTTGCCGCCGACCGCGGTTTGAATCGCGTCCTGCACGTCGGAGACGTTGATCTGATAACGAGCTGCGGCGTTGCGATTGATGGTGACGTTCAGATTCGGCTGGCCGAGTACGCGAAAAACGCCGAGGTCTTCGATGCCTTTTACGCCGCGCATGATGCGGACGATCTGATCGGCTTTTTCTTCCAGTGTAGGTAAATCATCACCGTAGATCTTGGTGGCGAGTTCTCCTTTCACGCCGCTGACGGCCTCCTCCATGTTGTCTTCGATGGGCTGAGAAAATCCCCAAAGGACGCCGGGAATTTTATCGAGTTCACGCTGCATGGCAGCGATGAGTTCGTCTTTATTTTCGTGGAAAACGGGACGCCATTGCTCTTTAGGTTTGAGGTCGACGAAATATTCCGTATTGAAGAAACCGGTGGTGTCGGTACCGTCGTCGGGGCGGCCAACCTGGCTGGTGCATTGCGGAACTTCAGGAAACGAACACAGGACGATGCGCGCCTGATTGGAGACGCGGATACCTTCGTCGGGGCCTGTTGAGGGGGCGAGGGTCCCACGAACCCAGAGCGCGCCCTCGTCGAGGTGGGGAAGGAATTCAGAGCCGATCGCGCCGCCGAAGGCGAGATATATTGCGATAAATAACGACAAAACTCCGACGCCGACGGTGAGCGCGCGATGATGAATCGCCCAGCGAACCGCACTGCGATATTCCCTGATCAGAAATTCCATTACGGGGTTGCGCCACTCCTTCGCGCCTTTGGCGAAGGCGAAGCTGGCCAGAACCGGCGCGATCACGATGGAGAAAATGAGCGCACCCAGTAACGCGAAAGCAACGGTCCAGGCCATGGGATGAAAAAGGCGGCCTTCGACGCGCTGCAGAGTGAAGATGGGCAGGTAAGCGGTGATGATGATGGCGATGGCGTAAAAGACGGGGCGCTGCACTTCATGGGCGGCGGCCCCGATTTTTTCGGTAGGCGTCTCCGTCGCGTTATTCGCGTGCATGTGACGAACGATATTTTCGATCATCACAACGGCGCCGTCGACGACCATGCCGAAGTCGAGCGCGCCGAGCGAAAGCAGATTCGCGGGGACGTGTCGCAGGTCGAGGCAGATGGAAGCGAAGAGCAGCGAGAACGGAATGGTAGCGGCGACGATGAGCGCTCCGCGCGCGTTGCCGAGGAAAAGAAAAAGGACGATCGAGACGAGGATCATTCCTTCGGTCAGGTTGTGAAGGACGGTGTGCGTGGTGAAGTGGACGAGATCGCTGCGATCGATGAAGGGGACGATCTTTACGCCCTTGGGAAAAATGTGGTCGTTCATTTCGTCGATCTTTTTGTGCAGGCCTTGAAGAGCGATATCCGCGGCGGCATCTTTGCGAAGCAGGACAATGCCGGAGACAACGTCGCCGTTGTCGACGATCTTTCCATCCTCACGATGGATGGCGCGGGCGAATTGTCCGAGGCGGATTTTTGGTCCCTGGGAAACAATCGCGATGTCTTTTACGCGGAGCGGAGTGCCGCTCTTGGTGAAGATGACAGTATCCTCGATGTCGCGAATGTGATCGACGAGGCCGACTTCGCGAATGTTGATTTGCTGCAAGCCCTCTTGAATAAAACTGCCGCCGGCATTGGCGTTATTGTTAGTGAGCTGCTGTTCTATCTGCGAAAGAGTTAGCCCATACGAGATGAGTTTGTTGGGATCGAGGCGGACCTGGTATTCGCGGGTTGGTCCACCGAAGCTGGAGACGTCGACGATATCGGGAACGGATTTGATATTTTTTTCAACGATCCAGTCTTCGATCGATTTCAACTCCATCGCGTCGTATTTGGGATTGGTACTGTGAAGAGTGAAAAAATAAATTTGACCGACTGGACTCCAGTCGGTGCCCATCTGCGGATTTACGTTTTGGGGGAGGGTGACCTGGCTGAGACGCTCGAGAACGCGCTCGCGATTCCAGGCGTTGTCGGTGCCGTCTTCGAATACGAGCTTTAAATCGGAAAGTCCGAACAATGAAAAGGAACGAAGATGAACGATGCCGGGGATTCCGTTCATTACAGTTTCGAGCGGAATCGTAACTTGCTGTTCCACCTGCTCAGCCGAAATTCCAGGCCATTGGGTGATGACCTCAACGTAATTGTCGGCGACATCGGGGTAGGCCTCGATGGGGAGATTGTGGAACGAGACGATGCCCCAGGCGAACAGCAGTACGGCAAGCGCGAGGACGAGCATGCGGTTGCCGAGAGCGAAATCGACGACGCGGCGAATCATTTTGGAAAAACCAATTAAGGAAGCCGGCCATCGCCGTCGGCGCGCATCTCGTGCGCAAAATTAGAAGCGGCGGCCTGATTCACTTATCGGCCTAGTTTTCACTTCTGGGTAGGCACTCAAACAGCCAGAGAAGGGATATTCCGATTGTTCAGGTAAACATCAGGCAACAATCGCAAGATTCAGGCTGCACGGAGAGGCAATCGAGAAGACATAAAGAATTCATAAAGATGGCCGAAACGATTGGTGTACAACGGTGCGAACTTAGCTAACATAATCTTTCGGGCTTAATCGATTGATTGGGTTCCAAAACAAATTATGCGTGGGATAATCCCATTTTCGCGCAAGTTCATGCCTCGTCCAGAATGGATTTGGGAAAAGCAGAACAGGGTGCCGGTTCTGCTGCTTAGCGGTTTATGCGTTTTTGCAATCGCATTTGTCGACTGGTGGACGAAGCCATATTTCTCCCTCGGTTTCCTCTATTTGTTCCCCATCATGGCGGCGGCCGGATTTTTGCCGCGCTGGGCAACGGCGGTATTGGCCGTGGCGTGCGCATTATTAAGCGAGCTTTACAGCAACCTCGATCCGGCGGATGTACACATTCGCCTGGGATTTGAAGCGCTGGCTCTGGCGGGCTGCGGGCTGCTGACTGCGGAAGTTCTGCGCAATCGACGGCTCAACATGGAATCGCAGGAGCGAATAAGGGTGCTGGTGGAAACAAGTCCGGCGGCGATTGTGACGATCAACGAGAGAGGATTTATCGAGCTGGCGAATGCAGCGGCGCTCGAAATGATGATTCCGCAGAACAGCGCGCTCATCGGGCAACCGATCGCGGCGTTCCTGCCGGAGTTGCACCACGCACTGCGATTTGAAGAAGGGCCGCAATTCCGCACGTCGATGCAATGCCGTGGACACCGCGGGAATGGAGAATCGTTTCTAGCGGAAGTCTGGTTCTCGACTTATAAGGAAGGAGCGATGCCGAAGCTGGCCGCAATTGTGGCCGACGTGAGCGAAGAAGAAACATCTTCGAATGGGCACGCGACGGGTTCGCTGGATGAGCGGGAGCGGCCGACATTGAGTACACGCGAATTGGATGTGCTGCGGCTGGTGGTGCAGGGGCTGGCGAATAAAGAGATCGGGTCGAGGATGGAGCTTTCCGAGAGCGCGGTGAAGAATACTCTGCAGCAATTGTTCGGCAAGACGGAAGTACGCACGCGCAGCCAACTGGTGCGCGTGGCGATGGAACGTTATCGGGATCAGTTGTAGTCCCCCGAAGGCCCGGGGTGGGGCGGGAACGCCGGCGGAAATTGCCGTGTGCTGAAAGGGAAATCATGAGTACCACGAGCGTGCGCACCAAAATCTTTGAGGAGTGTGAGTTTTATGAATGCCGAAGAGTTGGTGAAAAAAATACTGAAGAGGCGCGGGTTCGGGGAGAACGTCACCACGACGACACGAATGGACGAACTAAATGCCGATTCGCTGACGCTGATGGAGATGGCGATGGAGTTGGAAGATGCGCTGAAGGTGTCGGTCTCTGACGAGCAGATGGAAGGCGTGAAGACCATCGGCGACTTCGTTGTTCTGGTGCAGGGATGCATGGCGAAAGATGCGGGGCCTGGAAGTGGACAGGCAAATGCTTAAAATGTTGCTTCCGTCATGTTTTCGCTTCCATCTAGTTAATGTTTCTCAAGCCCTTCCCCCGGTAAAGTGATCTGGTTTTTCTCCTCTAAATATCTAAACTTTGAAGGCTTCGCGCAGGTTGGCGAAGAGCGCTGCCGCGGCAAACCTCGCCTCGGTGGCCAGGCGAGGGCGGCTGCCGGAGAGATCATCTAACTCACTTCGCTGGAGTGGACTTCGAGTAGAGATTCGTAGACCTTCACAATTTCGATTTCATTGCTCAGGCGGGCCCAGCAGCGGAGCATGTCGGGATCTTCCTGCGCCTCGCGGCGGACGGATTCCGATTTCCAATAACGAAGCAGAACATAATGTGAATCGCGGTCACGGTATACGATATCTCGCGCGTAGGCTTTGCGTGTAACGATAGATGTGATCTCGCGCATGCTGATGAGCGCTGCGTCTTCCATGCCGGGAATTGGCGTCCAGATCGCGACGGAAAGAATTTCTTGCCCCATAGGCGGCGATTATAGCGCTGGGCGTAACGTCTGTTCGCGAAAGAAAAATATCTTTACATTTGCGGCCACTCGGTTCCCATTCGAGGTGATGTCCCACCCTGTGGCAAAGAGCGCGACGAGGGTAGTTCCCCCAACGTTATCCTAGAAGCTTTTCTGCGATGGGACGGTTTATTTTCGGACGCGCTTTTTCTTCGTGGGCGGTTTCTTGGGGTGGGTGATCTCGATGGCCTCTTCGTCGGTTACGACGTGCAGGCGCATCAGGTTGGTGGAACCGGAGACCTGGCGGGTACCTGCGACTACTCCTAGAACGTCTTTGGGCTTGAGTTGGCCGCGGCTGACGAGATGCTGCTCGGCGATCTCGACCATCTGCTCGGCGGAGTGGGCCTGGCGGCAGCGGACGGGATGAATTCCCCAATAGAGGTTCATGCGCTGCACGACAGGCAGCGAATGGGTGAAGCCGAAGATGGGAACTTTCGGGCGATATTTAGAAATCATGCGCACGGTGTTGCCAGTCTCGGTGAAGACGGCGATCGCGCCCATGGGGAGATCTTCGGCGGAGTGCGAGATCGATTCGCAGATGGTTTCGGCGACGGAGAGCTGATGATTCTCGCGGCGGCGACGGAACTGGATGAAATCGGTCATGCTGCACTCGGCTTCCACGACGATCCGGGCCATAATGGAAACGGCTTCGCGCGGATATTGTCCGCTGGCGGTTTCGGCGGAGAGCATGACGGAATCGGTGCCATCGAAGATGGCATTGGCGACGTCGCTGGCCTCGGCGCGCGTGGGGCGCGGGTTTTCAACCATCGACTCGAGCATTTGCGTGGCGGTGATGACCGGTTTGCGCCAGACGGCGGCGCGGCGAATGATGTGCTTTTGAATGACGGGAATTTTTTCCGGCGGCATTTCGACGCCAAGATCGCCACGGGCAACCATGACGCCGTCGGCGATTTCAAGAATTTCCTCGAGATGATCAATGGCCTGCGGTTTTTCGAGTTTGGCGATAACGGGAATGTCTGAACCATGCGCGGCGATGATCTGCTTGCCGAGAGCGATATCGGCGGCGGTACGGACGAAGGAGAACGCGACGGCGTCGACGCCGTGGGCGAGGCCGAACTCAAGATCCTTGCGGTCTTTTTCGGTAAGAGCGGGAATCGACAGAGCGACGCCGGGAAGATTGATACCTTTGTGCTCGCCGAGCAGGCCGCCGTTGATGACGTCGCATTGAATATCGCGACCGCGGGAGCCGCGCACGCGAAGTTCGATGAGACCGTCGGAAAGAAGGATGCGGGCGCCGGGGGAAAGTTCGCGGGCGAGATCGGGGAAAGTTGTGGAGATGCGCGCAGCGGTGCCGGGGACGTCTTGGGGAGTGATGGTGACGACGGAGCCGGTTTTCAGCAGGACGGGTTCGTGGCGTTCGAGCAGGCCGGTACGAATCTTTGGGCCTTGCAGGTCTTGCAGGATGCAGATCGTGCGGCCTTCGTGCTCGGCGGCGCGGCGCAGGCGCTGGATGTTGTGGGCGTGATCTTCATGCGTGCCGTGAGAGAAGTTGAGGCGAGCAACATCCATGCCGAGACGAAGCAGGTCGCGCATGGCCGCTTCGGTATTGCAAGAGGGGCCGATGGTGCAAACGATCTTGGCGCGGCGGGATATGACACTTTCAGCGACGAAGTTGGAGACTTGCAAAGTTTTTCCTCGGTCCGATTATTGGAAAGCGTAGAGGGAATTTCTGTCAACATCCATTGAGGCGTAGGAAAAAACGCAATGCGGAGGGAAATGCCTCCGCCCGCCACACAATCGCTTCAGGGAAGACCAAGAGCCGCGGACAGTACTGTCCGCGCCACACGAGCTATGCTTTGCGGGTGTTGATGGCTACGAGCTCTTTGCCGAGCATGGCGCGGGGGAATAGGAGGGCGTTGAATTCGGCTCCTACCAGGACGACGAGAGAGACCAGGTACATCCACACGAGCAGGGCCATGGCGACGCCGAGCGAGCCGTAGACGTTGTTGAAGTCACCGAAATTCTGCAGGTAGGAACGGAAGCCTACCGTGACCGCGAACCAGACAAATGTGGCGAGCGTCGCGCCGGGAATGACGCTGTGCCAGGGCTGGGTGCGGGGAACGGCGTGGTGATAAATGAGCGCGATCACGGAAATGCTGGTAAGCGTGGCGATGGTCCAGCGCCCGGCGCCCCACATAAGCAGGATGTACACGCTGAAGTCGGGATCGATGTAGGAAAGAATGCGGGTTTCGATTTTGCTGCCGAGCGCGACCAGGAGCGTGGAGAAAGTCATGGGGACGAGCGCGAAGATGACGAGCATAAAGGCGATGAGGCGCTCCTGCACCAGACCCCAGGTTTTCGGCAGTTCGTAGCAGCGGCGGAAGCCGTCCATCCAGGAGATCATTACGCCGGAGGCGGTCCAGAGCGTGATCAGGGATGTGGTGATCAGGAATCCGACGGGATGGTTGGCGGTGCTTTTGAGATAGTTGGTGGCGGTCGATGTGCCGGCGGGAAGAATGCTGTCGAGCGCGTAGGAGATTTCGCGAACGTAAGGTCCGCCTTTGCGCCACGTGGCGAGTGCGGAGCCGATGATGAGCAGCACCGGGAAGAATGTGAAGATCGCGGAATAGGCGGACGCTTTCGCCGTGGCGAAGGCGTCGTGCTCGAAGGCACGCCATGTAGCCAGCCGCAATAACCGCAGGAAGCGAAGCATGCGCTGACTTAGCTTAGGGCCGGGAGGCACCGGCTGCAAAGAAGGAAGTGCAGCAGGTTCCTCGATACGCAATCGTTGGGGGGAGGCCATGATTTTGGAAGTCCCGTCCCTGTCGCGAAAAACGCGACTAGGGTGGGACAACCTACTTATCTCAAATCTCTACTATGGGTGCCGGGAATTCGATGCTAAAAATGGGCTCGGGGGCGAGTGGCTCGCCCCCGAGGTTTCCTTTTATTTGGACTATTCCGCTGCGGGCAGTTCGGCCGGCAGTTCGTCGGTCTCGCCCTCGTGGCGCATCATCTCCAGAGCGCGTTCCGCTTCCTCGTAAGCCGCTGAAACTTCGGCTTGTACTTTGGCCGCGGCCTCTTCCATTTCCGGCGAGAGGCGCACGTTGCGGTAGTACTCCATGCCGGTGCCGGCAGGGATGAGGCGTCCGACGATGACGTTCTCTTTCAGGCCGCGCAGGTGATCGACCGCGCCCTGAATCGAGGCTTCGGTGAGCACGCGCGTGGTCTCCTGGAACGACGCCGCCGAGATGAACGAGTCGGTCGCGAGCGACGCTTTGGTGATGCCGAGGAGCAGCGGACGTCCGGTAGCCGGTTTGCCGCCTTCCTTGATCACGCGCTCGTTCTCCGCATGGAAGTGGAACTTGTCCAGCTGTTGATCCAGCAGGAACGTCGTATCTCCCACGTCTTCGACCTTCACCCAGCGCATCATCTGGCGGACAATCACTTCAATGTGCTTGTCGCTGATGTTGACGCCCTGTAAGCGGTAGACTTCCTGGATTTCGTTGACCAGGTAAGCCTGCAGCTGCTTTTCGCCAAGTACGGCGAGGATGTCGTGCGGGTTGAGCGGGCCATCCATCAAAGGTTCGCCGGCTTTTACGCGCTCGCCTTCCTGCACGTTGATGTGAACGCCCTTCGGCACCGAATATTCTTTTTCGCTGCCGTTATCGGCGACCACATAGATTTTGCGCTGGCCTTTCGAAACCTCGCCAAACTTGACCGTGCCATCGATTTCGCTGATGACCGCGGTTTCGTGCGGCTTGCGGGCTTCGAACAGCTCGACCACGCGCGGCAGACCACCGGTGATGTCTTTGGTCTTGGTGGTTTCGCGCGGGATCTTGGCCAGTACGTCGCCAGGAGTTACAGCGTCTCCGTCCTGGATCATCAAGTGCGAACGCGAAGGCATCAAATAGCGCTTGCTCGCCTTGCTGCCCTTGATCACGATTGCGGGCTGACGCTTCTCGTCGGGAGAATCGCCGACTACATGACGCGAGAGGCCGGTGACTTCGTCGACTTCTTCGTGCAGCGTGACGCCTTCCTGCAAGTCCTTGAACTGCACGGTGCCGCCGATTTCGGTCAGGATGGCGAAGGTGTAAGGATCCCACTCGACCATGACCTGGCCGAGCGTGACCGGATCGCCGTCATTGACTTTTACTTTGGCGCCGTACACGACCGCATAGCGCTCGCGCTCGCGGTTCTTTTCGTCGACCACGGCGATTGAACCCTGACGGTTCATGACCACGAGATCGCCGCTCTTCGACTTGACCGTCTGCAATCCGATGAAGCGCACAATGCCGTTGTTCTTGGCATCGAGCCGCGACTGCTCGGAGACTCGCGATGCGGTACCACCGATGTGGAAGGTACGCATGGTGAGCTGAGTTCCGGGTTCGCCGATCGACTGCGCCGCGATGACGCCGGTGGCTTCGCCGAGTTCAACGAGACGTCCGGAAGCCAGGTTGCGGCCGTAGCACATGACGCAAACGCCGCGCTTCGATTCGCAGGTCAGCACGGAGCGAATTTTCACGCGCTCAATGCCGGCAGCTTGAATCGAGATGGCAAGCTCTTCGGTGATTTCCTGATTGACGTCGACCACAACGTTGCCGTCATAGTCTTTGATTTTCTCGAGCGACACGCGGCCGATGATGCGGTCACGCAGCGCTTCGATGATCTCGCCCGCTTCCACGATGCCGGCGACGTAAATGCCGTCTACGGTTCCGCAGTCGTACTCGCTGATGATGACGTCTTGCGCAACGTCGACCAGACGGCGGGTGAGATAGCCGGAGTCGGCCGTCTTGAGCGCCGTGTCGGCCAATCCCTTACGGGCGCCGTGGGTCGAGACGAAGTATTCGAGCACCGTAAGACCTTCACGGAAGTTAGCCGTGATCGGTGACTCGATGATTTCGCCCGACGGCTTCGCCATCAGTCCGCGCATGCCGGAGAGCTGACGGATCTGCTGTTTCGATCCTCGAGCGCCGGAGTCGGCCATGACGTAAATCGGGTTCATCTCGCCCAGCTTGTCGCGCCGCTGCATTTCACCGAACATTTCGTCGGCCACTTTTTCGGTAATGCCCGACCAGATTTCGATGACTTTGTTGTAGCGCTCGCCGTTGGTGATGGCGCCGTCGAGATACTGCTGTTGCACGGCGACGACTTGTTTCTCAGCGTCCTTGACCAGCGTCTTTTTGCTGTCTGGGATGACCATGTCGTCGATGCCGATGGACAATCCGGCGCGGGTCGCGAAGCGGAAGCCAAGCGACTTGACCTCGTCGAGCATCTTGACCGTCGTTTCGAGAGCGAAGCGAAGGTAGCAATAGTTGACCAGCGCGCCGATTCCCTTCTTCTTAAGCAGTCCGTTGATGAACGGCATGCCCTCAGGAAGGTGATCGTTCAGGATGGCGCGGCCGACCGTGGTGTTAACGAAGGCGCGTTCGACCTGTACCGGCTCGGTGTGAATGATGTCCTGATCGTCGTATGCGGTGGTCAGGTCGATCAACTCGCCCGAGTAACGGAGGCGGATCGGGGTAAGGGTTTCGACTTCGCCGGTATCGAGAGCGAGCAGAACCTCTTCGATGTTGGCAAAGGCGCGGCCTTCACCTTTGGCACCGGGCTTCGCTTTGGTCAGGTAGTAGAGACCAAGCACCATGTCCTGTGTGGGCACGGTGATGGGCTGGCCGGACGCGGGCGAAAGAATGTTGTGCGAAGCGAGCATGAGAACGCTGGCTTCGACCTGCGCTTCCGGAGACAGCGGAATGTGAACCGCCATCTGGTCGCCGTCGAAGTCGGCGTTGAACGCCGTGCAGACCAGCGGATGAATCTTGATGGCCTTGCCTTCGACGAGAACCGGCTCAAACGCCTGAATACCGAGGCGATGGAGAGTTGGAGCGCGGTTCAAGAGCACAGGATGGTCTTTAATGACCTCTTCCAGGATGTCCCAAACAATGGGTTCCTGCTGCTCGACCATTTCCTTGGCTTGTTTGATGGTAGTGACGTTGCCCGTCTGCTCGAGCCGGTGATAGATGAAAGGCTTGAACAGTTCGAGCGCCATCTTCTTCGGCAAACCGCACTGGTGCAGCTTGAGTTCGGGGCCGACGACGATCACGGAACGTCCGGAGTAGTCGACGCGCTTGCCGAGCAGGTTCTGGCGGAAGCGTCCCTGCTTGCCTTTGAGCGTGTCGGACAAAGACTTCAGCGGACGGTTGTTGGCTCCGCGCAGCACGCGGCCACGGCGTCCGTTATCGAACAGGGCGTCGACGGCTTCCTGCAGCATGCGCTTTTCGTTGCGCACGATGACTTCGGGAGCGTGCAGGTCCATCAGCTTCTTCAACCGGTTGTTGCGGTTGATAACGCGGCGATAAAGATCGTTCAGATCAGAGGTGGCGAAGCGGCCGCCATCGAGTGGAACGAGGGGGCGAAGCTCCGGCGGAATGACCGGGATGACGTCGAGGATCATCCAGTGCGGCTTGTTGCCGCTCTTGCGGAAGGCCTCAACGACTTTCAGGCGCTTGGCGTACTTGAGCCGCTTCTGCAGCGAGCTCTCGTTCTTCATCTTCTCGCGCAGCTCGACGGAAAGCCCGTCGGTGTCGACGCGCTTGAGAAGTTCCTTGATCGCTTCCGCGCCCATCATGGCCTTGAATCCGGCTGGGCGGTATTGCTGATCGAGTTCGCGGAACTTGGCTTCGTCTTTGATGACCTCGTGATCCTTCACCGGAGCGTCGCCGGGTTCGACCACGACGTAGGCTTCGAAGTAAAGAACGGATTCGAGATCACGCAGAGAAATATCGAGCAGGTGCCCGATGCGGCTGGGCAGTCCCTTGAAGAACCAGACGTGCGAGCAGGGCGACGCGAGTTCGATGTGGCCGAGACGCTCGCGGCGGACTTTGGACAAAGTAACTTCCACTCCGCACTTGTCGCAGATCACGCCGCGGTGCTTCATGCGCTTGTACTTGCCGCAGAGGCACTCCCAGTCGGTGACCGGGCCAAAGATGCGGGCGCAGAACAGTCCATCGCGCTCGGGTTTGAAGGTGCGGTAGTTGATGGTCTCGGGCTTGGTGACTTCACCATGCGACCAGCTCCGGATTTTTTCCGGTGAAGCCAGGCTGATGCGAATGGCGTCGAAGTCCGTGATCACATTTGCCATCTCGAATGGGCTCGAACGAAACAAGGTGTTCCTCCGCTTTCCTCGGCTGTTACGCTGCCGCATGCGGCTCTTGAGGGGTCGCTAGTCGTTGGTCCTTAGTCGCTAGCGAAATCTCGTGACCCGCGCATCCAAGAGCAAGAAACGCGAGCCTTGTTCTGAAGAATCTGTAGTCGAGGTACGCTGGCCGTTAACGACTAACGACCAGCGACCAACGACGATTTTCCTAGTCTGCTGCCGCGCTGGCGATTGGCTTCTTCTCCGTGGCCTTGACCAGTTCTACGTCGAGGCAGAGAGATTGAAGCTCGCGGATCAGCACGTTAAACGATTCAGGTACGCCGGGCTCCATGGCGGCTTCGCCCTTGACGATGGCCTCGTAAATCTTGGTGCGGCCGTAAACGTCGTCGGACTTCGCCGTCAAAAGCTCCTGCAGGATGAACGCCGCGCCGTAGGCTTCGAGCGCCCAGACTTCCATCTCGCCGAAGCGTTGTCCGCCGAACTGCGCTTTGCCGCCCAGCGGCTGCTGGGTGATGAGCGAGTACGGACCGATGGAGCGAGCGTGAATCTTGTCGTCCACCAGGTGCGACAGCTTCAGCATGTAGATGTAGCCCACGGTGACCGGCTGTTCGAACTTGTCTCCGGTCATGCCGTCGTAGAGCGTCGTCTTGCCGGAGGTCGGCAGACCCGCGTGCTCGAGCAAAGCCTTGATCTCACCTTCTTTGGAACCGTCGAACACGGGCGAACCCATGAACACGCCCTTGACCAGCGTGGGTGCGACAGCTTCGAGTTCCTCATCGCCCATGTCGGAGATGATGTCGGCAAGCTGAGAGTCCTTGAAGAGGATTTTCAGTTCGCGGCGCACGGCTTCGGTCTTTGTATGCACCTTGAGCATCTCGGTGATCTTCTGACCGAGTTCGTGGCCCGCCCATCCGAGGTGAGTTTCAAGAATCTGTCCCACGTTCATACGGGAGGGAACGCCGAGCGGGTTGAGAACGATTTCAACCGGCGTTCCGTCTTCGAGGTACGGCATATCCTCTTCCGGCAGAATGCGGGCGATGACGCCCTTGTTGCCGTGGCGGCCGGCCATCTTGTCACCGACACTCAGCTTGCGCTTCATGGCGATGTAGACCTTGACCAGCTTGATGACGCCGGGCGGCAGTTCGTCGCCCTTGGTCAACTTGTCTTTCTTCTCGTTGACGATTTTCTTCAGAACGTCGATCTGGCGAGACGTCATCTCTTCGATCTCGTCGATCTGCTCGTTCACCCGAGGATCTTTGTCGGCGTACTTGATGCGCTTCAGGTTGCGGGTCGAGATACGCTCGATCTCGTCACGGTTGAGGATGTTGCCCTTGGTCAGCAGGCGCTTGTTGGTGCGCTCGTCGTGCAGGTCGGCCTGCACTTCCTTGCCGCCGAGGATGTTTTCCAGACGCTTCAAGCGCTCGTCGGTGAGAATGCGGATTTCATCCGAGAGGTTCTTTTCGAGTTTCGCAATCTGCGTGCCTTCGATGGCCTTGGCGCGCTCGTCCTTCTCCTGGCCTTTGCGGGAGAAGATCTTCACATCGACGATGACACCCTCGATGCCCGGCGGGCAATAGAGCGAAGCGTCGCGCACGTCGCCGGCTTTTTCGCCGAAGATAGCGCGGAGCAGCTTTTCTTCCGGCGTGAGCTGGGTTTCGCCCTTAGGCGTAACTTTGCCCACGAGAATATCGCCCTGCTTGATGCTAGCGCCGATGCGAATGACGCCGGCTTCGTCGAGATTACGCAGCATCGACTCGCTGACATTGGGAATATCACGCGTGACTTCTTCGGGACCGAGCTTGGTGTCGCGCGACTCGATCTCGAATTCCTCGATGTGCAGCGAGGTGTAGTAATCCTCTTTCACCATTTTTTCGGAGACGAGGATTGCGTCTTCGAAGTTGTAGCCGCGCCACGGCATAAAGGCGACGAGGACGTTGCGTCCCAGCGCCAGCTCGCCGTGATCGGTGCAGGGGCCGTCGGCGATGACCTGCCCCTTCAGCACGCGCTCACCCTTCTTGACCACCGGCTTCTGGTTGATGCAGGTGTTCTGGTTGGAGCGCTTGAACTTGGTGAGCTGGTAGATGTCGCTGCCCACCTCACGCGACAGCTGCGTGGGATGATGCTCGCCTTCGACGCGCACGATGATGCGCTCGGAGTCGACGGAGTCGATGATGCCGTTACGCTTGGCCAGAATGACCGCGCCTGAATCGCGAGCGGTGACGCCTTCCATTCCGGTGCCGACGATCGGCGCCTGGGCGCGGAGCAGGGGCACGGACTGGCGTTGCATGTTGGCGCCCATCAGCGCGCGGTTGGCGTCGTCGTGCTCGAGGAATGGAACCAGCGAGGCGGCGACGGAAACGAGCTGCTTGGGGCTGACGTCGACGTAATCGACTTCTTCGCGGCTGACGAAGACGAAGTTACCCGCCTTACGGGCGTTGACGAGGTCGGCCACGATGCGGCCTTTGTCGTCGAGTTCAACGTTGGCCTGCGCGATGGTATGACGGTCTTCTTCCCATGCCGAGAGATAGAAGGAAAACGGCTCGAGCTGGATCAGCTTCTTCCGCTTCTCTTTCAAGTCGGCGTTGAGTTTTTCGGCTTCGTGCTTCTCGATGTGATCGCCGACTTTCAGGTCGCTGTCGCCAACGTTGACGACGGTGACGTAGTCGATGACGCGTCCGCCCTTGATCTTGCGGTAGGGCGACTCGATAAAGCCGTAGTCGTTGATGCGGGCGTAGCAGCTCAGCGACGAGATCAGGCCGATGTTCGGACCTTCCGGCGTCTCAATCGGGCAGATACGTCCGTAGTGCGTCGGATGAACGTCGCGGACTTCAAATCCGGCGCGTTCACGCGAGAGACCGCCCGGCCCAAGGGCCGAGAGACGCCGTTTGTGCGTGATCTCGGAGAGCGGGTTGGTCTGATCCATGAATTGCGAGAGCTGCGACGATCCGAAAAATTCGCGGATCGCAGCCATGACCGGTTTCGCGTTGACCAGGTCGTGCGGCATCGCCGTCGACATTTCCTGGTAAACCGACATCTTTTCCTTGATCGCGCGCTCCATGCGAACGAGGCCGATGCGGAACTGGTTCTCCATCAACTCGCCGACCGCGCGTACGCGGCGGTTGCCCAGGTGATCGATGTCGTCGACCTGGCCGATGCTCTTGCGCAGCTTGATCAGGTAGCCAATCGTGGCGTAGAAATCGTCCGGATCGAGGGTGCGCTTGTCCAGGCTGGTGAAGTCCTGGTTCTCGTGCAGCTTGATGTTGAACTTCAACCGGCCGACTTTCGAGAAGTCGTACTTGCGCGGGTCAAAGAACATGCCGTGGAATAGCGCGGTCGCCGTGTCCAGCGTCGGCGGATCGCCGGGACGCAGCTTGCGGTAGATTTCGATAAGCGCTTCCTGCGGAGTCTTGATCGAATCGCGCTTGAGCGTCTGCGAAATCACGGTGCCCACGTCATCGCGCTCAGGGAAGAAGAGCGCCATTTCGACGACGCCGGAGTCGAGAATCTTCGAAACCTTGTCGGCGGTCACTTCGGAGTTGGCCTCGAGCATGACTTCGCCGGTTGTGGTATCGACGACGTCCCCCGCGGTCCATGCGCCTTCGAGGTCGGTGATATCGACTTCAATTTCGACGATCTTCGCCTTCTGAATATCTTTCAGAACCTGGGCGTTGATCTTGCGGCCGGAGTGCGCGATCTCTTCGCCGGACTTGTTCTTGATGCTGTGCGCGAGCTTCATGCCGAGCAGGTTCGTCGGCTTCTCGCTGTTTGGATCGAGCGTCCAGTAAAGCTTCTTGTCGCGAACCGCGATGCGGTCGGTGGTGTAGAACGTCTTGAGAATGTCTTCGCCGGAGCGCAGGCCGAGGGCGCGCAGGAAGATGGTGCCCAGGAATTTGCGCTTACGGTCGATGCGGACGTAGAGAACGTTTTTCTGGTCGTACTCGAACTCAACCCACGATCCGCGGTAAGGAATGATCTTGCCCAAGAAATAAGTGCGGTTGTTGGCGGTTTCAAAGAAGACGCCGGGCGAGCGGTGCAACTGGCTGACAATGACGCGTTCGGTGCCGTTAATGATGAAGGTGCCGTTTTGCGTCATCAGCGGAACGTCGCCGAAGAACACTTCCTGCTCTTTGATGTCGCGGATGGAACGGTTTCCGGTTTCCGCATCTTTGTCGAAGATGGTGAGGCGCATCGTGACTTTGAGCGGAGCGGAATAAGTCATGCCTCGCTCTTCGCACTCGGCCACGTCGTATTTCAGCTGCAATCCGACCGGATCGCCGCACTTGTTGCAGAAATCGGGCGTGTTGGCGTTGTACGTGCCGCACTTCTGGCAGAGGACGTCGCCGGGATGGAACGGGTCGGTAATGACCGTCGATCCGCAATTCTTACAAGTCGTGCGGAGGTGGTGCAGGCCCTTCAAGTGGCCGCACTTGCACTCCCAGTTGCCGATGGAGTAGTCGACAAACTCGAGTTGCGAGACGTTGCGGAAATCGGTGATAGGGAAGACAGACTGAAACACCGCCTGCAAGCCGCCGTCTTCGCGCTCGCTGGGAAGTTTGTCCATCTGCAAGAAGCGGTCGTAGGAGCGCTTCTGAACCTCAATGAGGTTCGGAATCTGGATAGTGGCCGGAATTTTGGAAAAGTCAAAACGTTTACGGAAGGCGTTATTCTTCATCGTCAAGAAACTCCCAATCTCATGCGCAGCCGAAGGCCACGCTCAAACCGCGGAATGTGGGGCGCGTTACTTCGTCGAAAACCGCGCCGCGGTACCTAACCTAGTTAAAAGCCAGCCCCGTGCAGGGCCGGAAAAACCTGGGAACTGCCAGTTGAAATGCAAGTACAATCGGGAAACACGACAGGGCGCCTGCAGGGACAGTCGTTCCCGCAGACGCCAACCTCGGCGTTTCGCCATTTCTGATTTGAACTCTTTCGCGCCAGTTCTTCGGCCTGTTTCCGCCCCGCCTGCCCGCGGAGCAGCTGCCAGACTTCCCTCGCGAGTATCACTCGCGCTTGAGTGATCCCAAGGGAAGCGGTGTTATCTAGATGCTAACACCGGCTCCCGGGATTCACAAGTAGGAACGGACTATTAAAACGATTTTGCACCGCGATCGATGCGAAATCGGGAAATAGCCTGGATTATTGTGGGGCGGGCACTTCTGCCCGCTAGCGTTCGTGGCGCTAACAGCCAAAAACACGCCCACTGCGCTCGCTGAACGGGAGAAGACGACCGCCCCCACACGAAACCAACCCACACCAGCCGGCTACTTTACTTCTACGGTCGCGCCGGCGTCGGCGAACTTTTTCTTGATGGTCTCGGCCTCTTCCTTGGAGACGCCCTCTTTCACATTCTTGGGCGCTCCGTCGACCAGTTCCTTGGCTTCTTTCAAGCCCAGGCTGGTGACTTCACGGACGGCCTTGATCACGTTGATCTTGTTGGCGCCGACATCCTTGAGGACGACGGTGAATTCGGTCTTTTCTTCCGCCGGAGCCGCTGCCGCCGCGCCACCGCCACCGGCCATCATGACCGGGGCTGCTGCCGCTGCCGAAACGCCCAGACGAGCTTCCAGTTTCTTCACGAGTTCCGCCGCGTCAAGCAGCGACAACCCTACGATTGAATCTTCGATTTGTTGCAGATCCGCCATGTTAGTTCTCCAGTGTTATTGAATTCTTTGTCCCGCTACTTCGTCTTGCTTTCGTCACCCGCAGTCCAGGTTTCCAGTGCGACTGGATCCATTTCTCTCGCGCCAGACAACGTTTGAGAACGACCCGCGCAACCCTTGAACCGCCGGCAACCAAACTCATTTAGCGATTTTGCGACTGAGTCATTCAGCGATTAAAAATCACCCAATAGCCCGATCGCTCAATCACCCAATTCCTAGGCTTCCTTGAACTTCTTCTGCTGCACGCCCTGGTCTACGACTACGGCCAGGTTGCGTCCGACCTGGCTCATTACGGTTGCCAGGCGCTGCGCCGGAGAATTGATCAGGAACAGCAGCTTCGACATCAGCTCTTCTTTCGAAGGCAGGGTCGCGAGCGCTTCGACTTCCTTAATCGTGACTACGCGGCCTTCGACCACTCCCACCTTAAAGGTGAACTCGGGCGCGTCTTTGGCGTACTTGGTGAGCACCTTGGCCATGGCGACCGGGTCGCCGGTGGTATAGGCGATCGAGGTCACTCCGGCGAGGTCTTTCAATGCACCCTCGACCTTGGTACCCTTCGCGGCCTTTTCCGCCAGCGTGTTCTTTACGACCTGATACTTCGCGCCCGCGCCGCGCAGAGCCTTGCGCAGTTCGTAGTCCTGGGCGACGGTCATCTTGGTATAGGTGGTGACGACCAGATTCGAAACTTGCTGCAGATCTTTGGTCAGCTTCTCGACCTGCGCTGTCTTTTTTGCTTTGGTAACCGCCATGGTCTGATCCTCTTGATCTTTTCGTAGTTAAAACCGCCGTCGCTTCGCGACGGGAACAGCCGAAAAACGGCCATCCCTACATAAAATCTTCTTTAGGCTTTCGAAGCTGCCTCAATGGGAGCGACATCCAGCTGGATGCCCGGTCCCATGGTCGAACTCAGCGTGCAGCCCTTGATATATTTGCCCTTGGCGACCGAAGGCTTGGCCTTGATCACACTGGAGATGAGAACGGTCGCGTTCTCGATCAGCTTGTCGGGCGAGAACGAAATCTTGCCGACCGGGCAATGCACGAGCGCGGTCTTATCGGTACGGAACTCGATCTTTCCGGCTTTGACTTCCTGCACAGCTTTGCCCACGTCGAAGGTCACGGTGCCCGTCTTCGGATTGGGCATCAGGCCTTTCGGGCCGAGCACTTTACCGAGGCGTCCGACGGACTTCATTACGTCGGGCGTGGCAATGAGAGCGTCGAAGTCGGTCCAGTTTTCCTTGGTGATCTTCTCGACCATCTCTTCGCCGCCGGCAAAATCGGCGCCGGCCGCTTCGGCTTCTCTAATCTTGTCGCCGGTCGCGATGACCAGAACTTTTTTCGACTTACCGAGTCCGTGCGGCAGAACGACGGTGCCGCGGACCATCTGGTCGGCGTGCTTGGGATCGACTCCCAGGCGCATGGTGACCTCGACGGTTTCGTCGAACTTGGCGAATTTAACTTTCTGCAGGAGTGGAACGGCATCCTGCAAAACATAGGGACGCGGCTCGATGGCCGCGTGCGCCTTGGCGATATTCTTTCCTTCTTTTTTCTTCATTGCTTTTCCTTGTCTCCCACCGCGGATCAGCTTCCGATCAGCCGTGGTGATTTTGACAATTTGGTAATTGAGAAATTCAGTAACTGGGTAATCCGTTTCTCAACTACTCAATTCCTAGCCGACTACCTCGATGCCCATCGATCTTGCCGTACCGCGAACGCTCTTAATGGCAGCGTCGACGGAGGCGGCGTTGAGGTCGGGCATTTTCTGCTTGGCGATATCTTCCACCTGCTTGGCCGTGACCTTGCCTACTTTATCTTTGTTCGGCGCGCCTGATCCCTTGGCAATGCCCGCGGCGCGCTTCAGCAGAATCGCCGCCGGCGGCGTCTTGGTGATGAAGGTGAAGGAGCGGTCGTTGAAGACCGAGATCACGACCGGAATGATCAGCCCTTCCATTTCCTTCTGGCTGGTGCGCGCGTTGAACTGCTTGCAGAACTCCATGATATTGATCTGGGCCTGGCCGAGGGCCGGTCCCACGGG
>Ga0209169_10000344_pt1 | contig 28088 bp, 27 predicted proteins | sample HubBroMetageWRM4_FD_188346 | JGI IMG/M metagenome (GOLD analysis project Ga0209169, IMG submission 188346) | Warmed soil microbial communities from the Hubbard Brook experimental Forest, New Hampshire - Hubbard Brook CCASE Soil Metagenome WRM 4... | ecosystem: Environmental > Terrestrial > Soil...
GACCGCGAGGTCGTCGCCGCCAGCGAGATCAGCAACAACCATCATGTGCTTGATGTACCGGGTCGGGACGCTGAAGGTCTCGGGAAACTGCCGCAGCAAGGAATCGCGGTAGTCGAAATCGGCGCGAATCACCAGATGCGTGTCGTCAAGCTCCCGCGCCACGAGCCTGCCGTGGTATCGCCACTCAGCCAGCCCCTCTGGCGCGGTGCGGCGGACACCCGCCAATGCCTCGGCCAGCCGTGCCACGTCACCCATCTCCACGAACGCGGGCCTTTCCGCTTCCCTGTGATCATGATCCGCAGGCCGCGCGCCCAGTCCCACGGGCCCTCCCGGCCGTTCCCGGATCCCGTACAGCTTCACCCGGCAGCCTAGCCACCCGCCGGATTCGCGCTTGCGGAGCGCACACCATGACAAGATGTCCGGTTCGTGCCCGTCCGGTGCTTCCTGGTGCCGCCGCGGTCACCCCCGCAGGCCTCGGCCAGCTCATCCCGGCCGGAACGATGTGGCAACGACCCGCATACGACCGGGTCGTTGTCACAACGTCCTGGTCAGGGCCTGGCGGCTACGTGACCGCAGGGGCAGGTAGGGCTGGCGGGATAGGCCTGACGGCCACGGGACGGGCATCGAACCACATCCGCGTGGGCCGCCCGTAACGCGCAACGCGATGAGGTGACGATACTCACAACGGCACATTTGCCATACCCAGGTCGCCTAACGATATACGGTCTCTGACCTGCGGGAAAAACAATTTGTCAGCCCCTGAATACGAAATGAGGCGGGAGTTTAGCAGCCCGAAAGCCATTTCCGCTATTTCGGGCTGTTTGGGCCAAACGTGTGGTTCGTGTCGCTTAGGTTCCTCTGATGTCAGGCGCTCCGAACGCCGCCGGCATCTCAGGCGGCAGCCTTACCAGTGAGCGCGAACTGCACGGAAAGGAGCCCTTTGGGCTGCCATAGCAAGTCATCACGTCCCCGACTCAGCCGGCGGCTACCCGCGGCCGCCGCGCCCGCACTGGCCGGCCTGGCCGCCGCGGTCTGCCTGTCGCCGCAGGCGCTGGCGAGCCCGTCGGTGACCCAGGCGGCGGGTGCCGGGGTCGTGAACACGGTCAGCGCGCCGCACCCTGGTACTGCATGGCTGTTCTCTGCCACCAGGCAGGCGACGGGCCGCACGAACGCCCCGGACCACCCGGCCACCTACAAGGTCCGGCCGGGTGACTCGCTGTCGGCGATCGCCGGCCGGGTCTATCACGACCCGGACGCGTGGCCGGTGCTGTACTTCGCCAACCGCGGCCAGATCAAGTGGGCGGACGTCATCACCGCCGGGCAGGTGCTGAAGATCCCGGCCAAGCCCGCACGGATCCCGGCGGCACCCGGGCTGCTCGGGCCCTCCGCCCCGGCCGCCACCGGGAGCGCGCCGCAGGCGCAGACGGCGGCCGTCGTCGACCCCGGCGGGTCGTTCGCCGAGTGCGTGATCGCCCGCGAGTCCGGCGGCGATGCGCAGGTCATGAACGCCAGCGGCCACTACGGCCTGTACCAGTTCAGCGCCTCGACCTGGGCCGAGTACGGCGGCAACCCGGCTGACTTCGGCAACGCCAGCGCGGCGGAGCAGAACCAGGTGTTCGCCAACGCGCTGGCGGCCGGCGGCGAGTCCAACTGGTCCGCCTACGACGGCTGCTGACTGACTGACCGGCGGCCATGATGCCGCCGGCGCCGGGACCAATCACGCTGGGCCTCGCGGCGGTCACCGTCGCGAGGCCCGGCCGCGTTCTCCGACGGGAGCCACGCAAGCCTGGGGCCTGGCGTCAGCTCAGGCGGACTGCGTCCAGGCCGTTGGAGTTGTCGGTCCTCGGGTCGCCGTTAATGAAGGAGATCGTGGTGCGGCTGGAAGTCGCCTTGATGGTGAGCGCGAACTCCTTCCACGCCTGCCTGTGGTTGGCCGGGTGCAATGAGTTCGTCGCGATCAGCTTCCGGACGCCATTCACGTAGATCTTGATCGTGCTGCTGACGCCGAACGCGCCACCGGGGTTGTAGACATTCCCCACCCAGAAGGTGAGGTGGTACTCGGTACCCCGGGTGGTGGCGAAGCTCTGCGCAACGCCCGTCGCTACGTTGCTCTCGAGGCCGGTGAGGTCCATCCACTGCTTGCCGGCCTCGGCGTTGAAGGTGATTCCAGCAGCCTGATACTTACCGCTGATGACCGCGACGTTCCCCTTGGCGCCGACGACCCGCCATCCGGAGAAGGCCTGTCCGTTGGAGAACAACGTGAACCCGCCGGCTGGCACGACCGGCAACTCGAAACCGCCGTTCTTGGTCAGGTTGGCCGCGGCCGATGCTGTCGTGGCCGACCCTGTGGTGGCCGATGCTGTACCGCAGCTAGCGATCAACACGCCGGCGGACAGCGCCGCGCAGGCAACGCCGTGGGAAATGAACGCTCGCATGACCCGACCCCCATTGTCCTGCGCGAGTATCCCCGGCGGCATCTCATCGTGTCAAGCCGCCGTATCGTCAGTCTTTGATCGTTTACTCCGCGGCCTGGAGCCATCCCAGGAACGTCAGCACATCTCGCGCGACGTCCCCGACGGGACGGTCGTTACTGATCGCCACATCCTCCATCCCGGCACCCTCAGCGGCCGCGATCGATGCTGCGGCCTCCCGCAGATCGTCGCGGCGGCCGCTGGTGACATCGCCCGCCAGCCGCCGCTCGATGTCACGCAGCGGAACAACCAGGCGCGCAACACGCAACGGCATTCCCAGCGCTCCCCGCACCCCGGCCATCTCGCCGGGGCTGCGGACAAAGTAGGCGAGCACGAACAGCCGGATCCCGGCCCTGCGGTAGTTCGCCGCCACGGCGGCCAGGTTCTGCAGCAGCAGCCCGAATTCCTCGGTGCGACCGCCGGTGCCGGTGCCCGCCCAGCTCAGGTAATCCAGGTCGAGCAGCGCGTACGGCTCGCCACGCTGTTCGAGCAGGTAGGCGATCTCCGCAGCGACCGAGCTCTTGCCTGACCCGTAAACCCCGGTCAGGAGAACGCCCTCAGCCACGCGCAGTCACCCGCCAAGACTAGGGTGACCGTGGAGTGTTACCACTGCTCGTTCGGCCAAAATTATTGACGATCCGGCTCGATTCGCATTATCGGGGCCAGCTTAGGTCTCCTCCTCGCGGCGGCCCGGTGATGTTGACATACCAGAGTCCGTTCTCCTTAAGACATGGGAGCGGGGAGAAGCTCGCGTAGTCGCCGTCCGCGTTGGACATCGATTCGTTGTAGACGGTTTCGAATGCGGCAGCGCCGCTGTCCGGCATGCCTCCCGAGTCGGAGTTTGTGGAGATGCAGGCGCCGCTGCTGCCGCAGAGGCTTCCCGCCGACCCGACGAGAGCCCTGGAGCCGAAGATCACCTCGACGCCGATTGTGACCTTTCCCGTGAAGGGCGCGGAGTTCGGTGAGCTGGCTGCCGCCGACGCGTCCTGCTGGCAGACCGCCTGCCCGCTCGGCACCACGTACGAGCAGGCCTGGGCCCAGTCGCCGGCCAGCTCGCCGTGGAAGAATCCGTCGACGGCCTGCTCCGGAGTGCAGTGGCCGGGAACGATCCTCGTGTTGCCCGCGCAGGACTGGGCGACGGCCGACGCGCTCGGGCTTACCGCGGCCGATTCGACCAAGGGCTCTTCGGTCTTCGCGCCGCTGAGGTAATAGCCGGCCGCCAGGCAGGCCCCCGTGTGCGGGCAGTCCACGCTAAAGAGAAGCGCGCCCTGGCCGGTCGTCGCGGCGTCGTTCGGCAGGGGCCCCGTTAGCGCCGTCCAGGTCCCGCCCGCCAGCGTGCCGATCAGGCTCTGATTGGTGTCCTCGTTCGCTTCGGTGTAGTACCCACCGACAGCCGCGCACGAGCCAGTCGCCGGGCACGCGACCCCGTAGAGATATCCGCCGAACCGGTCGGGCGAGTCAGCTGGTCCCGGTGCCGAGATCGCTCGCCAGGTGCCATTTTCCAGGGTGTCGATCAGCCCCTGGGTACTTGGTGTGTCGGTGTCGGTGTTGTAATCGCCGACCGCCACGCACGAGCCCGCCGCCGGGCAGGCAACATCGTTGAGGCCAGCGGTATTTGTGTCCGCGGGTATCGGCGCGGTGGCCGGCCGCCATGCACCGTCCGCGAGCGTCTCGATCAGCGCACGTTCACCGAGGCCCGCCTGCTGGTATCCGCCGACCGCGACGCACGAGCCGGGGGCTGTGCAAGCAACGCCGTAGAGATAAGCATTGGCCGCCCAGCCCTTCATCGCGTTCCCCGGCAGCGGCGCCTTGGCCACCGTCCATGTGCCGCCGTGGAGCGTCGCGATCATGGCCAGGGCGCCGGTATTGTTCGGCCCATTGACGCTGTAGATCCTGCCGACCGCGACGCAGTCGCTCGCACCGGGGCAGGAGAGGTCCTCGATATCCATCGACTCGCCCTTGCCCGTGCCTGGCAGTGGCAGGCGGATCGTCGTCCAGGCACCGTGTGACAGGGTGTAAATAAGGCCTGCGTCGCGCAGGTCCTTGATATTCGGGTTGGAAGTCAGGTCGGAATCGGCGGCGATGATGCAGTCACCCGGCATAGGACACGCCAGGCCTACCGCTGCGAAATTAGGGAACTTAGAAGCACTGCCCACGGTGGGCGGCGCGGACGTCTGCTGTTCCCATCTGCCCTTCGAGGCAGTGTCCACCAGGAGGGATACCTGGCCGCCGCCATTGACATACTGGCCGACCAGCATGCACTGCCCCCAGGACGGGCAGGCGACCGCGTCGGCATACGTCTTGCCCGTCCGGGCGCCGGCAGGTCCTGTTAGCGCGGCTGCCGTCCACGTCGCCGGCGGCCAGGTCAGATGGAACCGGGATTGCGTTGCCTGTGCGGATGGCCCGGCCGCCTGCCCCGGCACCGGGCCGGAGCCGGTGCAGGCTGTCACGACCGGCGCGGCCAGGAGCATCATGCAGGCCGCGGCAATCGTCGCGGAGCCGCGTGTCATGTCCGGTCCAGACGTGATGCCCGCAGCGTCGCTTGCCGGGAGGCGGCAAGCATGAGAATGCCGGCTAGCTTCCGGACCTGGCTCTGAAGCTTCTCCCTCATATTCTCTCCCCCCAATAAAATCTCACGGCTTGGCTAGCCATGGCACCGGCGAGCGCGGGAGAAACCATGTGCCAGGCTCTTCAGTGCGGACGGAACTTACTCCGAGTACGAGCTAGCGCGGTTCCCCGCCGCGAGCTGGAGATTACGGTGGATCGTAATGGTGCGGGCTGTCACCTGGCAATGCACCGACTACGCCTTAAGTATCACAATTCACTACGTCCCCCGTTAGCCACTCGCCTCGCTGGATCATCGCAGAACTTATGTGTCGCCGGTCATGGCGAACCTCGTTCACAATGGGAGGCGCGTAACCGATCTGGCCAATCTCAGGACAGCTGGCAATGCTCAGCCGAGCAGCCTGGCGACCTCCGCCATGTCCGCGCGACGGTGCGGATCCCGGGATCGGCACGGTGCGCGGGCTGCGGGTGCCAGACTGTAAGCGTGGTGTCAGCCGGAAGGCGCGGGCACCCGCCGCCCAGGCTAGGTGCAGGTCGGCGGGGACGGGGTTGCCTGCCGGGTCGAAGCCGATGCGGTTGAACTTCGCGAAGTTGTGGTTGTCGCGCGCCATGACCGCGTATGCGTCGCAGACGTCGTGCTCGTCGGTCAGGGCACGGACGTCGGCGAGCCGCCGGCGGCCCTTGAGCCGGATCGCCACCGCCTCGCCCGTGCGGAGGTTGCGGCCCCAGCCGAAGGGCGTGCCGATGAGCAGGTCTCCCTCGTGCCTGGTGTAGGCCACAGGCACCGTATAGCGCCGCCCGGACTTGCGGCCGACGACATACACCGTGACGAGCCGGCGGCCGGCGAGCCGGTTCACCAGCGGGGTGCGCAGCAGCCCCCGGACAATCCGGTTCGCCAGGCCCTGCATCGCCATGGTCTGCGCCCGCGGACCCGGCGTCGCCTGCGGACGGCCCATTACCGGCTGGTCGGTCATCTGTTGCTCCTCTGCGGTGTTACCTCGATCCCGTTCGGATCGTCTGTGGGTATGACGAACGGCGGCGGAGGAAGGTAACAGTGACCACCATGGACTGGCTGGCAGCCGAGTTCCAGGCGCACCGCGCGCACCTGCGGGCGGTGTCCTACCGGATGCTCGGCTCGCTGGCCGAGGCGGACGACGCGGTACAGGAGACCTGGCTGCGGCTGACCAGCACCAGCACCAGCACCAGCACCAGCACCAGCACCGGCACCGGCACCGGCACCGGCACCGGCACCGGCACCGGCACCGGCACCGGCACCGGCACCGGCGACGTGCGGAACCTGCGCGCGTGGCTGACCACCGTCGTGTCCCGCATCTGCCTGGACATGCTCCGCGCCCGGACCGCGCGCCGCGAGAACCCGCTCGACGTGCACGTGCCGGACCCAGTAGTCACCTCCGCTACGGACGATCCCGAGCAGCATGCGCTGCTGGCCGACTCGGTCGGCCTGGCGCTGCTCGTCGTCCTGGACACGCTGTCCCCGGCCGAACGGCTCGCCTTCGTCCTGCACGACGTCTTCGCCGTCCCGTTTGACCAGATCGGGTCCGTCCTGGACCGTTCCCCGGCCGCCGCCAAGCAGCTGGCTACCCGCGCCAGGCACCGGCTTCGCGCCGCTACTGCCCCCGCCGCCGATCCCGCCAGGCAACGCGAGGTGGCCGAGGCATTCCTCGCCGCCTCCCGCGGGGACGACTTCGAGGGCCTGCTCGCGGTCCTGCACCCGGCCGTGGTGCTCCGTGCCGACGCGGGGGCCGGCCCGCTCGGCCCCTCCCGGCTGGTCAGCGGCGCACCCGCCGTAGCCGCCCAGGCACACCGCTACGCGCGACTGGCCCGCTTCGCCCGCCCGGTGCTCGTCAACGGCACCCCGGGCTACCTCGTCGCGCCGGACGGCCAGCCCTTCGCCGTGATTGGTATCACCGTCCGCGACGACAAGATCACCGAGATCGACATCCTCGCCGACCCCGAGCGCCTCAGCCAGCTGGACCTCGCCGGCCTTATCCACTAGCACGAACGCCCGGTCCGATTCCTGCCAGACATCGGCGGCGGGCAGCCGGATAGTTGCTGTCATGGAAACCGCGAACCCGGCCGCGGTCCCGGTGGCACTGGCTGGTGGTGGCTCGCTGGGGGTTACCGCCGCGCCGTTCATCCGCTCCGGGCCTGCCGCCGTCCTTGACCTGGCCAGGCGCGCCGATCGTCTTGGGTACGGGTCGTTGTGGGTCGCTGAGGTGACAGGTATCGAGGCGTTCAGGGCCGATCCGGAGCGTATGCGAAGGTCCCTGCCATGGACGCGGCCAGAGCCTTTGCGGCCAAGTCTCCGCCCGCCCCTGCCGGCACGTTGGACCAATGAGCCGGCTGTAGCCGGCACGATGGACCAACGAGCCGGCTAGGACTAGGAGCGGGGCGTGAGACGTGAGGCTGCCGGGATCGTGCTTGGCGCAGTATCGCGTGCCGCGCCAGGTCTTGGGGCTGGGCACTGGCGTGCTTCCGATGCAGGTCCGTACCCCGCCGTTGCTGGCCATGGCGGCCGCCTGCCTGCAGGCCCTGGCTCCAGGCAGGGAGGTCTTGGTCGGCGTTGGCGTCTCCTCGCCGGTGGTGGCCGGCGACTGGCACGGCGCCGGCTATCCGGCCAGGCCGCTGGCCCGGATGCGCGAGTGCCTGTCCGGCCGGCCGGTCACCTTCGCCGGTGACCACTATCAGGTACGCGGGTTCCGGCATCAAGATCTCGCCGGCCCGGTGGCGGGCGAGCCAGCCGACCCCAGCGGCCGCTCAGGCCGGGACGCGGCCGGGGGTGCGCGCCATCCGGGTGCCGGCGATGGCCAGCAGCGAGGGGCTCGGCAGGCTGGCCTCGAGCGCGGACCGGAAGTCCTCGCCGTCGATCCGCAGCAGCGTGGACCGTTGCGCTGTCCGGACCGTGGCGGTGCGCGGGATGCGGTGCAGCAGGCCGAGCTCGCCGACGTAGCCGGGCGCGGTCACCGGCGGCAGGTCGTGAGGCCCGCTTCCGTCGCCGCTGGTGTGCACCGACAGCTCGCCGCTGGCCAGGATCCACAGCGCGTCGGCCTCGTCGCCCTGCCTGATGATCACCGTCCCGGCGGGCATGACGACCTCCTTGGCGGCCGCCGCGAGCCGTTCGAGGGTGCGGCGGTCCGCGCCGGCCAGCAGATCCAGCTCCGACAGCAGCTTGACCCGGGGCCGCAGCCGTTCGGCCTCCGCCGCCGAGGTGCGGTCGGCCCGCAGCAAGGTAGGCAGGCCGGCCAGGCCGATGGCCGGGACCCCGACGCCGACCGCGATCAGCGCGACGTTGACGTCGGCGTGAGCGAGCAGGATTCCGGCGGCCAGGCTGGCCAGCAAGATGGCGCCCAGGATCATGGTGTCGCAGATGCCAAGCACGCGGCTGAGCACTCCGGATGGCAGGTCGCGCTGCAGGGTGGTGATCGCGAGCACGTCCACGATGACCATGCCGATCCCCGATGCGACCTGCAAGATGGCGGCCAGCGCGGGCGAGTGCACCGGGACGGTTGCCAGGTACGGCAGCGCCTGCAGGCACAGGCTGCCCATGATGACGGGGGCCAGCCGCGTCGCGCCGCTCAGCCGGTTCGCCAGCCCGGCGCCGAGCACCGCGCCGAGCGCGGTCCCTGCCAGCAGGTAGCTGTAGCCGTTCGCGCCGGTTCCGAGCCGGACCGACAGCGGGACGTACAGCACGCTGGCCGCACCGTAGACGGCCGAGTCCAGCGCGCAGAACAAGATGACCGCCACCGCGACCGGCTGCGCGGCCAGCGCCCTGACCCCGGTCACCAACTGCCGCACGGCGCTCTGGCCGGCGCTCGCCCCGCCGCGTGACCGCACTCGCAGCCGGGAGATGATGCCGGCCGCGACCGCGAAGCTGGCCGCGTTGACCGCGACGCCGATGACTGGCCTGCCGGTCAGCAGCAACAGGCCGCCGATACCCGGCCCGACGACGACCATCAGGTTCTCCACCGTGGCAAAGATCGAGTTCGCGGCGGCGAGGTCCTTCTCGCCGGCGACGTCCGGAGTCAGCGCGCCGGCCGCGGGCCGGTACGGGATCGTCGCCACGCTCGACAGGGCGGTAAGGGCCAGGACCGGGCCGATTGAGGCCCCGAAGCCGATCACGACCGCCATGCCCGTCATGATCACCGCGTTGGCCAGGGCGGAGACGATGAGCACGGTCACCCGCTGATAGCGGTCCGCGAGCACGCCGCCGTAGCTCGCCAGCAGCAGGCCGGGTCCCCACCGGCAGATGCCCAGGATGGCCAGCCACTGGGTCGAGCGGGTGCGGTCGAAGACGTACACCGAGATCACCACGAAGCACGACCAGTTGCCGATCTGGTCGACGACCAGTGAAGCGATGAGCAGCCTCAGGTCACGGCGCCGCAGCGCGTCGCGGTAACGGCCGCGTGCCGGCGCCGCCATCTAGACCCGCGACTCTGCGTTCGGCTCCCCGGCCCCGCGGTCGTTGAGGAGCTTGCCGAGGTTGCCGCGGCTTGCCGCCAGGGCCGGATGCGTGGGCTCGACCGTCGCTGACAACACGTCGATCGCCCGCCTGTACAGCGCCTCGGCCTCGTCGGGGAGACCGCGGCGCCTGCAGACCACCGCGAGGTTGTTCAGCGTTATGCCGACCTCCGGGTGCTGCGGCCCGAGCAGGCGTTCCTTGATGTCCAGCGCCCGCCGGTACAGCCGCTCGGCCTCTTCGAGGTCGCCGCGCCGCCGGGCGATCATCGCGAGGTTCCCGTAATTCGCGACGACGTCGTGGTTCTCGGCACCGAAGGCCCGCTCCAGGCAGCACAACGCGTCCCGCAGGAGTCCTTCTGCCTCGTCGTATCGACGCAGCGCCATGAGGATGGCCGCAAGCGCGGCCCGGTCCGCGGCGACAAGCACGTGGTCCGGGCCGAGCCGCCGTTCCCTGAGCTCGACGGCTCGCCTGGCCCATGGCTCGGCGGCGCCGAAGTCCTGCCGCGCATGCAGGATGCCGCCGAGGTTGTGATAGAGGCTGGCCACGTTGGAGTTCTCCAGCCCGGTCGTGCCGGTGAAGATGGCCAGGGCTCGCCGATACTGCTCGATGCCTTCGTCGAACCGGCCAGAGAACTTGTCACAGACCCCGAGGTCGTTCAGCGCGTTCGCGGCTTCCAGCGACCCCGGGCCGAATGCGGCCCGGGCCGACTCAAGGGCATCCTGGAGCACCGAGCGGGCCTCGGCGTAGCGGCCGCCGACGCGGAGCGCCGTGCCCAGGGCGCTCAGCGCCCTGGTCCGGGTTTCCTCGCGTGCCGCGCTTGCCGGCGCGGCTTCTGCCATCGTGACGGCCCGTCGTGCCAGCCGCTCGGCCTCCTCGCGGGCACCGTGCTCGATAAGCTGCCGGCTCTGCTCGGCCACGACCTCCGCGTGCTCGAGCCCGCCCGGCAGATTGGTCTCGGCGCTTGCCAGGGCATCCGCCAAGGCGGCGCCTGCCTCCGCTATCGCGCCGCGGTCCCGCAGCACCGACGCCAGCCTGGCCAGGGCGCGAACCCGGATGCCATGGCAGCCCGCGAGTGGCTCCGGTTCGGCAGCGGCGGCGGCCGCGGCGAGGTAAGCGGCCTCCGCGGCATCAAGATCGCCCAGGTCTTCCTCGAGCTGCCCGCACAGCAGGTGGCTTTCCGCGAGCCGAAGTCCAAGGGCGCCAGTTGCCTGATGCGCGGTCACCGCGGCGCGGGCCATTGTCAGCGCCACGGAGTATTCGAACCGCTCGCGGAACCCCCTCGACCCCGCCAGCAGAACATCGGGGGAACCCTCGCCGCGCCGCGCCACCTCGCGCCGCCTACTCGTCCTCGTCGGAGTCGACCGTCTCGTTGACGTTAAGGGTCGCGTGGCCCTCGGTGTCGTCGTCGGAGTCGACGGTCTCATTGACGTTGGAAGTAATCGTGTGGCCCTCGACATCGTCGTCATCGGAATCGACGGTCTCGTTGACATTGAGAGTGGCGTGGCCCTCGGTGTCGTCGGAATCCACCGTCTCGTTGACGTTGTTATTGAGCCCGTGGCCCGCAACGTCGTCACTCCGGGTGGCGCTTTCCTGGTGCACAGTGTTCATGACGAACTCCCTTTCGTGGCACGCGGCCCGCGTGCGCAGCTGTTCTTATACGGCAATGATTGCCAGCAACCGTCGCGGTGTCTGTCAGCTGCGCGACAGGGGCGCTGTCCGCCTCGCGACAGGAACGACAGGAACGACAGGAACGACAGGAACGGCAGGCCGGATTGACAGCGGTAATGCGCTGGGCGTAAGCACAGTGGCGTGAGCTACCGGCAGTCTTCTCAAGCAGCGCGAGGCTGGATCCCATGAGCCCAGATGACCTGCTAGCGGAACTCGGCGAGCTGGCCACCTCCCTGGGCCCCGCGGTGCGGCCGGCCGGAACCGAGGAGCTGCTGAGGTCGCTCACCGAGACGGCGCGGCGGCTGTTCGGCGCGGCGGCATGCTCGCTGGCCCTGCTGACCGACGATGACTCCGAACTGCTGTACACGGTGGCAGCGGGCGAGGGCGCGCAGGACGTGACCGGGATGCGGATCCCGGCCAGCCAGGGCATCGCCGGCTGGGTGGTGCAATCCGGCCAGCCGATCGCCATCAGCGACGTGGCCAGCGACCCGCGATTCTCCCGGCAGGCGGCCGAGCAGACCGGATACGTGCCGCAGGCCATCCTCGCGGTGCCCGTACAGGCGGGCGACCGGATGCTCGGGGTCATCAGCCTGCTCGACCGCGACCCGCGCAGGCCAGGCGCCGAGCAGGACATGGCCCTCCTGGCGCTGTTCGCCGAACAGGCCGCGCTGGCACTGGCCAGCGTGGAGGCGTTCAGCTCGCTGGGGCGGGTACTGCTGACCGCGCTGGCCGCGGCGGCGGCCGGCGATGACCTCGCCCAGGCGCTCCGCCGGGCCGCCGGCAGGCTGCCCGCCGGCGGCGCCGACGCCGACCTGCTGGCGCTGGCCACGTCGTTTGCGGCTCTCGCGCGCCGCGGTGCGGCCGAACGCCGGCTGGCTCTCGCCGTCCTGCAAGATGTCGGGGACTACGCGGAAAGGCGGTCGTCACGGCTCCGCTAAGGCCCGCCTGGAGCGACGCCTTCGCCCCGGAGACGCTGCGGCCCGTGCCACGGATCGACCTGCCCATCGACAAGGACTGGGCGTGGGGAGGGGCCACCGGCGCCGGGGTCGTCGTCGCCGTGGTGGACAGCGGGATCGATGCCGCCCACCCGCAGGTCGGTGCCGTCGACCGGGCGGTCGCCCTGCACTGGAACGCCGAGACCGAGGAGGTCGTCGCCGCCGAGGGCCCGCACGACGACCTGTTCGGTCACGGCACCGCGTGCGCGGGGATCATCCGGCGCGCCGCTCCTGCCGCGGCGCTGTGGTCGGTGCGGGTGCTCGGCAGCCGGCTGACGGGCAAGGGCCTGGTTTTCGCGGCGGGGCTCCGCTGGGCGATCCGGGCGGGCGCGCGGGTGGTCAACCTGTCGCTGAGCACCGGCCGCGAGGATTACTTCGGGCTGTTCCACCAGATCGCCGACGAGGCGGCGTTCGCCGGCGTCGTCCTGGTGTGCGCGACCAACAACGTTCCCGCGCCGACCTTCCCCTCTCAGTTCTCCTCCGTCATCTCGGTCGCCGCGCACGACGGGCATGATCCGTTCGCGCTCGACGTCAACCCCGCGCCGCCGACAGACTTCGGGGCACCAGGCATCGACGTGCGGGTCCCGTGGCTGTCCGGCTCCACCGTCGTCACGACAGGGAACTCGTTCGCGGCGCCGCACGTGACCGGGCTGGTCGCCCGGCTGCTGAGCAAGCACCCGCAGCTCACGCCGTACGAAGTCAAGACCGTGCTGCGCGCGGTGGCGAGCAACGCAACCCCATGCAACCCGAGGGCTGAGCGATGACGATCGACGTGCCGGGCATCCTGCGCGGGACCACGCTGCTGCGCGCGGTGTCGGCCGAAGACCTCGAGGTCGTCGCGGCGGCATCCCGGCTGCGGACCTTCCGCCGCGGGCAGGTGGTATTCACCGCGGGCGATCCAGGTGACACCGTCATCGTGGTCGTCTCCGGCCGCGTCAAGGTCGTGGTCCGATCCGCGGACGGCGGCGAGCTGACGCTGACCATCATCGGACCGGGCAGTCTGTTCGGCGAGGTCAGCGTTGCCGACGGCGGCCCCCGGTCCGCCGACGCCGAGACGCTGGAGGAAAGCCAGCTTCTCTTCGTCCCGCGTGAAACCGTCCAGGACATATGCGCCAGGGTGCCGGCCGTGGCCCAGGCCGTGACCCTTTCCATCGCGGCGATCCTGCGGCGGCTCACCGAGGCAGCCTCGGACCTAGTCTTCCTCGATCTTCCGCGGCGCGTCGCGAAGGTCCTGCTCAGCCAGCCGCGCGGTGACGACGGCCTGGTCCGGCTCAGGCTCAGCCAGGAGCAGCTGGCGCACCAGGCCGGAGGCACCCGCCAGAGCGTCAACGCGGCGCTGCGCGGCTTCGAGCGGCGGGGCTGGATCGAGGCGCGCGACCGGGTCATCACGATCAGGCAGGTAGCCGCGCTGGCCCGGTTCGCCGACGTCGACGTGCCGTCAAGGTGACAGGAAAAGCACCAGTCAAGGCTTCCCGAGCCGGTCCCGCATCATCCGCAGCCGCAGTTCCTGCAGGCTCGCGTTGAACGGGAACCGCGCCACCGGCGCGGGCAGCAGCCGGTACACCGTCGCGACCATCCGGATCAGGACGTCGAACTGCCGCTGGTCGCCCTCGGTCCAGTTCAGCCGCATCTGCTCACGGAACGCCGGCGGAAGGAACCCGGTGGTAAGGAACCGGTTCGCCGGCCCGAGCGCGGCGCCAAACGGCCGTGGCAGATACTCCAGCATCATGACCCGGCCCAGGTAGTCGCGGACCGGCGGGTCGATCCTGACTTCTGCCACTGCGGATTCCCAGTACTCCTCGAACGCGCCCCGGTCGGCCGGCCACATGCCCTCAGGCACCTGCAAGGTGGTGCCGAGCCGGCGGCATTCGCGGTAAATCGCGTCGGCGGTGGCCTCGTCGAGCGGCCCGTGCAGCCGGGTATAAACGTCCATCCCGCCGCGGTACAGGCAGGCGGCCACCCACAGCTGCAGCCGCGGGTCGAAGGCGCTGTACCTGACCGGGCTGGCCGCAGTCGAGCGGACCTGGGCATGCGCGCGGTTCACCTGACGCCGGTAGTACGCGCGCTCGGTGTCGGTGCCCAGCAGCGCCACCGACAGATAGGTGATCGTGTTGCGGACCCGCCGGAACGGGTGCCGCATCACCTGCCCGCTCTCGACCCTGCTCTCCAGCACGCCGTAACCTACCGCGGGCAGCGCGAGCTGCATCACCGCATTCGCGGTACTTGCCAGCAGCGCCGCCCCCTCGATCACTTCCCCCAGGTCGAAGCCGGCCGCATCCGCCGCCGCCCCCTCGCCGGCGGCGAATGCTCCCGTCGCATTCCTTCTCATTGCCGATTTCCCCTGCATGATGCTCGATGACCTGCGCGAACATCACAGAGCCTGGCAGCGAGCACCCCGGCAGCACATCGTCAGCATTACGTATCGGAGCACGCGAAAATTGACTACGCACCCCTCGTGCCGTGCTTCCCTGAAGCCCCTTGCGCCCGTACCCCCGGCCCTCTTCCCCGCCACCTGGCCGCCGTATCGTCATTCATTTTTGGCCGAACGAGGCCTGGTAACACCCCCGGTCACCCGATGCCGGCCGGGTGGCCCGTGACCATGCCGGTCAGGAGAAGGGCCAGCCCTGGGACTCGCACGCACGGCGGACCTTGCGGCGCCCGAACGCGGTCGCTGCGACCTCCTGGCCAGTCGCATCGTCGCGCAGTTTGAGCAGGGACTGCGACTGGTCGCCGGCGATGCCCTTGTCCTGCACCCGGAAGCTGAGCGTGCTGCCGCCGGTGCGCCGGATGACCTGGGGTGGCGGGCGCTTGCCCTTGGTGTGGGGAATCGGCCGCCCGGTGAATGTGATGTCGGTCGGGGTGACGGTGAAGATCGCCCCGCCGACGCGCAGCATGTACCACGCGAAGGCGACGTCCAAGAGCGCCGCCACCCCACAGACGCCGAAGACAATGGCGCTAGGCGGATGGACGAACAGCTGACGGACGACAACAGCGATAAGGACAACCGCGATCAAGACAACCGGGCCGAATGCAGGGAGTGCAAGGACGTCTGTCGTGATTTCCCGCAGTCTGGCGTGATCTCCCGGCACGTGCGCGATGCTACACCTGCGGCCTGCGCCCGCTTACCGACCTGCCCCGCGACGGGGAACGGGATGGCACGGGATGGACCGCCATCAGTATGCAGGTCGCACGGCCGGGCAGCGGGGTGATCAGGAGGGACACGATGGCTCTGGACGCTTCCAGCGTGCTGGGCTCGCCGCAGCTTGCCGCGGCGAAAGTCTGGCCCCGGGGGCAGGCGTGGCGGAATGCGGCCCGGGTGAATTACAGCGCGGACGCCGTGTTGCTGGCTCCGCTGGTTGCCTGGATGATGTTCGGCCCCCGGCCCGATCGTGCCCCTGCCCAGACGCCCCGGTTCGGCTTTGTGGCCGTGCTCGCGGTCACCAAGGATGAGCTCGCGCTGGTCAGCCTCAAGGCCCGGGCGCCGGCCGGGGTGATCGCGCGGGTTCCGCTGAGCGAGGTGCGGGCCTTTGACCTAGTCCGCGCGCGGGGTGTCTGGCCGCTGACCATCACGCTCGGCAATGGCGACATCTGGCGGCTGGAGGTCCCGCGGCGCAACAAGAAGGCCGCGGCGGCGGTCGGTGTCGTGGTCAGCGGCCAGGGCCAGCCGTCCTTCCCGGGTGCCGGTCCCGGCTACGCGCCGCCGCGGCGCGGGGCCGGGCAGTGGGCGCGGGTCATCCTGGCGATCGCCGGCGCCGTGGTGGTCGCCGGCATCGCGATCGGCGCCGTGTTGTCCCACCGGGCAAGCGCCGCTGCTGCCCGGATCGGCTCGTCTTTCGATGTCCAGGACGGCATCGGCGACACTTACCGGGTGACGCTGGTCAAGGTCGTCGACCCGGCCCAGGGAGGCCCGTACACCAGCCCGGACAGCGGCACGCGGTTCGTCGGCGCGGTGTTCCGGGTAACGGCCCTGAGCGGAAGCCCGAAGGGCGAGGACGCCAACAACGACGCAGCGCTCGTGGGCAGCAACGGCCACACCTACACCTGCGTCTTCACAGACCTTGCCGGGTACGGCAACTTCAACAGCGGCGAGATCCAGGTAGCACAGGGCGCCACCACGACAGGGGCGGTCAGCTTCCAGGTGCCTGACGGGGTGCAAGTAACGGACATCCAGTGGTCGCCGGGTGACGGATTCGGCGCCACGGTCCAGTGGGCCGGCCGTAGCTGACGGCAAGCCGGCTGAGTGACGCAGGCGCGGGACAGGCGCGGGCTCCGGTTAGAGCGATGGCATCCCGAACTCGGGGAATAGGTCGGCTGCGGTGACGAGCTGGGCCTTGGCTATGTTCATCACGTTGAGCCAGTCGGGATACCAGCCGGGCTGGGTGGCCCTGGTGCCGAATAGCGCGACGAATCCCCATTCTCCGTCGAACTGGAGCACGCTTGCCGCGTCGGCGATCTGCCCGCCCTTCTGGCCGTAGTAGACGCCGGGGCTTACCCATCGCACCCAGTCAAGGCCGAAGCCGGCCCGCGGATCCTGCTCCTGGGGCGGGAGCGCCTGCTGGACCGCCGCCTGGGCGGCGCCGAGCACGGCCCCTTCGGACAGCATCCGCTCGAGTGTCACGCGCTTGAGCGCCGGGTTGTCGTTGGTGTCGAGCAGGATCGCGGCGAGCCGCGCGACGTCGGTCGCCGCCGCCGACAGGCCGCCCGCGCCCTGGGATATCGCGAGTTCGGCGTCCCCGTAACCGTCGGCGACCAGGGGCTGACCGGGCGTCTGCTGGCTTGGGTAGACCGCCAGGTCCGAAACCGGGTCGGGGAAGGTGGCCGCCTGGTAGCGAGCCTCATCGGCGGGCTGGCCCGCCAGCAGGTCGACGGCGGAGCGGATCCGGGTGATCCCGAGGGGCCCCAGCAGGCTGGCCTGGTAGGCGGTGATCGGATCGGCGGTGCCGCGCAGCTTGGCGACGATGCGGCCCAGCAGGTAGTAACCGCAGTTGCTGTACTGCTGGACCGTGCCAGGGGGAGTCTTCGGCGCCAGGCTTGCGATGAAGGAGTCGGTCATCTGCTGGCTGACGGGCAGGGAGGCGGCAACGCCGGCGTTGTTGAACGCGGCAACGACCGTCGTTCCGACGTTCCACCCGCTGTCGTCGTCGAGGCCGCTTGTGTGCTCGAGCAGGCTCTGGACCGTGACCGACGCGAACCCCGGGTTGGCGGGCCCGCCGCCGGGAGCGCTCAGGTCAAGGATGTCCTGGACGCTCGTGGCCGCGTCGAGCGCGCCCGTCTCGAGCAGCTGGAAGACGGCCAGCGAGGTGACGGTCTTCGACACGCTCGCCAGCCGGAAGTAGGTCGTCGGCTGCACGATCGGCCAGTCCGGTTCGGCCAGGGTGTAGCCGCGGGCGTAGACGAGCTGCGTGCCGTGCACGATCGCGAGCGCGGCATGCCGGACCGTCGGGTAGGTCTGCATCAGGGCCTGGACAACCGCGTCTATGTCCGCGTTGGCGACGGGCCCGGTCGCGGTGAACTGCCGGGGCACAATCGTCTGCTCCTTGACGAACAGCGCGGCGAAATAGGCCGAGGCGGCGTCGGCGCCGGCGGCCTGCACGCAGACCGGGAAGCATCCCTCGGCAGTCAAGGCGTTGAACTGCGCCTGGTACTCCGCCGGGGTCATGTTGTGGCGCGCCTGCCAGGGGCCGGTCTCGTCGGCGACGAACAGCGACATATAGGTGTTGCCTGGGCCGACGGTCACGAAGCCGGGGCGAATCCAGGCGGCGGTCTCGGCGTCAAAGCGCGCCTGGTAATCGGCGGGCGACTCGGTGAGCCCGTCGTTGTTCCACAGCACCGCGTCGGGGTTCGGCTGCCAGATTCCGGCGAACGCCGGCTCGGCGGTGGTGCCGTAGGACGCGGCCCAGCGCAGGATCAGCCCGTCGGCGCGGGCGGTGAAGTTGACGCCCTGAATCGTCGCCGGATCGGTGTACGCGCCGCTGGTCAGCCCGTGCCGGGTGAGCGGGATGGACGCCTGCGGCTCGAATACGGCCGCGAACCGCGGGTCGGCTGCCGTGCCGGTGGCTGCCAGGATGATCGGCCCGTATCCCTGCTGCGCCTGGGCATCGAAGGTCTGCTGCCATTGCGCTGCCGTCAGCACCGGGAAGTCGCGTTGCGCAGCCGGTACGGCCTGCTTGACCATTACCGCCGCGAACACCGGCGCGTTGACCGCCCCGTAGATGCTCAGCGAGCTGAACCGGTATCCCTGAGCAGCCCATTGGTTGCGCAGCGCCTCGTGCTCGGCCAGGGTCTTGCCGTGCCACGCCTCGAACTGAACCATCCCGCCGCGCCCCCCCGTTGAATCCGGTCTCCTACAGCACGGAGCGCACGGCACGAGCCGTGATACAGGGAGTCGCTCTCTAGACTTGCGGCCATGGGCGAGCGGGTGGGGATCGGCGGGGTGGTCGCGGCGCTGTCGGTGGCGAGCGACCTGACTCGCGGGCATCCGGCGGGAGAGGCGATGCGCGCCTGCCTGCTCGCGGCGGAGCTCGCCCGGCAGGCGGGGCTCGACCGGGTCCGCCGGTGCGAGGTCTACTACGGGACGCTGCTGCGCTTCGCCGGGTGCGTGGCGACGTCGCACGAGATCGCGGCGGCGTTCGGCGGCGACGACGTCGTCGTCCGGGCCCGCGGTGACCTGATCGACCCGGCGGTGCCGGCCGAGGCGATGGGTTTCCTGGCCGGCCTTGGCGTCGATGCGAAACGCCTTCAGGTCCTCGGTGGCATCGAGGGAGTGATCAAGCTGCGGGCCGAGGGCGCCCTCGCGGACTGCGAGGTCGGCACGATGCTGGCCGGGCGCCTGCGGTTGCCGGAGGCGGTCGGGCGCTCCGTCCGGGATGCCTTCGAGCGCTTCGATGGCCACGGCCTGCCCGCCGGCCGGGCCGGCGAGAACATCGAGACGGCGGCGCGGTTCGCGGCCGTAGGGTACGCGGCGGTGATGTTCGATACCGTAGCGGGCGGCGCGACCGCGGCGCAGACGGTCGCCCGGTGGTCCGGGCACGCGCTCGACCCCGAGGTCGCACAGGTCTTCCTGGCCGCGCCGGCCGAGTTGCTGCTGACGTCCGCCCCAGATGACCTGTGGGCGGCGGTGGTCGACGCCGAGCCCGAGCCGCGGCGCACATTCGCCGACGAGGCCGCCCTGGATGAGGCCCTGGCCGGGTTTGGCGATGCCGCCGACCTGAAGAGCCCGTGGTTCACCGGGCATTCGCGCGGCGTCGCGCGGCTGGCCCGGGCGGCGGCGCAGCGGCTGCGGCCGGCCGATGCGGCGCTCGTCTACCGCGCCGGGCTGGTCCACGACCTGGGGAGGGTCGCCGTCCCGGCCGGTGTGTGGGAGCGGCCGGGCCCGCTGCGCACCGAGGACTGGGATCTGGTACGGCTGCACCCGTACCATACCGGCCGGATCCTGGCACGCTCGCCAGTGCTCGCGCCACTCGGCCAGATAGCCAGCCGTCATCACGAACGGACGGACGGGTCGGGGTACCCGGCCGGATTCCGCGCGTCCGAGCTGGACGGGGCCGCGTGCCTGCTCGCCGCGGCCGACGTGCTGCAGGCGCTCGGCGAGCCCCGCCCGTACCGCCCCGCCCTCGACCCGCCGCAGGCCTCCCGCATCATGTCCGGCCTGCCGCTGGACCGCGACGCAGTCCGCGCGGTGCTCGACGCCGCCGGCGCGCCCCCGGCCGCGCTGCCGCCGCTGCCCGCGGACCTGACCGAACGCGAGGTCGAGATCCTCCGCGCCCTCGCCGTCGGCCGCACCAAGCGCGAGATCGCCGCCGAGCTGGTGATCTCGCAGTCCACGGTGCATACGCACACGGTCCACATCTACGCCAAGTGCGGTGTCTCGACGCGAGCTGCGCTGGCCATGTTCGCCATGCGGCACGGGCTCACGGTCATGGCCTGATAGACCGCAAGATCGACTGAACAGTCGATGGCCCGGGGCGCCTCGGCCTCCTTAGCGTTGCCTCAAGGCAACCGCAAAGGAGCAGATCATGTCCACCGAAACCACCGCAATGAGCCAGCAGGCAAACCTCACCCTCGTCAGCGAGATCTACGCCGCGGTCGGACGCGGCGACGTGGCCGCGATCCTCGACCGCGTCACCGACGACGTCGACTGGTCAGCCGAGGCGGCCAGCAACGCCGCGCCGTGGTACGGGCCGCGAACCGGCAAGACGGGAGTCGAGAGCTTCTTCCGTGATCTCGCCGAGAGCATCGAGATCACGGAGTTCACCCCGCACGGCTTCGCCGCCGGACAGGACGATGTCCACCTGCTGGTCCGGTGGACGTTCCGGTCGGTCATCACCGGCCGCCAGGCCTCGATGACCATGCACCACTACTGGCGCATCCGCGACGGGAAGATCGAGTACTTCCGCGGCAGCGAGGACACCGAGCAGACAGCCCGGGTCCTGACGGCGACCCGGAATTCGTAAAGTCGTACCCGGCCCTGGCCTGGCGGGCCTGCCACGGCTGGCGACGCGCCCGGCCCCGGTCTATCGTCAGGTCATGGACCTGCAGCAGTACCTGGCCGACGTCAGCCTGAAGACCATGAGCCGGGTCCACCAGGCCATCGTCCATCTCAGCGGCGGCAGGGTGCTTGGCACCGCCTTCGGCATGCCGGTCGTCGAATTGCACACGGTCGGGCGAAAGTCGGGCCAGCCGCGCACGACGATGCTCACCGCGCCGGTCATCGACGGTGACCGGGTCGTGCTTGTGGCCTCCAAAGGCGGCGATGACCGCGACCCCGACTGGTACCGCAACCTGCTGGCCCATCCCGGCATCGAGCTGACGATGGCCGGCCGGCGCCGGCCGATGCGGGCCCGCCCGGCGTCGCCGGCCGAGAAGGCGGAGCTGTGGCCCCGGGTGGTAGCGGCCTACCAGGGCTACGGCGGTTACCAGCGCCGCACCGACCGCGACATCCCGCTGGTCATCTGCGAGCCCGTGCCCTCAGGCCCTTACGCCTGAACTATCGAGGTGCCCTGGACCGTGATGCTCACCGCGGCCAGCGGAAGGGTAGCCGGGCCGTTCACCACCGATCCATTGACGGCGCTGTACTTGCTGCCGTGACACGGGCAGTCGATGGTACCGCTGGCCACCTCATCCACGATGCAGCCCTGATGGGTGCAGATCGCGGTGAACGCGTGGAAGGTGCCGGCCTGCGGCTGCGTGATGACGATCTTCTGGGCGGTAAGGATCTTGCCGCCGCCGACGGGGATGTCGGTCGTTTTGGCCAGGACGGCGGGCCCGCCCGCGCCCGACGACGCACCCCCGCCCGCGCCCGACGACCCAGCCCCGGCCGCTGGCGAGGACGTGGTCGGCTGGGCGGGCGGGCCCGCGAGTCCGTTGTTGGTGCCGTACCGAGCGCACCCGGCCAGTGTGGCGGCACACGCGGCGCAGACCCCGCCTAGCACGGCACGGCGACTTGACGACCGCACGTCGGGCCTGGTCATGACTGTCTCCTCAGCGGTGGATTCCGAAGGTGGAAAAGAACCAGAAGGCAGACGTGAACCACAATCCGACCAGGAGCGTGAACACCACCGCTCCCGCCACGGGAAGCGCCCAGCCGGGCAGCCCGCGCTTGGGCAGGATCAGCATCTTGACGGTGAACGCGCCGAAGAACGCGCAGCCGAGCAGCGAGTGGATCAGGACCCGGGTGCTGTAGGTCTGGAATCCGAGCGCGTAGAGGCAGTTCACGGCGACAGGCACAGCCACCAGGAATGCGATCCGGCCGGACCACTGGTGCAGCATGCCGATCCACGATGGGGCGGTGACACGCGGGATCTTGCCGTACATCACCAGGGCCGAGATCACCTGGACGACCGCGAAGACGGTAGCGATCGTGGCGAGCCACGACTTCACGTAGCCCGCGCTCGTGAACCCCGCGATATTCACCACGACACCGGTCGGCGAATGCAGGCGGCCGTAGATGCCCAGGGCCACTGCCACCAGCCCGCCGATCAGGCTGGGCACGATTAGTAGCTTGCCTATGCCCGACGACACGGGGACGGGCGCGGGCGAGGACGCTTCAGGTTGTGCGGTCATGTTCGTTCCAAGTCGTCGGGACGATTGCGGCCGATCAGAATCCGCTGCCGGTAACGCCGCTGATCGGGCTGGCAACGAGGGTGATGCCGTCGTACTGGGCGGTGCCGGTCGCCAGGTTGAGCACCGGGGCCTGGGCTGTCGGCAGCACCGAGAAGCCCGTCTCGTACTCGACCGAGCCAATCTGGCTGCCGTTCGGCAGCACGATCCACCCGGCCTTGATCATGACGCCGTGCACGACGCCGGTGGCCTCGTACAGTCCTGGCGGCCTGAGCACCGAGGACACCCTGTGCACCAGGGGCGCCGAGAACCTGTACTTGGTGCCGTCTGCCGCGAAGGAACCTGCCGCAAAGGACTTGCGGTAGTTCAGGCTGAGGTGAGCGCCGTTCTTGCCGGTCAGGTTCAGCGTCCCGCCTACCGCCGAGCCCTTGAGCCAGGCTGCGACCGCGTGGCCGTTGCAGATATAAGCGACCGCCTTGTCGCCGTGAACCGAGATCGCGACCGCTGCGCCGCCGCCCTTCACCTGGCTCACATAGTCGGCCATGGACGGTACGTCCGCTTGTCTCGTGGACGAGGTGGCGGCCGGCGCGGTGGCCGGGGCTGTGGCCGTCGCGGTTGCCGTTGCCGGTGACGTGGACGCCGCGGTTGCCGGTGCGACGGTCGGCGAGGGTGATGCCGCTGGCGTCGGCGCGGCAGTCGTGGCAGCCGGTACGGGCGACGCGGGCGACGTCGTCCCGTAGGCGCCGCCGGGCGACGTAACGGCTGCCGACGTGCCGGACGGCCACACCGCGCTGGTAACCAGGACGCCGGCGCCGAGCACGAGGCCGGTCAGCAGCGTAACGAGGGACGTGTTCAGTTTCATGCGGAGTAGTACGCAATCCGGGCAGTCCCGCGTTCAATCGCGGAGCTTGCGGTCGCGCCGGATGCAGCGGCACCCCGCGCCGGGGCAGCGCGGACGAGCGGGCGCGCCTCATCGTGGCTGTGAGCCTTCATGGCGCGGATCGTAGCGCGGATGTCCCAACGGCAACAGGTCCCAACAATCACAACAGCGTCAAGAAATGGCGAGCGCGGCGCAGCCCAGGCCCGGTGCCGGGGCTAGCCCCTGAGCCCGCCGATGACGGCGAGGGACAGCATCGCCGCCACGACGACGCACAGCAGCACGATGCGCATGGTGCTGCGCCCGTTTCTTACGGGGACCGCTCGGGCCGTCTCCTCCGGCATTGTCATCGGGACTACGCCTCCTGCCGGGTGTCGGGGGTTGCGGCCGGGATGAACGGGCCGGGCTGTGCGGGCGCTGGTGAGCCGTGGCGGAGGCGGGCGGCCGCGGCGGCTCCGGCCCATCCGACGGTCGCGGTAACCAGGGTGGTCAGCAGCAGGTCGACGAGCCCGTTACCGAGCCGGTCGCTGACGATGAACCCGACGGTCAGGCCGGTGCCTTCCGGTGGTCCGCCGGCGCCGAGTACGGCGACCGCGAGCATGCCGTACAGGTACAGGCCGAGGCCGGCGCTGATAGCGGCCAGCCGGGCGACGCGCCGCCCGACGACGGCGTCGCGGCCCCACAGGGTGCCGGCTGCCCCCACGACAAGCGGCACCGCGATCCTCATTGCCAGCTTCTCCCACATCGTGGGGATCGTGCCGATGACCCCGTAGAAGGTGAACCCGTAAAAGGCCAGCCAGGTCAGCGCGATGAACAGGCCGCCAAGCAGCCCGGGAATGGCGACACCGGGGCGGCGTAGCAGGGCGCTGGCGGCGATGAGGTAGCCGGCCAGCAAGACGACCAGGATCGCCGCGGCCACCCAATCGCCGACTCCCAGCCCGTAGCGGATGGCCACGGAGGCGTACAGGGCAACGCTGCCGACCGCGACCGCGACCATGGCCCACACCCCTGCGGCGGCCCGCCGCCCCCACGGCGGTAGCAGCAGCGCGGCGATCACGCAGTCGAGGGTGAACCTCAGCCGCCGGATCCGGCCGTCGATGTGGGCGTGTTCGCCCAGCATCGCCTGGCCCCACTCGCCGCGCTGCGGGGACAGCAGGCCGGCCGCCCATCGCAGCAGCCGGGCGGACATGTCCTCGGCCGGGCCGTCCAGCAACGTCTGCGGGGGTCGCAGGAACATGGCTATCGCGATGCCCAGCGGGCACATTATGACGGTAAATTGCTGGACCATTACGCCTGGATCCAACGGCTGCGCGGGTGCGTGACGGTCCGTCCGGCGCGGGCGGCCCCCAGCGCCGCCACAAACTCCCGGCCGGCCGAGGTCAACCGGTACATATGGCGGGGCGGCCGGCTGCCCACGCCCGGCTCCCAGGAGGTCTCAAGCAGGCCGCGGTCGGCGAGCCTGACCAGGATCGGATACAACGAACCCGACTTCAGGTGCACCTCGGTGGCCAGGTCATAGCCGTAGCGCCAGTGGGCCGGATCGGCGGCCAGCGCCCGCAGGACGCTGATCGTCTGCGCGGACGGAGGACGGTTGCGCTGCATGAGCGTTAACTCTACTCATATAGCTATAACGGTCAAGAGGCCGCGCGATCGCGTCGACCGTTCCCGCGCGTCCGCGATGCCGGGGACAGGCCTACCGGAGCGTTGGCCTGCCGGGAGATCCGCCACCCGCGGTCCGGCTGGCCCATCGCCCGAGCCGCACCAGGGCAGCGGCGGCGAACAACACGCAGCCGAGAACGACCAGGATGATGCCGATGCTGCCGAGGCCGATCGCGATCAGGGAACTCGGCGAGCTATCAGAGGAGGAATGATCGGCGATCACGATGGCGACGAGCATGCCCGCCACGAGGGATATGCCGCCGATGGCGGCCAGGCCGACGCCCAGGCGGGTCACCCGTGACCATCCCGGGTGCTGGCTGAATCCGTGCACATTCCAACCATAACGCATGCGTTTGCGCCGCATCGGCTACGATCCGGTCTGGGCGGGCGCCATGGGGCTGGCTGAGGGTAACCATGTAATTCCAGGAGGAGTCTGTGCGGATGGGGATACGGACTGCAATCGCTCTAACGGTCACTGGCCTAATAGCGCTAGCTGGCTGTGGCAGTGCGAAAACGTACGGAACGGCACATGCCCCTGTTGCGGTACCCAGCCCGACGCAATCAAAGGCCGCGTTTCCCGGCCACACGTGCATCGTCACTGACAAACTTGAATCGGAGACAGTCGCCGTAACGCCAACCGCAGAGAAGTACGACTCAGCGGCGCAGAATGTGTGTCAGCAATTGTTTGGTGCCCCCAAGACCCATGCATCCGGTATCCCTGGCGGCTACGAGCTGAGGTGTACCGGTACCGGGTACGGGCTCATCGCCAGAATCTACACCCGGCCAAATGCAAATGATGACTGCCAGGAATTGGCTACCGTAGGTTACAGAGTGGTCCAGCCCTCTTAATAGATTCCGGCCGCGGCCGGGTGGCGCGACCGTCGCGGAGAACGGCCGGATTACCAGCGCCGCAGCACCGGCTGAGACAGGTCTACCCACTTTTGGCCAACCGGCCCGTCGCCGGTGACTACGATGACTGCGGGCTCGGCGGCGTCCGCCCGCGCCCCGTCATAGTGCGGGGTCCCCGCCACTCGGCGCACGAAGCCACCGGGGTAGACCGGAACCGCCTGGCCGGGATCGAAGCCGTCATCTTGCCTCGATCCAATCGGGCCCTTGACGCGGCCTGAAGGGATGGCTGTGGGATGATTTCTCGGCGACGTTACGGGCCAGGACAAGGGAGGGCAATGATGACCGCACCGCTCCAGGTGATCGCTTTGAGGTTTAGCCGCGACGACGGTTCGGAGGACAGGATCCTGGCAGAGGTCGATCGTCTGCGCGGGCGGGGAGTTCTTCGCCTGCTCGACATGCTCTTCGTGGCCAGAAGCCAGGACGGCACGATCGAACGGCTGACCATCGGTGATGATGAGGACTTCGGCTCGCTGCTGGCGGCATTCGTCCCCGTCGCCGACGGCGGTCCGGCTGGGCCGGCGCCAGCCGACGGTTCCGCGGCCTTTGACCTGGCCGATGCGCGGGCTCTGGCCGATTCTCTCGAGCCAGGGACCGCCCTGGCCTTCCTGCTCGTCGAGCACTACTGGGCCGAGCCGCTGTTTGACGCCATTGCCGAGACCGGCGGCACGCTGATCGGCGAGGGCTTCCTGACCGCCGAGACCGGGCTGGTGGTGGGAGCCGAGGTCGCCGCCATGGAGGAGGCAGCCGAGGTAATCGCCCAGGCGCAGGCCGAAGAGGCCGTCGCCTTGCTCGAGACGGCCGCGGCCTGGGCCGATGCGGCCGAGGCGGTGGCCGATTCGCAGCGGATCCAGTCGGCCGCTGCCGCCGACGCCGTCCGTGCGCTGATCACCGCCGGGCTGGTGGAAGAGGCGGCCGCGCACGAGGCGGTCATGGCGCTGACCGCCGCCGGCCTCATCGTGGCCGCCGCCGACCAGGCCGCCGCTGACGCCATAGCCGAAGACACCGCCACCGCAGAAGCCGCCGACGAGGTGGCCGCCGAGTCCGTGGCTGAGTCCCTCATGACGATTGCCGCCGCCGACGAGATAGCGGCCGAAGCGACCAGCCAAGCCGACGCACGAGTCAGGGCAGCGTCGATCACCATGGCAGAGGCCCAGATCCTGCGGTACCTTCCCACCGCACTCCCGTTCTCCGTTATCGCCGGCAAGCTGGGCATCTCCCGATCCGCAGCCAAGGAGCGAGCCGTGCGCCTGTACAACAGGCTCGGCGTCCACAGCCGGGACGAGGCAGTCAGCGAGGCCCGCTCCCTGGGCCTCATCCGCGCCAAGTAACCGGGCGCCGACGCCCCCGAATGGACACCCGTATCCCGATGCCGCACATCGCGAATATGTCTTAATGCCGGGCACTGCGCCGACCGTGCGTACTCCTCTGCCTCGTTAGCGCGAAGCTGAGTCAGAATGGCTGGTCGCAGTGACCCGGATCAGGGTCGTCTGGGTCGGCATCCATCTCGTCCTCGAAGATGCCATAAGGGGCTCCGCCCGATGTATAGCCGATGATGAACATGCGTCGACCGGAGACATCGGCCCATATGGGATAAGCTTGGTCGGCGGCAGTTTCGGGGGCCGGCCGGCGCGTCCGGCGGCTGGATCGTCGCCTTTGCCGCCGACTCACAGTGGCCACCTCCACCAAGTTTCACGGGCACGCTGGCGCTCAGAGATCTCAAACGTACCCCCCTCTCCGGCCAAGTCGCATTGAGCCGAGTGTCCAGCCTAACAGGCCTCTATATACAGTCGGCCATCGCTTAGGGCACCCGCCAGTGACTGCTAAGCAGGCCATATGTCATTCGGGCCGGGACGGGGTTCAAGGACGGACCCAGTGGCGCCAACTAACGACGGGCATACGATAGCTTTCTATGGAATCGCTCGAACCCGGTGACCCGGCCCAGGTAGGCGCGTACCGCCTGCTTGGCCGGCTGGGGGCCGGCGGCATGGGGCAGGTCTACCTTGGCGTCTCGCGCGGCGGGCGCAAGGTCGCGGTCAAGGTCCTGCGCGCCGACCTGGTCACCGACGCGGAGTTCAGGGCCCGCTTCGCACGCGAGGTCGCCGCCGCGCGCACCGTCAACGGGTTCTACACCGCTCCCGTCGTCGATGCCGACCCGGGCGCGAGCCCGCCCTGGATGGTCACCGCGTACGTCCCCGGCCCGTCGCTGGCCGCCGCCGTGGCCGAGCGCGGCCCGCTCAGCGAGCCTGAGGTGCGGGACCTGGCCGCGGCGCTGGCCGAGGGACTGGCCGCCATTCACGCGGGCGGCCTGGTGCACAGGGACCTGAAGCCCGCCAACATCATCCTGGCCGATGACGGCCCCCGGATCATCGACTTCGGCATCGCCCGCGCCGCCGGGAAGACCACGA
>Ga0209169_10000345_pt1 | contig 28024 bp, 26 predicted proteins | sample HubBroMetageWRM4_FD_188346 | JGI IMG/M metagenome (GOLD analysis project Ga0209169, IMG submission 188346) | Warmed soil microbial communities from the Hubbard Brook experimental Forest, New Hampshire - Hubbard Brook CCASE Soil Metagenome WRM 4... | ecosystem: Environmental > Terrestrial > Soil...
GCGCGACATCATCGGCGCCGATTGGCTCATTTACCAAGACTTGGATGACCTGGAACATGCGGTCCGCCACGACAACGCAAAGATCGAGAACTTCGATACTTCATGCTTCTCGGGCGAGTACGTGACCGGGGATGTAACGCCGGAATATCTGGCGCGCCTGCAAGCAGAGCGGTCCGACGAGGCCAAAGAGCAGCGCCGGCAGGGCGTTGGCCGCGGTCTCAAGTCCGTCCGAATACTGTAGAGATCCGCGCTGGATTAGCCGCCGGCGCCGGTTTCGGCAAAGATTATGCGCCTATTGGTCATTGCAGCCCGCGATGAATTTCGACTGCTGGTCCGAAAGCACGTCGAGATCCAGTGGCCGGACGCCGCCATCGTCGAGCACGCGTTGGGCAACGAGCCCGAGCTCGACGCTCATTTTGCCGCGGCCGGCTTCGATGCGGTCATCATCGTGAGCGCCCGGCCCACGGATTCGGCCATCGATCTGGCCGCGGCGCAGGCCGGCAAGCCGGAGTTTGCACCGATAATATTGGTGTTGCTCGAAGATACGCCGGAATTTCCGCTGCCCGAGACAGCCGGCGTGACGCGCCTCTACGGCCGCAAGGTCGATCGCAACCGGCTGCTCAAGATGATCGTCACCGCCTCGAACGAGCACCGCAAGGCCCTCGCGCTGCTGCGCGCGAGTTCGGACTACGAGAATCGCTATCGTTTCGGCACCGTGATCATCCGCGGCCATCGATGCATCCGGCAGGTCGGCAGCGGGGGCATGTGCAAGATCTATCTTGCCGAGAGCGAACGCGCCGGGACGTTGGTCGTGCTGAAAGTGTTCAGCCAGGTTCCCGATGTGTCGGAGCGCTTCGTCAGCTTCGATCGATTCCTGCAGGAATATGAAATCGTCGCGGGCCTGAATCACAAGAACATCGTGCGTATTTATGATCTGGGCGTTGCCGACGATCATGCCTATATTGCGATGGAGCATTTTCCGGCCGGCGATCTGCGCCAGCGCATGCTCAAAGAGGTGCTCGCGCCGGTCACGGCGCTGGGATTCCTGCGGCAAATTGCCAGCGCGCTCGAGGCCATTCATTCGGTGGGAGTGCTGCACCGTGACTTGAAGCCTGCGAATGTGATGCTGCGTCCCGACGACAGCGTCAGTCTGATCGACTTCGGCCTGGCCAAGGCGAACGAAGACGACATCTCGCTTACCGGTACGCGCGAGATTTTCGGCACCCCTTACTATATGAGCCCGGAGCAGGGCCACGCGGAGATCATCGACGCGCGCAGCGATCTTTACAGCCTGGGCGTGGTGTTCTACGAAATGTTGATCGGCCGCAAGCCCTACAACGGCGCGACCGCAATGGAAGTCATTTACAAGCATAAGCGGGCCGAATTGCCGGAGATTGCCCCGCAATTCGCCACTTACGAGGGGCTGCTGCGCCGCCTGCTCGCCAAGGCTCCCGGCGATCGCTATCAATCCGCCGGCGAACTGCTGGCGGCCATCTCTACCTTAAAAATTCCGGCATGAACCAAGCGGCGGCGTTTGCGCATCCGCTGCTGCGCGCGGCGACGCCGGAAGCCTGGATTGCAGCGGCCTGCGCGCTTCCCGAGTTGCTGCTGCTGGATCATGCGAATTGCGAGAAAAAGGCGGCGTCGACCGCGCTTGCGCTGATGTTCGCGTATGCGGAGGATCTGGAGCTGACCGATAAGATGTCGCGGCTGGCGCGCGAAGAGCTGCGGCATTACGAGCAGGTCGCCAAGTTGATCGGTGCGCTGAAAATAGCGCCGCTGCGCCTGGCGCCAGGACGCTACGCGACGCAGCTGCGGCGCTTGGTGGCGAGCGCGGAACCTGCGCGCGAAGTGGACTTGATGATCTGCGGTGCGTTCATTGAGGCGCGCTCATGCGAACGCTTCGCGGCGCTCGGAGGGGCCATCCGTGCACCGATGAATGATTTGTTTCGCAGCCTGCATGAGGCGGAAGCTCGGCATTATCAGCTCTACTTGGATCTTGCCGCGCGGGCGGCGGCGCGCGCAGGCTTGGGGCTGGATGCGCGAATCGCGGCATTTGCCGAGCGCGAGGCGCAGCTGATCACGGATCCGGATCCGCTGTTCCGGTTTCATTCCGGTCCGCCGCAGCCGGCAACAAGTGTTACGCCGAGTTCCAACGCCACTGCACCAGCAACATCGTGATGGCGCCGAGACTGCCGAAGGAACCGATCGCGACCGGCGCGATCGCAGTGCGCTCCTGCCATGGCGCGGCTGCGTGACCGGCGCCTGCGAGCGGCAGGACCTGGCCGGTGCCCCAAATGGCACCCAAGCAAAGCCCAATCCAAATGAGATAGAAGGAAACCCAGATCGCGTTGGCGAGCGGCGCGCTCCAGCCTTTCCACAGCGTCAGATGTGGCCAGAGAAAACCAAAAGCGATGAGCGCGACGCCGCATTGCGTCGCGGCGAGATGGGCTGACAAGCCGATTCGCGGCGCGCGGGCCAAGCCAATGCCGAAGCCGGTAGCGAGTCCCAACGCAAACAGCAGAACGCCGACGAAACAAAGCAGCGAGGATATTTTGTTGGACGTCATGCGATGCTAACTTACCGACTGATAGTCGGTTAGTCAAGTGTGCTAGAAAAGCGGACATGACTCGACAAGTCGATCGCAGCAGCGCAACCATTGGCGCCATCCAGGCATCGGCGCGCAAGCTATTTGCAGCGCAGGGCTTCGAAGCCACCAGCATGGATGACATCGCCGCGCAGGCCGGCGTGGCGAAAGGCGCGATCTACCATCATTTCGCCTCGAAAGAGGAAATCTTTACGCAAGTATTGGAGAGCCTGCAGGCGGAGATCGCCGCGGCGCCCATGCCCTCTGCAGCGCTACGGATTCCGGACATATTGGACCGGATTGCGGCCGGGGTGCTGCGCTATTTGGACGTAGCAATGCAGCCCGGAATCAAGCGGATCCTGCTGTTGGACGGACCTGTCGTGGTCGGGTGGGGCAAGTGGCGCGAGATTGACGATCGCTATTTCGGCGCGAGCACCAAGGCGGCGCTTGCGCATGCGCTGGGCAAGCATCTATCGGCGCGCGAACTGGATGCGATGGCGCACCTGGTCATGGGTGCGGTCATGGAAGCTGCATTGGTCTGCGCCAAGGCGGATGATCCTGCCAGAAGCGCGCGCGATCATGTCGCGGCGCTACGCAGCATGCTCGAGGGCCCGCGCTGTTCGAAATGATGCTTAAGCCACGCGGCAGCGATCGAAGCTCGGGGCCGTGCTGATCCCAGCGCAGCACGCTGCCTTGGTCGTACCAATCCCCCAAGACGATGCGGGTGCGAGGCCGCCCGTCCACTTCCAGGGCATGGATGGCCGGGCGATGCGTGTGGCCGTGCAGAAGAGTCGAAGTTGCGGCACCGCGCAAAGCGATCGCGACGCTCTCGGCGTTGACGTCCGTGATGGCGTGTTCCATCGCGGCGGTGTGCGCTTGACTGCCGGCGCGCGCCGCGCCGGCAAGCGCCCGACGCGATTCGATCGGCAGCGCCAAGAACTGCCGCTGCCAATCGGCATCCCTGACCGTTGCGCGCAGTCTTTGGTAGGCATGATCGTCCGTGCAAAGCGCATCGCCGTGCATGACCAACACGGCTTCGCCATGGAGAGTGATGACCAGGGGATCGGGCAGCAATTGCGCGCCGCTCATTTCGCAGAACCGGCGCGACAGCAGAAAATCTCGATTGCCGTGCATGACGAAGCAGGGCACGCCGCCCGAGGTGAGCGTGCGCAGTCCGGCGATTGCCGCTGACTGCGCGGAATCCGGCGCATCATCGCCGACCCACGATTCAAACAGATCGCCCAGGATGTACAGGGCCGCGGCGTCCTTTGCCTGGGATTGCAGAAACTCCAAGAATTGCGCGACGATGAGCGGCCGGGTCGCGTCAATGTGCAAGTCCGAGATGAAGAGCGTGGTCATCGCGGATTCCCAGGCAGCCTACCTACGGTTTTGAAACGCTGCCGCCGCTCGGGTTCGTAACGCGCTCGATCTTCAGGATCACGACCGGCTTTATCGGCGTTTCGTCAATTAGCCCGTGCTTGCCCGTGGCGACATCGCCGATGCGATCGACTACGTCCATGCCATCGATCACCCGGCCGAAGACCGCATAACCCCAGCGCGTGGCGTTGGGATCGAGCGCAGCGTTGTCGTTCAGGTTCACATAGAATTGGGCATTGCCTCCATGCGGATCAGCGGTGCGCGCCAACCCGACCGTGCCGCGCACATTGCTCAAGCCATTGCCCGATTCGTTGTTTACCTTCAACGGCGCGGCTTTGGGCGAGTAGTCGGCATTGAAGCCGCCGCCTTGAATGACGAAACTGGCCACGACGCGGTGAATGAGCGTGTTGGTGTAGTGGCCGGAATCGACGTAGGCCAAAATGTTGGCGACGGTCAGCGGCGCGCGCTCGGCGTTCAATTCGATCGTGAAGTTGCCCATCGAGGTGAACACCTGGATTTCGGGCGAATGCGCGGCCGGCGCCGGCTTGGGCTGTGCTTTTGGATCAGCCGCCTTTTCAGCCGCGATGGACGGGTGAAAACAGACAACACCGAGTAATGCAAGGGTCAGTAAAAGTTGTTTCATACGCCGGGATTCTACTCGAATAGGTACAATCTTGAGATATGTCCGCAATCAACGAGTCGCCGGTCATCACACGGTTTGCACCCAGTCCCACGGGATCTTTGCACCTGGGAAATGCCAGGACGGCTCTTTTCAGCCATCTTTGGGCCCGCAAAACCGGCGGAAAGTTCATTTTACGTATCGAGGACACCGACTTGGAGCGCAGCCAGGATCGGTTTTGCGACCAGCTCAAGACCGACATGCGCTGGCTGGGACTGGATTGGGACGAGGGGCCGGATGTGGGAGGTCCCTCAGGGCCGTACGCTCAATCGGAGCGCGGCGAATTCTATCGGGATTTGTACGCACAATTAGAGGCGCGAGCGTTAGCCTACCCGTGCTACTGCACGGCGGAGGAACTGGAGCTGTCGCGAAAGCTGCAGCGCATGGCGGGCAAGCCGCCGCGCTACGCGGGCACGTGCCGGGGACTGACGCCGGCGGATCGCGCCGCGCGCGAGGCGCGCGGGTTGAAGCCGTCGTTGCGGTTTGCCGTGCCGATCAATCAGCTCATTGAATTTAACGATGCGGTTCACGGGCTGCAACGCTTTGCGAGCAACGACATCGGTGATTTCATCATTCGCCGCGAGGACGGCACGCCGGCGTTCTTCTTTTGCAACGCGGTGGATGATTCCGCCATGGGTGTGACGCAGGTGTTGCGCGGCGATGATCATATGACCAACACCCCGCGTCAGCTGATGCTGCTGGAGGCGCTCGGCATGCGCAGTCCAGCCTATGGGCATCTTGGGCTCTTGGTGGGAGAAGACGGTGCGCCCCTATCGAAGCGGCATGGCAGCACCAGCGTGCATGAGTTTCGCGAGCGTGGATTCCTGAGTATCGCCGTTCTCAATCAGTTGTTTCGATTGGGTCATGCCAGCGACATCGACGGCTGGCTGCCCGCCGCCGAGATGCCCCGGCATTTTCGGCCGGACCATTTGGGCCGGGCGCCGGCGCACTTCGAGGTTTCTCAACTGATGCATTGGCAGAAGGAATCTTTGGAACGCCTGTCAGCGCCGGAATTCCGCGCCTGGCTGGCGGCGGACGACTCAACCGAGTTCGTCGATCTGGTGCGCCACAATGTGAGTTTGCCGGCCGATGCGGTGCCCTGGCGCAGCGTGGTGAACGGCGAGATCGAGCCGCTGGGCGCGGATGAGCAACGCATCATCGCCGCCGCGGGCCGCGAATTTTTTTCCGCCGCCTTAAGCGCCTACGAGCACTCGAACGGTGATTTGAAATTGCTCACGCAGCGGCTAAAAGATCTGACCGGGCGCAAGGGCCCGGATCTATTCATGCCGCTGCGGGTGGCGCTGACCGGCCGGGCACATGGGCCCGAGCTGGCGCAGCTTCTGAAGCTCACTCCCCCCGAAACGGTGCGGCGGCGGCTGAAGATTCATGCTCAAAATTCATAACTCTCTCAGCGGCGAGAAAGAGGAGTTCAAGCCTCTTCGGGCCAACGAAGTCCGCATGTATGTCTGCGGCATGACGAACTACGACTACATTCACGTGGGGCACGCGCGCATGCTGGTCGCATTCGATCTGGTGCAGCGCTATCTGCGTTCCTTGGGCTACAAGGTGACCTACGTGCGCAACATCACCGATATCGATGACAAAATTATCGAGCGCGCCGCGGCAAACGGCGAGAACTGGGCCGATCTGGCGCGCCGCTTTACCGTGGCCATGCACGAGGACTGCGCCACGCTCGGTCTGCAAAACCCGGATCTCGAGCCGCGCGCCACCGAATTCATCGCGCCGATCATCGCCATGATTCAGGCCTTGATCGACAAAGGGTTCGCGTATGCCGCCGACAACGGTGATGTCATGTACTCGGTGCGCAAGTTTGCCAACTATGGCCGGCTTTCGCGCAAGAAGATCGATGATTTGCGCGCCGGCTCGCGCGTGCAAGTCGACGAGGCCAAGCACGATCCTCTCGACTTCGTCATGTGGAAGCATGCGAAACCGGGCGAGCCCTCGTGGCCCTCGCCGTGGGGAGCCGGCCGGCCGGGCTGGCACATCGAATGCTCCGCCATGTCGACGAGCCTATTGGGAGACTATTTCGATTTGCACGGCGGCGGCGAGGATTTGAAATTTCCACACCACGAAAATGAAATCGCGCAGTCCTGCGCGGCGTGCGATGCGCCCTTCGTGCACATGTGGATGCACAACGGCTTCGTGCGCGTCAATGACGAGAAGATGTCGAAATCGCTCGGCAATTTTTTCACGGTACGCGAAGTGCTCAAGACGCTGCGCGATCCGGAGGTCCTGCGCTTCTTCCTGCTGAGCAGTCACTATCGCGGCCCCATCAACTATTCGGCGGCGCAACTCGCCCAGGCGGATGAGACCCTGTTGGGCCTGTATCGGGCGCTGAAGGACGCGGCGCCTCGAGGCGTCGTGGACGGAGCTGAAGTCGAGCGATTTCGCGCCGCCATGGACGATGACTTCAACACGCCGGAGGCGCTCGCCGTCATGCAGGGGGTTGCGAGGACCTTAAATCTTGCCAAGGCAGCCGGAAATGTATCCGCTGCATCCAATGGAGCGGCGACGCTGCGCGCGTTAGGCGCGACACTCGGAGTTTTGCAGCAGGATCCGGATAGCTATTTAAAACGCAGCGCCGGTAGTCAGAGCTTATCCGACGGCGAAGTCGAGACGTTGTTGGCCGCGCGGCGCGCGGCGCGCGCCGTCAAAGATTTTGCCGAATCAGACCGGATCCGCGACGCCTTGAGCGCCGCCGGAATCCTGCTCGAGGACAAGCCGGGAGGCCGAACGGAATGGCGGCGCGCTTAGGGCGCCGCCATTCCAGCGCTGCTAGTCATAGCGGCGTGATGCGAAGATCCCGACCGCCAAGCCCACCAGAGCAGCGATTCCGATCACCTGCCACGGGTTGTCGCGCACGAACGTATCGGTTTGTCTGCCGACTTGCTGCGCCTGATCGCGGAGCTGCGATGCCGTATCGGCCACCGCACTTTTCGCAGCTGCCAATGCGATCTTCACCTTGGCGCGAACTTTCGCAATGTCGGGCGAGTCGACATCTTTCAATGCCCTCGTCAAATCCTCGACATTGTCCAGAAAGCTCTTCACTTGGCCATTGGCGAAGTCGCTAGCGTCCTTTGCCGTGTCCGAAACTGTTTGCATCCTATTCTCCTGCGCGCTAGACCCGACGGCCCAGGCTCATCAAGAAGGTAACCACCGCGCCGATCAAAAACACGATGAAAAGAATTTTCGCGATGCCGGCTGCACCGACGGCGATACCACCGAAACCAAAAAACGCGGCAATCAACGCGATAACGAAAAAAACGACGGCATAGTGAAGCATGTGCGCACCTCAAACGAACTTTAAGCAGCGGCCTGCGGGTGGCGGGAAGTATCTGGAAAACAGATCGTTTTTACAGTCGGTGAGCGGCTTCCCTAATCGTAGGACATACCCCACGGGAGCGCTGCCATGAAAGCGCTGTTAATCGTTTATCACTCAATGACGGGCGGCACCGAGCAAATGGCGCGCGCCGCCGCCACGGGGGCGCGTGTTGAGCCCGGCGTTGCGGTTTCCCTGCTGCGCGCGGGCGAGGCGCGCGCGCAGGATGTCCTCGCGGCGGACGCTTACGTCTTTGCCACTCCGGAAAATCTTGCCGGGATGTCCGGGATGATGAAGGACTTCTTCGACCGGACCTATTATCCGGCCTTTGAACGAATCAACGGCAGAGCGTTCGTTACCCTGGTCTGCGCGGGCAGCGATGGCCGCAATGCCGCGCACCAAATAGAGCGCATCGCCCTTGGTTGGCGCCTCAAACCCATCGCCGATCCTTACATCGTGTGCACGCACGCGCAGACGCCCGAGGAGATTCTCAAGCCCAAGATCATCGACGCGGCATGCTTGGCGCGCTGCGAAGAACTGGGCAGAACGATCGCCAGCGGCCTCGCGCTGGGAATCTTCTGACACACGCATCGGCAGATTCCCGATTCTGCAACCCTGCGCGATCCTCGATGGTTGCGGACATCACCCCATCGGAGAGTTGCAATGGCACGGAAATACAGCAAGGGCAGCCAAAAAAAGGTCGAGAAAGTCATGCGCGAACGCAAAGCCGGCACGCTGCGCAGCGGCGGTTCGGGCAAGAAAGTGACCAGCCGCAAGCAAGCAATCGCCATCGGCCTCTCGGAGGCGCGGCGCGCGGGCAAAAAGGTGCCAAAGAAAGCGGCCTGAAACCACTGTGAGTTTGACCGGGTCAGGATGGCCTACTGGGATGGGAGGCTGCAAAGGTCCCGAAGCCGCAGGACCTTGCAGCCTCCCATCCCGGTAAGCCTTTCAGGCGCGACGGTCAGGCTCACAGTGCTGGAGCACGAGATTCGTGTGGCTGCCGCTGGTCGGGTGGGCTGATGCGCATTCGTAGGCTGCAAAACCCAACGTAGCCCAACACACCGGCAGTCCCGGCGTCGTGATTTTGACCGGCCCGAGCTCTCGTCAGGGTGCGTGAGATGATGCAAGGCCCTGCTGCCCTTTCGGGCCTTGCGTCATCTCACCCAACCTGGCAAGGACCACACGGACCGGTCAAAATCACTGCCCCGAGGTATGCTACCGCCCCATGAACGCATCCACGCATCTGTCTTTCCTACAGCTCCGCTCGCTTGCCAAGAAAACCGGCGAGATGGAGCTGTCGCTGCAGAGTACGTCGATTCCCGCCCCCGCTGCCGATGAGGTCATCGTGAGGATCGAGGCCGCGCCGATCAATCCCTCGGATTTAGGGCTCTTGCTCGCGAACGCTGATTGGAGCCAAGCCAAGGTATCCGGCACGCCCCAGCAGCCGGTGGTCACGACCCCCTTGAGCGCCAATGCGGTACAGGCCCTGGCGGCGCGCATCGACATATCCATGCCGGTCGGCAACGAAGGGGCCGGCGTAGTGACCGAGGCGGGATCTTCTGCGGCGGCGCAAGCGCTGGTGGGCAAGACCGTGGCGGTGCTCGGCGGCGCCATGTATGCGCAATATCGATGCGTCAAGGTCAATCAATGTCTGGTGTTGCCCGAAGGCGCGAGCGCCGCCGACGGCGCGTCGTGCTTCGTCAACCCGCTCACGGCGCTGGGAATGATCGGCACGATGCAGCGCGAGGGACACAAGGCTTTGGTGCACACGGCCGCCGCTTCCAACCTCGGGCAGATGCTCAATCGGCTCTGCCTCGCCGACGGGGTCAGCTTGGTGAATATCGTGCGCAAGCAGGAACAAGAAGACCTGTTGAAGGCGGCCGGCGCAACCTATGTGTGCCGGAGCGATTCGGCCACTTTTTTAAAGGACCTCACGGACGCGCTGGCGGCGACCGGCGCCACGATTGCCTTCGACGCGCTTGGCGGCGGTCCGCTGGCCGGGCAAATCTTGGGTTGCATGGAAGCGGCCGTGAACCGCGGCGTGAAGGTGTACAGCCGCTACGGATCGACAACCCACAAGCAGGTTTATCTATACGGCTCGCTGGATATGAGTCCAACGGTACTCAATCGAAACTACGGCATGGCGTGGGGTATCGGCGGCTGGCTGGTCACGCCGTACATCGAGAAGATCGGTCCGCTGGCCTTTCAGGAGATGAAGGAACGGGTGGCCAGGGAACTCAAAACAACGTTTGCCAGCCATTATTCGCAGGTGATTTCACTGGCAGAAGCGCTGCGCCCGGATGTCATCGCCGCGTACGCCAAACGTGCGACGGGCAAGAAATACCTGATCAATCCCAACAAGGGTCTGTAAGGGCACCGCGCGACAGGTTTCTAGACGCGCGGCGGCGTGCGTCCGTGCGCCACGGCCTCGAATCCCGAACCTAGCTTGATGAGAGTCGGTTCGCTGAACGCCGCCCCGAAGAAGGACAAGCCGATGGGCAATCCGCGGAACAGCCCCGCCGGAACGGTTATGTGCGGATAGCCGGCAATCGCGGCGGGCGAGGAGCAGCCGCCCGTATCGGAGTCGCCATTGACCGTATCAATCAACCAGGCAGGACCGGAAGTTAAGGTCACCATGGCGTCGAGTTTGTGCTCCGCCAACACGGCATCGATGCCATTGCTGCGCGTGGCCTTCAGGCACGCGGCCCGCGCATCCTTATAGGCTTTTTCGGTCAGCGGCCCCTTGGTTTCCGCCTGCCGCAGCAGTTCCTGGTCGAATAACGGCATCTCGGTATCGGCGTGGGCCTCATTGAATCGAATCAATGCCGCCAGAGAGCGCACCGGGAAAGTGGGCGGCAGGCGCTTGAGATACGCATTCAAGTCGGTCTTGAATTCGTACAACATCACTTCCTGTTCGGGGGCCGCGGTTGACCCGTGCATCGGCAAATCCGCGGGGTCAACAACGACTGCGCCCGCGGCTTTCAGCGTTGCGATGCAAGTATCCAGAAAACCGTTCAAGGGGGCGTTGTCGGCAAAGAACTTGCGCGCTATGCCCACGCGCGCTCCACTCAATCCCTTGGGATCGACGTAACGCGCATAGTCGGTCTGGAACCGATCGCCGACCGCAGCGCTCGCCGCATCGGCGCTATCCAGACCCGCCATGATGCCGAGCATCACGGCGGCGTCGCGAACACTGCGCGTCAAGGGTCCCGCGGTATCCTGGCTGTGCGAAATCGGCGCGATGCCGCGCCGGCTCACAAGACCGACGGTCGGCTTCAATCCGACGATGCCGTTGATCGAGGCGGGACTCACAATCGAACCGTCGGTCTCCGTGCCCACGGCAATGGCGCACAAATTCGCCGAGACTGCGACGGCCGAACCGGAGCTGGAGCCCGAGGGAGTGCGATCGGTCGCATAAGGGTTACGGCACTGGCCGCCGCGGCCGCTCCAGCCGCTCAACGAGTGCGTCGAGCGGAAATTGGCCCACTCGCTCAAGTTGGACTTGCCCAATATCACGGCGCCCGCAGCCCGCAGGCGTTCGACCAGCGGCGCATCCTTGGGCGGGTACCAGCCCTTCAGTGCCAACGAACCGGCGGTCGACATCATATGATCGGCGGTCTCGACATTGTCTTTGATCAGGACCGGTACGCCGTGCAACGGGCCGCGGACACCGCGTGTCTTGCGCTCGGCGTCGAGTGCTGAAGCGATCTCGAGTGCGCGGGGATTGGTTTCAATCACCGACCTTAAGGCAGGGCCGCGCTGATCGAGTTTGTCGATGCGAGCCAAGTAGCTCTGCGTCAGCTGCTGGGAAGTCATGCGCCCATCGGTGAAGGCGGCGGCAATGTCCGCGAGCGACAGTTCCTCGACCGCATCGGGCACCGCATTGGCGGCGGAAGTCGATGAGGGCGTGGTCTCCGCAGCCCCTGCGGTCGCTGCGGCCGCGGCCGCAACGAGAAATTCGCGCCTATCCATCCTCAGGTGCTCACCTTTGTTTGTTCTAGATCGCGCTCGGCCTCGAGGCTGGTCAGATCGCGCGATATGCTGGCGACCGCCAGGATACGGCCGGCGCGCCGGTATGTCACGGCGCAGTCGCGCGAGCTCAGCGAGCCATCGATGTCGATGCTATCCCAGGATTCCGCGTGGCCGACATAATTGATCGTGAGGTCATAGTGTTGGCTCCAAAAGAACGGGACCGCATCAAAGCTTTGGCGTTGCCCCAGGATATTGAGCGCGGCAATCTGACCTTGCCGTTCCGCGACCACCCAGTGCTCGACGCGGATGTGACCGCCGGAATGCGGATCCGGCCAGCGCGCGATGTCGCCGGCGGCGAAGACGCCGGTGGCGCTGGTCTCGAGGTACTCATTGACACGAACACCGCGATCGATCGCGAGACCGGCTTGTTCGGCGAGCTTGATGGCGGGGCGTACGCCCACTCCGACGACCACAAAATCCGCTTCGATGCTGGAGCCGTCCTTGAGCAGCGCGCGCGTGCCGTCGACGCCGGCGACGGATGTGCCCAGGTGAAAAATCACACCGTGGGATTCGTGGACTTCGCGCACCAGTGCGCCGAGCTCGGCGCCGAGCACGCGCTCAAATAAAACATGCTCCAGCCCGACGACGTGCACCTCGATGCCTCGATGGCGCAGCGAGGCGGCCACCTCCAGACCGATAAAACTCGCACCCAGCACCACTACGCGCTTCGCCGAGGCCGCCGCGGCGATGATGGCTTGCGAGTCGGCGAAAGTGCGTAAGTACAGCAGCCGCGCAGCGCCGGCCGCCGGAATGTCCAGCCGCACCGGCTCGGCCCCGGTCGCCAATAGCAGGGCATCGAAATCGATTTTTCGTCCGCCCTCGAGCTGCACGTTACGCAGCTTGAGGTCGAGCGATTGCACGCGCGAGTTGAGGAGCAGCTCGATTTTGCGCTCGGCGTAGTCATCGGCGCTGCGCAACGGCATCCACTCCGCGGGCGCCGTACCCATCAAGAAATCCTTCGATAAATTGGGACGATCATAGGGTGCCGCAGAATCGGCGCTAATCATGGTAATGCGGCCGGCATAGCCTTCGCGCCGCAGGCGGTCCGCGGCTGCCAGGCCGGCAGCCCCGCCGCCGACGATAATTACCACAGCGGGCAGATTGCCGCCGGCCGGCGCGGAGGGCTTCGGCTCAGGCTTTCGTTCACGAACGAAGACCTGACTGCCGACGCGTTCGACGCGCCAGCAGGCAATCGGATCGAGGGCCGGCGCGCGCAGGGCGGCGCCGGAGCGAAGACTGAAGCAGGCGTGGTGCAAGGGGCAGCGGATGGTCTCGCCGACGGCCAAACCCCCGCTCAAGGCGCCGTGATAGTGGGTGCATTGTGCGCCCACGGCGAAAAATTCCTCGCCGCGCCGTACCAGAATCGCTTCCTCGGCATCGATGCGGCCCGGCACGATGGCGCCGTCCGCGATAGCGCGGATGTCCATTCCGGCGCGAAGGTCGGGTAGCTGGGAGAGGTCCATTTTTCTGCGCGCTCTGCTATAAGTCGAACTCCATACTATTCATTTGCGAGCGAGCGGACAATGCGCAGGGGTCATCCGGCATGTACTCATTTGAACAGCGTCAAGCGCATCGTGCCCTCCGGCGATGGTTGCGTGGAATGTCTGGCAATGGGCGACACGTGGGTGCACTTGCGCGTGTGCCGCATCTGCGGTCATGTCGGATGCTGCGACGATTCGAAAAATCGCCACGCACGCAAGCATGCCGGCAGCACCACCCATCCCATCATTTCCTCGTTCGAGCCCGGGGAGGATTGGAGCTGGTGCTTCATCGATGAGATTGAAGTGGTGTTGCCCAAGTGGTGACGCCGAAGTAACGGACCGTCCGACGAGGAGTACTGAGATGAAGCGAATCAATCGGTGGCTGGGTTTTTTCGCAGCCATTTCCGTGGCGGCCGGCGTTGCGAACGCCGGCAAGTATGAGGACACGATTTCGCTGTTCAAGAATGCGGGCGAGAGCGCCGCTTTTTTTAAAAACAGCTACGCCTATGCCGTATTTCCGAATATCGGCGAGGGCGGATTTATCGTGGGCGGCGCGTACGGGAAAGGGCATGTGTACGTTCATGGGAAGCTCGTCGGCGATGCGACCATGAAGCAGCTGAGCGTCGGATTCCAGGCCGGCGGTAAGGACTTCACGCAAATCATTTTCTTTCAGGACAAGCGTGCGCTCGACCAATTCGAGTCCGGCAACTTCGAATTTTCGGCCGGCGCAAGCGCGATTGCGATTACCGCAGGCGCCAATGCCAGCGTGGGCACCGACGGCGTCACGTCCGGCGCGAGCGCGGGCAAGAGAGACGCCAATACCGATGGCATCTACAACGACGGCATGGCGGTATTTACCATCGCCAAGGGCGGCCTGATGTATGCCGCCGCGCTTGCCGGCCAAAAATTCACGTATGAAGCCCGCGGAAAGGACTGAGCAAGTAAAAAAATAATCTGGGAGGGGGAAGGATGAACAGCTGCCGATACGCCCGATACGGTGCGTTGCTGATGTGTGTCGCGTTGCTATGCGGGCTGGCGGGTGGCGCCGCGCGCGCGGCGGATACCGGCGGCAGAGCGGTGGATGGCGAACGAATCGCCAACGCCGATGCGGAGCCCGGCAATTGGCTCTCCTACGGCCGCACTTACAGCGAACAGCGCTACAGCCCGCTTAAGTCGATCAACGACAAAAACGCGCAAAAACTCGGTCTTGCGTGGTTCGCGGACCTGGACACCAACCGGGCACAGGAAGCGACGCCGCTCGTCGTCGATGGCGTGATGTACGTGTCGACCGCGTGGAGTCTCGTCAAGGCCTATGACGCGCGCACCGGCAAATTGCTCTGGGCCTATGATCCACAGGTGCATCGCGAACTCGGCGTGAATGCCTGCTGCGATGTCGGCAATCGCGGCGTCGCGGCGTGGAATCATAAAATCTATGTGGGGGCCTACGACGGGCGGCTCGTCGCGCTCGATGCGGCGACGGGCAAGCCGGTATGGAGCACGCTCACCGTCGATACCACAAAGCCCTACACCATTACCCAGGCCCCGCGAGTGATCCGCGGGCGCGTAATCATCGGTAACAGCGGCGGCGAATATGGCACGCGCGGTTACATCTCGGCCTACGATGCGGAAACCGGCAAATTGGCGTGGCGATTCTTCACCGTCCCCGGTGACCCCTCCAAACCTTTTGAAAACGACGCGATGGCGCGTGCGGCAAAAACTTGGTCTGGGGAGTGGTGGAAACTGGGCGGGGGCGGGCCGGTGTGGGATGCGATTTCCTACGATCCAAAGCTCAATCTGCTGTATTTCGGTGTGGGCAATGGGGTGCAATGGGCGCGATCCGCGCGCAGCGAGGGAAAAGGGGACAATCTCTATCTCGCCTCGATTGTCGCGCTGCACGCCGATACGGGCGAGTACGCTTGGCACTATCAGGCGACGCCGGGCGAGGAGTGGGACTTCGACGCCGTGCAGCAACTGGTGCTGGCCGACCTGACGGTCGAGGGCAAGCCTCGGCAAGTGCTCATGCAGGCGAACAAGAACGGCTTCTTTTATGTTCTGGATCGAAAAAGCGGCGCCTTGATCTCCGCCAAGGCGATTGTGCCGACGACCTGGGCCAGCGGCGTCGATTTGAAAACCGGTCGTCCGATTGAAAACAAAGAGGCCCGGTACAGCGAAACGGGCAAGCCAATCGATATCAAGCCCGGCCCGCTGGGCGCGCACAATTGGCAGCCGATGGCTTTCAATGCGAAAACCGGACTCGTGTACATTCCTGCGCAACAGGTGCCCATCCGTTATTTGCCGCTGCCGAGCCTGCCCATCGCTCCGATCGGCTGGAATTTGGGCGTCGCACTGGCGTCGCTAACCTCCCAGGACGAAGGATTCTTGCTTGCCTGGGACCCGGTACTTCAACGTGAGGCGTGGCGTGTGGCGTACAAGGGACCGTGGAATGGCGGTGTGGTCACGACCGCCGGCAACATCGTGGCGCAGGGCGACGCGGCCGGAAATTTCAATGTGTACCGCGCGGACAATGGCGAAAAATTGTGGTCGATGTTCGCGCAGTCAGGAATTATTGCGGCGCCCAGCACCTTTGAGGTGGCGGGCGAACAATACATCGCCGTGCTCAGCGGCTGGGGCGGCAGCTACGCTTTGAGCGGCGGCAAGGCTGCGGCGATGTCAGGCAATTTGCGCAACGTCAGCCGTCTGCTGGTATTCAAACTCGGCGGTAGCGGCGTCCTGCCGCCGCTCGAGCCGCGCGCGATTGTCATCAATCCTCCACCCGAGCCCGCGGACGCGGCGTCCATCGCTCGAGGGGAGCCTCTATTCGATCAGTATTGCAGCGCCTGCCACGGCGAGCACGCAGTCGGCGGCGGCGTCGTGCCGGATCTGCGCGCGTCGAATTTTTTGAGCATGGATTTCTTCTACAACATCGTTCTCGACGGCGCGCTGAAAGATGCGGGCATGGCTTCCTTCAAAAGCGCATTGAGCCGCGATGATGTGACCGCTATTCGCAACTTCGTCATTCATCGCGCGAATCAAGACAGCAAGGCTGCGCCGCCGCACTGAGCTCGGCCGCGCGCCGTAAGAAACCCCTTACACCTTTTCAATCGTTGCAGCGATACCGCGGCCAGCCGATCCGCCGCAACATTGCCGGAGAAATTCATGGGCGGCGGCGCTCACTCCATAACGCTACAAAAGGGGTTTAGCATGGGTCGCGGAATATTGCTTTGGATGCTGGGCGTTCCTCTCCCGATCATTTTGCTGTTGGCGATGTGTTCGCATCGCTGAGGGGAATATCGTGGCAGAAACAATTATTGCAGGAACCGCTGTTCCGATGGATGCGGCATCGCTAAGTCCAAAATCCGCGGCGTCCTGGCCGTCCATTATTGCCGGTGCCTTTGTTGCAGCCGCGAGCACCGTCATTCTGGTCGCGCTCGGCTCGGGCATCGGGTTCGCCAGCATTTCGCCCTGGCCGGATCGTGGTGTATCGGTGACGAGCTTTGCCGTGACGACGGCGATCTGGCTCATTGTGACGCAGTGGGTTTCCGCGGGATTGGGGGGCTACATCGCGGGAAGATTGCGCACGCGCTGGTTGGGAACGCATTCGCACGAGGTATTTTTCAGAGATACCGCGCACGGGCTCATTACCTGGGCGGTCGCCAGCATTCTGGTGGTCGCCGTCGGTGCGGGTTCGCTCAGGTGGGCAGCCGGTACGGCAGGGCATGTTGCCGCGGGAATGTCCGCGAACGCCGTGCCCGCGAATGCTGATTCTCCCATCCCGCCCTATGAGATCGACAGGCTGTTCAGGTCGTCGAATTTCGGCGGCACCGTATTGCTGGCGGACGCGCGCATGGAAGCGGCGCATATCGCGGCCAATGCGTTTGCCGAGGGGAGCGTCCCCGCCGCCGACCGCGCTTACCTCATTGATCAGGTGAGTGCGCGCACGGGAACTCCGCCGGCCGACGCGCAGGCTCGCGTCGATAACTTCATCGCGGCCGTCGCCCAGGCGCAGACGAAGATGAAGGCGGAGGCGGATTCAGCCAGAAAGGCGGCTGCGGAGGCGTCCATTTACCTGGCTCTGTCGCTGCTGATCGGCGCCTTTATTGCGAGCGTTTCCGCGGCGTTGGGCGGGCGAATTCGAGACGAGCACATCTAACACAAGTCCAAGGAGTGAATGATGGACGGAGCACAAAAGCTCAGCGATCTGTTTGACCAGACCGAGAAATTGCTCGCCAAGCTGGCCGATCAGCGCGGCCCGGAAATCCAGGAATTGCGCGAAAAACTGCATCGCTCCATGGGGCAGACGAGAGTTGCCCTGAAGCGCGCACCCGCTCGGGAACGGGAACACGTGAAGGTTCGCGATGTCGCCGCATCCTTCAACGACTACGTGCAGAATTATCCCTGGATTGCGTTGGCAACAGGGGTTTTGGTGGCCTCGAGCATTGGAATCCTCGCGACCCGCGCGACCAAGCGCTCGCTTCATCACCAACGCCGCGACCCCGCACAACGCGCCGCTTAAGCCTTATGGCGGTGCTCCTGGCGCAGGGTGTGTGCGCGCGGGCGGCAGACGAGGCAGTGCCTTTGCCGTGGAAGCTCACCGTGGGCGAATACGCCTATGCCAATTACGCGGGCACCGACGTCAATCTTCGCTGGCGCGCCGATGATTCGAGCGCGTGGGTAGGGGCGTATTCGGACCAGGCATTCGGAACTCAGGCGCGGGCCGGCGCCGATACCGCAATCAATGTTGGCCAATACGTTCAAGTGCAGCCGTCCGTTCAGGCCGCTTCTTTGGGATTTCTGGGTGGCAGCATCAATTTGCAGGTTGGGGCGTCTTGGTACGGGCTAGCCGGCTTCGGGCGCACCGACACTCGGCCCTATTTCAACCTTAATTTCGACCCGAATGATGCGCTCACATTCGGAGCCGGACATCATGCCGAAAACGGCGTCAGCTACTTAGTCTTCGTTGTGGCTGACGATCGCTTCCACACCGGCCAGCGAGACTGGCACGCCAATGTGCAAATTCCCTTCGGCGATTCACACGCGACCTTCGATTTACTGCATAAAAGCGGGCTGACGGAGGCAGGCCCGATTAGCGGCTGGGGATTCAGCGCCAATTGGGATTGGCCGCGATGGTTTCTGCGCCTGGCATACGACCCACACCAAAACTTCTCCGCACAGGATGCCTGGCGCTTCGCCACCGGCACGCGATTCTAAAGCGTTCGGTTTGACAACCGGAGTGCGGCGGTTTCTTATCTGACCAATGGCAATTGAAGGATCCAAAATGGGCAACGTCCCGGAACCGCTCGGTTCCCTCGAAGTTGCTTTGGCGCACGCCGCGCGTCTGTTGGACGGTAATCCAGTGCTGGCGGCTGAGCAGGCCGGTGAGATCCTCAAGGTAAATCCCGGTCATCCCGCTGCGACGCTGTTGCTGGGCGTCGCGCGGCGGGCGGGCGGCGATGCGGCTGCTGCATCGGACACCCTGGGTACGCTCGTATCGATGCATCCTCAGTGGGCGCTGGCCCACTATGAACTGGCACTCGCACTCAGCGGCATGGAGCGCAATGCCGCGGCCATCGCGGCCCTGCAACGTGCCGTGACTCTCAAGCCCGACATGGCCGACGCGTGGCGGGCGCTCGGCGATGAGCTGACGATCGCGGGCGATGCCGCCGGCGCCGATTCGGCATATGCACAAAATGTTAGAGCGTCGACCAAGGATCCGCGTCTGCTCAGCGCTGCGGCGGCGCTGTGCGAGAACAAAATCCCGCAGGCGGAGGCGCTGCTGCGCGCCCACCTGAAGAAATACCCCACGGATGTCGCAGCATTGCGCATGTTGGCCGAAGTCGCGGCGCGGCTGGGACGGTATGGGGACGCCGAGATTCTACTCACGCGATGTCTCGAACTGGCGCCGAGCTTTGCGCCGGCGCGGCATCATCGCGCGATCGTCTTACACCGGCAAAACAAACCGGCCGCCGCGTTGCGCGAAGTGACCGAATTACTGGGGAAGGATCCGCGCAATCCCGGATACAACAATCTGAAGGCGGCGATTCTGGCGCGCATCGGTGAGCTGCAGGACTCGATTGAAATTTACGCGGATATCCTCGCTGAGCACCCGGTTCAGCCAAAAATCTGGCTCAGTTACGGTCACGCCCTCAAAACAAGCGGTCGCGAAAACGATAGCGTCGCCGCCTACAAAAAAAGCATCGAATTGCTGCCGAATCTCGGCGAGGCCTATTGGAGTCTGGCAAATCTCAAAACCGCGCAATTCACCAGTGCGGAGGTGGATGCCATGCGCCTGCAGTTGCGACGCCCGGATCTGGCCGTGGACGACCAACTGCATCTGCATTTCGCCATGGGCAAGGCGCTCGAGGACCGACGCGACTATGCGGCGTCATTTGAGCATTACGCACAGGGGAATCGGTTGCGGCGGGCGCAGCTGTCGTACCAGCCCGAGGAGATGAGCACGCATGTGAGTCGGACAAAGTCGTCCTTCAACGCGCAGTTCTTCGCCGATCGCCTGAACTATGGCGCAGCGGCACCGGATCCGATATTCATCGTCGGTTTACCGAGGTCGGGTTCGACCCTGCTCGAACAGATTTTATCGAGCCATTCACAGGTCGAGGGTACGATGGAATTGCCCGATATCGCCGGGATCGCCCGCTCCTTATTTGATATCGCCAAGAAAGCGCAAATTTCCGGATATCCGGCGCTGCTTGCGACAATGACTGCAGATCAGTGCCGAGAATTGGGCGAACGATACATTTTACAGACGCGCATTCAGCGCAAAACCGCGGCGCCCTTCTTCATCGACAAAATGCCCAACAATTTTGCGCACATCGGCCTGATTCAATTGGCGCTGCCGCACGCGAAAATTATCGATGCGCGCCGCCATCCGCTCGGCTGCTGCTTTTCAGGATTCAAGCAGCACTTTGCGCGCGGCCAGAGCTTTACCTACAGCTTGGAGGACATTGGCCGGTATTATCGCGACTACGTTGAATTGATGGCTTTCTTCGATGAGGCACTCCCGGGCCGGATCCATCGAGTCGCTTATGAGTCGATGATCGAGGATACGGAATCTGAAGTCCGCAAGTTGCTGGAGTATTGCGGGTTGCCATTTGAGGAGAGCTGCCTACGCTTTTACGAAAACGAACGGGCAGTACGCACCGCCAGTTCCCAGCAGGTCCGCAAACCGATTTTCCGCGAGGGGGTGGAGCACTGGCGCCACTACGAACCCTGGTTGGATCCGTTGAAAAAATCCCTGGGGGCGGTTCTCGAGGCGTATCCCGCCACACCGCGTTTTGACATTTAGCCCGAATGGCTTAGTCTTCGTCACATAGTAGAAATAAACAAGGGGATGACATGACGCGAGCCCGCCAACGGAAGCTCAAGCGTAAGGCTGCGCCTTACTCCAAGAAATCGTGGACAGTATTGCCCCTTGCCTCGGCGCTGCTGGCATGTATGCATCCGGCTCATGCCGCCGACACCGGGGAAACCCCGGTACTGGAGGAAATCACGGTAACCGCTCAGAAGCGCTCGGAAAATCTGCAGGATGTGCCCCTCAGTATTCAGGCTTTCAATACAACGAGGCTGCAAGAGCTGAATATCGGTAGTTTCGACGATTACGCCCAATATTTGCCGAGCGTCTCCTTCCAAAAAGTCGGTAACCCGAGCATTGAGCATGTTTATATGCGCGGCGTCTCGAGCGGCGGAGACGGCAATCATTCCGGTTCCCAGCCCAGCGTCGGCATGTATCTGGACGAACAGCCGGTTACGACCATTGACGGCAACCTGAACATCCATCTCTACGATATCGAGCGTGTTGAGGCCTTGGCGGGTCCCCAGGGCACGTTGTACGGCGCGAGCTCACAGGCGGGAACGATTCGAATCATCTCGAACAAGCCCGATCCATCCGGGTTCAAGGCTGGTTACGATTTAGACTTGAATAAAGTGGATCACGGCGGCACCGGCTGGGGTATCGAGGCGTTTGTGAATCTTCCCCTCACGGACTCCCTGGCGGTCCGCCTGGTCGGTTGGGACGAACACGACGCCGGTTACATCAACAATGTGCATGGTGTGGTGACGTTCCCCACTTCCGGGATCGTATTCGACAACGCCGCCCTGGTGAAAAAGGACGCCAACACCGTCGAGACCAAGGGCGGTCGCGCGGCGCTGAAGTTCAATCTGAACGACAGTTGGACCATTTTGCCCACCGTGATGGGCCAGGTGCAGCAGACCGATGGCGACTTCGCCTATAACCCGGCAGACGGCGATCTAAATGTGCAGCATTGGTTTCCGCAAAACATTCACGACTCCTGGGTTCAATCGGCGCTCACCGTCGAAGGCAAGATCGGCAATTTCGATCTGGTGTACGCCGGCGCGTATTTGACGCGCAATACGCACGAACAGTCCGATTACACCGACTACTCGTTGTATTACGACAACGCATACGGTAAGTATTTCGTCGACAACGCAGGCAATCTGATCAATCCGGCGCAAACGATTATCGGGCGCGATCACTACACGAAATACAGTCACGAACTGCGCATCTCGTCACCCAAGGAGAACCGCCTCCGCTTCGTCGGCGGCCTGTTTCTCGAGCGGCAGGTGCACGATATCCTCCAGGATTACGTCGTTGATAACGGCGACCCTTTGGGTTCCGTGGCGCCCAATGATGTTTCCGTTCCCGGTTGGCCGGGAACACTCTGGCTCACCGATCAGCAGCGAGTAGATCGCGACAAGGCGGCCTTCGGCGAGCTGACTTTTGATATCACCGATCATCTCTCGGCAAGCGCCGGCCTGCGACACTTCACGTACGACAATACCTTGCAGGGATTTTACGGGTTTAGCGAAAATTTCAGCTCGCATACCGGCGTCGCCATCTGCACTGTACCGTTTGTGCCTTATAACGGCGCACCCTGCAGCGATCTGGACCGTGGAACTTCGGGCTCGGGCAACTCGCCGAAAGGTAATCTGACCTATCGGTTCGACAAGAATTTGATGGTATATGCGACCTATTCGAAAGGCTTCCGTCCGGGCGGTGTCAATCGCAATGGCGGCGGGACGATTCCACCGTACCAGCCGGATTATTTAAAGAACTACGAGGTCGGTTGGAAGACCACGTGGTTTGACGACCGCTTGCGCTTCAATGGCGCGCTGTTCAGGGAAGACTGGTCGAATTTCCAATTCTCCTATCTGGGCCCTAATTCGCTCACCATCATTACCAATGCAGGGCAGGCGAGGATTGATGGTCTCGAAACGGATTTGGAATTCGCGGCGACTCAGAACCTGACGTTGACCGGCGGCTTTTCGTTGCTCGATGCCAAGCTCACTCAGACGTTTTGCGGTGATCCCACTGTATGCAACGCGCCCGGATTCGATCCCAGCACGTACGAGCAGTATGCAACCTCCGGAACCCGCCTCCCCGTCACGCCAAAGTTCAAGGGCAATGTCACCGGACGGTATACCTTCCCGATCGGGTCTTACAAAGGAAACGTCCAGGCTACGGCCGTCTATGTAGGCGAGCGCACGAGCGACTTACGTACCTTGGCGGCGAACGCGTTAGGCGATATGCCGTCTTACACGGTTGTCGATCTTTCGGCGGGGGTCGAAATAAACAGCTTTCACTATGGCATCTATCTCAACAATGCATTCGATAAGCGCGCGGTTCTCAATAGATACGCCGAATGCGACGTCTTGCTGTGCGGAGCGATCTCTCAATACGTCGTGCCGAATCAGCCGCGCACCGTCGGCGTGAAGTTTGGGCAAAAGTTCTAGGGTGACATGCGGCGCATAAACGCCGATCAGGCGCGGAAGTTCAGGATGGACTAAGATTCCCCGCCATGACAAGTCCGAGCGCGCCATTGGATGGCTTGACCGTCCTCGATTTTTCCCACGCCCTGGCCGGCCCCTACTGCACCATGCTGATGGCGGCCTACGGCGCCAAGGTGATCAAAGTTGAAGGCCCCGAAGGGGATATCGGACGCACTTGGGGGCCGCCGTTCAATGGCGTGGACGCCTCTTATTTTGTCGGTCTCAACAGCGGCAAGCAAAGTCTCGCCATCGACCTCAAGACGCCCGAGGGGCTCGAAGTCTGCCGAAAATTGGCGACTCAGGCCGATATCCTGGTCGAGAACTTTAGACCCGGCACCATGAACCGTCTCGGCCTGGATTACGCATCGCTTTCGGCGGCCAATCCGCGTCTCATTTATGTCTCGATCTCGGGCTACGGGCAGACCGGTCCCAGACGGCTGGAGCCGGCGATGGATTTGATCATCCAGTCTGCTTCCGGCTTGATGAGTATTACGGGAACCGCTGCCGGCGAAACCGTGAAGACCGGGCACTCGATCGCGGATATCACAGCGGGGCTGTTCTCCCTGATCGGCGCGATGATGGCGCTGGAGGCGCGTCATCGAACCGGCCGCGGGCAGTTCGTGGATGTCTCCATGATGGATACTGTGATGTCCACCATGCTGCCCAGCTTTTCCCGCTTTTTGGCCTCAGGGATTGTACCCAAGCCCATGGGGACATTGTTCGACGGGATCGTTCCTTATCGGAACTTTGAGTGCCAAGACCGGGAACTTACGCTGGCAGTGGCGAGCGATAAGCTGTGGAAGAGCTTTTGCGAGGCAATCGGCCGTGCAGAACTCGGCACTCATCCGGACTACAACACGAATCCCCTGCGTGTGAAGAACCGGGGTGTGCTCGAGCCGATGCTCGAAGCGATGTTCCGTTCGCGCCCTGCCGCGCACTGGGTCGAATTGCTGGCGCGGCATGGCGTGCCTGCCACCGTGGTACGCAATCTGAAGGAAGTGATCGACGATGAACAGACGGCCGCACGCAATATGACACCTGTCGTTGAGCATGCCGTCGCCGGACCTATCCGGGTCATCGGCGTCCCGGTGCAATTGTCCGAGACACCAGGGCGGATCGGCAGCGCTGCGCCGCTCCTGGGGGCGCATACGGCAGCCATTCTCAAGTCGGTCAAGGGCGAATGATTCCGTCTGGCAGAACCTTGAGTCTCGGCTCACCGCTCGGCAAACCTCGGTAGTATAATCTGCGCGTAATAACGGGAGCGTTTCATGACGGATTTACGGCATTGCCTCTTGCGCGCTGCGGCGCTGTGCTGTGTTTCGGGATCAAGTTTTGCCTTAAGTCCGGGCGATGTGGTCGATGACTTCCGCCTGAACGACCAGAACGGCCTGTCTCACGAACTTTACTATCTATCGGATATGAAGGCGGTGGTACTGCTGGCCGCCGGCAACGGCTGCGCCGCCTCGCGCACCGCCGCCAAAGCCGTGGATGCGCTGCGCACGCGCTATCAGGCTCAGGGCGTCGAGTTTCTGGCCATCGACTCCAATCTCAAGGACACCCCCGAGACGATCGCCAAAGAGACCAAGGCCGACGGCACCGGCCTGCCTGTTTTGACCGACGAATTGCAGCTGATCGGTGAATCCCTCGGGTTCGCGCACAACGGCGAGGTGTTGATCGTCAATCCGCAGAATTGGAAAGTCATTTATCAAGGCGCCGCCGAGAAGGGCGGGAATCACTATGTCGCGGCAGCGCTGGATGCCACTTTGGCCGGCGCACCGGTCAAGGTGAGCCACACGGATGCCGCCGGCTGCGACATCGTGATGCCGGAGCGCGAGCGCCGCAGCGCGCATGCGCAGATTTCTTATGAGAAGACGATCGCGCCGATGTTGAGCGCACACTGCGTCGCCTGCCATCGCGAAGGCGGTATTGCGCCGTGGCAGATGTCGAACTACGACATGGTGCGCGGCTTCTCGCCCATGATTCGCGAGGTGGTCAGGACCAAGCGCATGCCGCCGTGGCACGCGGATCCTCATTACGGCGTGTTCAGCAACGATCGGTCCCTGACCGCCGACGAGACCAAGACGTTGGTGCATTGGATCGAAGCCGGTTCGCCGCGCGGTGGCGGCGCCGATCCTTTGACCGCCGTAAAAAAAGACTGGCCGGTGTGGGCCTTGGGGCCCCCGGACCTTGTCGTGAATCTACCTAAGTTCGATGTACCTGCCACAGGCGTCATTCCCTATCAAATGTGGACGGTCGACAATCCGCTCGACCATGACGTGTGGGTGCGCGCGGTGGACTTCTTACCCGGCGCGCGCTCCAACCTGCATCACATCATCGCCACGATCGGCGGTGAGATGGCGCCCGGCGACAAGCGCGACAACACAGATGGCAGTCTGGCCGATTACGTGCCCGGCTCCGAGCCGCTGCAAATACCGCCGGAGAGCGGCATTTTGCTCAAGAAGGGCGCGAAATTCGGCTTTCAAGCGCACTACACGGTGAACGGCAAACCGGTGTCGGACGTGACGCAGATGGGTTTGTACTTCATGGACAAGCCGCCGCAGTATCGCTATCGAGCGGCAATCATGGCGAATCCGCGCATCAAGATCCCTGCCAACACCAAAGCGTATACGAACGATGCAGTTTACAAGTTCGACCGCGAAGTGTTGGTCTACAGCCTGCATCCGCATGCGCATTTCCGCGGCGCCGCGGCCGAGTTCGTGGCGCAATATCCGGATGGCCACGAAGAGGTCCTGCTCAATGTTCCGCGATACGAATTTAATTGGCAGACGACGTACGTACTGAAGGCGCCCATCGTGTTGCCGGCAGGAACCGCCGTGAAGTACAGCATGACGTACGACAATTCCACGCAGAACAAAGCCAATCCGGACCCCAATCGCGTGGTTCCCTGGGGACAGCAAACTTGGGACGAGATGCTGTTCGGCGTGATTCGTTTCCGCTACCTGACTCTGGATGCGAATCCGACGAGAACCGCTCAAACCAGTCCATGATTCGGCCACTGCGATGATCCGCGCGCGACACATGCTCCTCATGGTGCTGTGTGCAGCCGTCGGCGCAGCTTCGGCGGGGGAGCTGAGGCCCGGCGGTCACGTCGCAGACTTCACCCTGAAAGATCAGACCGGTGCCGCGCATCAGCTCTATGCGCTAGCCGGGAAGAAGGCCGTCGTCATCATGACCCAGAGCGACGGCTGCCCGATCGTGCGTCTGGCGGTGCCGGCCTTGCGTGAAATTCGCGAGCGCTATCGATCGCAAGACATCGAATTTCTACTGCTCAATCCGACGCTGCAAGATACGCCCGACGCGGTGCAGCGCGAGACCGAGGAATTCGGATTCGGCATGACGGTATTGCTCGATCGTACGCAGCAAGTGGGCGAGGCGTGGGGAGTTGACCGGACCGCCGACGTGTTCGTCATCGATCCGAGAACCTGGACGCTGCTTTATCATGGCCCCATCGATGATCGATTGAATTATGAATCGCAGCGCCCCGTGCACCACCCCTACCTCACGGACGCCCTGGATGCCTTGTTGGCCAACAAACCGGTCGCGGTGGCATCCGTTGTGTCTCCGGGGTGTCTGATCAACTTCCCCCATCGCAAGCACTCTTACCAATAAGCGGATGCCCAATCGAACATCGATGGCCGCCGCCCTAGCGCTGGGCGCCATTGCATCGGCGCGCATCGTTTGCGCGCAGGTTGCGACCCCAAGTGGCGACTCATTGTTTCAGAATCACTGTGCCGAGTGTCATAACGGCGCGTCCGAGGCGCGGGCACCGGCTCCTGAGGTTCTACGGCAACGCTCCGCCGCTTCGATTCTCGAGGTGCTCGCGACTGGCGCCATGCGGGTCCAGGGCGCGACCTTGAGCGGACCCGAGCGCCGCGCGATTGCCGAGTATCTGGGGGGCACGACCCTAGCGGGAGATCCCACCGGCGCCTCCCGAGGCCGTTGCGAAACCCATTCGCCGTTCCTGATGTCGGGCCCTAGCTGGAACGGCTGGGGCGCGACCCCGGAAAATCGGCGCGAACAATCCGCCGTCGCCGCCGGCCTTGATGCAACGCTGCTGCCGCGGCTCAAATTGAAATGGGCGTTTGGTTTTCCGGATGCCACTTCCGCCTGGGCGCAGCCTGCGGTGGTCGGCGGCCGGCTATTCGTCGGCAGCCAGAATGGCAGCGTTTATGCGCTGGATGCGAGGAGCGGCTGCATCCACTGGGTCTTCAGCGCCGATGGGGGCGTGAGGACGGCGGTGAGCGTCGGGCCGCGTGCCGGCGGGGCAGCCGTTTATTTTGGCGACACGGGCGCAAAGGTCTACGCGTTGGATGCGGCAAGCGGTGCGCTGCTGTGGAAGACCAAAATCGAAGAGCACCCGCTCGCGAGAATTACCGGCGCCCCCGCGCTTTATCGCGGCCGCCTGTATGTGCCCATGTCCTCCTATGAGGAATCCCAGGGTGCCCGTCCCGAGTACGGCTGCTGCACATTTCGCGGCAGCCTTTCCTCACTGGACGCGAAGTCCGGCAAGATTGTCTGGCGTACTTACATGATTTCCGGCGAGCCGCAGCCGCGCGGCAAGAGTTCCTCGGGAGCGACTTTGTTTGGGCCCGCCGGAGCGTCCATCTGGTCCGCGCCGACCATCGACACGATGCGCGGATTGATCTATGTGAGCACGGGAAATTCTTATGCCGGGGCTGCCGTGCCGACGAGCGACGCGGTGATTG
>Ga0209169_10000346_pt1 | contig 28021 bp, 23 predicted proteins | sample HubBroMetageWRM4_FD_188346 | JGI IMG/M metagenome (GOLD analysis project Ga0209169, IMG submission 188346) | Warmed soil microbial communities from the Hubbard Brook experimental Forest, New Hampshire - Hubbard Brook CCASE Soil Metagenome WRM 4... | ecosystem: Environmental > Terrestrial > Soil...
CGAGCCATCCGGGCAACCGCTCTGAGCGCAGAAATTGTAGAGCGTGGTCACCTTACCTGTGGGCGTGATTCGGAAAAGAGTTCCACAACCGGTAGGGCAGACCTGGTTGGCTCCCCCGAACCAGGTCTGTCCGTAGAAGTTCCCGTCAATATCCAGAACCAAAGTTGTGAGCGGGAGCGCTCCGTCGGCGCAGTTCTCCAGAGCACAAAAATTGTAAATGGTGGTCAAAGCTCCGTTCGGGCTGATTTTGAAAACCGTCCCACAGCCTACATCTTGGCCGCACACTGAATCGTTGTTGTTAGCTCCCCCGGTCGGGGTTATTCCATAGAAGTTGCCGTCAGTGCCTTGCACAATCCCGCCGGGACCCACGCCATTCGTTTTGTCGAAATTGAAGAGTCGCTGAAAGCCTTTAGCGGCAGTTTCAGGGCCGGAATTTTCAGCGGTCGCCGTCGATGCCAGCCCCCACAAACACACCATTCCACAAACCACGATTCGCTGCAATCCGATCTTCGGAAACATGGCTAGCTCCTTTGGCTATCGTCTTCTGTGTGCTCGCCCACGCGAACGACGCTGACGCTACTCCGTGGCGCGTAGGGAAATGTCACTAGGGTGTAAAGAAATTGCAAAAACTCGCGGTGAATGCAGTTATCGGTCTCTGGTTGGAGGCTCCAAGTTTCCCGGTAACCGGTGCCAGGGTTTCCCGTGTTCGCAGGTCCCGTCTGGGACTTTGTTCTTGGAGCCCCTCCGAACTCCCTATCCTTCTGTAGTTTGCGCAATGACTTTTTTTTGAGGTGCGTTTGAGGTCGGATGCATTGCCACCAGCCGTCTTTTCCTCGAATGTCACACATGCAAGGAGGAATTCTGCATGTCGGGCACCACCATTTCGGCAACTACGAATCGCTGTGAACCTACCTTCGCAGCAGCCACTCGCATTCAAGAAAGCTTCATCGCTTCTGTCGAAAAGCGAACCTTGATCTGGCTGGCGCAACGTACTCCCGCCTGGATCAACTCCGATCACCTGACTCTGCTCGGCTTCATCTCCCAGTGCCTGGCTGGAGCTTGCTATGCCTTGGCGCGTTTCAACCCCGATGCTCTGCTGGCAGGCATCGTCTGCCTAGCCTTAAACTGGCTCGGCGATAGCCTGGACGGAACGCTCGCCCGCGTCCGCAATCGCCAGCGCCCGCGTTACGGCTTCTACGTGGACCACATCGCCGATTCCATTGCAGCGCTCTTCTTGATGGGCGGGCTTGGGCTTTCTGGTTACGTGCATCCGGGTATCGCTCTGGGAATGCTCGTGGCGTTTCTGATGTTGTCGATCGAAGCCTATCTTGCCACCTACACGCTTGGCCGGTTTCAGCTCTCTTACTGGAAGTTTGGGCCCACGGAAATTCGCATTCTGCTTGCCATCGGCAATCTGGCACTGCTTCGCCATCCGGCGATCAAGGTGCTGGGAAGGCAAGTGCTTCTTTTCGATCTTGGTGGCGTGATCGCCATTTTCGGTATGGCCATTATCCTGACCATTTCTGCGGTCAAGCACACTGCCCAGCTCTATAAACAGGAGCCTCTGGCATGACCGCGATCTCGCGCTGCCGTTTATTCCGATTTTCCCTAGTGGGAGCTCTTGGGATTGGGATTCAACTCGCAGTGCTGGCAACCCTCGTCGCGATGAAGATGAATTATCTGCTGGCCACGGGACTGGCTGTCGAAGCTGCCGTGTTGCACAATTTTCTCTGGCACCAGCGCTTCACCTGGACGGACCGTTCGGGCCGGGGCGTTCGGGCCGCTTCTCGTCAACTGCTGCGCTTTCACCTCAGCAACGGCTTGATTTCGATAGTCGGCAATTTGCTTCTGATGCGGCTGCTCGCCGGTTTTCGGGGCCTGCCGGCATTGCCTGCGAACTTGGTCACCATCGCGCTCTGTTTTGCGGCCAATTATCTCGCCAGTGACCGCTGGGTGTTTCTATCCGGCCAGACGCTCTCGCATCAGCAGCAGGGTACGCTGGGAGAAGGGAAGATAGATCAAAGCCGCGGTGGCGGCGAGAGCCAGACCCACGCCGATCTGCGGCGCCAGCAAGAACGGCGACAGCGCCCAGAGTTGATCGAGCACGAAGATCCCGGGGAACAAGCGCAAGAACTTTCGGCTGAGACCGGCGATGTTGAACGAAACCGCCGAAAGAAGATACAAGCGAACCGGAATGCCAACTGCAGCCGATACAACGAGGATCGCAGTGATCCACGCAGGACGTCCGAACACGTGCTCCAACACTTCTTCGACTACGCCGAGCCGGGCCAGCGCGGCGATATAGAAGCTGAGGTACATGATCTGAATGAGCAGAAAGAGTACACGCACGTATCCGTGCGGAACCGCAGGCAGATCTTCGGATCTAGTGAGCATGGAGGTTGTAGAAGCCTTGGAAGCAATCGGACTTTGGGCTGCGGCGGGTAAGACTGTGGCTTCGATCTTACGATTTGCAACTGTCTCCACAGCGGGAAGAAAGCGGTATCCACGTTTCGCTAGAGTCTCGATGAAGCGTGGATTGGAAGCGGAATCACTCAACACTTCGCGGAGCTTGTTAATGATGGTATTCAGGCTGTGGTCAAAATCGACGAAGGTATCGGCCGGCCAAAGTTTCTGCCGCAAATCTTCCCGAGTCACGATTTCACCGGCGCGTTCCAGAAGCAGAACCAATACCTGGAAAGGCTGGTCTTGCAGCCGTAGTCGCACTCCCGACTTGCGCAACTCACCGCTGGCGGCATCGACTTCGAACACGCCAAACCGGAATATTCGTCTCGCCTGGTCGGCCATCGCACGCCATCATAACGTAGTCAAGAGAATCAGCAAGAATGCGACCGTCCTGACTGATGGACACTGTCGGGGGCGAGGGGGAATAAAGCCGTTCGTCCTGGCAGCTATTGTGGTCATCGCTTGTTTATCCGCTTCTGCTGAACAACTCAAGCCTGAAACCGTCACCGCTTTCAATCACTATGTCGAACTGAGCGAACGGCAGATGTCGGATGCACCGTTTCTTCAAATTGACGGACTCCGGCCGCCGCAGCGTGACGCCGAGTTCGCGCGGCTGAGGGCGGGTGAGGTCATCACCAACCGCCTCGAGACTCGCGATCACGGCCAGCCCATTGCAGTTCCAGGGGGCCTGATCCATCACTGGATTGGGACGGTCTTCATTCCCAGCGTCACCCTCGCCCAGACCCTCGCCTTCTTGCAGGACTATGACAACCAGCACAAGTTCTATTCGCCGGATGTGCAGCAGTCGAAGCTGCTGGCGCGCCACAAAGACGAGTTCAGGATATTTCTCCAATTGCGTAAGACCAAAGTCGTTACCGTGATCCTCAACACCGAATACGACGTGAAATACACCACTCTCGATCCGGACCGTGCCATCTCCAATTCGCGCAGCACCCGCATCGCGGAAGTGGAAAATGCCGGCAAGCCTAACGAATCCGAAAAGCCAGTTGGCAATGACAGCGGCTTTCTGTGGCGGCTGAATTCCTACTGGCGATTTCACGAGCGCGACGGCGGAGTGTACGTGCAACTCGAAGCCATCTCGCTGACCCGCGACATACCAGCGGGCCTTGGCTGGTTGATCAGTCCATTCGTCTCAAGCATCCCCAAGGAGTCGTTGGCGTTTACGCTGACACGCACGCGAGAGGCGTTGGCTGCGACAAGGTAGCTTGACTGAGGTATTCTCTTGCCCAAAAAGCAGTTCAAGCGATGTGAGGAGAATCGGCCGTGGCAATGAATCATCAGGGACTATCGAATCGCTATGCAGTAGCGAGCAGCGAGGATCTATTGCGCCTCGCGGCGGACCGAAACAGTCTCACGACGTCGGCCAGTCAAGCTTTGGGGGAAGAACTTCGGAAGAGGGGACTGGGCGGCGCAGATGCAATCGCGGCGTATGAGCAAGAACGAGATCGGCAGATCAAGCAAGAGGGAGAGCTGGCCGCTACCGTGTCGTGGTCGAACCGATCACGATTCCGGAGACTTTTCGATCACCTAAAAGACCATCCTATGGCAGCATTGCTGGCGTGCGTCGGTTTCCCAGCCTTGGCGTTCGTGATCGGCTATGGAATGGTGACGCTGAGAGTGGGCGGTGGCCGCATCCTCGGATCTCTTGTGTCTCTAACGCTCTTGCTCGGTGGCGTGTGTGGTGCCGCAGCCGCCCGTTCCCAAGCCAGCCTCTCGATCCGTATCTTGGGGTTTCTGGCCGCGCTAGGCGAATTCTTCTACGCGTTCATTTTCCTCTTCGCGGCAACCATCGGTTTCCGCTAGGACCATTTTTCCTGACGGGCGGGTCGCCGGGTGCCCCAGCTCATTCGCGTTCTTTGCGAATGAGTGGGCGCAGCGTGGTGCTGCTGACCCCAAACTTCTCCACCGGACAAGCTTCGATCTCCAGCGGCCACTCCTGATAGTTCACCCGCACTAACCCGCGCTCACCGTTCCAGTAAGCACGGAAACTGCTCCACTCCCATTGGTCGGGCTGGGCCACTAATCCGCGATTGACTGGGTTTCGGTGGATATAACGCAGCTTTTCGATTCGCTTCTTTTCGCTCCAGACATTGAAATCGTAGAAGCGCTTTTGCCAGACTGGGGCTGAGGGCGGTTTGCGGCGCTGGTTCAGTTGACGGGTGTATCTCTCTTTTACGACCTTCATGACCACCGAGGGATCGCCGACTTCGGGCTCGGCGATGAGCAGATGAAAGTGTTCGGGCATGACGACGTATCCGTGGACCACGAAGCGGTACTTGAGGCGGGCTTGTTCGAGGATTTCGAGGAAGAGGTCGCGGCGGCGGGCGGTGTGGAGTTGGGGCTGGCGGCGGTAGCAACTGCAAGTGATGAAATGCAGATGACGGGTGCCGTAATAACGGATGAGTCCTTTGGTCATCAGGTGAGGGTATCGGATAGGGGCGGGTTTGGATGTGATGGTTTTACAGTGTGATGGTGACGGCGCCCACACATTCGCAAAGAACGCGAATGTGTGGGGCACCCGCACGTTCTCTCAGTGGACTTCCAGCGACACCAGATCCCCGTCTGTGGTTCCTCCGGGCTTGTAGTTCACCGCGCCTTGGCGGTTTGCCCAGGCGCAGGAAAAACTTTCTGCTCCTATCAGGGTCAGCGATTTGTAGTCGGGAGCTCTTAGCTTCAGAGTCTTCACTCCAGTTGAAAAAGTCACAAATGCTGCCGGAGGTTGGGAGCAGTCCACGGAAATTAGTTTGCCCTTCAGGTAGCGAATGGGACGCTTGTCGATCAGCGGCTCTGACGCCGATTCTGACAGTTCGTCGCTGAGTTCGTTTGCTGTGGTTGCGCTCGCCGGCTTGCTTGCTGGCTGGGCGGATGTCGGCGCGGTAGGTTTGGCAGTCGCTGGAGCGGCAGCCGGTGTTGAAGCCTTGGCTGCGGGGGCGGCGGCGGGCACGGGAGCTACGCCATATTTCATCAGGTACGGGATATCCTGCACTTCGTTGTGGGCAGCGGTTGCTACTTGCGCGTCTGAGCTTGTACTGAGGCGTTGCAGCAGGGCGGTGGCTGCGTCCCAATCTTTTGCTGCTAGGTAAATGCGTGCCATCTCCAGCAAATAGCTTTGATTTCTGGGAGCGAAGCGAATGGCGGCGCGGAGCGACTCCATGGCCGCGTGAACGCCGCCGCCGGTGCGTTGCGCCCAGCCCAACATGTAATAACCTTCCGCACATTCTGGGATGACTTCGAGAACCACATGCAGATCCTGCATCATGTTGGCCAGTCCTTTGACTTCCTGCCCGGCCTGGGCCTGGCGATAGCGGGTGAGCGCCATGTAATAGCGCGACCATGGTTCCTTGCTTTCGAGTTGCTGCGCGGCGCTGAAGTCTTCAACCGCCTGGTCATATTCTTTCTTTTGCAGATGGTCCCAGCCTAAGGCACGAAGGGCGACGACGTTGTCAGATGTGGTGGATTGATTGGCAATGGTTTCGAGCAACTGGCGGGCCTGATCATGGCGTTCGGGAAGGCGCAGATCCATTTCAGCAATCAGGGCCCGCGCATCGGTTGCGGAAATGTCAGTCTTGGTGATGCCAACGTCGTCATAGTCGACCGGAGTTGCGGTGGGCGCGGTCGGGCCGGAAGCTTTTCCGGCCGGTGATTGGAGTAACGGCGCGACGGAGTGGAAATAATCTTTCACGGCTTGATCCAATTGCGCCGGGGTCATGCCGTAGGCTTTCTGGATGGCGGCTTCTGCGGGGAGTTTGTCGTTCTGGACCAGGCCGAAGTACGCGCCGGTCTCGGCCAGCTTGTTCTTGTTGATGAGGTAATGCATCACCATCCAGGACTGGGCGTAGAAGATGGTTTGGCGATTATTTGCGTTTTCGGGTTTCGCGGCGAAGAGATCGGAAAGAGGCATCCAGGGCGAGTTGCTGAGCAGATCGAGCAAAGGTTGTGGGTTGCGAGCGCCCGCGGGTTTTCCTAATACGCTTTGCCTTACGGCGGGATTGGCTTCGGGGTCGGAGCCCATTTGCATCTGTTTGCTGTCGAGGTGAAGGCTGGCGAAGTATTCGGCGAAACCTTCATCGAACCAGGGCTGGGTGGGGGGATAGTTGTAGTTCAGGAGCATGGCGCCGAAATCGTGAGAAATGGCGCGATAGCTGTCGGGTTCGGCGAGATCGAGAACGTAGAATTCGCGGTCGTCGCCGGGGATTGTGAATGCGGCTTCAAAGATGGGCTTGCTTTGAGGTGAGGGAGCGGCGGCGGCGTATTCTTCGTCGCTCTTGAGCGCAATGATGTCGATGGGTAGCGGCAGGTTTACGCGGCTCCGGCCTAATAGTTGGCCGAAGACGGCGCGCATTTGCTCGAAGCGCACGGCGACTTCGCGGCCTTGCTTCTCATCGCCATCGGTGAGGACGAGGAAGTGACTGGAGGCGATTCGGCTCCAGTGAGGTTCGGCGGCGGAGAGGGGGGACGCTAAGGGCAGCGCGGCCAAAAGCAAAAGGGCAACCGGCCGGAAGGACAGTGAAGTACGGGACATAACGGCGAATGTGGAATCATGCTAGCACGGACAGCGTTCAGTTTATGACGTAGCCAACTTGCTTGCCGCCCACTTTGCGTGTTTAGCGACGACGGGGTCGTCATCGGCTGCGAGCTTCTCCAGAACCGGAACGAAGCGCTGATTTCCACTGTTGCCCATGGCGATGACGGCGTTCCGGCGCAGTCCGGTGCGCTTGGCGCGACGAATGGGCGAACCGCGAAAGGTATCGCGAAAGTCTTCGGCAGTAATCTCGGCAAGCCACTCCAGAGCTGGATTGATGAGGCCCTCGCGGGGTTGAAACTCTGGGGCGCTGGTGGCTGGAGCCTTTCGGTTCCACGGGCAGACGTCCTGACAGATGTCGCAGCCGAAGACGTGGCGCCCTAGGCCTTCTCGCATGTCTTGCGGGATATCGCCGCGCTTTTCGATGGTCAGGTATGAGATGCAGCGCTTGGAATCGAGTTGGTAGGGGGCGATGAGCGCATCGGTGGGGCAGGCATCAATACAGCGCGTGCAGGTGCCGCAGCGGTCTGGGGCAGGAAGGTCAGGCGTAAGTTCGAGGGACGTGATGATGACGCCGAGGAAGAGCCACGAACCCAACTGCTGGTTCAGAATGCAGGTGTTTTTTCCGATCCATCCTACGCCGGCGTATTTGGCATAGACACGTTCCACGACCGGACCGGTGTCGACGTAGCAAAGGGTTTGTAGTGCCGCTTCACCGGCGATCTCGCGCAGACGGGTTTCGACCAAATGAAGGCGGCGCAGTACTGCTTCGTGGTAATCCTCCTGGCTCCAGGCATAGCGGGATATCCAGCCTCGATCGGCGTCTTGGGTCTGGGTGGAATATGGATGCGCGGTGTTGTAATTGATGGCGCAGACGATGACGCTTTGCCCCCATGGAACTGCGCGCCGCAGAGAGGAGCGCTTCAGGTTCCCGGCGTCGTCGCGCTTTTCGAGGTATTGCATTTCGCCGGCATGACCGGCGGCGATCCACCGGGAAAAGCTGTCGAGTTCAGGAAAATCACGGACTGGAGCTATGCCTGCCAGCTCAAAGCCTGCATCTTTCGCGGCTTGCTTCACGAGAGTTGCGATTCCGGGGGCAGGAGTCAAGTCTTGGTGTCCTAGAGCTACAGGGGTCATTATTGCAGCATCGGTGGCCCGAGTCACCGGCAGGCGGTAAGCCGCGCCCAATCAAACTTTGGCGTTGCGGATCATTGCTTTCAGGGCGGAGGAGAAAACCGAGCGCAATTCTCCGGCGTGCTCCTCGGGAATTGATTTGGAGATCAGCAGCATGGCAGTACCATGCGACAACGCCCACAGGGCGAGACCGAGGCGGGTGTGGTCATGCGGGGAGCCGCCGAGTTGCTCGGCCAGCTTTACTTCTACCAGAGCCATGGTCGGACGATGTTCCCGGATTGCGCTCTGCGCTGGACGTGGCAGTTGATAGGAGTGCTCGTAAAAAAGCTCGTACTCGTGGGGATGACTCAAGGCAAACTCAACGTAGCGCTCGCAGGCCTCCTCGGCGGATTGGCACGGGCGAACCACGTCGCCGACGTCTTTTTGTAAGCGCCGCAACAGGGCATGCAAAATGTCACGCCGGTCCTTGAATCGCCGGTAAACGGCAGGAGTGTTGGTACCTGCGGCCTTGGCTACGGCTCGCATGGTGAGCGTTTTCTCCGCCCCTTTCCTCCACAACTTCAGGGCGGCGTTCAAGATGCGTTGTTCGAGATCAGGATCAAGGTGCCGTGGCATGCCTGTCTCCTCGGTTAGTGAAACGTTTAAATATATGTTGACAGCGTAAACGTAACACTGTATACGTAATGAGTATAGGTCCTTTCCGGCAGTTTGCAAGCTCAAAACAGGAGTTCACTGAATGTTTTCCTGGGATGATCCAGACGACAGGGTTGCCATGGTTCAAATGAATGCGGAACTTCATCACGCAGAGTTGGAACTGATCAGCGCCCAGTGCGCCACCCACCAGCTTCGCCTGCGTTACTCAATGGACGACCTCGCCCGGTTCGGGGAGCGCGCCGTGCTGCGAAAGGCGATGGCCGCAGCCAGCGACTTAAATGATTACTACGGTTCCATTGAAAAGCTTGTTCCGCGCGAGGCGGCGGGCCCCAGTGGCGGGACGACATTGCCGGAAGAGCAACTCTCTCAAGCCACGGCGCGAGTTCTAGCTTATTTGCGAGAGCAACGCGACCGCCACTATGGCGCGGGAGAACCGCTCAGTGCGCAGCATCGGGCCCTGATGCGACCTTTCTTTTCTTCCGGCATCCTCGACCGTGTAAGGACTGTGGAACTGGCTGGGGCGCGACTTCCGAATCCATCGTTTTACTCCGACGCCAAGGCCCTTGGCATCGTCAATCTGCCACAGATACCGCACATGGCTTCGGTGACGTTTATCGATGTGGTGGTGTTCAACGATAGAATCACAGAGCGCGCACTGTTTCACGGCTTGGTTCATGCGGTGCAATTCCAGATCCTTGGACCGGACCGCTACACTCGCACCTTCGTGGATGGTTTTCTCAGGACGAATTCACACTTCAGCGTGCCGCTTGAAGCCCACACTTTCACCCTGGAGTCGAAATTCGTTGAAAATCCCGCAGAAGGCTTCTCGGTGGAAGAGCAGGTCCGGACCTGGGTAAAAGAACGTCGGTACTAGGGAAGCGTACTTCAAAAAGGAATTTATACTTCTCGCGGTTTAAAGATCATTCCCCGGCTGCTCTTTCCGTTCATTACCACCATTAAGGGCTGGTCAAACCGTAAGTGCCGCACGCAACCGCGTTCCTCGAGAGCGGGTTGTGCGCTTAGCCACAACCAGTCCACGAAGCCTTCACCCGCGTCCGGATTCACGGTGAAGTACCCGACCTGAAATGCGGTGAGGTTCTGGAAGAAATGGCTGCCCTGCGAAGGGGTGACACGGAAATCCCGGAAGCCAGCCTCAACGATGACCCGGGCACCGGAGATCTCGGCCCATTCCACCGGGATGCCCAGCCAGGGGTCATTGGATCCCCAGCGTCCCACTCCGATCAGCAAATACGCCACGCCATTTTCGCTCAGCTTGGCGTTGAGTTGAGCCACGCCTTCGGCCACTTCCTGGCTGCGCCCCCGCTCAAAACGATGGAAATCGATAACTATGACATCGCGTATATCTTCCAGCCGTCCGTTGCCCAAAACCTTTGTGCTCTGGCAGACGAGCCGGTCCGGAGTGACGTCTTCCATGCGTAGCTCTTCGCTCTCGCGGGACAACACCAGGGGACGAACCTGGAGGAAGCCAAACTCGGCGGCCGCATCGGGATGGTTCGGCAAGCACACCGCAAACTCGATCTCCACCGGCCGTCCGAAGGCGTCTTCCCCGATCTTGTTAAGGCGTTCGAGAATACCGGGCAAGGGAAAGACGTCATGCTTGAGGACGGGAGCGAAACTCACGACCCGGGTTCCTGGCCGGCTGAGACCGTCATAGACAATGTGATTGTCGGCAGAATAGGTTGAGGCCAGGTTGTGCAACGTTCCATCGCTCTCGGCGGCATCGAGACCGAATGGCATTTCGCGCAAATCCGCCAGCGGATCTGGACTCTGCGATGCATGATGAAGGTCCAACGCCCAAAACTGGCGTTGCGAGTTGGCCAGGATGTCTTCCACCGAAGAGAACTGCATCAGGTTCCGCGGATAGCGGGGACAAAACGTCAAACACTTGCCTCCCTCCACCACGGCGCGCCCCAACCCCAGTGCGACTGCGGCAATTCCGTCGCTACAGTTCATGGGGGGCACGGGATAGAAGTTATGCGACCGCACCACGCCGGAGAAATCGGGATAGAAGCGTTCGCCATGGATGGCTCCCACCACTTGTTGCAGGATCACCGCCATCTTTTCTTCTTCCAAGCGGTACGGGGTGGCGCGCACGTAAGCCTTAGCATGCGAGCTGAAGGTGGAAGCATAAACGCGTTTGATCGCCTCCATGAGGTGTTCGAGGCGGATCAAGAGGTCGGGATGCTGGTTGGCCAGCATGAAGGTTTCATAGACGCCGGTGAACGGCTGATATTGCGAGTCTTCGAGCAAGCTGGATGAACGCACCGCCAAGGGATAATGCACTTCGGCCAAGAATGCCAGCAAACTGTCGCGCAAAGAGGCGGGGAATGCCGCCGCCAGAAATCGCTGCGTGAGTTCATCGTCGTCGTTCGAGTGCATGGCGAAGTCGAGCAGGTTGTTCTCGCTCAAATAGTCGTCAAACACATCTGTGGCCAGCACCACACTCGGCGGCACGGCAATGCGGACATTGGAAAAGCGCCGCGCGATGCGATGGTTGTGCAGCAGATGGCGAACAAAAGCCAGTCCACGTGCCTTTCCTCCCAGCGAACCGCCGCCAATCCGCAGGAAATAGTTGTCGCCCGACTTGAAAGTCGCGGGATTGAAATCGCCGATCAGGACCTGGCTTTGCTCGCCGCGGTATTCGGCGATGGAGTCGATCAGGTCGTGGCGCAGATTTTCCAGAGTAGGGAAGTCCGAAACCTTGCGGGGACGCAGTTTCTGCGCCAGGGCAAACTCCGTACGCGCCCGCAGCCAGCGGGAAAAATGGTTGCGTTCGCTGTGGTAGGCAATGCTCTCCTCGGGAACTTCCTTCAGGCGGACTTCGAGTTCGTTCAAATCCCTGGCGCGTCCGACTTCGCTGCGATCGGGCAGGCGGAAAACAAAGTCGCCAAAGCCCAGATGCTCGGTCAGCACCCGTCGCAGATCTCGCAATAGAGTCGGCGAACGTTTACGCAGGAACGAATAGCCTTCGGCATGGGCGCGAGCCCGGAATTCGGTGCGACTGGATTGCAGCACGATGGGGACGTCCGGCACCTTTTCCTGCACTCGGCGCGCCAGTTCGAAGCCAGCCTCCATGCTCAACTCGCCACCGAGCGGAAATTCGATGTCGGACACCACGCCCAGCAAGTAGTCGCGATACTCCATGGCCTGCTGGAGCGCATCTTCGTAGGTGGAACTGAGCAGAATTTTGGGCCGGGCGCGCATCCGCACCAGCTTGTGCGCCACGTTGAGTCCCTCACTGATGATGCGACGAGATTGCGTGATCAGTTCGGTGTAGATGGCAGGTAGAAAAGCCGAATAGTAGCGAATGTCATCTTCCACCACCAGAATCACGGGCACGCCGATGGTGCGGGTGTCGTGAAAAACATTACGTTTGTCTTCGATGTAGCTGATGATCGAAATCAGAATGCGGACGTTGCCCTGCCAGAGGAAGATCGATTCCAGGTCGGTGACGGGATTGCGCGCCACAAAATTCTTGACCTCGCGATCGTCGTACGCCAAGACCACCACCGGCACATCGAGTCCGGCAGCTTTGACCTCGCGGGCCAGTTGCGCGGCACCCATATCCTCGACTTCGAGGTTGGTGACGATCAGGTTGAAGCGCGGCTGGGAGCGGGCTAGCTTCAAGGCCTCGGCGCCGCTTGAAACATGGGTAATGCCGGGAATCTGCTGCAAGTTGAGTTCGAGCGACTCACCGATCAGCAATTCGTTGAGCCGGCCATCTTCGCGCAGGATGAAAGAGTCGTAGAGGCTCGAGACGAGCAGGATGTCCTGCACCCGAAAGGGCATCAGGTTCTCGAAGCCTTCGAAGAGGCGTTCGGGGTCGACGATGGCGTCGGGAGTGTGGACGACGGACATGAGTGCTTGGCGTCAGTATAGACGGGCAAGGGCCACGTGAGCGGCGCGCCGAGCGCGAGAGGCCAAGGGCTATCCTGCTGTCTTGTTATGTGGATTCTTCGTGATAAACATCCTTGAACGCCAACATTGATCCGAGCTTCTCCTCCGCTCCTTTCGGAAAACCGCACCTAGTGGCAAAATCGGTCGAGTCCTTGTAAGTTCCAAACAGACGGTCCCAAAGGGGAATGTCTGAAAAGTTGTACTTGTGAACGTTGTATTGGTGATGTATGGAATGCAATTCCGGAGTCTGGATAAAAAACCGGAGCCACCTGGGCGTCCTCATGTTCGTATGGTAGAAATATTCGCCGGTAGCAGCAAAGAAGTTGTACCAGAACGCACCCATCATCGAACACCCCAGCAAAGGATACAGGACAAGAGCGCTGAGGATTGAATCGCTGAGTATTTCGATGGGGTGTTTGTAGAACGAAGTGGCAATCTCAATTCGTGATGGCGAATGATGCACCTGATGGAAAACAAGCCAGAATCCATTCTTATGCCTTAGCACGTGCCACCAGTAGAAGAAAAATGTCCCGATGAACCATCCCACAAAGCCTTCCGCTAGAGGTGCGTTCCACGAGGACAGTTTGAAGAGCGAGAATCCGAACAGGCGAATCCAAACTCGAGCCAGTGCTAGAGTAATTCCTAGCTGAACCAGATTAACCAGCAATGCTCGCCAGTACCAACCCTTCGCTTCGGGCAATTCACGCCCAGGAAACACTCGTTCCAGCACAAGGAAGATGATGGTTGCAATAGCGACGAGCATACTTGGCAGAGTCATAGTCCACCTTTCCAAGCAGCATGCGGGGCAGAACTTCCCACCCCGCATGACACGTGACGCCGCTCGCGGGCGAGGGCGCCCGCGCTACACACGCTACACCAGGCCCTGATCCAACATGGCATTGGCGACCTTCAGGAAGCCGCCTATGTTGGCGCCGTTCACCAGATTGCCTGGCGTGCCGTATTTCTCGGCCGTTTCGAAGCAGTTCTTGTGGATGGCGATCATGATTTTGTGCAGCCGATCATCCACTTCCTCGCGCGTCCAGCTCAGCCGTGCGCTGTTCTGGGCCATTTCGAGGCCGGAGGTAGCCACGCCGCCTGCGTTAGCAGCTTTGGCCGGGCCGTAGAGGATCTTCGCATCCAGGAACAGCTTGGTGGCTTCGAGCGTGCTTGGCATGTTCGCGCCCTCGGCAACCAGTTTGCAGCCGTTCTTGAGCAGGTTCTCGGCGTCGCGCTTTTTGATTTCATTCTGCGTGGCGCTCGGGAATGCGCAATCCGCCTTGATGTTCCAGATGGGATTGTGGTCGAGCTTGATGTCCGTGGGCATGAAGACACCCTTCTTGAACTTGTCCGTATATTCGCGGATGCGTCCACGGCGGACGTTCTTCAGTTCCATGATCCAAGCGAGCTTTTCGCGATCGATGCCATCGGGATCGAAGATCACGCCGTCGGAATCCGAGCAGGTGATGGGCTTGGCGCCTAGATCGAGCAGCTTCTCGATGGTGTACTGGGAAACGTTGCCGCTGCCGGAAACGAGGCACAGCTTGCCATCGAAGGTTTCTTTGCGAGTCTTCAACATTTCATTGGCAAAGTACACGCATCCGTAGCCGGTGGCTTCGGGACGAATCAGTGAACCGCCCCAGGCCAGGCCCTTGCCGGTCAATACGCCGGTGAATTCATTGCGCAGCCGCTTGTATTGCCCGAACAAAAAGCCGATTTCGCGACCGCCCACGCCAATGTCGCCGGCGGGAACGTCGGTGTCTGGGCCAATGTGACGGGACAGTTCGGTCATGAAGCTCTGGCAGAAGCGCATGACTTCGTTGTCACTCTTGCCTTTGGGATCGAAATCCGATCCGCCCTTGCCGCCGCCCATGGGGAGCGTGGTCAGCGAGTTCTTGAAGACCTGTTCGAATGCGAGGAACTTCAGGATGCCGAGATTCACTGACGGATGGAAACGCAGCCCACCTTTATAAGGACCGATGGCGCTATTCATTTCGATGCGGAAGCCGCGGTTGACATGAATTTCACCGCGATCATCAAACCAGGGCACGCGGAACATCAGGACGCGCTCAGGTTCGGTGATCCGTTCCAGGATCTTTGAAGACCGGTACTCGGGATGCCGTTGCAGGACGAGCCGAAGAGAATCGAGTACTTCCTGGACTGCCTGGTGGAATTCGGGTTCTGCCGGGTTCTTGGCTTTTACGGTGGTTAATACTTCTTCAATGTAATCGCCCGAGGACTTGATCCCCGGCGGGTTCATAACGCTCATGGTCGAATTCTCCTGTTTAGAAGGGCTGGGTAAATCGTTGAAACCCTGACCATGTTACTGCGAGAGCGCAGTCAGTGCCGCTGTTTTTTCGTCCCCAAGTCATCTCGGGAAGCAATGGAATGATTTTCGAACCGCGGCGTGTGGGGAGCCAGGAGGACGGCCAAAACTCGGTAACCCGTTTGCCCAGAATGGGAAACGGCTGAAGGGAAAAGTCAATTTATCCGGTTTGCACATGGTAGGCCGGGCATAAGCTGAAAAAGACGAGCCGCGCTGTTCTCCGCTACGCGTCCTCTGAAATCTCATCTAGGAAGGAGAAACAAATGCCGCAAACGTCTACCATTCAGATTTCCATTATCAATGCCAGCACGGTGCTGACTGACACCGAGATTCGTCCGGTGGTCAACGCCCTGCAGCAACAAGTCACCAACGACTTTCGTCCTGCATGGGGGACTGACGCCGAACTCACATTTATCCCGACAGGCACTACGCCGCCGGTGGGCACCTGGTGGCTCACCATTCTTGACGACTCCGATCAGGCTGGCGCTCTCGGCTACCATGACCTTACCCCCGACGGCCTGCCTCTGGGCAAGGTCTTCGCCGCGACGGACCTGAAGTATGGCAACAGCTGGACGGTCACAGCCAGTCATGAACTGCTGGAGATGCTGGCCGACCCCAACATCAACCTCACCGTGTTCGTCCAGAACGAGGAGACGACCGGTACTCTTTATGCTTACGAAGTCTGCGACGCCTGTGAGTCTGACGCATTTTCCTACAAGATCGGTACCGTGCTGGTCTCCGACTTCGTGTTTCCCTCATGGTTCGAGACTTTTCGGGCTGAAGGTTCAACCCAGTTCGACCAGACCAACAACATCTCGGAGCCTCTGGAGCTAATCTCTGGAGGGTACATCGGGGTGTTCAGCGTGAGCGAAGGGACGGGGTGGCAGCAGGTCACCGCCCAGAAGACGCTTACCGATGCACAGCAACGTGGCAACGTGGGCAGCCGCCGCGAACGGCGGCGAACCCCGCGCACGCAATGGGTGACCAGCCACACCTACAAGGAGATTACTCACCGGGCTACGTTGTACCGGGAACGTCTGCAACAGGTGGTTGCGCGAAAAGCTGCTGCTTAGAAACACTTTGCTGAAGCCCCATGCGGAAGCGTGGGGCTTTTTCCAACTACACGCCCAACTTCTTGACTTCCTCCTGGTAATACTTGCGGTAGAGGATGTCCCACTCCTGGCTGCCTTCGAGGATGGTGCGTTTCTGGTTTTCGATCTTGTGCCGGGCGGACTGATCGATCTTTTCCTCCTGATTGAGGAGGTCTTCCATGACCTTGCGGACTTCGAGGCGAATGGTATTGCGGTCCTCCACGAAGTCCAACTCATTGACTTCCGCCAGCGCCTCGGTGACCGCGTGCGCGACCTTATTCACTTTGTCGCGGCTGACTCTCACAGCACCGCCTTGTATTTGCGCACCAGTTCCTGCTTCACCTTGCGGAACATCTCCTGGTAATTGGCGCCGGTCTTTTGCATTTCGGAGGAATAAGCCTCCAGAATGACGCGCACCTCGTCATTGATGCGATCTTCGAGAGTGAACTCCTCGAGCATGGCGGCATGGACCTTTTCCGTGACCAAAGGCGCGGCCTTGGTCTCAATGAAGTTGCCGGCAATGAGTTTTTTGGTGACTTCGCGGGCCAGATAGCCCACATATTCTTTCGACAGGAGCATGAGCGGAGTCAGGAGTTGCTAAGAAACATTTAGTGTAGCACAGGGAGCAGTCAGCACTCAGCCGTCAGCGCTCAGCCACTCGTGACCTTTCCGCACGCGACGGCTGAGTGCTGGATTCCCCTGACACCCACCGTCTTTCGGGCATACAATATCCCCATACTTCGTAAATTCTTATGTCGCCCGCGCCTGACGATCTAGCCAGCCTCAAAGATGACATGATTGCCTTCATCGAAGGCCACGGACTGCGCCGCTTCCCCGGGTTCATTGACTACGAAGAAGTGCAAAGCGTGCACTGGAAGTCGGCTGACAATCCTGACGGCTGGAAGGATTTCGTCGAATTGGCCAAGGCGGCGGGCGCGCCGTTTGTGGTCATGGATTCATGGAAACTTGAGCGAACGGAACTCGATGCCATGATCGAGCGACTGAGTAAAGCCGAATTCAGCAGCGACGAAGACGTGGAAGACGCCCGCTGGTTGCGAACTTACGTCGGTAAGACTGGCTTCGTGCAACTGGGCTTCGCGCATCAGGGCGTCATGATGGTGTACGAGGCGTCGACGCCGTGGTACGACCGTTATCAGGGCATTCTCGAAATGTCGGAGGATTTCAGCGGATTACCCATCGACGAGCCCGGCTTCGAGGACGAACCGTAGCGCGACTTTCTTTTCTTTCTGTGGGCCTCTGTGCACCCTGGGGTGAAAAAACGTGACCACAGAGAACACAGAGGTCCACAGAGAGAGCAATCCGATGAAATGGCTTCACAGAACGGCGGACGCGTCTCAGGCTCAAGTCCTCGCCGCCCAACTGCGCGCCCTTCCCGATCTGCGGCTGGGCGATGAAGCTGCGGTTATTCTCGCCGGCTTGCTTGTCATCCGCGGCATTACCGATCCTGAAACCGCCGAGCGCTTTCTTGCTCCGTCGCTGAGCCATCTGCACTCGCCTTATCTGATGTTGGGTATGAAAGCTGCCGTTGACCGCATTGACGCCGCCATCGAGCGCAAAGAGGGCATCCTTATCTATGGCGATTATGACGTCGACGGCACAACTGCCATCGTCATTTTGAAGACCGCGATCGAGCTTTGCGGCGGCGCTCCCGATTTCCATGTGCCGCATCGGATCAAGGAAGGCTACGACTTGCGGGGCGATGTCATCGAGCGTGCCGCAGCTGCCGGTATTCGGCTCATCATTAGCGTCGATGCGGGCATTCGCGCTTTTGCCGCCGCCGAAACCGCGCGGCGCCTCGGTGTCGATCTAATTGTCACCGATCACCACTTGCCCGGTCCCGATGGCACACCGCATGCGTTAGCGGTGTTAAATCCCAATCAGCCGGGCTGTGAGTATCCCTGCAAAGCGCTCTGCGGTGCGGGCGTCGCTTTCAAGTTGGCGCAAGCCTTAATGGAAAAACGCCTGCCGCATCGCGATCAGGCGGCTCTGCTCAAGTCGTTTTCCAAGATGGTTGCGATCGCGACTATCGCCGATTGTGTGCCGTTGACCGGAGAAAACCGCATCTTCGCCAAGTTAGGGCTGGAAGCGCTGCGCACAGCGGTGAATCCTGGCCTCAAAGCTCTGCTCGAAACCGCGCAGGTGAGCGGACGACCGCTCACTTCCAGCGAAGTTGGGTTTCGTGTTGCGCCGCGCATCAACGCCGCCGGACGCATGGACATCGCCGCCGACGTGATCGAACTGTTCAGCACGAAAGATGCCGCCCGCGCCCGTGAAATCGCTGCCAAGCTCGATCAATTAAACGCCGAGCGCCAGGAAGAGGAACGCCGCATCCTGGATGCAATCGCCGTGCGTTTTCAGGAGGACCCAACCCTCCCAAACTCGTTTTGCATTGTGGTGGACGGAGAGGGCTGGCATCGCGGGGTGATCGGCATCACTGCCACTCGCGTGGTGGAGCGGTACGGTCGTCCCGCGATTGTGATTTCACGCGACGGCGACGAGGCCCACGGCTCAGGCCGCTCCATTCGGCCTTTTCACTTGCTGAATGCGCTCGAGTCCTGCTCGCACCTTTTTACCCGCTTCGGCGGTCACTCGCACGCCGTGGGATTCTCTCTGCCTGCCTCGCGGGTGCGAGAGTTGAGGGCGCATCTTGATCTTCACGCTCGCGCCTGCCTGACTCCCGCCGACTTTGAGCCAACTCTGAATATTGACGCCGCACTCGAACTCGGCAGCGTGACGCCGGAATTGTTTAAGGCCCTCAGCCTGCTGCAACCATTCGGAAGCGGCAATTATGAACCGGTTTTCGCAGCTCACAATGTGCGGCTGATGGCGCCGCCGCAAATCATGAAAGAGAAGCACGTCCGGCTGAAGCTGGCTTGGAACGGAGACGAATCAAGTGCTCAAGCCAGTTTGCTGACGCCGCGCTGCCACCCGGATTCCGCCGCGATTCCCCGCCGCTCGGAGAATTGGCGAAAGTCCGTCGTCTACAAGGCCCTGGGTTGGCGGCTGGCGGAGCGAGTTCAGCAAGCGCAACTCCTGCCCGGTGACGTCATTGATATTGCGTTCACGCTCGACTACAACGACCATCCTGACTTCGGTGGCTTGGAATTGTCGCTTAAGGATTTCATTTCCCAACCCAGGGCTTCTTCGGAAATTGCGCCAGAACCGGTCCAATCCACGGTGAGCGCAGGCTAGCTCCGCATGGCCGCCACCGGCCAAACATAGTTCATCGGAGCATGGTCGGCCAAGTCTCGGAGTCTCACATTACCCGGTCGCCAGGCGTAGCGAGCCAGAAAACGTACGTGTGCCCGAAAGTGGTCCTTCAAGACGAATTTCTCATCGGGATTCAGGGTGACTCGCCGCTTGCGGTCGATGTAGTGGGGCTCTCCCAAGTGTTGGTATCCGAGTTCTTCCGGAGGAACCCGTGTTACCAGATCACAGCAATCCTGAAAGCGAAAATTCGTAAAACCTTGCAATGAGGCGATGAACTCCGCATCGCCTACCCGCGGCGATCCAAAGGTGAGGAGAGCATCTGGTTTCTTCAGACCGGCGAGCAAGGTCGCCATTGCTGCGCCCAGACTGTGCCCGGTGTAGAGCAGCCGGTATCCTTCCAGAGAGTTCAATGCCGCGACTAGCTCCTTCTGCACTTGCCCTAGAGCCGTAGCGAATCCCTTGTGCACTCGGCCTTTTCCAGCCCATGGTTCGAGTTCAAGATCGGCATCGTACAGCAGGTTGGTTCCATCTTTGACGTCGGTCCCTCGAAAGGCGACGACTGCGATGCTGTGGCCGGGCTGCGGTTGCTCGCACAGAGCGACAAAGCAATGAGCGCCTTTCCGCTGCGCAGTTCCCTGGCTTTCAATAAATTTGTAAGCCGAGAATCCAATACTTCGCAGATTCGTGCGAATACGGTCCTGATCGCAGCCAAAATCAGGAGTTTTTCGGCAGTATGCCAGCCGGGACACCCCTGCACACAGAATCGCCTCGGACTGCGCTGCACCTGGCGGGAAAAAGCCTTCGCGCACGCCCGGATTAAACAGGTCTTCCTGTTTCGCGGAATAGGGGATGACTTGGCTCATGGGAACCCTCCTTAATATTGGCGCAGGGTGTAAGACGACAGAGTTCCGGGAAACGCAATCTTATACCTGAAGCAGGGGACTTTGGAGTCGCAGCGCTTCCCGTGTGGTTTCTGTAAACTTGTCTCCAGATGCCGGTTTCCATCACTCATTTACGCCGCTGGTTTGCCGCGGGGGCCATTGCCCTGGTGCTGGTGGTGGGCGGTGTCTATTTCTATGCCAAGATGCGGGTGCAGAATGCGCTGAAGCAAATCCCGGAGAAGATGGGGGTTGAAATCCAGCAAACCGCGACTGGCTTCACCATTTCGAAGTCCGAGCAGGGGCGCACCTGGTTCAAAATCGAGGCCAGCAAGGCGGTGCAGTTCAAGCAGGGCGGGCGAGCCCATCTGCATGATGTGACCATTACCATTTACGGCCGCGATTCCAGCCGCTACGACCGAATCTCAGGCGCTGATTTCGACTACGATCCGCAGGCCGGGAACGTGACCGCGATCGGCGAGGTTCAGATCGACTTGCAGGCGAACCCAGGAGGGACCACCGATCCCGATCAGTCTGTCCCCAGCGACCTGAAAAATCCGGTCCATCTTAGAACCAGCGGACTGGTTTTCAACCAGAAAAGCGGGGACGCCTCCACCCAGGAACGAGTCGACTTTAGCCTGCCGCAAGCCAGCGGTTCGGCAGTGGGAGTGCGCTACCTGGCTGGCAGTGGCGAACTCACGTTGCAGTCGCAGGTCAACATCCTGACGCGCTCGTCAGGCGTGACGGTTACCGCAGATCGGGCAACCGTCATGAAGATCAGACGTCAGATTTGGCTTGACCACCCGCACCTGACCATGAGCAGACGGCAATGCCAATCCGACCAGGCCATTTTGTTTCTGCGTACGGACAACCGGGTAAGCCGCGTCCTGGCCACCGGCAATGTACTGGTCCAGACCGATGCCGATCCCATGGCGAAAGCGCAAGGCGATCAGCTTGAACTGCTGATGGGTGAAAAGCGGGAAGGCTTGCGCAATGCCATTCTTTCTGGAAACGTGACTGCGGAAATGTCAGGGCCGCAAGCGGTGCAGGGCGCTGCTGGTCGTGTGGTGCTGGATTTTGGCAGCAAAAACCAGGTCGCCAAGGTCCACAGTGAAGAGAATGTCAGGCTGGTCGAACACCAGACTTCATCGGACAAGGCGCATCCTGCACAGGACGTGGAACTGACCGCATCAGCCGTGGACTTCCTGCTGAGCGGCAGCAATCGGCTGGATCGGGCGGAGACGTTCGGGGCTGCGCAACTCGCCATTCACCCTGTTGGATCGGTGGACGGGCAGCAGACTGTGGTGACGGCGGGCAAGTTTGACGCTCACTTCGACGATTCCGGCCAGCTTTCGACGGTTCACGGCGCTCCCGACGCCCGTATCGTGAGCAAGAATTCCGGGCAGCAGGACCGGGTCAGCACCAGTCTCACCTTGGATGCGACTTTTCAACCCGGACGCGGCATCGAATCCCTTATGCAGCAAGGTAATGTCGCTTACCGTGACGGCGATCGCAAAGCCTGGGGCGAGCGGGGCCGCTACACTCCCGCCGACCAAATCCTAGTGCTCACTGGCTCCCCGCGCGTGAGCGAAGGCGGCATGACCACAACCGCGCAGACGATGCAATTGAACCGGGCCACTGGAAACGCGCTGGCCGAAGGAGACGTGAAAAGCACATACAGCGAGTTGACGCCGCAGCCCGATGGGGCGCTGCTGGCCGCTTCCAGCCCCATCCACGTGACCGCCCGCTCGATGACGGTGCATGGCAGCGCGGCAACGGCGCTTTACCGCGGAGGCGCGCGATTGTGGCAGGACGCGAATATCGTGGAAGCGCCAGAGATCGATTTCGACCGCGATCACCGTTCCCTGGTTGCCGAGGGAACGTTCACACCGGGAGCGGTGGCGGAGCCCGTCTCTACAGTTCTGGTGCAAACCGACTCGCGCGGAAAATCCACGCCCGTGGCCATCAGCTGTTCCCGGCTGACCTATGCCGACGACGAGCGCGAGGTCCACTTTGAGGGCAATGTCCTGGCCAAGGAAACGGAGATCAGCATTACCGCCCGGCAAATGGACGCGTTTCTGCAAGCGCGAGGGCGTGGGGCCGGCAACCGATCTCTCAATGCTGGAAAACTCGACAAGATCATCGCTGATGGGAACGTGGTGGCGGTGCAACCGGAGCGCCGGGCTGAGGGAGAGCACTTGGTTTACACGGCTGGGGAGGACAAGTTCGTGCTGACCGGCGGTTCGCCTAGCATTTTTGATGCCGAACAGGGCAAGATTACCGGGGTTTCGTTGACTTTCTTTAGGCACGATGATAGGGTGCTGGTTGAAGGCAACAGTTCATCCCCTGCCGTTACGCAAACGCGAGTGGCACGATAAATGCGTACCCTGGCCACCGACGAAATCGGAAAAACTTACCGTGGTCGCCGGGTTGTGAATGGGGTAAGCCTGCGCGTAGAACAGGGCGAAGTTGTTGGTTTACTTGGCCCTAACGGCGCTGGCAAGACCACGACTTTTTATGCGATTGTGGGCCTGGTTCCCCCGGATACGGGTCGGGTCTTGCTGGACCAGGACGATATCACGGACGTGCCCATGTACCTGCGGGCGCGCCAGTATGGCATCAGTTATCTCCCCCAGGAAGCTTCAGTATTTCGCAAACTGACGGTTGAGGAGAACATCCTCGCCGTACTGGAAGCTCAGCCGATTTCCTGGCATGAACGCCGGGAGAAGATGGAAAAGCTGATCGACCAGTTGGGTTTGGAGCATATTCGCCAGAATCGTGGATATGCGCTTTCGGGAGGGGAACGGCGGCGCGTGGAAATAGCCCGAGCTCTGTGCATCAGTCCGGCATTTATTTTGCTGGACGAGCCGTTCTCGGGGATTGACCCGATCGCTGTGCTCGACTTGCAGAAGATTATCAGTGACATGAAGGCCGCCGGGATCGGGATCCTGATTACCGATCACAATGTGCGAGAAACATTAACGGTCACCGACCGGGCCTATATCATTAATGAAGGCAGAATCTTCTTTCAAGGGACGCCGGAGCAGTTAGGCGGCAATCCTGAGGTTCGGAGAGTGTACCTGGGAGAGAGCTTTTCATTAGTGTGAGAAAGGTCGTTGGTGGTTGGTCCTTGGTCGTTGGCGAGATCAAGACATCGACGAACGATCAACGACGAACGACCGACGATTGAATTTATGGTGATGTTGCAGCACAAGCTGAGTCTCAAAGTCTCACAGCGGCAGATCCTGACCCCTGGTCTGGTGCAGATGGTCAGTGTGCTCGCGCTCAACAAGTTGGAGCTGCGAGACATGATCACCGCAGAGATGGTCGAGAACCCGGTCCTCGAGGAGTTGGAAGACTCGGTTCCGCTGCTCGATGACGTCAATCGCAAAGAGGAAGACCGGGACCGTCCGGCCGAAGAAAGTCCCACCGCAGCTGCCGAAACCAAGGATCCGTTCGAAGAGATTGACTTCGGGTCGTTCTTTAAGGACTACCTCGATCCCGGCTACCGTAGCCAAGGCGAGAGTGAGGACATCGAACGCCCTTCGTTCGAGAATTTCCTTTCCAAGCCCAGCAATCTCAGCGATCACTTGATATGGCAACTGGGCTCGATCCCGACGACGCCTAAAGTCCGGGAAGCGGCTGAATTGGTGATTGGCAATCTGAATGAAGATGGCTATTTGATAGCCAGCGACGATGAGATGATGGGGGTGCTTCCGCCGGTGCCGCCGGAGGTCGATTCGGCGGTGGTGGAGAAAGTTGTGCAGGAAGCCGCGGCTTTGGGCTTAAATGCCGACACTCCATCCACCGATGAAATGCCGTTGCCGGAGGGAGTTCTCTCCGGCGAAACCAGCTTTGATGCAGAGTGGAATGGAGACGGAACTGCAGCGGCAGAGGAAGCTGCCCCGGTTGCGCAAGAGGTCGCCGTAGAGGCCCCCAAAGCAGTTCCCACCGCCGTCGTGGCCCCCGCCTTTGTTCCCAACTTCAATTTGAGCGAGTTGCATGAAGCCATCGAACTGGTGCGGCAGTTGGACCCGCCCGGTGTCGGATGCCGCGATCTGCGGGAATGCCTGCTTTGTCAATTACGTTTTCATCAGCAACAGCTTGAGTCGCAGAAAAATGGCAATGGCGAACGGGAAATCACGGCACGGGTCATTGCCGACGGCATCGCTATCGTGGACCAGCATCTGCGCGCGGTGCAGAACAGGCAGCACAAGGAAATTGCGCGAGCACTCGGGCGTCCCGCGGAGGCTGTTGAGCAGGCACTGAGCTACATTCGGACTCTCGATCCACGCCCTGGGCTTCGCTACAACAAGGTCCAACCCCGGCTGATTGAGCCCGATGTTGCCTTCGTGAAGCATGGCGACGAGTGGCTGGTCATCATGAACGATGAAGACGTGCCGCAGCTTCGCCTGAACCCGGCCTACAAGCGTCTGCTGGTGAAGGATGGCAACGACAAAGACACGCGCAACTACGTCAAGGAGCGCTACAAGAGCGCCATTCAGCTGATCAAGAACATTGAGCAGCGCAAGCAGACCATCATGAAGGTCTGCTACTCGATTGTGGCCCGGCAGCAGGATTTTCTCGAAAAAGGCATCGACGAACTGAAGCCCATGATGATCAAGGAGGTGGCCGAAGAAATCGGCGTGCATCCTTCCACGGTGTCACGCGCAGTGGCCAGCAAGTACGCTCACACCCCCCAGGGCGTATTCGAGTTGCGGTACTTCTTCAGCGAGAGCGTCAACGGTCCGGAGGGCGGCAACACTTCGTTGCTCATCCTCAAGCGCCGTGTCAAGAAGCTGATCGACGAGGAAGATTCCGCCCGGCCGCTGACGGATGAGCAGATCACCCGCATTCTGCAATCGCAGGGGATTCAGGTGACCCGCCGTACGGTCGCGAAGTACCGGGAAGATATGCGCATCCCTAGTACCCATCAGCGCAGGGTGAAGAAATAAGGTGGCGCCGGCGTCCCTGCCGGCAGACGAAAAACGCTGTGCCCGTGACACGAAATCATTTCAAGGAGGGGCGCTCGTGAACGTAGAATTCACTGGTAGGCATTTTGAAGTTACTCCCGCCATTCGCAAGGAAGTTGAAACCCGTCTTGCAAAGATCCGCAAAATTCTCGGCGACAAGTTTGAGACCAAGGTGATTCTGGCGGTGGAAAAACGCCGCCACAAGGCCGAAATTACGATCAATCCGCGGAACGGGCCTCTGGTCAGTGAGGCCCAGGCCGGTGACATGCCTTCGGCAGTCATTGAAGCTTTCGAACATCTGGAGAAGCAGGCAGTCAAGTATAAGACCCGATGGCGCACGCAGAAACGGCATAATCATAAGAGTGCGAGCCCTAAGAAATGGAATGGAACCAGTCCTCAGGAAGCCGTGACTACCGCCGTCGGCCTGAGCGAAACCAGTGCGGTCGACGTGGTGGTGCACAAGTTTCCCGCGGTTGCCAGATCAACTGAGGTACACCTCTCGCGCTCCGACGACGCTGTCGCAATGCGTCCCATGACGCTGGAGGAAGCCATCAAGGAAGTTCACTTCCGCGATCGTGACGTCTTCGTTTTCCGCGATCCCAAGGGGAAGGTCATGGTGCTGCACCGCACCCGCGACGGCAAGATGGAGTTGATCGAAGCGCCGTAGGAGTCGGCTCTCAGCGTATTAGCCCTAAGAAGACCATGTGCGGAATCCTTGCTCGGGAGATCACGATCGAGGTTATATGCGAAGGCTGACGACGTACGGGTGTCTAGCGGCTCTGTTGATTTCGCTTGCCGAGTTTTGCGCGAGTGCGCAAGGACAAAATGTAAGCTACGCTTTGAAGGGGACAATCGTCACTCCGGACCAGGTGATTGAGCGCGGCTTCGTCCTGGTTGCTGGAGATAAGATACAGGCAGTCGGTAGCGACACCGAACTCCCACCTGGCGTCCGAGTCGTAGAGGCCAGTGGTCTGATTTTACCGGGATTTATCGACCTGCACAACCACCTGACATGGAACCTGTTCCCGCGATGGAAACCGAGCAAAGAATTCGCGAATCGGTACGAGTGGCAGCAGATTCCAGCCTATGGGATCGCGCTGTCGACGCCCCATGCGGAGCTTTTCAAGAGCGATCTGGGTTGCGAAATGAATCGCTATGCGGAAGTTAAGGCAATCACTGAGGGGGAAACTGCGGTTGTCGGTAGCCTTTTTCCTCCGCAAGAGTGTATTGAGGGCCTCGCCAGAAATCTCGATTTTTACTCCGGATTCTACCAGCCGAGGATACTGGGAGCCGAAAAGCTAAGGTACGAAGTGTTTCCACTAGAACTCGATGTGTCCGAGGCCACCAAGATCAATAACGCTCTTGACCGAAAGGACCTGACGGCATTCATCGTGCACCTCGCCGAGGGGAGGCCCGACGATGCGAGCGCAGCCAGAGAGTTCAAGATGTTTGTGGCGCGAGGGTTCTTGCGACCTGGAGTTTCTATTATTCATGGCGATGCTTTGAAACCAGCGGATTTTCGACTCATGGCTGACAGGGCTGTAGGCCTTCTCTGGTCCCCGCGCAGTAACGTGGAACTCTATGGTGCTACGACCGATGTGGCTGCCGCTCGTCATGAAAACGTCAAAATCGCATTGTCACCGGATTGGAGTCCGACCGGAAGTGATGGAATGCTCGAAGAACTGAAATACGCGGCCACCTGGAACGCTGGACAAGTCCCACCCGTCTTCACGAATGCAGAATTGGTTCGTATGACAACTACATATCCGGCCCAACTGGCGGGCCTCAGCGACAAAATAGGAACCATTGCGACGGGACGTTACGCCGACTTAGTGGTTCTCACTAGGGTTGATAAAGATCCCTACGATAGCGTAATTCATGCAAGTCCAGCAAACGTGAAGTTAGTCATAATCGGCGGCGAGCCAGTATACGGCGACCTCGAACTGATGGAGAGCTTTATTTCTCATGAACGACTCGAACCGCTCGCGGTCTGCGGCGCAAAAAAGGCGATTTACTTTGGAAGCGAGAGCAGGTTACAAAGGGGCACGCCGGCATCGTGGATACAAACAACCAAAGTCCTGGGTGCAGCACTCGAGAAATGGGGAAGTTCTCTCGACCCTCTCGCGGATTGTGACAAATAGACCGACGACCAATCTTGACACGGTCCTCCATTAGGCGCACTATCTCCCGGTAAATGCGCAAGGAGGTTAGCCGATGCCACATGACCATAACAACAAGCCCCCGAACGGAGACGCCCGTATCGCTCTCATCGTCGCTTTCGTAACGCTGGCGGGGGTAATTGCCGTCGCTGTATATACGACTTGGGAAACCAAGCGATCGGAGCGTGCCGCCCTTACTTCCGAGGCAGGGTTCCTGTGCCACGCTATGTCGTGGCAGATAGTCTATCTGGCTAGCAACCTGAACCCGGACGGTTGGAAGAACGTAAGCGCCGACGACCTAAAGGCCATGGTTCTCGCCGATCCGGGCCCCCCGTGGACACGTCCGTCGTGGTTCCCACTTCGCGATCCGGTATGGACTGCCCTCAAGGACAGGGTTGGCGACCTCGGAGACGACTCGGCCAACTTAGCTGGTTTCTTCAACCGGGTAGAGTTTCTGGATGTCCTTCGGAAGCGCCGCCACTGCTACACAAGCACAGGTGCGAAGAGCCGATTCTGGCGCATCTATGCTTGTACGGTTAGGCGTGAGTTGAAAATATGCAGTTACCCCCAGTCCTGGCCGGGTGCCGAACCCAAGGAGGTGGAGCAATCCATGAAGCAGCTGTATAGCAACATGGCCGACGAACTGGAAAGGCA
>Ga0209169_10000347_pt1 | contig 27928 bp, 21 predicted proteins | sample HubBroMetageWRM4_FD_188346 | JGI IMG/M metagenome (GOLD analysis project Ga0209169, IMG submission 188346) | Warmed soil microbial communities from the Hubbard Brook experimental Forest, New Hampshire - Hubbard Brook CCASE Soil Metagenome WRM 4... | ecosystem: Environmental > Terrestrial > Soil...
CTCGTTTCGTTACTCGGATACCGTCAGTCATGCGACGGCTCCAAAAGTCTCAGCGTCTGCGGCGCATTGATTGGCAGCAGCGGACGCGACCTCAAGTTGTGAAAGAAGTAGGCCATCCAAAGACCGCCGATACCGGCGATGACCGTGAAATGCAGCCAGCTCAGGTGAAATGTGGGATGCAATGCCGGTTCGACATGCCAATAAATATCGATCATGCGCATCAATATGATCCAGGAAGCAAGCCGCACCAGAGTTCGCGCCTCGCGTTTCAATTGACGCGAAAGCAATAGCGCGAACGGCACCGCGAACTGGAATATCACCAGGAATAATCCGACATACTCCCATCCGCCATTTAGCCGGCGCATGTACCACGGAATTTCTTCTGGCAGATTGCCGGCCCAGATGATGAGCCACTGCGAGAAATTGAAGTACGTCCAGACCATGACGAAGGCGAGTATTAGCTTGCCGTGATCGTGAACCTCGGTCTCATTGAGATACTCGGACATGGGCTTGCGCTTGCTGAGGATGGTCTCGATCACCACGCAGAAGCAGAGCGCGGAGAGTGCTTCACCCGCGATGAAGATCAGGCCGTAGATGGTCGAGATCCAGCGCGCCTGTAGCGACATTACCCAGTCGATCACGGCGAAAGAGATCGTGAGCGAGTAGATGACGAGTCCGATCGAACTCAAGGCGCGGAAGCGCAGTGTGCTTTGGCCCGAAATCGTGTCCTGCTCGGTGGACCAGCGGTTCAGGAAGTAGGCCATCCCGATCCAGATCGCGAAGTAAACGACGTAACGCAGCGCGATGCCGTTGAAGTTGAGATAACTCTGCGCGATCTCGATGATCTTGGGATCGGTCTTGGGGTTGCTCAAGACGTCGGGCCGTGCCCAAAAATAGAGCCTGGGTAGGTGAAACAAAATCGGAAGAAAAAGGATGGCCATCATTGGCAGAGTCATCATGCCCGACTCAAGGATGCGCCGAATCACGATGCTCCACGCACCGCCGACCAGGTGATGGAGCATGAGGATGGCCATGCATCCGAGCGAAAGACCGAGCCAGAACATGAAGCCGGTGAGGTAAGCGGAATAAAAACTATCGGGAGCGAGAAATGCGCCGACGATGGAAGCGACTGCGCCAATCAAGCCAATGAAGAGCGATTGCGTCTGAATCTTCTCGGCCACGGGCGGGGCCATCAGGTCCGATTTATCCAATTTCATAATGGCCGTGGTCATTTGGACTCCCCTTCGGTGGCGGCGGGCGGCGCAGGAGCCACCTCGGGCAGCGTCGCTCCGTTGCCGATGTCGTGGAACAACGGGGGCGGTGATGGAACTTTTTGCCCAGCAGGAATGTCGTTGGCGTGCGCATTCTGACTCAACTGCAGCGCACGAATGTAGGCCGCGATACGCCAGCGATCATGCACTTCAATCTGCGCGGCATAATCAGGCATGACTCCGTAGCCATTGGTATCGACATCAAAGAAATAACCGATTGGCACTTTGCGCAAACGGTCGATATGAAACGACGGCGGCTGCCTGTAGCCGCGCGTGGGAATGAAGCCGTTGCCGTCCCCAACACGTCCGTGGCAGGGCGCGCAGTAGATGTTGAAGCGGTCGCGGCCGCGAGCCAGATCTTGGGCGGTTACCGGGAACGGCACATAGTCGCCATCATTGTTACCGATTCTTCCGGTGTACAAGTAATTGTCTTCGCGCAGATCGCCGCGTGCCACCGCGCCCTCAACGGGCATGCGGGCAGAGCGATCATCGGCGAAGAAATCGCTCTTCGCCAAGGGCCGGTAATATGGCTGCTCATGCATATCCTGACGGCATCCGGCGGTGATGGCGATCACAGCCAGCAGTGCCGGTAAATGTTTCCGTAAATTGAGAGCGGCGCCCATGGCTAGCTAGGCACCTCCGCGATCATTCGTGGAGCGAGGCTCGAAAGAAATGAACGCGTGCGAGCGACATCGTAGTTCGGGTCACTCGAAAACACGACGAGGAAAAACTTATTTTCGGAGGCTTTCGCAAATTCGGCCACGTTGAAGACCGGATGATATGGCATGGGAAGTCCGTTAAGTGCCAACATGCCAATCACGGCCGAAAGTCCGGCGAAAAGAATTGTCAGCTCAAAAGTCACGATGATGAACGAAGGCCACGAGTGATAGGGCTTTCCGGCAACGTTGGTGGGATATGTGATCACTGCCACCCAATACTGCAGCGAGTATGCCGAGATCATGCCAACGAGGCCGCCGATGAGGACGACGAGAGCCACGCGGTTCTTATGAAAACCGATCGCTTCGGCTAAGCCCTCGATTGGAAACGGACTGTAGGCATCGATCTTCTTGTAACCGGCTTCATGCGTCTTGTGCGCGGCGGCTACCAACTCCTGCGCCGAATCGAATTCCGCCATCAGTCCATAACTGGGCGAATCGGGAATTGGAGATTCATAAACTGCAACATCGCCGATTGGCATGGTCATTGCTTCACCTCCTCCGACTCGTGCACGTGCGCCTCAGGCAGCAAGGTGCGCAATTCGAAGATGGAAATCATGGGCAGGACTCGCACAAAGAGCCACATAAAAGTCAGGAACATGCCGATGGTCCCGAAGAACGTCATCCAATCCCACTTGGTTGGGTAGTATTGGCCCCATGAAGAGTTCACGAAGTCGCGACTCAAGCTGACGACGATGATGATGAAGCGCTCCAGCCACATGCCGACGAGTACAATGAATGAGATCAGCCAGAGCCACCCGGTAGAGACACGGAACTTCTTCAGCCAGAGAACCTGCGGGATGAAAATGTTGCAACCCAGCAGCGCCGCATACCAGAGGCGATAGGGGCCGTGGAGCCTATTCCAGAGCAGGAATGAATCGAACTTGCTGCCACTGTACCAGCCCATAAATGCTTCCATGCCGTATCCGTAGGCTACGATGAGACCGGTGGCCAGCATGACTTTGGCGGAGATTTCAAGATGACGCTCAGTAATAAAGTCTTTCAATCCATAGATTGAGCGGATCGGGATGGCAAGGCAAAGCACCATGGCAAATCCGGAATAGATCGCACCCGCAACAAAGTATGGCGGGAATATGGTGGTGTGCCAGCCTGGGACCATGCCGACGGCGAAATCGAAGCTCACGACGGTGTGAACGGAGAGCACAAGCGGCGTCGCCAATCCTGCAAGAAGCAGGTAGGCCGTTTCGTAACGATGCCAGTGGCGGGCGGAACCACGCCATCCCATGGCGAGCAATCCAAAAACTCGCTGCTTCCAAGGCTGCTCGGCACGATCACGCAAAGTAGCGAGATCGGGAATCAATCCGATGAACCAGAAGACTAAGGAAATGGTGAGGTAGGTCGAGACTGCGAATACGTCCCAGACGAGCGGACTGCGGAAGTTCGGCCAATACCGCATCGTGTTGGGATACGGAAAGAGCCAGTACGCGAGCCACGGGCGTCCAGTGTGGGCCAGCGGGAAGATGCCGGCGCAAGCCACGGCAAACAGCGTCATCGCTTCGGCGAAACGATTGATGGAGTTACGCCAGGTCTGGCGCAAGAGAGCAAGAATCGCGGAGATCAGCGTGCCCGCGTGGCCAATACCAATCCACCAGACGAAGTTGACGATGGCGAATCCCCAACCGATGGGGATGTTGATGCCCCAAATCCCGGTACCTTTAATGAACAGATACCCGAGGGCCACCATCAGCATGTTCATCATCGAAAACACGATCAGGAAGCCGAAGATCCATCCCAGAGAGATGGGGCGCTTCAGCACGATGTTGCTGATCTTGTCAGTGATGGTGGAGAAGGTATGACCCGGCGCAATTACCGGCACTCGCCTGTCTGCCACGGGTATTTGTGTGTTGGTAGCCATGCCTTACATGCACTCCACTATTTTCTCAGCTAGTTCTTAACCTGCGCTTTCGACTCTGCTCTTTAATCTTCCAATCTTGACTCTTCCGACTATGTTGCTAACTCCGGATTCGGATTGCGGATTTCCGCCAGATACGTTGTGCGGGGCCGCGTATTCAACTCACCCAACATGGAGTAGTTTCTCGCCTGCGCTTTCCACTTATTGACCTGACTGTCGGGATCGTTGAGATTGCCGAAGACGATGGCATTGGCCGGACAGGACTGCTGGCAAGCGGTTTGCAATTCGCCATCTTTGATCGTGGTGTCGGCACGCTCCGCGTCGATGCGATGCTCGCTGATGCGCTGCACGCAGTACGTGCATTTTTCCATGACACCGCGACTGCGGATGGTGACGTCGGGATTGCGCATGAGCTTGAACTGCGGCGTCTCCCAATCTTGAAAGAGCAGGAAATTGAACCGGCGAACTTTGTAAGGGCAGTTATTCGAGCAGTAGCGCGTGCCGACGCAGCGGTTGTAGACCATATCATTCAGGCCTTCGCTGCTGTGAATGGTCGCTTGCACCGGACAAACCAGCTCGCACGGTGCATTCTCACATTGCATGCACGGCACCGGCTGAAAAAATCCTTTCGGATTATCGCGGGGTCCGTTGTAGTACGCGTCCACGCGGAGCCAGTGCATGTGGCGGCCTTTGAGAGTCTGCTCCTGGCCGACTACGGCAATGTTATTTTCCGACTGGCAGGCGACGATGCAGTTATTACATCCGACACAGGAGTTCAGGTCGATCGCCATGCCCCAGGAGTACGTTTCCTTCGAATAATCGAAGTGAGGAATCAGAGTGAGATCGAGCGGCGGATCGCCTTCTTTCGCGAAGTTCGGCTCTTTCTTGTACTCCTCGAGGCTGCGCTCTTGCACCAGTGGACGCTCGCTGCCGTCGGGCGTCTCCATGGACTGATAGCCCTGCGTGCTGGCGAGGTTGTAAGTTTCGCCGGTGGCAGTGAGTTTCGCGCCGTCGCCAAACCACGGAACCTGACTGGTGCGCAGAGGATAAGCGTCATAGCCCGTACCGGTGCCGATGCGGCCAGCGCGGGTGCGTCCGTAACCGAGGAAGACAGTGATCGAATTGTCGGGATGGCCAGCCTGAATCCAGATCGCGCCTTTTGTTTTCTTTCCGTTGAATTCAAGCTCCACAACATCTTTGAAATTCAGCTTCAATCGCTCGGCCATTGCGGGGCCGATCATGATGGGGTTGTCCCACGTGAGCTTGGTCAGCGGCTTGGGGAGTTCCTGTAACCATCCGTTATTCGAAAAGCGGCCGTCGTAGATGGAGGGGTCACGGCGGAAGTTGAGCTCGACGCCATTGCTCGCTGCTGATTGCGACGCTGCGAAGGAGGCAGTTTTCAGTGCAGCATTCTTCGGCGCATAAGTTGTGCCTTCAATCCAGCCGTCATGCACCGACTTGCGCCAGAAGACATCAAAGTCAGCGCCGGTGTGTTGCTTCTGCCAGTAGGCCCGGACTAGATCGTGTCCGGCGAGACTGGATTGACCCGCGAGAATGCCGATTACCTCATGCGCGCTCTTGCCACCGTAGAGTGGCTCTATGAGCGGCTGAATGATGCTGATCGTTCCGTCGTAGGCGCGGGCATCACTCCAGGACTCGAGATAGTGCGCTTCGGGTATATGCCACTGGCAAAGCTCAGCCGTCTCATTGCGATGCGAGCCGAGAAACACTTTCAGACCGACAGAATTCGATTTCAGCACTGATGCGAAGTCAATTTCAGCGGGCGCGTCGTAGGCTGGATTGCCGCTGAGAATCACGAGCAGGTCAACTTTTCCAGCGCGCATGTCATCGACCAGGGATTTCAACGATTCGTTACGGTTGACGGGATTGGCATCTACCGCTTCGGTATAGAAAACTGTCTGGCCAACATTGCCGAGCGCCTGATTCATCGCGTGTGCTAGCGCATGTACGGCTGACGACTGATGGTCACCGGCAACCACAACGCTCGAACCTTTGTGCACTTGCAGGTCTCTCACAAGCGCAGAAATAAAATTCTGCTGCTCTCCGCTAGCGCCACCAACATTTACTCCGACAGCACTCGCCAGTGAGCGGGCAAAGGTTTCAATATCAAGAGCTCTCATCGGCAACCGATGATCCGCCTTCATCCCCGTCGAACTCGGCGTGCTCTCGACCACGTACAGCCGGTTCATGTTTGCATCGGGACTGCGGCGTGCGGCGAAATCGCGCGTGTAGCGCGCTGAACCAGGGAATCCGGCGTAGAGAAAGTCGGCGTCAAGCGAAACGATCACGTCGGCCTTCGAGAGGTCGTAGCGCGTCTCGACCGGCTCACCGAACGCCATCTTCGCGCCTTCGACCACGTTGTCGCGATTGATCGGCTCGTAGACGTGCCACTTTGCCTGCGGATTTGATGCAAGATAATCGTGAATCTGCGCGGCCAGCGTCGGCGAAGTAACAGTCTGCGTCAGAATACGGACGCCGCCGCCCGCCATGCTCTTTTCCGCGCTCATCGGCCCGTGGAGGGCATCGATGAATGCAGGCCACGAACGGACGTCCCCCATGTACGTGACGTTCTGCGCCCGATCGGGATCGTAGAGATCGAGAATGGAGGCCTGGGCGTAAATGTCGGTGCCACCTAAGCTAGCCGGATGCTGCGGATTGCCTTCGACCTTCGTCGGCCGGAACATGTTGCTCTCGACCAGAATCGGCGCGGCATAACCTCCGAGCGTAAACGCGGTGGCGTAGAACATCGGTCGGCCGGGAATGACATTTTCCGGCTGCCGCACATAAGGCACGATCTCGGTGTTAGGCATGCGCGTGCAGCCGGTCAATCCGGCCAGCGCCAGCGACGCTCCCATGGTCTTGAGAAAGCCGCGCCGCGAGAAATCATCGAGCCATTCGGATGCGCCTTTCGGGAATTCGCGGTGCATCATCTCCTGAAATTCATCGCTGCCCGCCAGTTCTTCGAGGCTGCGCCAGTATTCGGGGCCAGTCGTATCTTCGAGCTGCTCCTTCACCGTCGCCAGGTCAAGCTGCTTGCGCTTGGTGGGACAGACGTCAGCTTTGGCAGCAGATACAGCTTTGATTCCGACCAGCTTCGTTTTGTGCTCGTCCATGCTCATCGTCAAAATCAGTTCTCAGTTCTTGCTATCTGTTTCTTTTCGATTTCTTACCGATGACAGGTGTTGCAACTGGTGATGTCTTTGACCGAGCGCACCTTGTATGCATCCTTCAGCGCGTTGCCTAGAGCGATCTGATCGTTATATGCCGTGCCGGCAAAAACTACTGCATTCTTGCCCAACGGATCGTTGACCGGCTGCTCATAACGCATGTTAAAGACTTGTTCACGCGGGCGCAGATATTTTTCGGTGTTGCGATGGCAGTCGAGACAGAATTCCATCTGCAGTGATGCGTACTGATACGTTAGCGGCATCTGATCGATGGGACCGTGGCACGTATTGCAGCCGACACCCTTATTGATGTGGATGCTGTGATTGAAATAGACAAAGTTGGGCAACTGGTTGACGCGCGTCCATTCCAGCGATTTCCCGGTGCGATAGCTTTCGCGGACCGGCTCCAGATAAGCGGCATTGGTCCAAATCTGCGAGTGGCAGTTCATGCAAGTCTTGGTGGGAGGAATGCCAGCGAAACTAGAAGTTTCAACCGAGGTGTGACAGTAGCGGCAATCGATGCCAAGGCCCGTTACGTGGTGCTGATGGCTAAACGGGACAGGCTGATCTTTTCTTACTCCAGCATTCGTGATGTATGGGGTACGTTCCAGCTCCAACAAAACCCAGAATAACCCGCCCACGGCGAGAACCACGAGGACCAGAGAGGCCCGAGCGATGGCATTACTGCTGCGCGGAAAGATCTGCATTGAATGTGAAGTCTTAAATTATTCTGGAATTGGCTTGCGCCGCTCCCGGCTGACCGCATTCTTATGAATTCACGTCACACGTCGTTGTGACACACGTTCCTAAAACAGGAGAGTATAACAGTTGAACGGTGAAATGAAACACTTCACTCAGTTTTTCTTTGCGAAAATTAAGAATCTGAAACTAAAACTTCAATGTGGAAAATTTGAAAATCGGGATACGAGCCGCCGCTTCTCCACACAGAGTGAGACGGGGCAAGCCCCGTCGCTACCATTGAGCAAAAACGCTTTATTAAAAACAATTCAACGCAGATTCATGACTAGCAGCTTCGGTTCCGTCATTTCATGAATGGAGTCGCGCAGGCCTTCACGGCCCAATCCGGAATCTTTAATACCGCCGTAAGGCATGTGGTCGACGCGGAAGGTGGGTACATCGCCCGCAATCAAGCCTCCCACTTCGAGTTCGTCGTATGCTTCAAAAATGAGTTTGGCGTCGCGCGTAAAAAGTCCTGCCTGCAGACCATAGGCGGAACTGTTGAGCTGCTTGAGCGCTGAGGCGAAATCGTTGTAGGGCTCAACGGTCACGACCGGCGCAAAAATTTCCTGGCAATTGACTTTCATGCTGGGCTTGGTGCCGGTAAGCACGGTGGGATCTAAAAACGAACCTTTGCGATTACCGCCGCAAAGCAGGCGCGCACCGCCGCGAACCGCTTCCTGCACCCAGTCAACCGCGCGGATAGCATCGCTTTCGCGGATGAGCGGACCGAGATCGCTCGATTCGTCGAGCGGGTCGCCGACCTTTAGTTTGCTGACCGCTGCCAGCAACAGCTCGGTGAATTTTCCGTAGACAGAGTGCTCAACCAGAATGCGTTGTACGGAAATGCAGGTCTGTCCGGCGTAAGCGAAGCCTCCTGTGACGCAGCGGTCAGCAGCATATGCGAGATCGGCATCGTTGTGAACGATAACGCCTGCATTCCCTCCGAGCTCAAGAACAACTTTTTTCTTTCCGGCGTTGTTTTTGATGCTCCAGCCGACAGCGGCACTGCCGGTAAAACTGATGAGCTTGATGCGTTCATCGCTGACCAGCAGTCCGGAATCTTCGTTCGAGAGCAATAGCGCGTTGAATCCGCCATCCGGCCATCCCGCTTGCTGGACGACTTCCGCGAGCAGCAGCGCGGAGATTGGAGTTTGAGGCGCGGGCTTGAGCACCATGGAGCAACCAGCAGCAATAGCTGGAGCAACTTTGTGCGCCACCAGGTTCAAAGGGAAATTGAAGGGCGTGATGCCAGCGATGGGACCAAGAGGAAAACGTTTGACGATTCCCCAGCGCCCGGCAGTCGACTGCTGCCAGTCCAGTGGCAAATATTCACCGTAGCCGCGAACCGTCTCTTCGGCGGCGATGTTGAATGTAAAGACTGCGCGGTCAACCTCCGTACGCGCGCTCTTGATGGGTTTGCCCGCTTCGAGCGCAATCGTTCGAGAGAATTCTTCTTTGCGGTCGTGAATGCCGGTAGCAATGTGGCGCAGAACCCGCTGCCGCTCGAAGGCCGGTAGCCGGCGGGTAGTTCCAAAAGCCTTGACTGCGGCGGCAATCGCAGCCTCCGCGTGCTCGCGACGCCCCTGATGGACCTGCGCGATGAGGGTACCGTCGTAAGGCGCGTGCACGTCAACAATGTCACCCTCTTCCAGCCACTTGCCGTCCAGAAAAAAACCATGGGTTGCAACCGGAGTCACTGTCATTTCGGCCATACTGCTACCTCTTTCGAGCGCGCCAAAGATTAGCGTCGCGCCTTGCCGCCCAACCGATTATAGAACTTCATCCGCGGCGTGTAATTAACAACAGCGTTAAAAAATCTCCGGACGTTGGATGTCATTTCCCGGTTTGGGGTTTGAAGCGGTCGTCGACCTCTACCTGGTATCCCGCGACGAGACGGTTGGTTTCGTTCGCCATGCCGACGACGGACATCAATTCTCTAAATTGCGCGTCGGTCATACCTTTATTTTTCGCCGAAGAGGTGTGCGAAGCGATGCAATATTCACACTGGTTCGTGACCGAGACGGCGACGTAAATCATCTCCTTGGTGAGAGCATCAAGCGCTCCGGGAGCCATGATCTGCTTGATATCTTCCCAAGTCCGCTTGAGCATTACCGGATCGTGCGCAATCGCTTTCCAGAAATTATTGATCCAGTCAGTCTTGCGGGTGGCCATGATGTCGTCATAGATGGCACGCACTTCGGGGCTGGCGTCGTTGTATTCGATTAGGCCGAATAGGGACATGGAGTTCTCCGAAAAGGGTTTTAGGTTTCAGCAAAACCTAGAATTGCTCAGTCAGGCTTTCCTGAGACCTGCCCGCTGAGACCTGTTCTTATGATACCCAGTCTAGAATCTTGTAATATGCTCCAGCGAATGGCAGAAACCAGGGCTTGCCGTTGTACAGCCCAAACGGCGCGCCGGGGAATGGAATCTCCGCAAAGGGATTGTCCGTTTTTCCTTCGACGATCCATTCCGCCATTTTCTGTCCCTGATAAGTCGCCATGGCTACGCCATGTCCGGCGTACCCGACGGCAAAGTAGATGCCATCCATTTGTCCGGCGTGCGGCATGATGTCGAAGCAAAAATCCAGCGTTCCTCCCCAAACATATTCGACCTTGGTATCGCGCAGTTGCGGATAGACGTCAATCATCCCCCTCTGCAGGATTTCGGCGCTCTTGCGTATGGTCTGATCGGTCTCGGGGAAGAAGGCGGCGCGGCCGCCGAACAACATTCGGTTATCGGGGGTCAGCCGGTAGTAATAAAGATAGTTTTTGGAGTCGTAAATCTGACGGTTACGGGGACTCAGTTCACGGGCCAGCGATTCAGGGAGAACTTCAGTTGTAATAATGAACGATCCGATGGGAATGATTTTCTTTCGTAGTGCGGGAGTCGCCGCGCCGGTATAGCCGCTAGTTCCGACGAGCACGTTGCGCGCCCAAATCGCGCCTTGGGAGCTATTCAACTTGAACCCAGGAGCACCGCCGCGAGACTCCCGCTGAATATTCTGCAATCGCGTCCGCTCGTAGATCTGGGCACCGGCTCGCATGGCAGCGGCGCCAAGTCCGGCAACATAGCGTGCGGGATTGAGGCCTGCTGAAATTTCGTCGACCATGCCACCGTAATAAATATCAGAACCAATTTCGCTGCTGAGTTGGTCACGGGGCACGACGCGCAGCTGATGATTGAATTCGCGGGCAATCACTTCTACCTGATGAGCATAGTCCGCGAAATGCGCTGGTTTGCAGGCGACTTCGAGGTGTCCTTTGCGCGCGAAATCGCAGGCTATGCTCTCCTCTTTTACGATGCGCTCGACGGTGTCGATGGTCTCTAGCGACGCGGCGTACATGCGGCGCGTGAGTTCGCGTCCATACGTCGAGATGAGCTTATTGACGCCGAGTTTCAGCCCGGTGAGCACCATGCCGCCGTTACGTGAACTTGCGCCCCAGCCGATGGCTTCCGTTTCGAGGACTACGACTTTCGCACCGCGTTTGGCCAGCGCCAGAGCAGCGGAGAGCCCGGTAAATCCGGCGCCGATGATGGCTACGTCAGCGGTTGCCGGCAGAGGCTGCGCTTGAGCAGCGGGCATGTTGACGGTGGTTAGCCAGTAGTTGAGTTCTTGCGGCATGTTGAAAAGAACCCTTAACCACAGGGGGCACAGAGAAACACAGGGGGACACCACGGAGCTCCTCTTTGCTCGTCTGTGTCCCTTTGATCAAGGCTCAGGCGTCGTCATGATAAATGATCGCACCGCCGACCTACAGTACCGCCGTCTCGTGAATCGTCCGGCCTTCCGCGAAGCGCGAGAAATTCAGCAGAGCAGAGTCGATCAGATCGGTCTGTCCAGTCAAAATTAAATCGCTAAGAATTTTGCCGGTAGCGGGTGAGTGCATTACGCCGTGTCCGCTGAAGCCGTTAGCAAAGAAAAAGCCTGGAACTTCGGGAGACTCGCCGAGAATGGGATGATGATCGGGCGTCATTTCATAAAGGCCGGCCCAGGCGCGTCTGGGATTGACCGCAACATTTTCAAACACAGGCACGCGATCCGAAGCGCGAGTCAGAATCTTCTCGATGAAGCTTGGTTCAAAATCAGTCTTGTAGCCCGGCGTTTCTTCGGGATCGTTCCAGGCCAGGAGAAATCCGCGGCTCTCGGGACGAAAATGAAAGCCTGTCGACATGTCGACAATCATGGGCGCGGTATGCGGAAACTGGTCGAACGGTTCGGTTGGAACCAACATCCGGCGCAAGGGTTCGACAGGAAGATCAATTCCAACCATCTTCGCGATCGGAGCGGCCCATGCTCCGGCACAGTTGACTACTGTGCGTGTGGAGACTGTGTCGCGCGTGGTTTCAATTTCGAAGCTCCTGTCAGCCTTACTGTTGTGGTGCTCAGAAACGCCGCGTGTGATTCCAGTCACGCTAGTGTTCTTCCAGAGCGTGGCCCCGTGGTCAGTTGCCCAGGTCATGAATCCGATCATGGCACTGTAGGGATCGACAAAACCGTCGGTGGAGCAGAAGCTTCCGCCAACAATGTCATCGCCGCGAAGTTGCGGGAACGGGCCACGAATTTCGTCGCCCGATACCAAGCTCACATTCCTTAATCCCAAATCGACCTGCTTTTCATAATTTGTACGCAGGTAGGCTAGATGCTTTTCGGTAGTTGCGCAAAAAAGGTATCCCTGCGGACGGTAATCACACGGATAGCCTAGGCACTCCTCGAAGCTCGCATAGAACGGGATCGAGTACAGCGACATTTGGATATTGACCGGCGTTGAAAACTGCGCCCGCACGCCACCCATGCTTTTCCCGGTGGATCCCTTTCCCTGCGCTGACTCTCGCTCGATCACCAGAACGCTCTTACAGCCAGCGGCGACGAGATGGTAGGCGATGCTGGAGCCGACAATCCCTCCACCGATGAGAACGACGTCTGCGGTGTGCATGACTGAAGTTGTTCGCGAACGTTATTCGTGAATTAGGAAAATACTGCCGTAATGCCGACCCCAGCCAGCGTGAGGAAGATGAACCAGCCGAATACCACAGCAAAGGCAGTGCCACTCTTAACTTTGCTGATGCAAGTGATACCGATGGCTGTGAGGACCAAGGTCCAGATTGTGAAGATGTCAAATTTCGTCAATAAGTTATAGAGCACGGGAGAAACACTCGGGTCGATGAAATATCCCGGATTGGTGGCTACCGGATTCTGGAAGGTAAATCCGTCGCTGCTCACTCCCGCCAGAATCGATGCGATCGCCAGCACCGACTTTAATATTCCCGGCAAACTGGCATAGATGATCAGGGCAAACAGCGTCTTGAATTTCACCTCGGCGCCAGTCCCAAACTTTATGGTCGCCAGCAACACCGCAGCAACGATGACGAACCACACAAGAAGAACCACAACAAAACAGTAGGAGATTATTCTGGTCAGACTGACCTGCTGCAGCATGACCTTTTCACGCTGATCGGCTGGCATTTGATCCATGCGTTCAGCTTGCTTGGGCTGCGACTTGATCTGATTTTCCGCGACCTTACGGAAGCCCACTTTCTGATCCACGACGTAGACGAACAGCATCGACACGATGGCCATGATCAGAAACGGCGCCCACCAACTGGCATTCCTGCGCAGGTCGGTAAATGTTTTGCTGGGCGCGAAAAAAACGTCAGCGAGGCGCTGGCCCTCCGACAACGGCGGCGCTTCCGGCGATAGCGGTGCCTGCATCGACTGCGGCGGTTGCAACGGAACGGAGGGATTGGTGGCCATGTCTTCTCCTGAAATCAGGAGGAGATTGTAGTTTTCTTCCGCAGTAATAACAACAGGAAGATAAACAACAGCAGGAAGCGCAAGTTTATGTGACCGCCATCTCCGGCGTCGCCGCCAATAACTTGCGCGTGTAAGCATGCTGCGGCTGAGCCGTGATTTGCTCTGTGCTGCCAATTTCGACAATCTTGCCTTGATACATCACTGCGATACGGGTCGAGAGATAGCGAACGATCGGCATGGAGTGCGAAATAAATAAATAAGTCAGGCCAAAATCCCGCTGCAATTGCTGTAGAAGATTCACGATCTGCGCGCCAACGCTGACGTCGAGCGCGGAGACCGGTTCATCGGCTACGATGAACTTCGGGTGCAGTGCTAGCGCGCGCGCAATACCGATGCGCTGGCGCTGGCCTCCCGAGAATTCGTGCGGATAACGGTGGATGGCGGATTCATCCATTCCAACAGCCCGCAGAAGTTCACACACGCGCTGGTGGCGGGCATGGCGGCCGAGCTGATCTCGATGAAGAATCAGCGGCTCAGCGATTACATCCTCGACGCGATAGCGGGGGTCGAGGGAACCGAACGGATCCTGAAAAATGATCTGCATGTCGCGGCGAAGGCGACGTAATTCCGAACCGTTAGCTTTCAGGAGATCGATGCCATCGAAAACGACGCTGCCTGAGGTCGGCTCAATGAGGCGGAGGATAAGCCGTCCGAGCGTGCTTTTGCCGGAGCCCGACTCACCAACTAAACCGAGCGTTTCGCCCGCGTGAATATCGAACGAGATATTATCGACGGCGCGGACCTCGCCCGAGCGGCGACGGCCGAATGGCGATTCACCGAGGCCAAAAACCTTCGAGAGATTCCGCACTTCAACTAGAGCCACGAATCACCTTGCCCGAGAAAGCAATCTATGTTTACCCAAATCTATCCCGCAATCATAGGCACTGCCGCCAGCGCCGCAACCATCCCAAAGGTGCGTGCGCGGCTGAAATGCTCATGCAGAAAAAAACGCGCTAGCAGAACGGTAACCGCCGGGTACAGCGAGCTCAGAACGACAGCCACATCCAGCCGTCCGATCTGCGCCGCCCGAATGAAGGCCACACTCCCACTAATGTCGAGAATGCCTGCCGCCACAGCGATCCCCAGTATGGGAGCCGGCACGGCACGGAGGTGCCTTCCGAACAGGACTAGAGATCCTGTAACCAAGAACGACCCCCATCGTGAGCAGGTCGCAACCCACAGCGCTGACGCGTTCCCAGCCTGGTGCGCGCAAAGATAAAATCCGGCAAAGCCAATTCCCGCCAAGACGGCCACTCCCAATCCCTCTGGACGACCCGTCTCCGCTTCGTTTCGCGAGATTAGCCAGACCCCTATACCCGCAAGGATAAATCCGAACACATGCCGCGTCCCTGGGACGCCCTCTGAAAATGCCGTGACTATAGTTGGAATCGCGGCGCTAAGCACCGCCGCCACCGGAGCAATCAGTCCCATATTTCCGCGAGCCAGTGCACTGTAGAAAAAAACGAGAGCCAGTCCTCCAAGCGCTCCCGCCAGCAGCGCCCAACCTACGCTGACGAGTCCCGGAAACGCCGCATGAGTCATCAGCGCGATCGCGCCCACCAGCAGCATTCCGCTTACGTGCACAATTGCCGTGAATAAGAAAGCGTTCGCGCGCCGCGCTCCCACGCCGCCTAGAAAGTCGCTGGTGCCCCAAACTCCGACCGCAGTCAGGCTATAAGCGGCAGGAATGTATTGGGATGCGATTGCCATGGGATTTTGAGATTAGCACGCGCAAGAAATGTGGGGCTGTCTTCTGCGGTTGACGGGCTGTGCGTGGTCCTCGCTCGGCAGACCGCGCCATCATACAAAGGAACCAGCGGACTCAGTTCCTGGTGGAACGCAGCTAAACATGCACTGCTTCTGGCTGTGTTTTTCCCGCCAGCAATTGCCGCAGCACGTACTGGAGGATGCCTCCGTTGGCATAGTAGAGAGCTTCCTGCGGGGTGTCGATGCGGACGACGGCTTGAAATTCGGTCGTCTTTGTACCTTTGGCGCGTACGGTAATTTTTTTGCCCGAAGAAAATTTCTCGACCACCTCGCGAATCCCCGCGATCTCAAAGACTTCGTCGCCGGTCAGTTTCAGCGTCTCAGCATTTTCTCCCGGCAAAAATTGAAGTGGAAGAATACCCATACCGATCAAGTTGGAGCGATGAATGCGCTCGTAACTTTCCGCAATCACTGCGCGAACGCCCAGCAGCAGTGGTCCCTTGGCGGCCCAGTCACGCGAAGATCCGGAGCCGTATTCCTTGCCCGCCAGAATTACCAGCGGCACTTTTTCCGCATGATATTTTTCTGACGCATCAAAGATCGACATCTCGGCGCCATCGGGCAGATGGCGGGTGAACCCACCTTCCGTGTTCACCATTTTGTTGCGCAGGCGAACGTTGGCAAACGTACCGCGCACCATAACTTCGTGATTGCCGCGACGCGATCCGTAAGAATTGAAATCGGCCGGTTGCACGCCGTGAGCGATCAAATATTTGCCGGCGGGTCCATCTTTCTTAATCGAACCAGCGGGTGAGATGTGGTCTGTGGTGACGCTGTCACCAAGCACAGCCAACACGCGCGCGCCTTTTATGTCTTCGATGGCTGATGGCTTCAGCACCATGTCATCAAAGTACGGCGCCTGCCGAATGTAGGTCGAGTCTTTCTCCCATGCATAGGTCTCACCTTTCGGAACGGGCAACCCGCGCCAGCGTTCATCGCCGGCATACACCTCGCCATAACTTTTGCGGAACATCTCGGATGTAATTGAGCTTGCCATCACCTGCTCAACATCCTGCTGCGAAGGCCAGATATCAGCAAGGAAAACCGGCTTGCCATCCGTGCCCTTACCGATCGCATCTTTATGCAGATCGATATCGATGCGCCCGGCGAGTGCAAACGCCACCACCAGCGGCGGCGACATTAGATAATTTGCGCGCACCTCAGAATTAATGCGCCCTTCGAAATTACGATTGCCCGATAGCACCGAGGCGACTACGAGATTCTTCTCGTCGATTTCTTTCGAAACCTCAACTGGCAACGGACCGGAGTTTCCGATGCACGTGGTGCAGCCGTAGCCCACGATGTGGAACTTCAGCTTCTCTAGATACGGCATCAGGCTGGCTTTTTCGAGATAGTCGAGCACGACCTTCGATCCGGGAGCGAGCGAAGTTTTGACCGTTGCCGGAACTTCAAGTCCACGCTCGACCGCCTTCTTTGCTAACAACCCGGCGGCCAGCATCACCGATGGATTCGACGTATTTGTACAACTGGTAATAGCCGCGATGACTACGCTGCCATGCCGCAGCGAGCTTCCATTCGAAATATGTTCGTGGACGTTTGGGTCTTCGATCCCAATTGCAGTCGGACTCCCACCCTCCTGCTCCCAGCGATTGACTTGTTTGACTTCGTTCTGCTTTAAGGCGGCGGCCTCAGATGGAGCGGCAGCCGCGGCTTTTGCCTTCGGCTTAATAAGCGAAGGCAACGCCTGCTCAAACGACGCTCGCGCCTGCGACAGTACGACGCGGTCTTGCGGCCGCTTCGGTCCAGCAAGACTTGATTCGACGGTGGCAAGATCGAGACTCAGCAATTCGGAATATTCTGCTTCAGGTGTGTTGGCATCGTGGAAAAGTCCTTGCTCGCGAGCATAGGCTTCGACCAGCGCGATCTGCTCTTCGCCGCGGCCGGTGAGTTTCAAATAGCGCAGACTTTCTTTGTCGATCGGAAAGATGCCGCAGGTCGCACCATATTCGGGAGCCATATTTGCGATCGTTGCGCGATCGGCAAGCGGCAAGTCTTGCAGGCCGGGGCCAAAATATTCGACAAATTTTCCGACCACTCCATGCTTGCGCAACATCTCTGTGATGGTGAGCACAAGATCGGTGGCCGTGGCGCCTTCGCGCAAACGTCCGGTCAGCTTCACGCCGACAACCAGGGGAATCAGCATGGACACTGGCTGCCCCAGCATTGCCGCCTCGGCTTCTATTCCCCCCACGCCCCAGCCCAGCACGCCTAGTCCGTTGACCATGGTGGTGTGCGAGTCGGTGCCTACCAGAGTGTCGGGATATGCGGTGCGCTTACCATCCTCTTCATGTACAAAAACCACGCGCGCCAGATATTCGAGATTCACTTGATGAACGATGCCAGTATCTGGCGGGACGATAGCGAGATTGCGGAAGCCAGTCTGTCCCCAGCGCAGGAAGGCGTAACGTTCTTTATTTCGTTGGAACTCCAGTAGTGCATTCACGTCGAATGCGTTGGACGAACCGAATTCATCAACCTGCACTGAGTGATCGATGACCAGTTCTGCAGGCTGCAGCGGATTAATAAGCTTCGCATCGCCACCGAGCCGCTTCATCGCATCGCGCATGGCGGCAAGATCGACGACCGCGGGAACGCCCGTAAAATCCTGCAATAGCACGCGACTGGGCGTGAAGGCGATTTCTTTTTCCGGCTTCGAATTTTTGTTCCAGGCCGCTAGCGCGCGAATTTCATCTTTAGTCACATTGCGCCCGTCTTCAGTGCGCAGTAGATTCTCCAGCAGAATACGTAGAGAAAACGGCAGGTGCCGAGTTGAGATTCCCTGCTTGTCGAGAGCCTCGAGCCGGTAGACTTCGAATTCTTTGTGGCCAACTTTGAGAATCGCGCGGGCACCGAAACTATTCGCTGACATGATTGCTTCCCTCCACCAACTCCGTCGCAAAACCGGCGTGCAATGCGGAATCGTAACTCAATAGTGTAATTCGTTTCGCGGAGCTCGTGTGGGCGCGGCCTCAAGGGGAGAGACGTGAAATGCCGCTCAGATTCCTTTAATGTATAGGAAAATATGAAGCAGACATTAGGCCATATTGCGCTGATCGTCCGCGATTACGACGAGGCGTTGGACTTCTTCACCCGCACGCTCAATTTCAAATTGATCGAAGACACTCGTTTGAGTAAAGACAAACGCTGGGTGCTGATCGCTCCGCCGGGCTCTCAGGGCACAAACCTGCTTCTGGCCCAGGCATCGACGCCTGAGCAGGTAAGTCGAATTGGGAACCAGACCGGCGGTCGAGTTTTTCTCTTTCTGCATACCGACGATTTCTGGCGCGACTACCGTGAGATGACTGCGCGGAAGGTAAAGTTCGTACGAGAGTCGCGCGAAGAATCGTATGGCACGGTCGCAGTGTTCGAAGACTTGTATGGCAACCTTTGGGATTTAGTGGAACCGAAGGAAAAGTAATTGCGCTGTGTAAATGAACTAGCTAGCGCACGCCCGTCCAAATCTGATAGACGACCACGCCAACCATAAACACCAGATAAATTCGCAGTCCCCAGAACAGGACCATCTCGGTTCGCGTCAGCCGCCGACGTGGGCAATGATGGTGCTCCTTGGTCGAAATAATCTGGTCAGGCTCCAACGCGGTGATCACGGACGCCATTTCTTCGCGGCTCACTTCGGTGTCGCGCCTCGAATCAAATTCTTTTTCCATCTACCTGCCTCCGACCAGCGCCAGCGCATTCGGAGTAATTACGCTGACTCCAAACAAAAGCCCGGCGCCAACTAATATGACTACGACTCCCAACGCCAGCACGTTGGCCCACGCCGGACTCACCAGCGAGCCCATGATCTCGCGATCGTTGACCAGCATATAAAGGAAGAGCAATGCCGGTGGCATCGCTAGCACAGCAATCACATTGACCAGTAGCACGATGTACACCAGCGGAATTCCCGGAATTAAAACCAGCCCCGCGGCCGCAACGGCTTCGACCAGCAACACGAGATAAAACGTTCTGCCTTGCTTGAAAGGAAGATTCAAACTATGCGGGCGCCGCGCGACTTCTCCAAAGGCGTATGCGGAGGAGGTCGAAATCGTAATCGCAGCGACCATCCCCGCCTCAAACATGCCGAGGGCAAAAAGAGCCGCACCCCAGTACCCAACAAACGGTTGCAACGCCTGGGCGAATTCAGCGGCTTCGAAGTTCGCCGCTGACATGTGATGCAGGAACAACGGAGCGGTCGCCAATATCGTCGCCAACGCGGCGATCGTCGCCAAAGCCGCGCCCAGCGCCGTATCGAGGCGTCCCATACGAATATCTCGGGTGGTAAGTCCCTTATCGGCAATCGCGCTTTGCTGAAAGAACAGCATCCATGGAGTGACCGTCGCTCCAATATTTGCCAGCAGAATCAGAACTGTTTCTTGTGTGAGTCCGCCCGGCAGGGGTTTCCAGGTCACCAGCGCCCGGCCGACAGCGCCCCACTGCGGATGCGTCAGTAACGCCACTGGAACGAACGCAAGATTGAACATCGCGGCGGCCAAAATAATTCGCTCCCAAGTCCAATAGCGGTGGGTCATGAGCGCGACGGAAAGAACGAGTAATGCGCCCAGAACTGCGACTGCAGGCCGCACGCCGAAAAATCCAAGGCCTGCGCGGATTGCAATAAACTCTGTGACCAGTGTAAGAAAGTTGCCAATCATGAGGTCGATCATCGAGAACCATCCCCAGAAGGGGCCGAAGCGGTCGAAGATCAACTCGGCATGCCCGCGATGAGTGGCCGCGCCTAAACGTACGGTCATCTCCTGCACCACGCAAGCCATCACGAATGTGAGCACCACGAAGGGCAGGAAGAAGCCGACGCCAAACCGCGCTCCAGTCGCGGCATATGACAGCATGCTAGGCCCATCGTTCTCTCCGAGCATCACTAGAATGCCAGGGCCAATCAGCAGCCAGAACAACCCCAGGCGCGGCCGGAACCCCCGTCGCGCTCGTGTCGCCGAAACCCGTTCGCGGTCATGAGCGCGGTCAATGTCTTCGTGCGTGATGACGACGTCAGTGTCCGAAACCTGTTGATTTATGGCGAATCGGCGCAGCTCCGATGTTGTATTGGGTTCATTCATCTGCATTCACAGCGAAAGGCAAAAGCGAGGGATGCCATCGGTATATTATTAGTATAAGTATACATCAGGATATAAACTACAGTTAATCACTTTTGTGATTGCAAGCATGTTGAATTTTGAATGTGGCGAGCAATACGAAGACGACCAATATTTGAACGCCGTGGCGAACCGAACCTTAAGCTTTGAAAGCGGATTGTCCATCCGCCGCTTTGACCCAGACTTTTTCCGCTGCCGATACGCCCAACGAAACCCGGCCAGCGCCGGTAGTCAGGGTTAACGTGTTGTCATAATTACGATGGGAAACCCGAATTTTGGCGCCGGGGCGAATGCCACGCTGTTCCAAAAACTCCAGCAGGTGACGGTCGCGTTCGTAGATGCCGCTCACCTGAAAGTTTTGACCCGGTTCGGCCTGAGATAATAGCAGTAAGCCGCGATGACGACGACTGGCTGGACTCTCCAATTCCGTCAGATTGCCGTGCGGGCATGCGACTCCACGCCCGAGTTTCGCAAGCAGTCGAGCCTCGAAATCAGGCGAGACGGCATGTTCCAGCCGTTCCGCTTCGTCGTGTACCTTATACCATTCCATCCCAAAAATCTCGGCGAGCATGCGCTCAATCAGGTGATGGCGAACCGTCAACTTCCGGGCAATCTTCTTTCCGGCAGCGGTCAGACGAACCCGTCCGTCGGCATTTACCCGCACTAATCCATCTTTTTTTAGACGGCGTACAGCCATGGTTACAGCTGGCGGCGACACCCTGAGCCAGTGCGCGAGCGTCGCGGATATAACAGCTTCCCCTTCGCTCTCAGCCTCAAGAATCGCCTTAAGGTAGTCTTCTTTGGAGACCGTAATCACGAGGAATGTATTATACGGCGAAGCGTTAAGCACAGTTAATCGCAAATCTTTGCAGCTCATCTTTTTCCCGCATCAACCCCAGCGGTTTGACATCATCCTCGCTCGCCCCTACCCTTAATTGTTTCTAGACCATCTGTTTTGAATATGAAGATCCTCGTAATCGGTAACGGCGGACGCGAGCATGCCCTGGTGTGGAAGCTTCGCCAGTCGCCGCGAGTTTCGAAAATCTATTGTGCGCCAGGCAATGGCGGGATCGCCGAAGAGGCGGAGTGCGCGGCCGTAGATGTGAAGAGCCTCGACTCCATGGTCGAACTGGCAAATAGAATCCAGCCTGACCTCACCATTGTCGGCCCGGAGTTGCCATTGATGTTGGGAGTTGTCGACGAATTTACGCGTCGCGGATGGCGCACCTTTGGGCCAACACGCGCAGCGGCGCAACTTGAAATCAGCAAGAGTTTCGCCAAGGAATTTTTGCAACGTCACAACATTCCCACGGCGCGCTACGCGATCTGCGATTCTCCGGAGCAGGTGCGCGATGCGCTGTCGCACTTCCATACTCCAATCGTGGTGAAGGCCGACGGACTCGCTGCCGGCAAAGGCGTGGTCATCGCCAAAACTAAAGACGAAGCTGCGACTGTTGCCAATGAAATGCTTAGCGGCCGCATGCTGGGCGAGGCCGGCACGCGCGTAGTGCTCGAGGAATTTCTGCAGGGCGACGAACTTTCATTTCTGGTAGTAAGTGATGGTGAGCGAGTAGCACCGCTGGTCGCTGCGCAAGATCATAAGCGCGTCGGCGATGGCGACACCGGTCCAAATACGGGCGGCATGGGCGCCTATACCACGCGCACGATCGTCGACGACCAGATGCGCGACTGGCTGTTGACGCATATCGCAAGGCCCGTGGTCGCCGGCATGAAAGTCGAAGGCGCGGAGTACAAGGGCGTCCTCTATTGCGGATTGATGATGACCGCGCGCGGCCCCATGGTGCTCGAATTCAACTGCCGTTTCGGCGATCCGGAGACGCAGCCCATTTTGATGCGCCTCGAAAGTGATTTAGTCGAGGCGATGGAAGCGTCAATCGACGGCCGCACCAGCGACGGTGATTTCAAGTGGTCGAACGATGCGGCCGTGTGTGTGGTGATTGCTTCGGGCGGTTATCCCGGGGCGTACGAGGCAGGCAAGAAAATCACCGGCCTTGAGAATGTTGCGAAGTTGGACAGCACCAAAGTCTTCCACGCGGGTACATCAAAACGTGACAACGACTTCTACACTGCTGGAGGGCGTGTGCTCGGCATGACGGCGCGCGCCGCAGAATTGGAGGCGGCAGTGGAGCGCGTTTATGAAGCTTGCGCGATGATCGGCTTTGACGGCGCGCACTATCGGAAAGATATTGCTGCACGAGCATTAAAGAAAAACTAGCAAGCAAGATGTATTTCACTTCATAAAGGAATGGACCCTAAGCATAACTATGAGCAAGCCACTCGTTTCAATCGTGATGGGCAGTGACTCTGACCTTGAGATCATGCGCGAAGCCGGAAAAGCGCTTGACGAATTTGGAATTGCTTTTGAGATTGATGTAACGTCAGCTCATCGCTCGCCTGATCGCACGGCAGACTACGCGCGCAAGGCCGCAGGGCGCGGCATTCGCGTCATTATCGCCGGAGCGGGCGGAGCGGCCCACCTGGCGGGCGTAATCGCGGCGCACACAATTTTACCGGTGATCGGCGTACCGATTCCTTCTACTTCTCTGCAAGGAATGGATTCTCTTCTGGCTACCGTGCAAATGCCCGCTGGCATTCCCGTGGCGACTGTGGCGATCGGCAAACCCGGTGCTACGAATGCAGGGATTCTCGCAGCACAGATCATTGGCGTGGCCGACGCATCAATAACGAAGAAATTAGAAGCGCACAAAGAGAAACTGGCGCGCGGCGTGGAAGAAAAATCAAAGAAGCTGCATTCGGCAATGGAAGAATGAGCGAAAAGCTGAGGACGAGTTGCTGCGGTTTCAGCTTACAGCTTCAGGCTCTTTAGATAATCCCGGAACTCGCCACCGAGGTCTTCGCGCTTGAGGGCGAACTCAACCGTGGCTTTGAGGAAGCCGAGTTTGTCGCCCGTGTCATGGCGGCGGCCCTCGTAAACATAGGCATAAACTTTTTCGCGCTGCAGCAGACCACGCAATCCGTCGGTAAGTTGCAACTCGCCGCCCGCGCCCGGCTTGATATCTGAAAGCGTCTCGAAGATCGTCGGCGTCAAAATATAACGCCCGATGACGGCTAGATTTGAAGGAGCATCCGCAAATTTGGGTTTCTCCACCATGTCGAGCACTTCGTAAAGTTTGCCGCCAGAGCCGGCTACTTCTTTCGCCTTCAGCACCCCGTATGAAGAAATTGCTGGTCCTTCCACGACCTGTGTCGCAATCACCGAACATTGCTTCTCGTCGAACACGTCCATCAATTGCTTAAGCACGGGCACCTTCGCATCGATAACATCGTCGGCGAGTAGCGTGGCGAACGGTTCTTCGCCGACAAGTTCGCGCGCCGTGAGCACAGCATGGCCCAGACCGAGCGCCTCCTTTTGACGAACGTAGGCTACGTGGATCATGTCGGAGATTTGGCGCACGATCTTGAGCAGGTCGTTTTTACCTTTTTCCTCGAGCATCTTTTCCAGTTCGTAGCTGACGTCAAAATGATCTTCGATCGCGCTTTTGCCACGTCCAGTGATGATGATGATCTGGTCGCATCCGGCCCCCAGCGCCTCTTCGACACCATATTGAATGATGGGTTTGTCGACCAACGGCAACATCTCTTTTGGCTGGGCCTTGGTGGCGGGAAGAAAGCGCGTGCCCAATCCGGCGGCGGGGAAAATCGCTTTGCGGACTTTTCGAACCTTGCGGCGGTCGCCTTCGGTTCGTCGTTCTTGCGTCGTATTCATTGCAGAACTATTGTAAATTGCTGGCAGTTATATTTGCCGCACGGCTTCCTCACGCGCTTCCAACTCTTCCAGCAGATCGCGCAGAGTTTGCAATATTCCTTCGGCGCTGCTGATTTTGATGGAGAACTTCAGCGTGCCATCCGGAGTAAATTGCGTACCGCGCTGCGAAGCAACGAATCGGGCCAATTTTCCGGGGTCAATCGCAGCATTCGGGCCGAACTTGATATTCACAAATTCGCGTTTTCGCTCAATGGCGTTCGCGCCAACCCGCATCGCCTGCAGTTTGAGGGCGGCATAGTTGAGCAGGTTACGAACAGCGCCGGGCGTCTCGCCATAGCGATCGATCAGTTCCGATCGCACGTCGTGCAGTTGGGACTCGGTCTCGACTCCGGCTACGCGCTTATACATCCGCAGCCGCTGGTTCTCTTCCTTTATATAGTCGGATGGAATGCGGATGTTGAGTCCGAGATTGAGCTGGATTTCCGTGACTTCAACTCCCGCCTCGCCCTTCATCTCGCGGACAGCACGTTCCAGCATCTGCGTATAGAGTTCGAATCCAATCGCCTCGATGTGGCCGCTCTGCTCTCCGCCCAGAAGGTTGCCTGCGCCTCGCAGTTCGAGATCGAGCGCAGCGATCTTGAAGCCGGCGCCCAGATCTGAAAATTCTTTGAGCGCAGCCAGCCGTCGCCGAGCGATGGGCGTCAACTCAATTTCCGCGGGCAGAAGCAGGTATGCGTAGGCGCGTCGATTCGAGCGGCCCACGCGACCGCGCAGTTGATAAAGTTCCGACAACCCCAGCCGGTCGGCACGATTGATGATGATCGTATTGCAAAGCGGGATGTCGAGGCCGTTTTCAATAATTGTGGTCGAGACAAGAATGTCGGCCTCGTGATGCATGAATTTCAGCATCACTTTTTCCAATTCTCCTTCACCCATCTGCCCGTGGCCAACGGCGATACGCGCGTTCGGAACCAGGCTCTGAAGTTTGGCTGCAATCTCCCAGATCGTGTCGACACGATTGTGGACGAAATAAACCTGGCCGCCACGATCGAGTTCTTGTTCAATCGAAGACTGGATCAGCTTTTCATCCCAGTTCGCGACCACCGTCTGAATCGCCATACGATCTTTCGGCGGAGTCTCAATCACGCTCATATCGCGCAGCCCTACCAGCGACATATGCAACGTGCGCGGAATTGGCGTCGCCGACATCGTGAGCACATCGACTTGTGTGCGCATCTGCTTAATGCGTTCTTTGTGGCGGACACCGAAGCGCTGCTCCTCATCAACCACCAGCAAGCCGAGATCGGCAAACTTCACATCCTTTGAAAGCAGTCGATGGGTACCGATCAGGATGTCCACTTTGCCGGCTTCGACTCTCTGCAAAATTTCTTTGACCTGCTTGGCTGTGCGGAAGCGGCTGATCATTTCAACCGTGAGCGGAAACGGCGCGAATCGCTGCTTGAAAGTTTCGTAATGTTGAAATGCCAGAACTGTGGTGGGCGCGAGAACCGCAACTTGCTTGTTGTCGCTTAGAGCCTTGAACGCGGCTCGCATCGCGACTTCTGTCTTGCCATAACCAACGTCGCCGCATAGCAGACGATCCATGGGAAGCTGCGATTCCATGTCGCGCTTCACGTCGGCTATGGCTTGCGCCTGGTCTTCCGTCTCGTTGTACTCAAATGTATCTTCAAACTCTTTCATCCACTCGGTATCGGGCGGAAAGATGTGACCACGCGCTGACTGCCGTTGGGCATAGAGTTTGAGCAATTCGTCAGTCATGTCTTTCATCGCCTTGCGGACGCGAGCTTTCGTCTTGCTCCATGCCTGCGTACCCAAGTGATTCAGGACGGGTTTCACGCCCTCGGACGAACGATATTTCTGCACCAGATCGAGCCGAGTCAGCGGAACATAAAGCCGCGCCGCTTCGGCATACTCCAGCACCATGAATTCCGAAGCACCATCGCCCTGATTGATTTCTTTTAGTCCCTGATACTGTCCGATGCCGTGCTCTACATGGACAACGTAGTCGCCAACTTGCAAATCGCGGAAGTCGGAAAGAAATGCCGAAACTTTTGATTTTTGGCGCTGCGGTCGCGAGGCCACCAGGTCCGATTCATCGAACAGATCGCGCGCCCCAAAAATGGCTAGATGCGCTTCTGGTAAAACGAAACCGTCGGGAAGGTAAGCTTTTAGCAGCGTAGTCGTGAGAACGTCCCCGGCAAAATAAGAAGTTTCGTCAGCATAGCTTTCGCCGCTGCGGGTGCGGCTCCCGAGACGATACGACGCATTGTATTCGGTGAACATATCAGCGAGGCGCTCGACCTCTCCGGTATTAGGCGCGGCAAGAATTACCTGCGTGCCGCTCGTGACCAATTTCTGAACTTCCTCGATCATCGCTGGTACAGCGCCATGAAAGCGCGTGGCAGGTTGAGAAAGGAACGCGGCTTCTGTTTTGCCTTCCCGCGCCAGCGCGAGATATTCGAAATCGGCGCCGGGAAGCGCCGCGGTTTTTTCCCGCCAGTCTTCCGGAGTCAAATAGAGATCGGCGGGACGAACCAGATTCCCAATTTCGCTGCGCTGATGCGCTTCTTCAATGCGCGCCCAAACTTTGTCGAGTTCCAGCCGCAAAGTTTCGGGTTCATCGAGAATCACCTGCGCGTCCGGAAGCAGCCCGAAGATGCTGCGGTCGGCGCCTGCCACCGGAGCATAGAACTCCCATCCGGGAAATACGCCGGCACCAGAATCGCGCACCACTTGCTCCACAATTTCCGGTGATCCCGTAATTCGTTTGCCCGAGAGCCGCGCGTTGATCGAACCTAGCAATTCTTCCGTGACCGGCGTTTCCGTCAAAGGCAGAAGCAATGCTTCGTCGACCGGATTTGAAGAGCGCTGACTCGCCGGATCGAATTTACGCATGGACTCGATTTCATCGCCAAAAAACTCGATGCGCACTGGACGATCCGCTTCGGGGGAGTAGACATCGAGAATGCCACCGCGAGCCGCATACTGTCCTGGCATCTCGACCACATCAGTCGAACTGTAGCCGACCGTGTTGAGGTGCTCGAGCAGTTTCTCAAGGTCGAAAATCTCACCACGCCTTAAAATCCGTGCCAGATCGGCATAGTACTCAGGAGAGCGAAGAAGAATTGTGGTTGCGCTTACGGGCGTCACCACGATCGCCGCACGGCCTGTCGCGACCTTCCACAAAGCCGTGGCGCGCTCTTCCTGAATTTCGGGATGCGGCGACAGATTCTGAAAGGGAAGCACGTCGCGCGCCGGCAGACTCACAACTGAATCGGGATCGGCGGCTCCGGTAAGTTCACAGAAGGCGGACAACACCGGTAACAGTTCTTCGGCAGCACGGTTATCGGCGACCACCAGCACGAACGGACGCTCGAAGGTGCGGCGCAATAAAACAATGATCAGGGCTTTGGCAGCGGAGGATAATCCAGTGACACTAATCCGTCCCGCGCTCTCTCGGAGATGGGAGGAGGCACGCGTGAAGGCAGGCAATTGTTCCACCTCCGCGAAGAGTTCGCGGACGAACGGCAAAAGCATTTCTTTTTCATTCTACCAAGTCAGATTAAATGAAGTGATGAGAAGCCCGACAGAACGGTCCAGAACGGTCCTATTCGCCTGCGATTCAGGCATACACCATAATTTGCTGACGCTATTTAGTG
>Ga0209169_10000348_pt1 | contig 27811 bp, 19 predicted proteins | sample HubBroMetageWRM4_FD_188346 | JGI IMG/M metagenome (GOLD analysis project Ga0209169, IMG submission 188346) | Warmed soil microbial communities from the Hubbard Brook experimental Forest, New Hampshire - Hubbard Brook CCASE Soil Metagenome WRM 4... | ecosystem: Environmental > Terrestrial > Soil...
CGTTCCGGCTCCCGCTGGATGTCGGGGAGCTGGACCGCCTGGAACCGGTAGCTCAGCATGCCGAGCCGGACGGTGGTCGAGCCCATCATGCCGCCGCCGCCGTAGCCGCAGCCGGTGATCGTGCCCGAGCCGTCCACCTCGACCCAGGCCCGCAGCACGTTCGCGAACCGGAACTTGTCGGTGACGCGGAGCGCCTCGATGTCGTCGATCCGGTCCGGCGGCGGGTCATCGTAGTGCGTGAACCCGGCGTCGAAGGCCGCGCGGGTTCCCCCGGTGACCGCCTCCGACGGAATCCAGGAAAGGGAGGTGATGCAGCTTTCGTATCGCATGCCCTCATCGTCGCGCCGCCCTGGCCGCCTGCGCCAGCATGGTGCCCGGCGTCTCTGTCGCGGCTGCCTGCCACGGCGGGGGTGTGCCTACCACCACCGGTGCTTCTGGTGGCTGCTCACTGGCGGCAGTGCCCCGGGATACGAGAGCTTTATGCCGTGGGACACAGTGCGCTGCCCGAACGAGCCATCGGCGTCTTCCTTGCCGACGACAACCTGATCGTGCGCGAAGGTGTCAGGGCGCTCATCGAACGGCACCCGGACCTGCGAGTGGTGGGGGTGGCGGCCGACTACGACGAGGTCATCAGCGGCACCACGGCCACCGAGCCGCAGGTCCTGGTCACCGACGTGCGGATGCCGCCGTCCTTTCACCGCGAGGGCATCGACGCGGCCAAGGAGGTGCGCAAGCGCTTCCCGGGCACCGGCGTCGTGGTGCTGTCGCAGTACGACGACCCCGAGTACGCGGTCTCGCTGCTGGCCGAGGGCTCGGCCGGATACGGCTACCTGCTGAAGGACCGGGTCGCCGAGGGCAACCAGCTTGCCGACGCGATCCGCAGCGTGGCCACCGGCGGCACCGCGCTCGACCCGGCGATCGTCGAGGCGCTGGTCCAGCCGGTCACCTCGCCCGGCGAGCTCGCGCCGGCCGAGGAGGAACTGCTCGGCATGATCGCCGAGGGCAAGCCGATCAAGGCGATCGCGGTCGCCAGGCGGGTGCCAGCCGAGGCGGTGGACGCCGAGGTCGAGGCCGTGTTCGTGAAGCTCGCGGCCGGCGTCGCCCAGGGCAACCCGGCGGCGCTCAACCGGCTCCGGCTGCTGCACCAGGCGATCGTCGACCGTGAGGAACAGGGCGAGACCCTGTCCCGGCTGCTGCCGGGCAGGCTCGCCGAGAAGCTCCGCAACTCCAGGCAGCGGATCGGCGAGACCGAGACCGTGGTCGTGACCGTGCTGATGAGCGACATCCGGTCCTACTCGACGATCGCCGAGCACGCCGACCCGGCAAAACTCGCAGGTCAGCTCAATACTCACCGAGCGGCGATGAACCGTGCGATCCTCGGTGAGGGGGGTACCGTCATGCAGTTTGTCGGCGACGCGGTGATGGCGGTGTTCGGCGCGCCGTTCCCCCAGCCCGACCACCCCGACCGGGCCGTGGCAGCGGCGGCGGGCATGCACGCGCTGCAGGCCGAGATCAACGCGGGCTGGGCCGCCGAGGGGCTGCACGAGTTCGGCCTCGGCATCGGGCTGTCCACCGGCCAGGTCGCCGCGGCCCTGCTCGGGTCGGAGGAACGGCTCGAATACACGCTGGTCGGCGACACGGTCAACCTGTCCCAGCGGCTGCAGCAGCTCGCCGCGGCCGGCGAGACCGTGCTGTCCGAGCCCACCCACCGCGCCCTGACCGTTCCGTCGGACGCAATCGCGCTGCCAGCCCAGCTGGTGAAGGGCCGCGATACGCCGATCCTCGCCTACAAGCTTGCCCGGAGCGGCACCCCCGTCGCTGCCGGCCCGATGAACCCATGACAGCACACGACCCGGGGGGGCCGATGACCGAGAACCGTGCCGCGCTGACCATGCGCGGCGTGCGCAAGACCTTCGAGGCTGAGAACGCGCCGGTGCGAGCGCTGCGCGGCGTGGACCTGACCGTGGCCGCGGGCGAGTTCGCCGCGCTGATGGGCCCGTCTGGCTGCGGCAAGTCCACCCTGCTGAACCTCGTCGCCGGGCTCGAGCTCGCCGACGAGGGCACGATCACGGTCGCCGATGAGGAGGTGACCGGGCGCGGCGAGGACGATCTGGCCCGGCTGCGGCGCAAGCACATCGGCATCATCTTCCAGTTCTTCAACCTGCTGGAAGGCATGACCGTGCTGGAGAACGTGGCGCTGCCCGCCGTGATCGCCGGGCGCAAGCGCAAGATGGCCGAGACCAGGGCCAGGGACCTGCTCGACCTGCTCGGCATCGGCGACAAGGCCGCAGCCGTGCCCGGGGTGCTGTCCGGCGGGCAGCGGCAGCGGCTGGCGATCGCCAGGGCGCTGGCGAACGAGCCCACTTTGCTGCTGGCCGACGAGCCGACCGGCGCGCTGGACTCCGACGGCGGCCAGGAGGTCATCGAGCTGCTGAGCCGGCTGCACACGGGCGGCCAGACCATCGTCATGGTCACCCACGACGCCCAGGTGGCCGGCGCGGCCGGGCGCATCGTCCGCATGCTCGACGGCCGGATCGTGTCGGCCGACCCGGGCCCGAGCACCGAAACCGGCGCCGGCATTCCGGTCGAGGCGCGCTAGCCGTGAGCCGGCCCGCCGCCTACCTGGCGTGGTACCGGCTCCGAGCCACGCTGCGCCACCGGCTGGGCGGCTACCTGGCGCTAGCCGTGCTGGTGGGCCTCATCGGCGGCGTCGCGCTGGCGTCGGTTACCGCGGCCCGGCGGACCGAGTCCTCATACCCGGACTACCTGGCCAGCACCAACCCGTCGAGCCTGATCCTCCAGCCGAACACGGACCTCAACGTGTCCACGGCGGCCCAGGCGTACGCCATCTATAAGGAGATGCTGAGCCGGCTCCGGCACCTGCCGCACGTGACCGGGCTGGCCACGGCCGACGCCGTCAACGCCACCATGCTGACGCGAAGCGGCGGCTACGGTCCGGTGCTGTTCACCCAGGTGCAGCTCGTCACCAGCAGTAACGGCATGTTCACCCACCAGGACCGGCTGACGGTCACCGAAGGCCACCGGGCCGTGCGCCCGGATCAGGTGGTGGCCACCTCCCGGGCCGCCGCCGTGCTGCACCTGCACGTGGGCTCGAAGCTGCGGCTGGGGGTGTGGGCGCAGGTCGGCCCCGGGGTGAACGGGCTGCCGCCGATCTACCGCAAGCTGGACCTGACCGTGACCGGCATCGGCGTGGTGAGCACCCAGATCGTGCAGGACGACATCGACGCCAGCCGCACCGGCTTCCTCATCGGTACCCCGGCGCTCGACCGGGAGTTCATGCCGTGCTGCACCGGCACCTCCTATATCGGGCTGCAGGTAGCCGGCGGCAGCCGGTACGACGCGGCCATCGACCGAGACTACGTGAACCTGGCGACATCGATCTTCGGCAGCGGCTCCAGCCAGGTCCTGCAGCTGCTGCAGGTCTATAACACGTCGGCGATCGAGGCGGAGGCGCAGCGCGCGATCTACCCTGAGGCGATCGCGCTCGGAGTATTCGGGCTGATCGCCGGGCTCGCCGCCCTGATCATCGGCGCTCAGTCCGTATCCAGACAGCTCCGAGCCGCCACCGACGACTCGAGCGTCCTGCGTGCGCTGGGCGCCACCCCCGCGGCCGCCACCGCCGACGGCGTGCTCGGGGTGCTCGCCGCCGTAGTCGCCGGGGCGCTGCTCGCCGTCGCGGTCGCGATCGCGCTATCCCCGTTCTCGCTGTTCGGGCCCGTGCGGCAGGCGGAGCCTGGACGGGGGATCTATCTCGACGCCACGGTGCTGGGGCTGGGCGCGCTCGCGATCATCCTGGTTCTCGGCGGCGTGGCCGAGGTCATCGGCTACCGCCAGGCACCACACCGCGCCGCCGCCCGCGCGCAAACCGCCGACCGCGGCTCGGCCCTAGTGCGCGCCGGGCTCGGGGCAGGCCTCGGCGCCACCGGAGTGGCCGGGCTGCGGTTCGCGCTCGAGCCGGGCAGGGGACGAACCGCGGTGCCGGTCAGGTCCGTGCTTGCCGGGGCGGTGCTGGCCGTGACCGTGGTCGCCGCGACGCTGACGTTCGGCGCCAGCCTCAGCTACCTCATCGCCAGGCCCGCACTCTACGGCTGGGACTTCAGCTACGCGCTGTACTCGACCGACGGGTGGGGGCCGTTCCCTCCGCAGGTCACACCCCTGCTGAAGCACGACAAGTTGATCGCCGCCAGCACCGGGGTGTACTTCCTCACCGTGCAGATCGACGGGCAGACGGTCCCGGCGATCCTGTCCCCGGTCCACCCGGCGATCGGCCCGCAGATCCTGTCCGGCAGCGGGCTCAACGGCCCCGGTGACATCGTGCTCGGCCCGGCCACGCTCGCGGCGCTGCACGAGAAGGTCGGCGACAAGATCACCCTGCGGCTCGGCCCGGTGATCCGCGACAAGACGCTGATGATCTCCGGTACCGCGGCGCTGCCCGCGCTCGGCGACACGCTCGGCATCCATCCCTCGCTGTCCACCGGCGCGATCCTGCCGGTCAGCGCGGTATCCAAGGCCTCGCTGGACGAGGCAGGCCCCGATTCCGGCCCGAACGCGATCCTGGTGCGGCTGCGGCCCGGCGTCAGCCAGGCCGCAGGGCTGAGGTCGCTGCAGCAGATCACCGGCTACTACAACAAGGTCGTGCACTCACCGCAGACCGTGGCCCACGCCGGCCCGACAGCGCTGGAGCTGGTGGCCAATGTGCTGCCGGTGCAGCGTCCCGCGGAGATCGTGAACTACAAGTCGATGGGCACGATGCCGGTGATCCTGGCCGCAGGCGTGGCCGCTGGCACGGTCGCCGCGCTTGGGCTGGCGCTGGTCACGTCGGTTCGGCGGCGACGGCGCGACCTCGCGCTGCTGAAGACGCTGGGCTTCACCCGCAGGCAGCTCGCAACGACCGTCGCCTGGCAGTCCACGGTGGTCGCCATCGTGGGGCTGGTCGTCGGGATACCGCTGGGCATCGCGGTCGGCCGCTGGCTGTGGATCGTGTTCGCCCACGAGCTGTCCACGGTGCCGGATCCGGTCGTCCCGGCCGGATCGGTCGCACTGGCCGCCGTCGCCGCTCTGGTCCTGGCCAACCTGGTCGCCGCGCTGCCCGGCCGTTCCGCCGCGCGCACTCCGGCGGCGATGGTGCTCCGGGCGGAGTGAACCTATGCGTAAAAGGAACTCACGATGAGCGGGCCGACGGTCCGGGTGGCCGTCTACCGGCTGCGGGCCACCCTGCCCCGCCGGTGGGGCGGGTACCTGGCGCTGACCCTGCTGGTCGGCCTCGTCGGTGGCGTGGCGCTCGGGTCGCTAACCGCGGCCCGCCGCACGTACGCCTCCTACCCGGCGTTCCTGGCCAGCACAAACCCGTCCGATCTGTTCGTGCTGCCGCAGACGAGCAGCCCCGAGCCCGGCCTGGTGAACAGGCTGGCCCGGCTGCCGCACGTACGCAGCGCCGAGGAGGGCGAGCAGATCAACGCGGCGACGTTGACGCCACGCGGCAAGGTCCAGACGGTCCTGGAAACCCAGGTGGAGCTCGTCGCCAGCCCGAACGGCCTGTTCACCGACCAGGACAGGCTCAAGATCATCAAGGGGCGCGCCGCCGACCCAGCGCGGGCGGGTGAGGTAGTGGCCACCAACGAGGCCGCATCGGTCCTGCACCTGCACGTCGGAGAGCGGATCCCGGTCGGGATTGTCCGCAGCAGCAGCCAGAACGAGCAGCTGTACCGGCGCACCAAACTGACGGTGGTGGGGATCGGGGTGCTCGGCATCCAGCTCGTGCACGACGACATCGACAGCAACCGGGCCGGGTTCCTCGTCGGCACGCCGGCGCTGCTGCGGCAGTACGAGTCCTGCTGCGCCACGAACAGTTACGACGGGTTGCAGCTCGACGGCGGCAGCCGCTACGCAACGGCGGTCCTGCAAGGGTACGAGCGCCTGATCGACAACCCGGCGCTCAGCCACGGCCAGCTCGTGGTCTACCAGACGGCCGCCATCGAGGCTGAGGCGCAGCAGGCCATCCGGCCGGAAGCGGTCGCCCTCGCCGTGTTCGGGGTGATCGCCCTCGCCGCCGCGCTGATTATCGGCACCCAGGCGATCTCCCGCCAGCTTCACGGCGGCGCCGCAGACACCGAGGTGCTGCGGGCGCTCGGTGCCGGCCCGGCCACGACAATGGCCGACGGACTGCTCGGCGTGGTGGCCGCCACCGTCGCCGGGGCACTGCTCGCCGCCGCGGTTGCGGTTGGCCTGTCACCGCTCACCCTGTTCGGGCCGGTAAGGACCGTGCAGACGGCACCCGGCATCGACGCTGACTGGGCCGTCCTCGGGCCGGGCATGGCCGTGCTGGCCCTAGGCCTGGCGCTGGTGGCGGCCGGTATCGGCTACCGGCTGGCGCCGCAGCGTGCGGCACGCCGCGGCGGGGCGGCGGGGCGCGGCTCGAGTGTCGTCGGCGCCGCACTGGCCGCCGGGCTTCCGGTCGCCGGCGGGGCGGGCCTGCGGTTCGCACTGGAGCCGGGGCGCGGCCGGACCGCGGTCCCGGTCCGGTCGGTCATGGCCGGGACCGTGCTGGCGGTTCTGGTCGGCATCGCCACGCTGACGTTCGGCGCCAGCCTGACCACGCTGGTCTCCCACCCCTCGCTGTACGGCTGGAACTTCGACTACGCGCTGTACTCGGTCGACGGCTACGGCCCCGTTCCGTCGCGGTGGACAACCCCGCTGCTGGCGCGCGACCGGGACGTGGCCGCCACCACCGGTGCCTACTTCGCGACGGTCCAGATCGACGGCCAGACCGTGCCGGGCATCGCTGTCTCCACTCCGGCGGCGATCACGCCGAGCGCGCTGACAGGGAACAAGCTGGGCGGGGCCGGGCAGATCGTGCTCGGGCCCGCGACGCTGGCCGCGCTGCACAAGCGGGTTGGCGACACCGTGACCGTGTCCGAGGGACAGATCATCCCGCCGACCAGGCTGCGGATCGTCGGGACCGCCGCGCTGCCCACGATCGGGGACGTCATCGGCGTGCACGCGTCGCTGAGCACCGGCGCGATCATCTCCACCAGATCGCTGCCAGCGGCGGACCGGACCGCCTATGGCCCGGTCTCCGGCCCCAACGCGGTCTTCATCCGGCTGCGGCCCGGGGTCAGCAAAGCGGCCGGGATGCGCTCGCTGAACCAGATCGCCGCCCAGCTGAACCAGGACTCCCACGGGCCGCTGGTCGAGTCGCTCTTCGGCAACATCGGGCAGTACATCAACTTCGTCTCGGTGCTGCCGGTGCAGCGGCCGGCCGAGATCGTGAACTACCGGAGCATGGGCGCGATGCCCGCGGTGCTGGCCGGCGGGCTCGCGGCCGGGGCGGTCGCCGGGCTCGGGCTGACGCTGGTGGCGTCGGTGCGGCGCAGGCGGCGCGACTTCGCGACGCTGAAGACGCTCGGCTTCACCAAAGGCCAGCTCGCGGCCGCGGTCGCCTGGCAGTCCACCGTGGTCGCCGCCGTCGGCCTGGTGGTCGGCGTGCCGGTGGGCATAGCCGCAGGCCGCTGGCTGTGGCTGGCGTTCGCCCGCGAGCTGTCCGCCGTACCGGACCCGGTGGTTCCGGCCGGGTCGATCGCCCTGGCCGTGGTTGCGGCCCTGGTGCTGGCTAACCTCGTCGCCGCGCTGCCCGGCCGCGCCGCGGCCCGCACCCCCGCCGCCATCGTGCTCAGGGCCGAGTGAGGGACATGGGATGAGTCGCCTCGATGCCGCCCCAAACCAGGGAGTGAGTGCCAGCGCGCCCCCGGCACACGGCGCGCTGCCGCGGCTGGCGTGGTACCGCTTCCGGGCCACGTTCCGCCGCCGCTGGGGCGGCTACCTGGCCCTTGCCGTGCTGATCGGCCTGGTCGGCGGCGTGGCGATGGGCTCTATGGTGGCCGCCAGGCGCACCGACGCGTCGTACCCGAAGTTCCTGGCCAGCACCAACCCGTCGGATCTCGTGGTCGAGCCGTTCACGAAGACGAATTACTCGCCCGCCTTCCTCCGCCAGCTGGCCCGGCTGCCGCATGTGACCGGGGTCGCGGCAGCCGTGCCGCTCACGGCGGCCACCCTCACCCCGAGCGGGAGCCTCGGCACAGTCCTGCTCGCGCACGTGCAGCTGGCCGGCACGCTCGCCGGTGCTGACGGCATCTTCTCCGCCCAGGACCGGATGACGATCGTGCGCGGACGCGCGGCCGATCCGGCGCGGCCGGACGAGGTGGTGGCCACCCCGGTCGCGGTCGCGCTACTGCACCTGCACGTGGGGTCGCAGGTACGGGTTGGGCTGATCCGCAACTCCGGCAGCGGCAGCCTCTACGGGCATGCGGATCTCACGGTGGTGGGGATCGGGGTGCTCAACACCCAGGTTCTGCAGGACAGCGTCGACTCCGGCCGGACCGGCTTCCTGGTTGGCACGCCCGCGCTCACCCGGGAGTTCGCCTCCTGCTGTGCCAGTGGCATGACCGTCGGCCTGCGCCTGGACGGCGGCGGCAAGTACGACACCGCCGTCGGCAGGGAGTACCAGCAGCTGCTGGCCACCAGCCCCTACATCTCGCGCGGCGGATCCGAGCTGTACATATACGTGACCGCCGCCATCGAGGCTGAGGCGCAGCGGGCGATCCGCCCGGAGGCCATCGCGCTCGCCGTCTTCGGGCTGATAGCCGGGCTGGCCGCGCTGATCATCGGGACCCAGTCCGTGGCCCGGCAGCTCCGCGCCGGGGCGGACGACGCCGGGGCGCTGCGGGCGTTCGGCGCCGGACCGACGATGATCATGGCCGACGGACTGCCCGGCATCGTGGCGGCGGTGACGGCCGGGGCGCTGCTCGCCGTCGGCGTGGCCGTCGCCCTGTCGCCGTTCTCGCTGTTCGGGCCGGTGCGTGAAGTGGAGCCAGGGCACGGCATCTACCTCGACTGGACGGTACTCGGACTGGGGGCCCTCGGACTGGTTCTCCTGCTCGGCGGGGTGGCGGCCGTGATCGCCTACCGTCAGGTGCCGCACCGGCTGGCCGGCCGCGAGCATGCCGGTGACCGGAGACCAGCTGCGGTCCGGGTAGTGGCTGCCACCCGGCTCCCGGCCCCGGCAGTGGAGGGCATGCGGCTTGCCCTGGACCCGGGCCGGGGGCGTACCGCGATACCGGTCCGTTCCGTCCTGGCGGGCGCGGTGCTGGCCATGACGGTGGTCAGCGCCACCCTCACCTTCGGAGCCAGCCTGGCGACGCTGGTCTCGCATCCGACGCTGTACGGGTGGAACTTCAGCTACGCCCTCTACGCGGTTCAGGGCTGGGGCAGCGTGCCCGTCAGGTGGGCCGACCCGCTGCTGGCCCGCGACCGGGCGGTGGCCGCCACCACGGGGGTGGTCTTCGCGACGGTCCAGATCAACGGCCAGACCGTCCCCGCCATGGTGGCCCCCACCCGTCCGGCGGTGGGCCCGCACATCCTGTCCGGGCACGGGCTCGACAGCAGCCACGAACTCGTCCTCGGCCCGGCCACCCTGGCTCAGCTGCACCAGCGGGTCGGCAGCACCGTGACGCTGGCCAGCGGCAGCTTCCATGTCCGGCTCAGGATCGTGGGCACGGCCACAATGCCCGCGATCGGCAGCGTGCTGACCGTTCATACCTCGATGAGCACCGGGGCGCTGTTCTCCACGGCCGTTCTCCCCCAGGGAGCCGGTTCCGGACCGTTCGGCCCGCTCCTTTATGGGCCCAACGCCATCCTCATCCGGCTGCGGCCCGGGATCAGCCAGACGGCAGGCCTGCGATCGATGCAGGCAATCAGCCGGCAGCTCAGCGGAGCGCTGAAGTCGCCGCGCGAGGAGGCGGCCACCGGCGGTCTATCGGTCGCGGACGCCGTAGACCTGCTGCCGGCCCAGCGGCCGGCCGAGATCGTGAACTACCGGGCGATGGGGGCCATGCCAGCAGTGCTGGCCGGCGGGCTCGCCGCCGGAGCCGTGGCAGGCCTCGGCCTGACGCTGGTCGCCTCGGTCCGGCGCCGGCGCCGGGACTTCGCGCTCCTGAAAACGCTCGGTTTCACTCGCGGGCAGCTGGCAGGCGCGATTGCCTGGCAGTCTTCCGCGATCGCCGTGATCGGCCTGGTGATCGGCGTGCCGGTGGGCATCGCGGCCGGCCGCTGGCTATGGCTGCTGTTCGCCCGTGAGCTGTCGGCGGTACCCGACCCGACGGTCCCGGTCGGCTCGATCGCCCTGGCCGGGCTTGGCGCCGTGGCGCTGGCCAACGTGGTTGCCGCGCTCCCCGCGCGGCGGGCCGCGCGAACGCCGGCTGCTGAAGTCCTGAGAGCGGAGTGATGATGGACCTGATGACGAACGCCGCCGTCGGCGATCACGCCGCCACCGCGCCGCCCTGGGGCGGCAGTACGGCCCGCCGGCTTGTGGCAGGAGTGCTCGTACCCCTGGTCACAATCGTGATCGTCGTGCTCGGGCTCCGCACGGCCGGCCGGCTCCCGGCCGTGCAGGCCGTTGGCTTCGGCCTGGTCCTGGTCGGCGCGCTGTCCGGCGCCATCCTCGCCCGTTCCGCGCAGCGGGTGGCCCTGTGGCAGGTGGCGTTCGGCGCGCTGGCGGCGTCGGTGGCGCTCACCGCCGCGCGCCTGGGCGACCAGCCCGGCGGGCACCAGGTCGCTCGCGGCGTGGCCACGTTCGCCGTGCCGGTCGTCATTGCCATCTCCGTGAACATGCTGCTCGCCCTTCCCGACGGCCGGCTGGCCAGCCGGGGCAGGAGAATCGGCGCCGGGATCGCCTACGCCGCGGCGGCCGCCTCTGGGCTGGTGCTGGCGGTCGCCGGGAGCCCGTTCCCCGCCTGGGCGGTCGCGGTAGCCTGGCCGCTCGCCGCCGCCTGCGCACTCCCCGCGGTGCGGCTGCGCTACCTGGCTGCTTCCGCGCGGGACCAGCAGCGGATGCAATGGATGGCCGTCGGAGCCGTGCTGGCCGCCGATTCGGCGCTGGTGGCCGCCGTGCTGCACGTGCTCGTCGGCTGGCCGGGCCCGGTCGCCGCCGTGGCGGCAGGGTGCGCGTCGCTGCTCGCGTTCGGCATGATGGCCGGGGAGCTGTCCTCGCTCGGGTCCTACGGCGGCCGGGTCCTGGTCCAGGTGCTGTCGATCGCCGGGTTCACCACTGTGGTCGCCGCCATCTACCTGGTGATCGTGCTCGGCATCGGCAGCGGGCCGAGCGACGCCGCGGACCGCGAGATCCTCGGGCTGTCGATGCTGGCCGCGGCCGTCGCCGCGATCGGGTACCTGCCGGCCAGGGACCGGCTGGTGGCGTCGGCCACCCGCTTCGTCTACGGGGCAAAGGAGGCCCCCGACGAGACCCTGCGCACCTTCGGCTCGCGGCTGACCAGGGCGATCCCCATGGACGAGCTGCTGCTGCAGCTCGCCGAGTCGCTGCGCAAGACCATGGCCCTGACCAGCGCCGAGGTCTACACCGGTCAGGGAGACGTGCTGGAACGTGTCGCCGCGGTGCCGGACAGCGGACCACGGTCGGTCGTGGTGACGGACCGGGAACGCACGGTCGTGGCCAGGGCCGGGGTTTCCGGCAACGCCTGGGCCTCGGTCTGGCTGCCCGGCGTGCTGGACGGGCGGGCCCAGTTCCAGATCAGGGTCGCGCCGGTCAGCCACGCCGGTGAGCTGCTCGGCCTGATCATCGCGGAGCGGCCCGCCACCGCCGACACATTCTCCGACGAGGACGACCGGGTGCTGACCGAGCTGGCCCGGCAAGTCGGCCTGGCAGTGCACAACGCGCGGCTGGACACCGCGCTGCAGACCACTCTGGACGAGCTGCGCAAGCAGGCCGAAGAACTGCGCCAGTCCCGGGCCCGCATCGTGGCCAGCGGCGACGCCGAGCGCCGCCGGGTGGAGCGCAACCTGCACGACGGCGCGCAGCAGCACCTGGTGGCGATGGCGGTGAACCTGCGCCTGACCCGGGACATCATGGCCGAAGACCCGGACGCGGCCGGCGAGATGCTGGACATGCTCGCCGACGAGGTCAAGAACACGATCCAGGAACTGCGCGAGCTCGCGCACGGCATCTACCCGCCGCTGCTGGCCGACAGCGGGCTCGGCGAGGCGCTGCGCGCGGCGGCCAACCGCAGCCCGCTGGCGGTCACCGTGACCGCCGACGGGATCGGCCGGTATACCCCGGACATCGAGGCCGCGGTCTACTTCTGCTGCCTGGAGGCGCTGCAGAATGCCGCCAAACACGCGCCGCAGGCCAGGGTGGAGGTACGGGTCTGGGAGGAGTCGGGCGGCCTGCTGTTCGCGGTCACCGATGACGGCCCGGGTTTCGACGCCACCGCCGCCCGCAAGGGCCACGGGTTCGTCAACATGGCCGACCGGCTCGGCGCTATCGGGGGCACGGTGCGCTGGGAGTCACAGCCCGGCCACGGCGCCCAGGTCCTGGGCACGATCCCGCTGCTCTGACCGGTCCTCTATACGTTGTAGTACACCGCGAAGTTGACGCCAGCGACCACCAGCAAGGCAAGAGCAGCGATGAGGCACCCAGCTTGCAGCCGGACGGCCGCTGGGTGTGCCCGGTACCGGGTGCGCAGCCGCTCGCGCACGTCCCGACCGCCTTCGGACACGGGGCGCCCATGCTCATCTGTCATCGTGCCGAAGCTGATCAGGCAGCCAATCAGCACGCACACTGATGCGACCCCCGAGAACAAGCCAACGTAATCGCGGTGCATTCCACCGTGGCTACCCGGCAAGGTCTGCAGCATTCGTTCTCGCCTCGGTTTCCCGCGCGTCAGCAGGTCGCGAACGAGCCCGAGTTTCGCTCTTCCCAGAGTCGGCGGATCGTGTCCGAAGCCAGTCGCTCCTTGTTGACATAGGCTGTCGCGCCGCTCTGGGACGCCGCCGGGGGAAGGTCGGTCGCGTCGTAGGTCGAGCACAAGATCACGACCACGTCGGGGTGAGCCGCCGTGATCTGCCGCGTGGCCTCGATACCGTTCATCTCCGGCATGTTGATGTCCATCAGCACGAGAGCCGGGTGCAGCCGGTCGACAAGGTCGATCGCCTCCCGGCCGCTGGACGCCTCACCCGCGAACTCGAAGCCCTCGAGGCGGCGCAGCACGGCGCGGGCGGCCGCGCGGAACGGCGCCTGGTCATCCACGACGAGCACGGAGCGAGGGCTGGTCACAAGATCAGCCTCGCACGGCCCACGGCCGCTGCCGAGGGTGCTGCCATGCAAAGCGGGGGTGTGGCCAGCCCCCCGGCGCCGCCACCAGCGCCGCCGCCCTCGTTCCGCCCCGCGTCACCGCTCGTCCCCGCGTCACGGGTCCTCCCGGCGTCCTCATTCCGTCCCGCGTCAACGTTCCTCCCGCTGGCTGAGGAAGACCAGCACCGCCTTGACCCGGCGGTTAACGTCCTTCTCCTCAGACAGCCCCAGCTTGGCGAAGATCGAGTTGGTGTGCTTCTCCACGGCGCGCTCGGTGACGAACAAGGTGGCGGCGATCGCGGAGTTGCTCTTGCCCTGGGCCATCTCGGCAAGGATCTCGGCTTCCCGCGGGGTCAGTGAAGACAGGCCCGACTGACGCTCCTGCGCGCGGGCGCGCACCAGCTCGTCGACGACCGTGGGGTCGATCACCGATCCGCCCTGCGCCACCACCCGGATTGCCCTGGCCAGCTCGTCCACGCTGCCGATCCGCTCCTTGAGCAGGTAGCCGCGCCCGGCCGAGCCGTGCTCGAGCAAGGCAAGCGCGTACCCGGGGGCGGTGAACTGGGTCAGCACGATCACGCCGGTCTCTGGGTGGTTCTGCCGGATCCAGGCGGCGGCCTTGATGCCCTCGTCGGTACCGGTGGGCGGCATCCGGATGTCGGTCACGACAACGTCGGGGACCTGCTCGCCCACGACAGCAAGCAGCTGCGGCAGGTCGGAAGCCACCCCGACCAGCTCGAAATCCTCGTTGGACGCAACCAGCCGGGAGATTCCCTCCCTGAGGAGCACGTGGTCCTCGGCCAGCGCGACCCTAATCTTTCCCATACCGGATCGGATCGTAGCGCGCCGCCCGGCCACGCGACAGCTTCCGGCGCGGCCGGGCCTCACCCGTTACGGCGCTGGCCGTCCTCAGTTCCCGGCCGCCGTCGCCCTCGCCTCGGGTACCGGGGCCGGACCGAGGTCGGTCCTGGCCGTCTCCACTCCGGCACCGTTCATCGCATCCGGAGCGCCGCCGGCCGCCTCGTCGCCCGCCACGCTTCCGCCGGCGGGACCGATCTCGGCCGACGTCACCTGGATATGGCCGTTGCCACCGGCCGGGCCGGTCGACTTCCTGAGCGTGTCCAGAATCGCGAGCCCCTGCCCGACCATGCCGGCGACGACCTGGCTGACCCCTTCGGTGCCGTTCAGGATCGTCAGGTTCGAGCCGGCGATGCCCTGGGCGGCGGATGCTGAAAGCGCGGGCAGCACCTCGACAATCCGGTTGGCCGCGATCAGTTCCTGGTTCCCGTTGGCGAGCGAAGCGGCCTGCGCCTTGTTGGCCGCGGCCTGAGCCTCGGCTCTGGTCCGCTCGGCGTAGGCGTCCGCGTCGGCCTGGATCCTCACGGCCTGTGCCCCCGCCGTCGCCAGCGTTGTCCGGCGATATGCCTCCCCCTCGGCGGCGAACTTGGCATGGTCGCGTTCGGCCTCAGCCAGAGTGCGCTGCTTATATGCCTCGGCGTCGGCGGGACGCCGGACTTCGGCCTCCAGTCGCTGCGCAGCCAGATCCACCCGACGCTGGGCCAGCGCGGTCTGCTGCTCGATGACCTCCTGGGACGCCCGGGCCTCGGCGAGCGGCCCGGCCTGCGCGGCCTGGGCCTTGGCCTGCTCGGTCTCGGCCAGGAACCCGGATTGCTTGATCATCAGGTCGCGCTCGTATTGCGCCTTCATCGCCGCCGCCTGCTGCTCCTGCTCGGCTGCCTGCTGATCGGCTTGCGCGCGGGCGATGCGCGCCTGGCTTGCTACCGCCGCGGCGTGCGGGGCGGCCAGGTTGCTGATGTATCCGGAGGAGTCCTCGATCTCCTGGATCTCCAGGGCATCCACGACGATGCCCAGCTTCTCCATCTCGCCGTGGCTGCCGTCCTTGACCTCCTGGGCCACCCGGTCCCGCTCCCTGACGATCTGCTCGACCGTAAGCCCGCCCACGATGGACCTGAGGTGCCCGGCGAAAATCCGGCCGACCAGGACCTCCATCCGGGCCTGCTCGGAAAGGAACCGGCGGGCGGCGTTCGCGATCGACGCCGGGTCGTCGCCGACCTTGAACGCCGCGACGGCGCGGACGTTGAGGCGGATGCCCTGATTCGTGATGCAGTCCTCGACGATCTCGGCTTCCTGAAGCGCCAGCGAGAGCACCCGGGCCCTCTGCTTGACCGGCATGACGAAGCAGCCGTGGCCGGTCACAATCCGGAACTGGGCATCTTGCCGCTTGTGCTTGGAACCGGAGACCAGCAGCGCCTCATTGGGCGCAGGTACGTGCCAGAAGAACATATGCGGCTCCCAGTCGCTCATCAGGACAGAAGCGTGACAAAGACGGAACGCGCCGACATGCACTCGACGACGGCGACCCTGCTGTGCCTGGGCACCGGCTCGTCCGACCAGGCAGCAAACGCCTCGGTGCCGCCCCGCACCGGGAGCAGCACCTCACCCGGCCCGTGGGCCGGGATGGAGACAGTTACCCTCCCGATCGTCCCGACAAGGTCTTGCCCCATGTCAGTCACTGCGGTCAGCCAGCTTTCATCGCCCGCTGCGTACTCGAGCGCGCCGGGCCCGTTGGTAATTGACTCGCTTTATCCCTTTTTGGCTTTCAGGCACGATGGTAGGGATAAGCCGGGTCGACGGCCTGGCCAGGGTTCGGCAGCAATTGGTTCGGCCGCAGTCAGCTGCCGGCCGGCGTCGCTGACGCCTTGGGGACCGAGGCAGGACCGAGACCGGCAAGCCTGCACTGGGGCCTGGTCAGCAGCGAAAGCTTGTCATCGTGCGCGAACGCGGTCTTGCACATGACCACGGCGCTGGAACCGCACGCGTGCAGCAGGGCCCCGCCGGTGGAACTCGCCGCGTTAACCGTGACGCACCCATCGTGCGACCGCCCGTACCCGCCGGGATTAACCGCCGCCCACACCCCCAGCCCAACGAACACGGCCAGCAAGACCCCGCCGACAATCGCGATCCCGCGCTTGTCCCTCCGGGTCAGCGCCTCCGCCTTAGGCTGCTGCGTCTTCCGGTACACCACCGCAGCCTACGTGTCCCGCTACTCCTGATCGCCGCAAGTCTTCACGGGCTCCAGTCATGATCAAGGCGGATATATCCCAAATGTGATTACCGAACCCGTGAAGAGAACGCGCGCCGGGGCTGGAGCTGTCCCGCCGGACTGGGGCGCGGGCTGAGGGTGTGCGGAAACGAGAAAGCTCGTCCTGGCCGAGCAGAACTCCGCCAGGACGAGCCCGATGAGCCGGTCCCCCGTATCATCAATTTGGGTCCCCCAGATAGATGATCGCATGCCCGTCATCTGGGACGATGCACCGGGTGCCCAGATCCGCGGCGTGTCGCACAACTCGCGCGCGGTGCGTGGATGTCGCGTCTGGCGCCGTAGCCTGCGCAGCCTCAGGCCGACCCGCGGGAGGCGGCCAGCGGAACCCGGTCGGCGGTCGGCAGTGCGAACCGGTAGCCCGAACGCGGCTCGGTAATGAAGAGCTGCTCGCCGCCGGGGGATTCGAGCTTCGCGCGGAGCCGGGCCACATAGACCCGGGTGTACTCGGTCTGCGTCTCATACCCGGGGCCCCAGACCCGCCGCAGCAGCGTCGCATGCGTGAGCAGCACCCCGGGACTGACCGCGAACTGGCGCAGCAGCGCGAACTCGGTCTGGGTGAGGTGCACCAGCCGGCCGCCCTTGGTGACCCGGCGCCTGCCGAGGTCGATCTCGACGTCCCCGATCGTCACGACCGTGGGCTCGGGCGGGCTGGCCGGCGCGGGCCTGCTCCGGCGGAGCGTCGCGTTGATCCTGGCCAGGAGCTCCTCGATGCCGAAGGGCTTGGTCATGTAGTCGTCGGCGCCCAGGTTGAGCGCGCGGACCTTGTCGGTCTCGGCCCGTCGGGCCGACAGCACGATGATGCCGACGTCGGACAGCTCGCGGATCTCGCGGCACAGCTCGAAACCGTCGGCGTCGGGCAGCATCAGGTCGAGCAGCACGAGGTCAGGCACGCGGAGTTCGAGTGTCCGCTCGATGGACTCGCCGTTCTTCGAGACGATCACGTCGTGGCCGCGAACGGACAGGTTCGACCGGACAAGATCCACGATGTTCTGGTCGTCTTCCACGATCAGGATGACTGTCTTATCAGGCAACCCGGTATCCCTCCTGTCCCCGACGACTTCCGTGGGTGTACGACCACGTCCGGCGGACGTGGCGCCCCCGCTCGCTACCCGGGTACTCGAGGAAAATGCCGGCCCGGCACACTCCATCAGCCATGTGCCCGCGACGGCCTGGCTGGCGCGGCCGTGCAACTCCGGACCGCTCACGCCACCAGACCTGCCGGGCAATGACCCGGCCAGAATAACGGGCAGGCGAAAGTTGCAACATCGCGCAAAGGATACGATTTCAAGACCGTTACGGTCATAGCCAAATGCTCGTTACGGTCATTTGGGGCGCGCTCAGCAACCGCCGATGAATGAACCATCCGACGGGCTAGAGCACGCCTTTTCGTACATCCATCCAGCCAGTGCGCCGCGGCGTGGCGCTGGGCACGCGGCGCCTGCTCAGGGCACCGTGACGCCCTGCAGGGCGACGCCGGAGGTGTTCACGGTCGGGTCCAGCTCGGTCTGCACGTTCACCGAGGCGGGCGGGATCGTATCCATCACGATCGGCACGTTCGCCGGGTTGTAGGAGCAGATCGCGGGCGGCGACGACTCGGCGGCCACGGCGGCTGAGCAGACGCCGAACGTGTAGTCGCCGGGCGTCGCGGTGAACGTGCGCGCGTCGTCGTTGCCGAACCCGTCCTGGCCGGTGAGCGTCACCGTGAACGTCCACCCAGCACCGGGGGTGCCGAGCTCCGCCGTGGGCACGGTGATCGTGACCAGGCCCGGCGTCTCGCCGGACGCGGCGGGCGCAAGCTGGATGACCGAGACCTGCGGGGTCCCGACGCTGGACGACCCGGACAGCCCGGAGGTCGCGCTGGCCGGGGTCACCCAGTCGTCGGTGCCGAACCCGTCGACTTCGATGAGCTGGTTCCAGGCGTCCGCGGGCGCGATCGAGTAGTTCCACGCGCCTGCCGCAGCGGTCGACTGCGTCTCGCCGGCGGGAACGCTTCCGGACGGCGCGTGGATGTAAAGGTCGATGAGCTGCGCGCCGTCCAGCGACCCGAACGTGGACTGCAGGTTCACGATCCCGACCTCGAACGTGACGGTGCTGGTTCCCTCGACGACGCTGAGGCCGTTCAGCCGGAACGAGTCCGGCGCGAACACCGGCGAGCCATCGGAGTTCGTCGCGGTCGGGTACGCGTAGCTGCCCGGGCCATTGCCGCCGCCGGGGGCGGGCGCCGCGCTGAGCACCACGGTGCCCGGCACGGACACGACGCTGAGGATGGCCTCGTTCGTGGCGCGCCCGGCCGTGGCCGCGACCTCGATGGAGTCGGTGCCCGGCTGCAGGCTGACCGTGACCGAGAACGCCCCGGACGAGCCGGCGGTGGCTGTCGTGATCGTCGTCGCCGGCGCGGCAGCGCCGGCCGCGGTCCCGCTGACCGCGACGTCCACCGTCGCCCCGGCTGAGGTGGTTCCGGTCAAGGTCGTGGTCGCGCCGTTCACGACCACGGTGGGCCGGGTCAGGTTCGCCGGCACGTTCCCGCCGGACACCGACAGCGGCGCGGTCACCGTCAGCGGCGCCGCAGCAGGCGGGCTGGACTGATACCGCGCGGCGACGATCGACGGCTGCTCCAGCAGCTTGCCTGCCGCCTGATCCGAGATCAGCCGCAGCAGCTGCGCCTGCGCCCAGGTCAGCGGCGCCGCCGAGCCGTCCGCCTGCCCGTCGGTGAACCCGATCGACGCGGTCGCGGGGTCGGAACCGTACGGCGAGGCCGGCACGTCCGGGTAGTTCCACACCTGCTCGGGGACCAGCCCGACGCCGGAGGAGGAGTTCAGCATGAAGTCCAGGTCCCCGCCGAGCGCCGAGGAGCCGCCGGCCAGTATCTGGTACTCCCCGTTCTCCCCGGACAGCACCGGCCACGGGTGCCCGGTGCCCTCGTCGGTCGTGGCCCACGGCTGCCCGTTGACCTGGCAGTCCTCGAACACCGAGAGCTCGCAGTCGCCGTAGCCATCGCCGTTGTAGCGCATGATTCCGGTGCCCGAAGGAGTCGGCGCGCTGATCGTGGCGCCGGTCACCTTCAGCGAGTTCGTGACCAGCGGGGAGCTGGCCGGCAGCTCGCCGAGCCGGACCAGCTCGAGGAAGCCCTGGTCCACCACGGCTCGCTGGTCGTAACTGGTCGGGTCGCCATTGCCGAGCGTGTAGTCGTACGCCTGGTCGGGGTTCCCGGTCTTGTCCACGCGGATGAAGTACGGCTGTGACGACAGTGGCCCGTTGTCGGTGACCGTCGTGGTCAGGATCAGCCGCCGGAAGTTGTCCGCCGTGGCCAGGAACAGCCGCTGCGACGCGGTGTCGCCCTGCACCTTCGCGATCGCGGCCGCCGCAACCAGGCCGGCCACCTCGTCCGCCATCGTCGACGGCGAGAACCCGGTCTGCTCCTCCCAGCGCTCCACCCCGTCGGCCGGGCCGTTCGCGGCCAGGAAGTCGGCTGCGGGCCTGATGTGCTCGGCGTACAGCGAGCGGTCGCCCGCCAGGCCCGCCTGCCACGCCTCGAGGATCGGGTCGGCGGCCTCGTCGAGCTGCAGCCCGCCGGTGTCCGGCGCAGCCTTGCCGTTGAGCAAGCCGTTGCGCGGGAACGAGCCGTTCGGCAGCTGCATGTCATCGAACATGTAGTTGACGATCTGCCGGGCCGTGGCCAGGTCGCCGTCGGTGAGGAACCCGGTGAACGTCTCGTACGCGTCCCGCGGGAACACCTCACGGTAGGAGCCGAAGTACGGCGCGAGCCCGTCGCTCGCGGTCTGCCCGGCCGGGACCGCCTGCCCCCACGGGCTGGCCAGCCCCGCCGCGGTGGCGCCCAGGAACGTCTTGTCCTCGCTGGCCTTCAGCACGTTCGCGCTCAGCCAGTACGCGCCAGCGTCCGTGGCGCTCACCGGCGCGTGCTTGCCCGCGCCGCCGGGCGGCAGCAGCCGCGCGTCATAGGCCCGCCAGCCCGCCTGGTACGCGGCGTAGGTCGCGGCGAACGGCGCGGCCGACGCGGCCAGCGCGGTGCCGACCGCGTCGCGCTCGTTGCCGCCGAAGCCGAGCGCGACGGTGGCCGAGCCGGCGGACATGTTCAGCTCGACGGTCTGCACCACATTCCCGTTGCTCGCGTCGGGCGCCCCGGAGCTGAGCGTTCCGGCCGAATCGAGCTCAGTGAGGCCGTCGCTCGAGGTCCCGTCGAAACCCGTTTCGACAGCCTTGAACGAGGAACCGGCGGCCAGTGCCGCGTAGATCGGCGTGGCATAGCTGCGGTTCACGGCCTCGGTGAACGAGTTGGTCGAGTAAGAGAGCGGGATCGGCCCGCGCGGGGTGGAGACGATCGTCGCCGACTCGCCTCCCGCGTTGTCCGTGCCGCCGCCGGCATGCCCGTTCAGCAGCGGGTTGAACCGCAGGTAGACGGACAGCCCGGACGCGGCGCCGGGCAGCGGCACCAGGCTGATCCGCATCACCACCGCCTCGGCGCTCGGGTCGGTGATGAAGTCGGTGACCAGCTTGAAGTCGTGCGCCGCGTCCAGTGCGGTGATCTGGCAGGCCATGCCCGTGGAATCCAGCGACGCGACCGTGTACGTCATGTCGCGCGGCTGCAGCGCCGCGAAGCCGGGCCCGGTCACGATCGGGTCCAGGCTCTTGACGTCGGTGTTGTCGACCGTCGGGGCGTAGACGTCGGACAGGGTGCCGTCCGCGACCGTGTACCAGGCCTTCGACGCGGTGTTGGCGGCGGTGCCCACGCAGTCCTTGCGTGCCTCGTCGTAGTAGGAGGCGGCGCCGGGTGCGCCGGCCGCCTCGGCCGCGGGCGAGCCGATCGTGAGGCTGAAGACGTGCATCGCCGGGACGTTCTTGCCGACGCCCGAGCTCACGGTGGGCAGCGTGACTGAGGTGACCCGCTTGCCCGCGGTCAGCGGGATCGCCGCGTAGGACAGGCTGACCGGGGTGGTGCCGCCGGGATTCCAGCCCGCCGTGGTAGCCAGCAGGTCTGTGCCCGAGGCTGCATTGGTGTCGACCCAGTCGGCGAGCGTGACCGTGGCGGTGCTGCTGGTGCCGTCGGAGTAGCCGACGGTGAAGGTTCCCGTGGTGCTGCCGTACGCGGAGGCGCCGATGACGCCGAGCACGGAACCGGTCCCGGCCAGCGCGATCGTCTGGCCGTCGGCGACCACGTTGTCCGGGTCGCCGGGCGCGACGTCGGGCCAGGTGATCGTCATGCCGTCGTGCAGCAGCGACTGGCCGGGCAGGAGCGCGTCCTCAGCCAGGCCGAGGGCGGAGAACGAGTCGCCGATGCCGTCATAATTCCCCGCCGTAGCGTGCGACGAGGACGTGATGCCCACGTTGTTGAAGGCCTGCGCCAGGGTCGGCAGCGACGCCCCGGTGGCGGGGGCGGTTAAGGCGGAACTCAGCAACGCCGCGGCCGGCAGCAGAGCCGTGACCGCCGCCGTCAGCATCATCCGGCGGGATCTCCTCATGGCGCGCCTCCCTCACGGCGGGCGGCGCTGCGGCGCACAGCCCCCCTCACAGCGGACGGCGCCACGGAGCGCGGCCCCCTCACAGCGGGCGCCGCTGCGGCGCACAGCCCTCCTCACAGCGAGCGGCGCCGGGAGCGCAGCACTGCCTGACCCGCCCGCGCCCGGTCCCGCTCTCCTCGCAGATGGTCTCGCCGCGGCCTTGGCCGTGACGAGGCCCGGCGGCGCTTTTTTTCAAAAGATTTCGGCTTTTCCGCGGCTCCAGCGCGAGATCTGCCGGGCCGGCCCGGCCGCACCCGGCGGCCGGCACGGCCGCACCCGGCCGGCTGAAGCGCACCCAGCACCGCCACGCGCGCCGCCGACCATGCGGGGCGCAGCTGGCCATGCAGGGCCGCGGCCGCCGGGCATGCGGGCCGCAGCAATCGCGCTGGGCGGGCGAAACCGGCCAGGCTAACCCTATTCCCGGAGCGGTCGTATATGAGATACGATGCACGACACCTCGTATAGACCAGTTGCGCATCCGGGCTGGCAGGCGATGGTGCAACCGACTGACATAACAGGGAGTGGCCAATGAACAGCGTTACGCATTCTTTACGGTGCTAAGGCTCGCCTAACTACCCAGAAGCGGGCACACTGTGCACACATGCACATCTGGTCACGCGCGCGCGGCAACATTAGCTTTCAGCGCGCGGCCGGCCTGGCATCGGACCGCATCCCGAATGGGGTTTCCATTGAAGTGCTGCGATGCAGAATTGCCGCCTTGTTCAGGCCGCAGACCACCGGGCGAAGGCAGATCACAGTTGTGCGTCTGGTATCAGCCGATCATTGACGGGCAAGTCAACGTGTTCTAGCTTATGGCCTCGTCAGGCGCTACAGCATCTCGGATGTTAGCGCTCACATCGGTCGAAACCATCGGCCGCCGAACCCGTGCCGCTCCGCACGTGAGCGGCCCTGAGAACTGGAGTCAGGTGGGCATGGGCGACGTCGCGATCCCCCGGGATCGGAGCGTCTGCCTGCCGTTCCGCCTATGGCAGGACCCCCTTCGAACAGGGATCTCAGGACTCGAGAGCAGGCATAGCGACCGGGGAGCATGGTGCCCGCCCGGCGCAAATCGGCGGCGCATTCCCGCCGCCACAAGGAAATGATGGAGGCCCGTGATGGACAGAGTCGACCCCAAGGTCGATGAAGCGATCGAAACCCTCAACATGAAAGATGGGCCGTCACGCCGGAAGCTGCTCAAGGGCACCGGCCTGGTCAGCGCCACCGCGGCGGCCTCCGCGCTGCTGGCGGCGTGCAGCTCGTCGAGCAGCCCGGCGAACGCCGCCGCCAAGGACACCGCGGGGAACTTCCCGAAGGTGCCAGCGTGGCAGTTCTGGTTCGTCAACCACGTCACCACGAACACCTTCTTCACGCCGACCCAGTACGGCTTCGCCGACGCCGCCGCGATACTCGACATCCCCGTGCCGAAGTGGACCGGCTCGACGAACTCGGTCGCCTCGCAGATGGTCGCGCAGATCAACGCCGCGGTATCAGCGAAGGCGGCCGGCATCGCGACCACGCTGATCAACTCCAGCTCGTTCACCACCCCGGTGGCGAACGCGATGAGCGCAGGCATCCCGGTGCTCAGCTATAACGCCGACGGGGTGGTCAGCAAGAGCGGCGTGCCGGACATCGGCTGCAACCGGCTGGCCTACGTCGGGCAGGCCCTGTTCACCTCTGGCCAGCAGCTTGGGGAGCGGATCAAGTCGCTGACGACGCCGGGCGAGGTGGCGATCTTCATCGAGACTCCCGGGACGGCGAACATCCAGCCCCGCTTTGACGGCGCCAACTCGATACTCAGCCCGCTGGGCTACAAGGTGGCCGAGATCACGACGACCACGGTCCCGGCTACGATCCTGGCGAACGAGAAGGCGTACCTGCTCGCGCACAAGAGCGTCAAGGGCGCGTTCGCCGTGGACTCGACGTCAACCTCGTTCCTGGCGCAGGCGCTCTCCGAAACCGGGCTGTCGCACCTCCCGAACGGCGGCTTCGACACGGTCCCGCAGACGCTGACCAACATCAAGGCGGGCACCACCGGCTTCACCATCTACCAGGACCCGTACCTGCAGGGGTTCCTGCCCACGCTGTACATGTACCTGTACAACATCTCCGGCGGCACGCTCGTCCCGTCCGACACCGACACTGGCCTGTCCTTCATCACGAAGAGCAACCTGACCCAGTACAACGTGGCCAGCAGGTACCAGGGCTCCACCACCGCACAGAAGTACGTGCCGCGGCCCTCCGGCGCGATCAGCAACCCGCCGGCAACCACCAGCACCTGAGAAAGACCCAGGGAGAGTCCTGGGTATAAATAGACAAGTCGGCGGCGGGCGACCGTGCCTGGGCGACAGGCCGGTCGCCCGTCTCCGGTTTGAGCGGGCACAAAAGCCCCGGGAGGTGACGTGAGCGGCACAGTCGAGTCAGGCGGCAAGGTCCTGGGCGGTCTGGGGGCCGACGGCGGAGGCGGCGGCAAGGGGAACGGCGGCGGGCAGCTTGTGGCGCGCGGTTTGGGCGTGTTCGCCAGGCAGCGCGAGGCCACTGTTCTGGTGGTCACGGTCGCGCTGCTGCTGTACTTCGGGATCTCGCACAACTCGACGTTCGTCACCCAGACGAACGCGGTCGACCTGCTCTCCGAGATCATGGCGCCGATCGCGATCATCGCGATCGGCGAGGTGCTGCTGCTGATTTGCGGCGAGATCGACCTGTCGGTCGGGTTCATTTACACGCTCGCGCCGTTCGTGACGCTGTACGCGGTCGACGACTACCACGTGCCCGCCTTCCTGGCCATCATCCTCGGGCTGCTGGCCGGCGTGGTGGCCGGCTGGGTGAACGGGTTCATCACGGTCACGCTGGGCGTCCCCTCGTTCATCACCACGATCGGCACCGGATTCGTCATGGAGGGGCTGGCCCTGACCTTCTCGCACGCCGAGCCGTCGCCGACCCCGCCGTCCGTGCTGAGCGCCGGTAAGTGGCTCGGTGTTCCCGGCAACCCGTGGCAGTGGGCGCCGTTCGTCTGGGCAGTGGTCCTGGTCCTGATCTTCCACGTGGTGCTCACCCGGACCCGGTTCGGCCTGTACACAATCTCGGCCGGCGGGAACCTGCTCGGCGCCCGGGAAGCCGGCATCAACGTGGGCCGGATCAAGTACGGCAACTTCATGATCACGGGCTTCATGGGGGCGCTGGTCGGCCTCCAGACGGCGCTCTACACCAACAACGTCGACCCGAGCGCCGGCGGGTACCAGCCGATGTTCTACGCCGTGATCGCCGCCGTCATCGGCGGCACGGCGATGCTGGGTGGCTCGGGCACGATCCTCGGCGCGTTCCTCGGCGCGATCGTGCTGGCCACCCTGACCGACGGCTTCGACATCATCGGCGTCAGCTCGAACCCGCTGCCGATCATCTTCGGCGGCGCGATTCTGGTCGCAATGATCGCAAACGTGCAGCTCGCCCGGCTGCGAGGATCGGGGAGATCACTATGACCGCACAGGATCCCGGAACCCAGCCCTCTGCCGGCGACGGTCCGGCCCCGGGCGAGGTGCTGCGCGTCGAGCACATCAGCAAGCGGTTCGGTGCGGTGACCGCGCTGCGCGACATCAACCTGCACCTCGAACGCGGCGAGGTGCTGGCCCTGCTCGGCGACAACGGCGCGGGCAAGTCCACGCTGATGAAGACCATCTGCGGCTTCCAGCAGCCGGACACCGGCCGGATCATCGTCAACGGCCAGGAGACCGTGCTCAAGTCGGTCGAGCACGCCCGCTCGCTCGGCATCGACATCGTCTACCAGGACCTCGCGCTCATTCCCGGGCTCAGCGTGTACCACAACATGTTCCTGAACCGGGAAAAGCTGCACTGGCCGCTGCTCAACAACAGGGAGATGCGCCGGGTCGCCAGGGAGCACCTGGAGGAGATGGGCGTTAACATCCCGTCGGTCAATGTCAGCGTGGCCCGGCTGTCCGGCGGACAGCGGCAGGCGATCGCGGTGGCGCGGGCGGTGTTCGAGGACGCGAAGATCCTCTTGCTGGACGAGCCGCTGGCCGCGATGGGAGTCAAGGAAGGCGCGATGATCCTGGACCTGGTACGGGACCTGAAACGCCGCGGCGACGTATCGGTGATCATCATCGCGCACAACTACGGCCAGGTGTTCGATGTCTGCGACCGGGTCAACCTGGTGCAGCAGGGCGAGATCACCTTCGACAAGCCGTCCCGTGACACGTCGGTCGAGGAACTGACCGAGATCGTCGTCGCCGAGTACCGCAAGGCACTGCAGGAGCGCCACGGCGCGGCGTGACCTAGCCTGCTGGTCATGGAGCGCCTCGACCAGCAGATGCGGTTCGTCGGCGAGATCGACCGGCTGAAGGGCGTGCTGCGGCAGACCATGCTGGCCGGACCGGGCCGGCGGGAGAACTCCGCCGAGCACTCCTGGCATCTCGCCATGATGGCGGTCACGCTGGGCGAGCACGCCCCGCCGGGCACGGACATCGGCCGGGTGACCGCCATGCTGCTGCTGCACGACCTCGTCGAGATCGACGCCGGGGACCTGTTCGTCTACGCGGACGACGCGCAGCAGGCCAAGCAGGAGGAGGCGGAACACGCCGCCGCCGACCGGATCTTCGCGCTGCTGCCGCCGGACCAGGCGGCCAGCCTCCGCGGGCTGTGGGATGAGTTCGAGGAACGCCGCACGCCGGAGGCCAGGTTCGCGCGCGGCCTGGACCGGCTGCAGCCCATGCTGGAGAACCTCACCGCGGGCGGGGGCACCTGGACGGAGCACGGCATCACGGCCGACCGGGTGCTGGCGAAGGTGCGGCTCATCGAGGACGGCTCGGCTTCGCTCGGCCGATATGCCAGGGACCTGGTGGACCACGCGGTGCGGGACGGCCTGCTCGCGCCTGCTCCCGGCTAGACGACCTCACGGACCTCGCGGTACGCGAGGGACTGCTCGCCCCGCTCCGGCCCTGAGCTAGACGGCCTCGCGGCGCGTGGTCCGTTCGCGATCGGCCGGGGCGGTGCGCGCAGTTTGCGCTGGCGCGGCGCGCTCCCCCGCGGCGGCGGTCCGCCTCGGGGCCGGGTGCTCGACCAGGGCGATCACCCGGCTGGCCATGAACCGCGCGGTCCGAACCGCGGTGCCGCCCCTGGTGAGCTCGCTCACCTCGATCATCCCGCGCCGGTTCACTACCTCTACGCGGCGCCCGGCGCGGGTCGCCGCAACCTCGTAGGTCTTGGTCACGCCGCCCGCGTCGACGACGATCTCGACTTTGTCACCGCGCATGACCGGCCATCCATCGTGACGTCATGATGACTGGTTTGTACCCGGAACATCGCTGCTCAACGCGGCGGCTCAGAAGAAGATCAGCTTGACTGAGGCGATCACGCCCACCGCCACAACGAACAGCCGCATCGCGGTCGGCGGGAGGCGGCGCCCGAAGCGCGATCCGGCCAGCCCGCCGATCGTCGATCCCACCGCTATCAGCGCCGCGGCTACCCATGAGACGTGCGCGACCAGGATGAACACGATTGCCGCGGTGCCGTTGACCATCCCCACGAGGACGTTCTTGGCGCCGTTGATGCGCTGCAGCGTCTCGTCGAGGAAGGTGCCGAGCAGCCCGATCACCAGGACGCCCTGGGCAGCGCCGAAATAGCCGCCGTAGACACCGGAAAGGCAGACGCCGGCCGAGAGCAGCGGGCTCGCCTTGTCCTGGTCCTGGCTCGCCCGCCGCGTCCTGAGCCACGCGCTCAGCCACGGCTGCACCAGCACAAGCGCACAGGAGACGAGGATCAGCACCGGCACGATGAGCCGAAACGCGGCCGCGGGCAGCCAGAGCAGAGCGACGGCGCCGACCGCAGCGCCGACGGCGGCGGCCACGCCAAGCTTGATCAGGCGGCCCCGCTGGCCGGCCAGTTCGCGCCGGTAGCCGAACATGCTGCTCACGTTGCCGGGCACCAGCCCCACGTTGTTCGACACGTTGGCTACGACCGGGGGCACGCCGAAGGCGAGCAGCGTGGGGAAGGTGATCA
>Ga0209169_10000350_pt1 | contig 27770 bp, 22 predicted proteins | sample HubBroMetageWRM4_FD_188346 | JGI IMG/M metagenome (GOLD analysis project Ga0209169, IMG submission 188346) | Warmed soil microbial communities from the Hubbard Brook experimental Forest, New Hampshire - Hubbard Brook CCASE Soil Metagenome WRM 4... | ecosystem: Environmental > Terrestrial > Soil...
CGAATCACTGGCCGCGCGGCTCGGAACCTTACGCCGGACGCAAATTTGGAAAGTGGCCTGGGGCTCAGCTCCCTCGAACGCGTCGAATTGCTCAGTGCTCTCGAAGATCGTTATCAGGTCGAGCTGAGCGAAACGAATTTCGCGAATGCAACGACCGTCGGCGATCTCGAGAAACTGCTGCAAGGCGGAAGATCGGTAGTTGGTCGACCAACGACTAACGACCCGCGACTTCTTCGCGCCTTTCACTATCCGCGATGGACTCTCCGCTGGCCTACGACGTGGTTGCGTCTGGCATCCCACTATTTGCTAGCGCGTCCGGCCGTATTTCTTCTGGGCTATCCTCGCATTATCGGGCGCGAGAACCTACGCGGCGTTCGCGGACCGTTGCTGGTCATCTCCAATCATATTGACGATGTCGATGTCGGCTTCATACAAACCGCGCTGCCGGCGCGTATCCGTCACAAACTCGCGACTGCTACGGGCGGCGAGGCGCTTGAAAGATTGCGCTCGCCGGGACCGGATCGGCCGTTCTTTCATCGAATCTACGATCGGATACAGTGGACGCTCGGTGTCGCCCTGCTGAACTTATTTCCTTTGCCGCGTCAATCCGGATTCCGGAAGAGCTTCGCTTATGCTGGAGAGGCCATTGATCGCGGCTACAGCGTGCTCGTCTTTCCGGAGGGGAAACACACCGAAGATGGCAAACTTCTTCCGTTCCGCACAGGAGTCGGGCTGCTCGCCAATAATCTACGCATTCCGATTCTTCCCATGCGAATTGATGGTTTGTTTGAAATCAAGAAAGCTGGAAAGAAATTTGCCGCTCCGGGGAAAATTCAAGTGCGCATCGGCAAGCCCATCCAATTTACTCCGGAAGCCGATCCCGAGGAGATCGCTCGCGCTCTGCAAAGGGCAGTTGACAGCCTCGCGATGTGACGGTTCCGGCGTGGAGAGATGCGTCGGAATTCTATTGCCTGTGCGCCAGATGCTCTTTCAAAGGGTTCCAACCAACTATTTAGGGGGGTGCCCCCTCCCCCCCGTCTTTCGCCAAAGTTTTAAATCTAAATGACGTAGTTCCAAAGTATTCAAAAATAAGTACTTAGTGGAAGTGATCATCGTTTTTCCCCAGAATTTGACGGAAATCGGACCTGCCCGTCGCCCCAATTTTGGCGATTTATCTTCGATTCGATTATCAAAGAGCTTGTACCAGAGAAGCGTACCTAGGGCCTGGCCCATTACGGGATCATTCTCGCATTGGGCGCGTTGGGCGTCTGTGACGGTGGGCACCGACCGATTGTGATGAAAAGAACGGCAAGGTAGGGGCGGTGCTAACGCCCACTCATTCGCAAAGTGCGCGATGAATGGGGCACCCGGCCAGAGGCTCTCCAGAACTTTTCCACAAGGATGCCCACGGAATCGGCCCCGAGCGGCCTCAAGCTTCCCGAAGCCCATATTGCGGATTCGCCCGATTTACGAAAGCCGAACAAGTGCAATCGGTTCGAGATTCTGAGCCATTGACCCCGTTACGATTCGTGTTATGAAAGAGGCTTTCCTGAAGTGTTCAATCTGCGGTAATCCGATTACGGCGCCGATGAGGACGACCGCGACTGGGGAGCCGATCCATGCCGAATGCGTGGTTAAGAAACTTGTAGAGACATTTCGAGAACAGCGGGACCCGAGTTCGAAGCGTGCTAGCTAGAAAACTCCTTTTGGGCCGATGGCGGCGCGGGCGGGCATGGGGACCCTTCAACTCCGCGGGCGCTTCACTTCGTCAAGTCCCAGCTTCGATCAGGCTGACGGGCATTATCGCGGTAAACCGCCGTCACTCAAAAGAGAGACAGAGTTGTAGCGGCGGGCGAGGACATCCCCGGGGCTTACTAGACTTCTCTCGGGTGGTACACGATTCCAATGTTTGCGTTCTAGTCGTGTTAGAAATACTGAGATGGCTGCGTCCGCTATCCAGACCACACTCCGCTGTTTGCTTCTTATCGTTGTTATTGCGATTCCCTTGCCGGGCCAGCAACCGGCGCGAACCCCGACTGCTTCAAAGACTGCTCCCAGTTCCACTCACGCGACTTCGTCGAGACACGTTCTTCAACTTACCGACGAGCAGCGCGCCCTCCATGCCTTGAACCGCCTAACCTTTGGCCCGCGGCCTGGGGATCTACAGAAGGTCATGGATATGGATGTCAATGACTGGATCGAGCAGCAATTGCATCCTGAGGAGATCAGCGACAGTGTGCTCGACGGAAAGCTGGGGTTGTTTCGCACTTTGAAAATGTCTACCCGCGACATGGTGCAGACTTTTCCCAACAACAATCTGGTCAAGGCAGCGGCTGAAGGGAAGATTCCTCTGCCTACCGATCCGATGAAGCGGTCGATTTACGAAGTGCAAATCAGTATTCTTGCCGAACGCCAGAAACAGGACCAACTGGCCCGCGACGGCAAGGCTCCCGACGCCGATACTAAGGCGAGGATCGACAAGCAGAATCAGGACGCCGTCGCGATGCAGGCAGACGGCATCCTCGCGCTTCCTAAAGAAAAACGGATGGAAGCGATTCTCGCCATGCCACCTGACGAGCGACGACTTTTCGTTACCAATATTCGTGGACCGCAACGCGACCGCCTGCTGGCTGATCTCCCTTCGGATCAACGCGAATATTTCCTTGCCATGAACGGGCCGGTCGGCGTTGTAATTAATGAACTGCAACAAGCTAAGCTTTTACGCGCTCTCTATAGCGAGCGCCAGTTGCAGGAGGTGATGACCGATTTCTGGTTCAATCACTTTAATATTTACCTCAATAAGGATGCCGATCAGTACCTGGTTACAGCTTATGAACGGGATGTAATCCGCGCACATGCGCTGGGTAAGTTCAAAGATCTGCTGGTCGCGACCGCGCAAAGTCCTGCCATGCTCTTCTATCTGGATAACTGGCTGAGCATGGGACCGAAATCACCGGCAGCGCTTGCCGCTAACAAAGGCAAGCCGGGCCAGTCGGTTCCAGGGCTTAATGAAAACTACGGGCGTGAGGTGATGGAGCTGCACACGCTCAGCGTCAACGGCGGCTACACCCAGCACGATGTCACCGAACTGGCGCGCGTGCTCACTGGATGGACCATCCAACCGCTCGAACAGGGCGCGGCGTTTCAGTTTGATCCGAAGAAGCATGATCCCGGAGACAAGATTGTCCTGGGGCAGACGATTCCTGAGAATGGAATCAATGAAGGCATGCAAGTGCTCGACATGCTGGCGCACCATCCGAATACGGCGAAATTCATTGCGAAGAAACTGGCCATGCGGTTTGTTGCCGACGAGCCTCCGCCGGCGCTTGTCGATCGTCTAGCGCAGAAATTTCTATCGACGGATGGCGACATTCGCGAAGTTCTCCGCACATTGTTCAAATCGCCGGAATTCTGGTCGGCGAAAGCTTACCGCGCCAAGGTCAAGACACCTTTTGAATTTATCACTTCATCGCTGCGCGCCACCGGTACCGACCTCAATAATCCCGGCCCGACCGCCGGCATTCTAAACAAGATGGGAATGCCGCTCTACCAGATGGTGCCCCCGACTGGCTATTCTATGACGGCATCTACCTGGATGAATTCGGAGGCTCTGATTGATCGCATGAACTATGCGCTCGCGCTCAGCAACGGGCAGGTCGGCGGCACGAATTTTGATGCTGGGCGCCTGCTTGCCCTGGGGACTCTTACAAGCCGGGGCTTTCCGCGGCCGAATCCTGCGGATTCTGAGTCGGGGCGTGGGCAGGAGACGGCTTTGCTCCTACTGGAAAATGCTTTGCTGAATGGAGAGGTTTCGGCCACCACACAGAAAGCCATTCGGCGGCAGCTGGATGATCCGCAAGTGGCGGCGCACGCGCTTGACGACCCCAAACGAACGCTTAATACGATGACCGCACTGGTAGTTGGCTCGCCGGAATTTCAGCACCGCTAGATTTCGTTTCGCCTTTTTCGCAGGATCAGCGGGAAACTAGCCCCTGAAATACAAAAGGCCGGGCTGCGGGCCCGGCTCTTCGTACTGAGAAACTGTCAATTTTTGGGTTAGATCAGTTCCCCGTGAACCCCGGTTCATTTCGTTCTATTTTCTAGGTATTAGTCGTTATGTATTAGTCAGTTAGTATTGAAGCGAGCCTGAAAACTTACATCACCAGCGCGAGCCCTTCCAGTTCACGCTCCAGGACTGGTAGCGAACAGCCTGCCATTTCTACCCGCCCAGCGGCGTCGATGGCGTCCATCTGCGACACCCCATAGCCCCGGCCCGCTAAGAAAACCTGCAGTAGTTCCGCTGCTTCGCGGGAATCTACCATGCCGCCCTGGATCAGGTCGTTTCGCAAGGCGCATAGCTCAGTCACCGTAAATCGCTCTTTCATGGCCATTCTCACCTTCGACCTCCCTTGCTGCTCTGTTAGATTCATCGGCAGCCAATTCTGTTACATGCAATCGAAATGCCGTAACTTTGGTACATCTCAAATACGGCTTCTCGACGCTCTCAGATGTTAGAACCCAAGACTTTGCAAAAGGTTGCGAGGATATCGGCGACAGGGAGCGGGATACATAACAATATCGGCTGTTGCCAGACTGACACTAAATGTCGTTTCGCGGCGGGAGGAAACCGAACTTTGTCGGAAAGGCGATCAGACCTGCGGAATCCCCGGCAGCTTGGTTCAGGCCGGGTCGATCGTGGCGGAGTCCACGAGCATGATCGGTATATCGTCCTGAATGGGATAAACACGTCGGCAGACGCCGCATTTCAGGCTTTGCCCGTTGGCATTCAGAACGACTGGCTTTTTACAGACTGGGCAAACCAGCATGTCGAGCAGATCTTGAGAGATCATAACGGCTTTGATTGTAGCGCAAGGCGACGCCTCGGTGAGGGTTAGTCGGAGGGCGGGACCTAGGGACAACTGCTGAGGATGGACGCGCGAGGACGCTCGTCGCTCCACCAAGCGTTCGTCGGGATGCTATAGAATCACTTTTTATTTTCCTTATTTTTGCAGTGAGGGTCGATGACAGCCAGAATTCTTGATGGGACCAAAATAGCCGCTGAAATTCGCGCGGAAGTGGCCGCTCAGGCGAAGGCTTTGGCATTATCCGGCGTGCGTCCGGGGCTCGCGGTTGTGCTGGTTGGGCACAATCCCGCGTCCGAGGTTTACGTTCGCGGCAAGGTCAAGAGCTCCCAGGAAGTTGGCCTCTATAGCGAGCAGCACACACCTTCTGAAAACTCAACTACCGAAGAGTTGCTTTCGCTGATCGCCGATCTGAACCGCCGGGATGAAATCGACGGCATCCTGGTGCAGTTGCCGCTGCCTCCGCATGTCGATGCAAAACAAGTTCTGCTGGCGGTTGATCCCGCCAAAGATGTCGACGGATTCCATCCCATGAATGTAGGCTACCTTTCCACACAGCGGCCTGGGCTTGTGCCCTGCACACCGGCAGGCGTTATGGAAGTTCTGCGGCGCAGCGGGATTCAGGTTGCAGGGCAGGAAGCCGTGGTCATTGGACGCAGTGACATTGTCGGCAAGCCGGTCGCTGTGCTGCTGCTCAATCAGAATGCTACGGTGACCGTCTGCCATTCGAAGACGCGCGACCTGCCGGAAGTTTGCCGCCGCGCCGATATTTTGGTAGCAGCGATTGGCCGCGCTGGCATGGTTACCCGCGATTATGTGAAACCGGGAGCCACCGTGATCGACGTCGGTATCAATAAGATCACCGACCAGAAAGAGTTCGACCGGTTCTTTGCAGGAAATAAAAAGCGTGAAGAGACGTTTCTGGCTAAAGGCTCGACTTTGATTGGCGATGTCCACCCTGAGGTCGCTGAAATAGCTGGCGCGATCACACCCGTTCCCGGAGGAGTCGGCCCGCTGACCATCGCCATGCTGATGGCTAACACGGTAAAAGCGGCTATTTTGCGGCGCGAAATCAGGCATCCCGAGTTAAACCCAGCCTAGCTGGCTCAGCTATACTGATTGATCATCGACGGTCGTGGAACGACATAACTACCCGATAGAGAGGATTTTCAGGGCATAGGTTAATGATTAATTGGTCGCAGGAATCGATACTGGTAACGGGTGGAACCGGATCGTTCGGGAAGAAATTTGTTGAGATCATGCTGCGCGACTACCGGCCCCAGAGGCTGGTAATTTTCAGCCGCGACGAATTGAAGCAGCATGAGATGAGAACGTCAGGCTTCGATCATGCCAGCCTGCGCTATTTTATTGGCGACGTACGGGATGTGGAGCGTTTGAAGCGCGCTCTCTCGGGCGTGACCGTAGTGGTGCATGCGGCGGCGCTCAAGCAGGTACCGGCTTGCGAGTACAACCCTTTTGAAGCGATCCAGACAAATATCATGGGCGGCCGCAATGTGATCGATGCCGCCATTGATCATGGCGTACGTCGCATTCTGGCGCTCAGCACAGACAAGGCTGTGAATCCCATCAACCTGTATGGCGCCACCAAACTTTGCGCTGAAAAGGTGTTTGTGCAGGCCAATGCTTATGCGGGCGCGAAAAATACGCGCTTCAGTTGTGCGCGCTACGGAAATGTAGTGGGCAGCCGGGGCAGCGTGATTCCAGTATTTCTCGAGCAGCGTCGGAGGGGGAAGATCACGATCACCGATCCGCGAATGACACGCTTCTGGCTGACGCTGGAACAGGGCGTGAAATTCGTGATCCGTTGCCTGGAACACATGCACGGTGGTGAGATTTTTGTTCCCAAGATTCCGAGCATGAGATTGGTCGACCTGGCGGAGACCGTCGCCCCTGGATGCCAGGTGGAATATATTGGCATTCGTCCGGGAGAGAAGCTACACGAAGTGCTTGTATCTGAGGATGAGTCGCGGCAGACCCTCGAAACCGAGGACATGTATGTGATTCAGCCATCGCATCCCTGGTGGAGAGCGGAAAACTGGATCAACGCCAAGCCGCTTGCGGAGGGTTTCCGCTATGCGAGCGACAGCAACGAACGCTGGCTGACGCGGCGTGAACTCGAGGAATTAGTGGCGCCGGAAGCTAGCGCTGCGGAAGCGCTTCCTACCTCAGCGTAACGGAGTTATTGCATCCCGTCCGAATCTGCGTTTTAAGAGCCTTCGAGTTTCTTGGTTAAAATCTCGTTCGCCAACTGAGGATTGGCTTGCCCTTTAGAGCCCTTCATTAACTGACCGACGAAGAATCCGATCATTGTTTTCTTGCCGGCGCGGTATTGCTCGACCTGTTTAGGGTTCGCTGCTATTAATTCGTCGGCTAATTTCTCTAGCGCCGACGTGTCACGCGACTGCTCGGGACGCCCTTCGGCTTCGTAGACGGCGGGGAAGTCTTGCTGGCGTTCAAAGCTTAGGTCGTAGAGATCTTTCAGCATTTTGCCGGAGATTGCTCCCGATTCCACCAGATCGGCCGAGGCAGTGACCCCTGCCATTGAAATTGGGGACTGCTCGAGCTCGAGGCCTTGCGCTTTCAGGCGTCCGAGTAACTCGCTCTGCACCAGGTTGGCAACGCGTTTCGGATTTCTCGCCGCGCGGGCCGAGGACTCGAACTGATCTGCCAGGGCGCGAGTGAGCGTCAGCGTGTAGGCATCGCCCGTGGTGATGCCGAACTCCTTCATCATGCGCTCGCGGCGCGCTTCGGGAAGTTCGGGCAGAGTAGCGCGGATCGCAGCTTGCCACTTTTCGTCCACAACTAGCGGAAGTAAATCGGGCTCCGGAAAATAGCGATAGTCGTGCGCCTGCTCTTTCGAGCGCATACCGTAAGTCTTGCCTTCGTGCGAATTATAGAGGCGCGTCTCTTGCGTGATTCTGCCACCAGATTCGATGACGCCAATGTGCCGTTCGATCTCGTACTCTAGGGCCTGCTTGATGAAGCGAAATGAATTGACGTTCTTGACTTCCGTTTTTGTGCCGAATTCTTTCTGTCCGCGGGGGCGCACACTGATGTTGGCATCGCAGCGAAGCGAGCCTTCTTCCATGTTGCAGTCGCTGACGCCGGTATAGAGGATGATTTCCTTGAGCCTGGTGAGGTACTCATAGGCCTCCTCGGGGGATCGCATATCGGGTTCGCTGACGATCTCGGCCAGAGGCACACCGGCCCGGTTGAGATCGACGCCAGTCTTCGAGGCGGCATCGTCGAAGCCTTCGTGTAGGCTCTTGCCCGCGTCTTCTTCCAGGTGCAGGCGAGTAATCCCGATTTTCTTCTTGCTGCCATTTAGATCGATATCAATGAATCCATGCTCGGCGAGGGGCTTGTCATATTGCGAGATCTGATAGCCCTTAGGCAGATCAGGATAAAAATAATTCTTGCGCGCGAAGATGGAGGTTTCGTTGATGCGACACTCCAAAGCCATCGCCGCTAGGGTAGCGAATTCCACGGCCTTCCGGTTGAGCACGGGTAAAGCTCCCGGAAGTCCTAGACAAACAGGGCACACATGCGAGTTTGGCGGAGCACCAAAGCGAGTCGAGCAGGAGCAAAAGATCTTCGAGACGGTTAGCAACTGCACATGGACTTCGAGTCCTATAACCGGCTCGTATTTCGCGAGTAAATGCTCGGAGATGGCTGCTGGGGTCGCCATATCAAGAAATTATAGCTGGCCAGATCAGTGCTGGATGGCCCAGGTCAGTGGTGAGACGGGCGAGGACGCCCGTCGCGCCGTCACTCCATCGATCATACGATCGCTACGGTTGCTTCACTTCTGGCGCGCTTAGATACTTCTCCATCGGGATTTCGAAATACATTAGCTCATTTCCGTTCGCGTCGTGAACTCCGGTGAGATAGAAGCTGGCGCCGGCCAGCGGATTCGAGATGTCCTGGATATCGAAAAATAAGAAACCCCGCGCCGTGGAGTGTGGTTCGACGGCCTCAGCGCCGAATCGAGCTTGCTCAAGTTCATCCCAGGTCTTGCGGCTCACGCCCCCTTTAACTTCTTTCTTGGGCAGCGGAATCGGCAATGGATTCGGCGTGTCACTCCTTGAGGGATGGGATAGCCGGCGCAGGAGATCGTCCGTGGTGGAGGGAAAAAGCTTGCTGCGATCTTTGGTATTCAACTCGGCCTTCATGCCTACAAGCGAAATGGGTTGATCGCCGTCGTTCGTGATTACGAAGAAGACCGGCATATAACCATTGTTGCGAAAGTTGACGCTGAAGATTGAGGCTTTGTCTTCCACATCATAGGGATCGACTGCGACCGCAACCTTCTCCGCAGTGTGGTCGTCGTGCGCTGGATAGGTACGGGCGGGCTGGGCGGTGGGCATTACAAACTGTTTCGCCGCAATCGCGCAGAGGCAGCCAAACAGCACAAAAGAAGCGACCGCTAAAACATGGGATCTCCGTGGCGGCCGTCTTTCGGCCTGCAATCCTTGAGCCCGAGGCGATTCTTGTATAACTGCATGGTCCATCCGTAAATTATAGGCGTTGACTCGTCGAGGATCAGATTTCCCTGGCCATTTAGAATGGGCTGCTCTTATCTAGGCACTCGTTTATGTACTTGCTTTACAGTGCGCTGCTCGCTTTTTTCCTGTTGCTGACGCTGCCCTACTGGCTGCTGCAGATGTTACGTCACGGAAAATACAGGGCAGGATTGGCGCAAAGGTTCGGCGCGCTTCCGGCTTCTCTTGCCGATCGCGATAAGAGATATGGCGAACAACGGACGATCTGGGTTCATGCGGTCTCGGTCGGTGAGGTGGTGGCTTCGAGCGCGGTTATCGCGAGGCTACGACAAGAATTTCCGTCCCATCGCGTTTTAGTTTCGACGACGACGAGTACCGGACAGAAGCTGGCGGCCCAGCGCTTCGGCGCGGAGAACGTATTCTATTTTCCCTTGGACTTCGCCTTCGCGATCCGGCCCTACGTTGACGCTCTGCGTCCCGAACTCGTAGTCGTGGCGGAAACTGAATTTTGGCCGAATTTTCTCCGGCTGGCGAAGCGCAGCGGAGCTCGCATCGCGGTTATCAATTGCCGCATTTCCGATCGATCGCTTCCTGGCTACAAACGGTTTCGCCTCTGGCTTCCGCGACTATTGGGGAGCGCGTTGGGGAATGTTGATTTGTTTTTGGCCCAGACAGAGGAAGATCGGCAAAGGCTTGTCACGATTGGTGCGGCGGAATCAAAGATCACCGTCGCGGGCAACGTGAAATTCGATGTAACGCCGCCGCCGTCTCCGGCGATTGTGGAGAGTCTTCGCGATAGCTTTATCCGCACCGCTGCGGGACCGATTCTGGTGTGCGGAAGTACGCTCGAAGATGAAGAAGGATTGCTGCTCTCAGCGTTTCGCAACATCCTGGTGAATCATCCGAAGGCGGTAATGATTCTCGCGCCGCGGCATCCGGAACGATTTTCGGAGGTTGCGGCCCTCGTCGAGAAACTTGGATTCCCCAAGTCACAGCGTTCTTTTTGGAGCGGTGAGCCGCTCGCGGGTAGCGTCTTTCTCATCGACACGATTGGAGAGCTGGCTACCCTTTATTCGCTGGCCACCATCGCATTCGTCGGCGGTAGCCTGGTGCCGCGCGGCGGCCACAACATTCTTGAGCCTGCGCTTTATGGTGTTCCCATCGTTACGGGCAATCACTATGAGAATTTTCGCGACGTGGTTGATTTTTTTGCCAGCCGCAACGCGGTGCGCATTGTCGGAATTGCGGAGCTGCCCCTGGTCTTCATGGAGCTGATCGGAAATGAGGATGAACGAGCGACACTTGGCCGGAACGCGCTGGCAGCGCTCGAATCGCAGCGCGGCGCTACGGGCAGAACGATGTCAGCGCTGCTCCAGTTGATGGGTCGTCCATCGTGAATCCACTTACCGGACTGTACGGTGCCGTCACATCGCTGCGAAATACTCTATTCGATCGCGGTGTGTTGTCTTCGCGGCGGCTTGAACAACCGGTGGTAAGTGTGGGGAATCTATCGGTGGGTGGTTCGGGCAAGACTCCATTTGTGATTGCGCTAGGCGAACTGTTGAAGGCGAGAGATATTCGCTTCGATGTGCTCTCGCGCGGATACGGCCGTAAGACTCGCGGGGTGCTGGTAGTTGAGAGCGATGGCAAGGCATCGGATTTCGGCGATGAGCCGCTGCTCATTGCGCGGCGACTGGGCGTTCCGGTAATCGTTGGTGAGAGCCGTTATGAAGCGGGACGGGTCGCCGAGCGGAAATTCCAATCGCAGTTGCACATCCTGGACGATGGTTTTCAGCACCGTTCTCTGGCACGCGACTTCGATATCGTTCTGATGACGGAGCGTGACCTGCGCGACAGGCTGCTGCCGTCAGGACGAATGCGCGAGCCTCTGTCTTCGCTCGCACGCGCGGATGCAATCGTACTGCCCCGCGGCTTGCCATTGGAGTCTCGAATGCTAGCGCGAAAGCTGTTCTGGCGAATCGAGCGCGAACTCCTTTTGACGAATCCGCCCTCCAGGCCTGTTGTCTTCTGCGGCATCGCGCGTCCCGAACAATTTTTTACGCAAGTACGGGCAGCCGGAATTACGCCTGCCGCAGAAATAATTTTTCGCGACCACCATGCTTATGACCTCGATGACATTCAGGCTCTCATTCGTGCGTCCCGCGACTCGCAGGCTGACGGCTTTCTGACAACTGAAAAAGACGCTATCAACCTTGGCGCTATTCAACAGCTCGGCCCTAATCAGCACGGCCTCGATCCACTCGCCGTCGCTCAGCTCAAGCTAATGATCGACCATCCTACTGACGTTGTGGATGCCATTTTGACTAGAATCAGGGAACGGAAGCCCCGCTCGTGAGAAAATCTTGAGTTGCCCGGAAGCAGCATTTCCAAGACAGCAAATTGATGACCAAACATATTAAAGAAAACGACCGCCTGCGGAAGCTTGTCGAATCTTTCCCCAAGCTCACGGTAACCGTCCTCGCCGACCTGGTCGCTGATGAGTTCGTGTTCGGCGAAATTTCCCGCGTCTCACGCGAAGCCCCCGTGTTGATTTTAAAGCACCATGATCGCAAAGTGGTTCCGGGCGGAGGCGCCAATGCGATCTACAACCTTGCCGATCTCGGAGTAAACGTCTTGCCGGTTGGCGTGGTCGGCGACGACGAGGCGGGCAAATTGTTACTACGCGCTTTTCGCCACAAGCGCATCCCAGTCAGCGGCGTTTTGAAAGATAAGACCTATACCACCGTGACTAAAACGCGCATCCTGGCCGGATTCGCGCACACTGCCGGACAACAAGTTGTGCGTCTCGACCGCGAGCCTAGCGAGGGTCCGAACTCGCATTTGCGACGTGAGATCGTTCTTGCCGCCCGCGAATACACACGCGCTTCCGATGCGCTGCTGGTTTCAGACTATGGATACGGCGCGGCGACTCCAACCCTGCTGAACGTGATTCGGGAAAAACGCGGGATCGACAAAGTTCCCGTCACACTCGATTCGCGTCATCGCATGCTTGAGTTCTCTGGCATCACGGCCGCAACGCCGAATGAGTCCGAGGTGGAAGAAGTTCTCGGCATCCGCATCGGCAACGATTGGGAGCGCCTTCTGGCCGCAGGGGATCAGATTGCAGGCGAGATGAATTTGGAGTCGCTGCTGATCACGCGTGGCAAGGATGGCATGGTGGTTTTCCCGCGTCGTCACAAGCCGGTGGATATTCCGATCTACGGCAGCGATGAGGTCACTGATGTAACCGGCGCGGGCGACACCGTCATTGCAACATTTACCGCCGCCCTCGCCGCCGGAGCGACCGCCGAAGAAGCTGCTCAACTGGCGAACTACGCAGGCGGAATCGTGGTCATGAAGCGGGGCACAGCGACGGTCAGTCAAGAAGAATTGCTGGCTGCGCTGGATAAGGCGCCTCCGGTGGCACGCGAGCATTAGGTCGAGAAGCAGGCACCTCGAAGTGACTGAATCAATCCATCAGAAGATTGTTTCGCGCGACGAACTGCAGCAGCGTGTGGCGAATTGGCGGCGCGACGGCAATCGCATCACGCTGGCCAACGGCTGTTTCGATCTGTTGCATGTCGGCCATGTGCGATACCTGCGTGCCGCGCGGGAACTCGGTGGCAAACTAATTGTCGCGGTGAACGCCGATGCTTCCGTGCACGCATTGAAAGGTGAAGGTCGGCCTGTGATGCCGGCGGAAGAACGAGCGGAAATTCTCGCGGCGCTGGCGGATGTGGATGCGGTGGTGATATTTCCAGAAAAAGATGTGCGCGCTGTCATTCGCGAAATTCGTCCTGATTTTCATGCCAAGGGCACAGACTATACAGCGGAGAGCGTTCCCGAGCGCGACGAGGTTGAAGCCTGCGGGGGTCGCGTTGCAATCGTTGGCGATCCCAAGAATCATTCGGCTACCGAGATCATTAATTCGCGTGCGCGCTCACGGCTGGAGCCGCGAACATCGTGAGATGGCGCGGATAGCGATGGGCGCTCCGAAAACGTAAAGGATGAGTGAATCTGTTACCGCCGGGACTCCGCGATTCGATAGCCTGCTCATAGTGCGTCTCAGCGCCATGGGAGACATCATTCACACCCTGCCTGCCATAACAATGCTAAGGAATGCGTTTCCGCAGGCCAGATTGGGATGGCTGATCGAAGAGCGCTGGGCGGAATTACTATGCACACCGCACTATCCGCGTTCGGGAGAGCGATCTGCGCAGCGACCGCTGGTTGACCGGGTCCACACGGTAAACATGGCGAAATGGCGCCGTGCGCTGTTTTCATTCGCCACCTGGCAGGAAATTGCCGCGAGCTCGAGGGAATTGCGCGGGGCACACTACGACGCGGTAATTGACTTTCAGGGCGCGATCCGTTCAGCATTACTGGCCCGCCGGTCGCGTGCCCGCATTGTGTACGGCGATGCACAGCCGCGTGAAAATGCGGCCAGCATGTTTTACACGCGAAGAGTGTATGTGCAGGCGAACGGCACTCATGTCGTCGAGCAAGCAGCGGAACTGGCTGCTGCAGTCGCAGTCGAGATTAGTACGACTGGAATCGTTCCAACTCCACTGGCAAGTCTCGAAGTCGAGTTTCCCGTGGACCCGGATGCCGAGAAAAAGATCGCTGGCATCGTAGCGAACGTGAAAGACTTCGCGATTCTCAATCCCGGCGCTGGCTGGGGAGCAAAGAGATGGCCGGCCGAACGCTACGGACAGGTGGCGAAGGAGCTCGCGAAAGATGGATTATGTTCGCTCATAAATTACGGCCCGGGAGAAGAAGAACTGGCCGTGGCCGTGGAAACTGCGAGCGGAGGAGCGGCGCAAAGAATCTCCTGCACGATTTCTGAGCTGATTGCTCTCACGCGCCGGGCGCGTCTGCTCATTGGAGGCGATACCGGGCCGATGCACCTGGCGGCAGCTTTAAAGATTCCGGTCGTAGCAATTTTTGGTCCGACAAACCCGGCGCGCAACGGCCCATTTGGGACACGCTCGATCGTGCTGCGAAGCGCAAGCAGTCTCACCGATCACACGCGGCGCCGCGAGCCGGAACAAGGTTTGCTCGAAATCACAGTTGACGAAGTTGTCGCCGCCAGCCGAAAGCTGCTGCAGAATTCATATTGCAAAGCTTGATCTTAGAGAACCTGATTTTTGCCTAAACTTAGTGAGTGAAATTTCACATTACGGATCGCAACCCTCGCCGACGCCTCCCAGCACCTGGTCACGTGTGGCTCGCCGCATCCGTGTGCCGTTAGGATTTGTTTTTGCGGTGGTGTACGTTTGGCTGGCGCGGCCAACAAAGATTTCGCTCATAACCGGAGCGCTGGTACTGATTCCGGGGCTGGTTTTGCGCGGCCTGGCTTCCGGCCATGTGCAAAAAGACAAGCAGCTCACCACCAGTGGTCCCTACGCTTACACCCGCAACCCTCTGTACCTCGGATCGCTGATGCTGGCTGCCGGCTTCGCCATCGCAGCGCGGAGCTGGTGGATCGTCGCCATAATGCTCCTAATGTTCGCCGTTATTTATATCCCGGTCATCGCGGGCGAAGAGCGTTATCTGCGTCAGACGTTCCCCGACTATGACGACTATGCCCGACACGTGCCCCGCATGCTCCCGCGGCTTACGCCCTATGGCAGCGGACAGAGCGCGTATTCTTCCGCACGGTACTGGAAACATCGTGAATACCAAGCCAGCATTGGATGTGCAGTGGTGCTGGCGATCCTTCTCATTAAATTAATCGTCAAAGTGGTGTGGTAGTCTGCCGTTACTTATGGTGACCGACCTGGAGGGCCGCCGAAAAGGCCTGATTCGAAATACTCTGTTTCGAAATAATCTAGTTCGTGATTTGGTGCTGATTGTTCTGATCGGGGCCGGTTCATCCGCGCAGCAAAAGCCCCCAATGGCAACAATCGGACCCGCTCCTGTGCAGATTGCGCCTCCGCGGCCCAACTATGCTTTCCCCGACGGAAGAAGCTACGTCTATTTCGCGGAGTGGCATCTGATTACTGCCGGTACCGGCATTGTAAGAATGGATACCGCCGGGAGCGAACGCAAGGTCACTGCGACCGCCGAGTCTTCAGGAGCAGTCAACGTTATTTTCCCAGTGCATGACCGCTTCAAATCACGCTTCGATCCGCGGACGTTCTGCTCGCTTTCGATCTTCAAGCACAGCGAGGAGGGCAACCACAAGCGCGAAACGTCGATCAATTTCGACTACGCGCGCAAGAAAAGCACGCTCGATGAAAGGAACCTGAAGACGGGTGAGACCAAACACGTCGAAAACGACCTGGCCGGCTGCGCCACCGACGTCATTACAGGCTTTTATTATCTGCAGTCGCTGCCGCTGCAACTCGGCGCGAGCTACGAATTCCCCATCAGTGACGGAAAGACGACGATCATTCGCGCCAGCGTGGAGAAGCGCGAACAAATCAAAGTACCCGCCGGAACTTTTCCCGCAGTCATGGTTACAGCGGAAGCCACCTCCGGCCCGCTGCAATCCAAGGGCAAAGTATGGGTATGGTATTCGGAGGACCCCAGTCACACGCCCGTGCAAATGCGCGTCAAGCTGGGATGGGGCACGCTGCTATTTCGTCTGCAGCGAATGGAGAAGTGATTTGCCACTCCTGTGTCACACAAGACAGAGGCGTAGGGACTGCCGTAATCTGTTAACTGATATTTTGCGGAGGATGCATGCCAGAGCCGACTAACCCCGAGCCTCAACCCGAGCCTAACGAGGAACTCGTCAAGATTTTCGACACGGAGCAGGAAAACGAAGCCATCGTCGTGCAGGGCTTGCTGGAGTCTGCCGGCATTGAATCGGACTTGAAGTCCATTGACGCGGTTCAGGAGACGTTTCCAGGCGTTGGCGGAACCGTCCTTCTGGTTCGTGAAGAAGATGCGCCCGAAGCTGAAAAGATTATCGAGGCCTATCGCAACCTCCCACCGCTGGATGATGAAACCGCCGAAATTAATGGGTAGGTGAAATCAGTGCAGAAGCGCGACGTCCGGCGTCACCGACTTGCCGTCGAGGTAAAAACTGACTGCTCCATTTTCGTCAGTGCGGTAGGTTCTCACTCCGGCCTGCTGTAGCCGCTCCAGCACTTCGCGCCGGGGGTGTCCGTAGACGTTGCGCGCGCCGACCGAGATGACCGCATAGCGCGGATTCACGATCCTGAGCAGATCGGCAGAGGTTCCGCTGGCACTGCCGTGGTGTGCAACCTTCAGCAACATCGCCTCCGGATGCTCTTCCACGACGCGCCGTTCCGCAGGACGTTCCGCATCTCCTTCAAGCAGAGCGGTCGTTCCGCGAAAGGCGGCGGTGAACACCAGGCAATCGTCGTTCGGGCGCATCGACCCGGTGATCCGGTCGCGCCCGGGAGCGAGCATATCGAAATGCACTCCGCCGTAATCGAACTGATCGCCTTCTTTTTTTACGGAGACTTTCATTCCCGCTCTTTGAGCTTGCGCGACGATCTCCGCCAATTGGCCCACCGGCTTATCAATGCTCATCCAAAGTTCTCGCGGATGGAAGTTGGCAATCACCGCAGGCATTCCGCCGAGGTGGTCGGCATGGGGGTGCGTGATCACGACCACGTCCAGACGATCGATGCCTCGATTCCAAAGATAAGAAGAAACCACCTGCTCGCCGAGATCAAAGTCGGAATGCATCCATTGGGGCAAACCTCCAGCATCGATGAGCAGTGCGCGCCCCTCGGGAGTGACCAGCAGGATGGAATCGCCTTGTCCGACGTCAATGGTCGTCATCTCGATTACGCCGGGGCGAAGGTGAGGACGCGAGGGGACAAACGCGATCCAGACCGCAACGCCAAACAGCAATACGACAGCAGCGAAGGCGGCCCAACGCGCACGCCGGGCCGCAAGCATCGCAAGCGCGAGTGCGGCAATTGAAGCCAATATCATCGCGAGTGAAGGCATCGCCACGCGCAGGTCGGCGATTGACGTTCCCGCGAGATGGGCGCCGCCCAGCCAGTGCACGGTTCCAGCAATGCCCTCGAGCGCGAAGCCGGAGATCCAAACCGCGGGCTTGGCCAGGGTAGTCGAAATATATCCCAGGCCGACGGCCGCAGCGGCGGCTGGCATCAGCACCTGGGTGAGCGGAATCACTGCCAGATTGGCTGGCATTCCCATGGTGGTGGCGCGATGAAAGTGATAGGCCATAAGCAGCGCCAGCCCCGATTGCATCAGGGCCGAAATGAAAAGCAATTCGCTAAAGCGAATAACAACCCGCATCATTATCGCGGGCAAAGCCAGGCTGAGCCGGCCACCGATAAATCTCTTCAACCGCCCTGCTATCAGCCGCAGATCGAGCCGAAATTGCGCGACTCCCGGGTCAACATGCAAGTCGTAGCTCGGAGCTCGCAACAGCCGTAAACCACCCACATAGGGCAAAGTTGCGCGCTCGAGAATCGGCGAGCCAATGCCCGCGATGATAAAGACTGCGAGAAATGTGAGTTGAAAGCTGGCACCGAAGAGGGCATGTGGATCGACGATCAAAACTGCGAGCGCCGCGGCTCCGATCGCGTTCATCATGTTGCGTTCGCGGTAGAGTAGGCGCGCGCCTAAATATGTTGCCAACATCAACGCAGCACGCCATACCGGCGGACCGACTCCCACTACAAACGCATACGCGAACGAGACCACGACGGTGGTGATCGCAGCCACCGCGGGATCTACTCGAAACTGGCGCAGCGCCCAGAAAATGGCAAACGCCAGAATGCTTAGGTTCATTCCGGAAACCACCAGCACGTGATAAGTGCCCGAGCGCTGATACTCGGTGCGAGTTGCATTCCGCAAGAATGATTCTTCGCCGAGAACCATCGCGTCCATGAGCGAGGCTTGCGAGGCAGGCCACAGTTGATGAATCTTGGCCACGATGCTCGCGTGAACGCGCGTTCGCCAGAATTCAATACGGCTGCCGGAAAATCCGGGTAGCCCCTCGATGTCTTTTGAGTCCGCTGAGCCCAGTATCTTGACGCCGTTGTCGCGTAGATAGCCTTCGTAGTCGAAGGCTCCTGGATTGCGGTAATTGCGCGCCGGATGCAGCTTGGCGCGAATGCGCACACGCGTGCCATAGGTTAGAGCAGGGATTGAGACCGAAGGCGCGCCCGTTTCGATTGTGGCCTCCGCAGCATGGAGGCCGGGCGAGGATGCCCGGAGCTCCATCACCTCCGAGTTCTCTAGTTTTTCCCGAATCGTCAACCGTACTCCAGCTCTCACTGGCCAGCTTTCACCTTGGCTCGCTATCTCTTCTGTCTCCACATCAATGGATTCACGAGTCGCGTCTGGATATGCGTCTTGCGCATATCCTTCACGAATAATATGTGCAGTGAGCGTAACGGCACGGCCATCTGCTAATGTCAGAATTTCGTCACCATTTGGCTGGGGCTCAGCTGGCGTCTGACTGCGAACCTGGATCAGAAACGCACCTAGAAGCACCCATGCTCCGAGCGAGAGCGCCTTGGCCAGCCAGGCTCGCCTCGGAAGAAACCATGACGCTGCGAAGACGAAAGCCATTACCGCGATCACCCACCATGACGGCGGGCGCCAGGCACGCGTGCCCGTCCACAGACCAAGCGAAAATGCCACCGCCGCCCAGAACAATGGCTGCCGTGGCGGCTTCAGGGTTTGGACCATTCTGGTTGAGCTCCAGTGGAGAAAATCGGACTCGCCCAGCGGCAAGCGCATCTCGCCAGAATCGGCGGAAACTCCGGAGACAACGAGTGGGATCCTGGCGTGTGCTTCTTGCGCCAGGACCCTCGGCCAACCCACCCGTCTTCCAGGAGGAAATGGGCGACGTGAAAGCGGTCAGCGCGCCAGCAGCATCACCGATTCGATGTGAAACGTCTGAGGAAAGAGATCGAATAAGTGTGCTTCCTCGATGCAATAGCCGGCCGCCAGAAACGGGCGAAGATCCCTGCCTAGCGTTGCCGGATCGCACGAAACATACCGGATGAGGGGTGCTCCGAGTTCCACCAGAGAGCGAACCACCGCTTTGCCAGCACCGGCGCGGGGAGGGTCCAGGACGACCAAGTCGGGCCTTTTTCGCACCGATCCACTTTTCCGGCGATCGCTCCTCCGGTAGTCGTTAGTCAGGTAATTCTCGGTTAGGTAATCCTCCGTCCGCGCGCCGACCGCTTTCACGTTCGCAGGAACATTCTGCACAAAGTCGGCATACGATGTCTGTGACGCCTCTACACCAAGAATGTGATGAAAGTTTCGCGCCAGGACGGCTGAAAATAGTCCCACTCCGGCGTAGAGGTCGAGTGCGAGGTCGCCTGTGGCATTGCCGGTAACGACCGAAACCAATTCGTCGATCAGATAACGATTTACCTGGAAGAATGCGCCGGCACTGACTTGATACCCGCGGTCACTCGTGCGATAGAGAATTACGTTCGCGCCCGATTGCGCGAGAGACTTCGTCTCTATTTGTGCTTCATCGTCTTCCAATCGTCGCCGCGAAGAGAAGAATGTAATGCCGATAATTTCTGGTAACTCATGCCGGAAGACGTCGGCCCAGTGCAGTAGATCCTCATGGTTAGCTTCCTGTCCGCAGAATGCCCATGCCAGCAGATGTTCATCGTCCGCGTCCGCGAAGAGCTCAATCTCCTGAACTGGTGATGGACAGTTCAAGCCATGCAACTCTAGCAGCCGCGCCATTATCCGGTTGATCAGCGGCGAAGTGATGGGACATTCGCGCACGGGAAGAAACTTGTGCGACCCTAACTGGAAATATCCCAACGCGAACTCTGGCGCAGTCTGCACCTGCAAACGCACACGGTTGCGATAATTCCAGGGAGGAGAGGGGTGCAGACGAATCTCGGATTTCAGGTCTATTTTCGCGACCCGATGCAGCGTCTCGCGCAGGATTGCTGCCTTGAATTCTAGTTGCCGCTGGTAGGGAATGTGCTGGTAGTGGCATCCACCACATTGCTCGAAGTACCGACAGTGAGCGTTGACGCGATCGGGGGACGCTTCGATGAGTTGCACGACTGAGGCGCGCGCAAATCCGGGCCTTTCTTGCTTAGTCTCGGCCTCGACTTTTTCACCCGGCAAAACAAACGGAACAAAAACGGCCATGCTGCGGCCGTCTGCGCCGGGCAGCGTCCGGGCCAGACCGTCGCCGCCGTAGATTAGTTTTTCGATGGAAAGGAGCAAGCCGTAATCTTAGTGCATGTAGAACAAACTAAGCCGCGGCACGCCGCAGCGCTCCAGCAGGCGCTTGTGCACGTATTGTTTGTGGAGCTGCTCAACCTGCGCTGACGTCATGTTCCGGCGATAGGGAGCGATATCGCGATCGGCTTCGGCGCGCACATTGATCAGATCGTCGTCCGGCGTGGCTGCCATCAGCACGGCGAATAATTTTTCTTCCAGCACCGTCAGCCGGCGCTCCAAATCTTCAAGCCGCGGAAGTTTCGCGGCGCGCTCGATTTCATTGGCTATCTCGCGCAACGAGGTCGCTTCTTCGCGTGCCACTTCAGTAGCGAACCCCTTGCGCTCGGGTAACTTTGCCTTCTCGAGTTTAGCCGCGTTCTCCCGCAAGAATGACGTGATTTGTGCAGCTTCGAATCCAGGGTCCCGCGAGGTTTTTTCTTCGCCGGTTACGCCCACGGCGGCTTCCTTCATATCTTCCGCCGCAGCCAAGATCGCCTGCGAACAGTAGGCCAGGCTATTCACTTTTTTTGATTTCGATGGACGCCTGTCATATTTGTCAAATGCATCATCCACGCCGCGGAGCACGGCTTCCAGGGGCACGCCTGCATTCTTCCAGGTCTCGATGAGAGCCCAGTCGAGCGTCGAAAGCAACAAGATTCCTCCGCGCCTCCGCTGAAAGTGCTCTTCGATTTCGGTAAAATAATTGAAGTAATTTTCCACGACTACTCAGCGCGATTTGGGGGACTTCGGCGAAGGCCACGGCTTCGCATCGGCATCCAACGGCTTGGTGGGCGCCGGCGACGACTTTGCTGCCTTCGGCACTGCGTCTCGGCGGAAAGATTGGTTGCGATCCCAAATAATGCGCAGACCTTCGAGGGTGAGAAATTCATCTACTTCTTTGATGAAATGCGAAGCCGTACCGATCAGCGATCCCAGTCCGCCGGTCGCAATCACTCGCGTGTCTTCGCCCATTTCGTCCACCAGTCGCTCGAGGATGCCGTCGACCAGTCCGAGATATCCGTAGTAAAGACCAGACTGCAAACTGCCGACGGTATTCGATCCAATCACACGCGCCGGTTTGCGAATCTCTACACGCGGCAATCGCGCAGTGCGCTGAAATAGGGCGTCGGCGGAAATGCCTATGCCCGGACAAATCACGCCTCCGATGTACTCACCTTTTTTTGAAACACAGTCGAAGGTCGTGGCCGTGCCGAAGTCCACAATCACGCAGGGACCACCGTATTTTTCAAAAGCAGCTACTCCGTTCACAACCCTGTCGGCGCCTACTTCGGCTGGATTGTCATACAGCACCTGCATGCCTGTCTTCACGCCCGGCTCGATGAACAGCGGTTTGGTGTTGAAATAGCGCTCACACACCAGCCGCAGCACCGAATCGAGCGGAGGCACGACGGACGAAATCACGATGCCATGTACGCTTGAAACCTCGAGGTTATCCATGGAAAAAAGATTGCGAAAAATGACTCCGTACTCGTCGACCGTGCGATTCAGATGCGAGCCGACGCGCCAGTTCGCAACCAGGCGCTCATAACGCGCAGGGTCAGTGGTTACATCTTCGCCCGGACGATGCGCCACGCGTTCAAAAACACCCAAGACCGTGTTGGTATTTCCGACATCGATTACTAGCAGCATAATTAGAATTTCACCGTTCCACTCACCACCGTTGTCAATCCTTCAACCGTTCTTACACGCAGGAATCCACGATCATCCAACCCGTCGGTAACGCCCGTCAGATCGTTGTTCTCATCCTCGTTCACCGTGACACTTACTTTTCTTCCGCGCACCGACGAAGAACTTTCACCGAACCGGCGCAGAATCGACGCATGCGCGCCCGGGTCATCTACCAAAGCGCGATACTCCCGGTCGAGCGATTTTAGCAAAGCCGCGCAGAGCTCAACGCGCGACCATTCTGTGCCGGTCTCAATCCGCAACGATGTCGCGGTTTCGCGGAGTTCAAGCGGGAATTTCACCTGATTCACATTGATGCCGACGCCCACCACGAGATAACGCACACGCGTAGCCTCGGCATTCATCTCGGTGAGAATGCCGCAAAACTTTTTCCCGGCAATCAACAAGTCGTTCGGCCATTTCAAATCAACTCGAAGTTGCGGCGCGATCTCCGTCACGGCGGCACGAACCGCCAGTCCCGCGGCCAGAGAAAAAATAAGCGCATCCGATGGCGGCATCGCCGGACGCAGGACGACCGAGCAATAGATGCCCGTCGACCGCGCCGAATGCCAGGTGTGAGCGCCACGCCCACGACCAGCCAACTGTTCCTCCGCGAGAAATACGCTGCCTTCTGGAGCGCCCTCAGAGGCAGACCGCATTGCCGCGGAATTAGTCGAGCCGATCTTGTAATAGTGATGGATCTGCTTGGCGCCAGCAAAGATCGTGCTCCTCAATGACGGAGCCAACATCTCTGGCAGCAACAAATCTGGAACCGCGCGCAGTTGATAACCGGTTGCCGGATGCCCTGCAACATCGACGCCCAGTCCGCGCAGTTGTTGGATCAGCCGCCAAACCTCCGAGCGACTGGTTCCGATTTCTTCGGCGATCTTTGTGCCGCTGACGACAACCGTGGCATTGCTCATGAGCAGGCGCACAATGCGGCCAAGGCGAACGTCGGTCGCTTTGTGGACCGACGGCAGGTTTCGAGTTTTCGTGGAAGAGGGGATGAAAGGAATTATAAACAGTCGCTGGCCGCTGGTCGTTGGCAGTTTGTCGTTGTCTCTGGCAAATCAAATCGTGGCAAGGTGTTCGATTCGCGAACGACTAAAGACAAACGACCGAGGTTACGCTGGCGTAACCCGCATACTCATATCCACAGCTGTCGATGAATGCGTCAGTGCTCCGACTGAGATGAAATCTACACCTGTCTCCGCATAGGAACGCACATTCCCCAGATTGATTCCGCCCGAGCACTCCAGCGGAATCCGCCGCGAATGATGGGAACAAATCTCGACTGCTTTGTGCACATTCTCAACGCTCACATGATCAAGCAGAATCGCCTCTGCTCCGTGGTCGAGTGCCTGCTGGAGTTCTTCGAGCGACCGAACTTCGATCTCGATCGGCTGCTTTCCGCGCCGGTTGCGGGTCGCGCGCTCCAGCGCGGGAATCGCACCACCCGCTAGGGCAATGTGATTGCTTTTGATCAACACACCATCGGAGAGATCCAGCCGGTGATTTTGCCCCCCGCCGCAGCGCACTGCGTACTTGTCAATCACCCGCAATCCAGGCGCCGTTTTGCGGGTATCGAGGATCCGTACGCGCGTACCCTCGACTGCATCGACAAACTGGCGCGTGGTGGTCGCGATTCCGGCCATGCGCTGGAGAAAATTAAGAATCACGCGCTCGCACGACAAAATCACCCGCGCGTTATGCCGGATCACCGCAATCTGCTGTCCCGCATGCACGCGGATCCCGTCGAAGATCGATGGATGGCTCGTCACCTCATAATGCGAAGTGACTGCGCCGTCGAGCGCCGCGTAGACATCGAGAATCCGGGGCACGCATCCGAGGCCCGCCAGAATGCACTCCTGCTTGGCGATGATGGTCGCCGAGGCGCGCTGGTTGGGATCGATGCAAGCATAGCTGGTCGCATCGCTCGTTGCCCGATCTTCGTGGAGCGCGTTCTCAAGAATTGCGGTGATGCGTCGTGAGTTCCAGTCCATAAAGCAGTTGCCAGTGATGAGTTGCCAATTTTCGTCGAGCTGCGCTCGACTGCCCACCCGGGCCTATGCGGTTCTTGCTTACACCAATTCTTTCGTTTGCGCGACGATCTTCTCGCGCAGAATTGTTAACTCCTCAACCTGTTTCCGCAATCCTTCTACCACGTGCGCGGGAGCCTTTTTTAAGAACTGCTCGTCGCCAAGTCTGGTTTGCGCTCCGGCGAGCTGCTTCTCAATCTTATCTAACTCTTTCGTTAGACGTTCACGTTCGGCTACAATATCGATTTTCTTCTGGTAAATCGCATGTACATCAAACCGCGAGGTGCTGCGCGCACCCGGCAGGTTCGCCAGCGAACTACCAACAAACGTAATCGTCTCGACGTTTGCGGGGCGATCGAGAAGCACGGCGCCAAGATTTTTTTCGAGCATGGCGCGAATCTCCGGTTCATGCGCAAATACTTCAACCGGCACCTTGACCTTGGGCTCAACTTTTAATTCCGCCCGCAGATTGCGCACGCTGACGATCAGGTCTTGAAGAATCGCCATCTCCGTCTCCGCGCCCAGATCGATCTGCTTCTCATTTGCTGCAGGATATGCGGCCAGGGCAATTGATTTCAGCGGAGGCTTGCCATCGTAGATCGCGTGCCAGATTTCCTCAGTGATGAAGGGCATTACGGGATGAAGCAGCCGCAGCGAGGCCTCGAACAGATTCACCAGATTCGCGCAAGCAATGCGCGCCTGTCCCCTGTCCGCTCCTTCTTCAAAGTTCAGACGCGGCTTGAGGAGTTCGATATACCAGTCGCAAAATTCAGCCCAGAAGAAATCGTAAATACGATTGGCCGCTTCGTCGAAGCGATACGTCTGCAGCGATTCGTTCACATCATTCGCGGCGCGATTGAAGCGGGAAAGAATCCAGCGATCTTCGAGGGTATGAGTCTGGAACTCAGCAACTCCCGCTTGAGGGCGCGGCTGAGCCTCGTCGTGGGCGGCCGGGACGCCCGGCACCACGCTGGCGTCGCTAGGCCGCATGGCCGCGTCGATCCGCTCCACATTCATGAACATGAAGCGCGCTGCATTCCATATTTTATTGGCGAAATTTCGATAGCCTGCCGTGCGGCTCTCGCTGAACGCGATATCGGTTCCTGGCGCCGCCATCGCGGCCAGCGTGAACCGCGTCGCATCGGTCCCATACTGCTTGATTACCTCGATGGGATCGAGCACATTGCCTTTTGTCTTCGACATCTTCTGGCGATCGGCATCCCGGACCAGCGCGTGAATATAAACCTCGCGAAAGGGAACGCTGTCACGTAACGCGGCTTCGTCCGCAGGCGCGTGCTCGCCCGGTTTATGCGGTGGCATCATGAACCAGCAGCCGAGCATAATCATTCGTGCGACCCAGAAAAACAATATGTCGAAGCCGGTAATCAGCAACGAATTGGGATAGAAAACTTCTTCATCGCGCGTTGCCGCGGGCCAGCCCAGCGTGGTGAATGGCAGCAACCCTGATGAGAACCAGGTGTCGAGCACATCGGTCTCCTGCTCCAGTTTCGCGCTGCCACATTTGCACGATGACGGAGCCTCACGCGCCACCACCACTTCTTTGCAATCGTTGTTCGCGCAGTACCACGCCGGAATCCGATGTCCCCACCACAACTGGCGCGAGATGCACCAGTCATGGATGTTGCGCATCCAGTTCAAATAAATCTGACCGTAATTCTCCGGCGTAAAGCGGATGTATCCTTTCTCGACGACCTCGATGGCGCGCTTCGCCAATGGCGCAATCTTAATGAACCATTGGGTCGACAGTCGCGGCTCGACAATCGTGCCCGAGCGATCGCATTTGCCGATGGCAATCGTGTAATCCTTTGTGCCCACCAGAAAACCCTGCGCCGCGAGATCTTCGACAATCCGGGCGCGTGCCGCAAAGCGATCCAGGCCCGCATAGGAACCGGCATTCGCATTCATCTTCGAATGCTCATCGATCACTTCGATCTGCGGCAGATTGTGGCGCAAGCCAGCTTCGAAGTCGTTAGGATCATGCGCGGGCGTGACCTTCACCGCGCCCGTGCCGAACTCAGGCTGCGCTAGTTCGTCCGCGATAATCGGAATCTCGCGATTCATCAATGGCAGTAGTACATGCTTGCCGTGCAGGTGCACATAGCGCTCGTCCGTCGGATTTACTGCGATCGCCGTGTCACCAAGCATCGTCTCCGGACGCGTCGTCGCTACCGTGATGAATTCTTCTTTCCGATTTACGCTGTCAACCACCGGGTATCGGATCTCATACAGCTTGCCAGGGACATCCTCGTGCTTCACTTCGAGATCAGAGATGGCGGTGCCGCAGTCGGAACACCAATTCACGATGTACTTTCCGCGATATATCAGGCCATCTTCATAGAGACGCACGAACGCTTCCTTCACCGCGCGCGACAGCTTGTCATCCATGGTGAAATATTCTCGGCTCCAATCGACGGAAGCGCCGAGACGCTTCATCTGGTCGAGGATCGCGCCACCGTACTCGCGCTTCCACTCCCAGACGCGCTCCACGAATTTCTCGCGGCCCATGTCGCGCCGTTTCTTACCTTCTTTGGCAAGCTGGCGCTCCACCATCATCTGCGTGGCAATTCCGGCGTGGTCGGTGCCGGGCAGCCAGAGCGACACATAGCCGCGCATGCGGTGCCAGCGCACAATGATGTCCATCTGCGTCTGGTTGAGCATGTGACCCATGTGGAGCCGCCCCGTCACATTCGGCGGCGGCAAGAGCAGTGTGAATACAGGACGCGAATCTTCTCCGGGCAGGCTCGGCGGAGGCGTTTCGACATGGAACAGTTTCTCCTGGACCCAATACTCGGCCCAGTGCGCTTCAATCGCGCCCGGTTCGTAAGCTTTCGGTAACTCGTGGGGCATCTTTATCTGAATCCTAACCGTGTAGGGACGGCTGCTCTCGGCAGATTTTGGAGTAAACAGGGAATTATTGATCTTATAGGCGTGAGAAAAGCAGCGTCAAACGGGACTAGGGGGTTATACGCACTGAGGGGAAAATGCTACACCCCCCGACCTGCCCGTGGACATACACTTTTCCCCTTTCCTTCGAGGAAAATCATATTCAATTTCGTGCCGATACGGGGGATAAGGTCAACGACATATCCCAGCACGACGAAGCGACAGCGCTGACGTACTTCTTCCAGGATGCTTAAGAAGAGATCGCGGTGCCGAGCCGAGTTCAGCCACGGTTTCCGGTGGTAGCAACTACAGGTGATGAAATGAAAGTCTCCGCCACCGTAATACCGCTTCAAACCTTTGGGCACGAGCACAGAGTAACTGCCCATAGCCCGCGAAAGATGTGACGGCGCTCACACCCGCCCCTTGCAAAAAGCGCAAGGAGCAGGCCACCCTCCGATATACTTCGATAAATGACCGGGCCACCCGCCGGAGGGAATCGGAGTCGCGGGTGACGTTATCAACAACATCCCCTTTCTATGAGTACCGTTCGATAGTTCGTTCACCTCAATTCGAACGAATCAGGAGCC
>Ga0209169_10000351_pt1 | contig 27769 bp, 26 predicted proteins | sample HubBroMetageWRM4_FD_188346 | JGI IMG/M metagenome (GOLD analysis project Ga0209169, IMG submission 188346) | Warmed soil microbial communities from the Hubbard Brook experimental Forest, New Hampshire - Hubbard Brook CCASE Soil Metagenome WRM 4... | ecosystem: Environmental > Terrestrial > Soil...
CGGCGGCGTCGTCTTTTTCGATCGCGCGGGTGGCGACGACGTGACCGGCTTTCGTGATCCGCTCGGCCAGCGTTGCGCCTGACGTGTCGTTATCCAACGTGCGCGTGTCCGACACGGTCAGCACCGCGATGTTCACGGCCAGGAACGGGCGCTTCTCGTCGATCGCCATGGCAACCTCCACCAGATCGGGCGGCAGGATAGCGCATCCTCGACCTCGACCCAACGCGGGTTTTCCCTCATTGTCCCGGCGATCAACGGCAGCAGGAGCGCGCCATGTTCATCGCCATGAATCGCTTTCAGGTCATCCGCGGCGCGGAGACGGATTTCGAGACAGTCTGGACCTCGCGCGATACGCATCTGCGCGACGTGCCCGGCTTCATCGCGTTCCATTTGCTGCGCGTCGATCGCGAGCAGGCGTTCGCGCTGTCCGACGCGATCCGCGAAGCGAAGGAAAAGATTCGCGAGTGCTCGGTGTGCAACAACATCACGGATGTGGACCCGTGCATCTTCTGCTCGAGCGCGTCGCGATCGAAGCGAACGATCTGCGTAGTGGAAGAAGCGACGAACATTCAGGCCGTGGAGAAGACGCGGCAGTTTGACGGTCTTTATCACGTGCTGGGTGGCGCGCTGTCGCCGCTGCAAGGCGTCGGCCCGGATCAGCTGAAGATCAAGAGCTTGATCGAGCGCTTGAAGGGCGGCGGCGTGGAAGAAATTGTAGTGGCGACTTCGCCGACGGCGGAGGGCGAGGCGACGGCGGTGTATTTGTCGAAGCTGATCAAACCGCTTGGCACGCGCGTGACGCGCATCGCGATGGGAATTCCTGTGGGCTCGGATCTTGAGTACGCCGATGAAGTGACGATGTCGAAGGCGATGGAAGGCCGGCGCGAGCTTTAGTTCCCTACTTTTTCTTACCTCCCAAATTCAAGCCGTACTCCGGATGTTCGCGCGTACCGGTGATTTTGATCGGGACGCTCGAGCCGCCGTTTTTTCCTCTGAAGAACGGATCGGCGGCCTTCAGGAAAAAGGATTTCGCGCCGGTCATCGTCTGCGAGAGTTTTGCCTGCAGCAGTAAGTGGCCGTAGAAATCGAGATTGCCGTTTTCCATTCCGTACGTGCCTTGCAGCGCCACGGCCGCGCCCGTCACGCTAAAATTCAGACTCGAGAAATTGATAACGCCATCGGCGAGACTGAAATTTCCCTTCAAGTCGGAGACCACGTCGTCGATCTGAGCGTCCTGCGGATGTCCTTGTCCGCGGCGGCTGAGCGAGTCGATCTTCTCCTGCACGGTGGGGCTGGTGAAGTGCGACTCGGCCACGTCGAACGTGCCGTTGACCGTGAGCTTGTCCATCAGATCCTGATCGCCTTCGCGGATTTCCATTTTGCCCACGAACTGCGTGTCGCCGGTCATGATCGGCGGATCATTCTTCACAGTAAGGTAGAGCAGGTCTTCGATGCGGGCTTGCTTGGCGTTCACGTCCATTTGGATGGTGCGGCCCTTCGCGGATTTATTCAGATCGACGACCTCACCATTCACCACAAATGTGGTGTGGCGGAAATGCGCGATCACGGGATGGAGCAGCACGTTGCCGTTCGTGCCATCTACGGTGGCGGTGAAATCGGTGTGGAGGTTGACGGGATGCGCAGCGACGCGCAATGCGAAGTTGGGGACGTCGGCGACGCCCTTCACGTTGAGGTAGTCGAGCGGGCCGCTGAACTCACCGGTGGATTGCAGAGTGCCGCTCAGTCCGCGCAACGTGCCCATGTCCGCATTCTTGAATACGTAGTGCGCGGTCACGGGAAGTTCGCGCGGGTCGTCGGGAATCCACGGGCCGAACTGGCCGGCGGCGTCCACTTCGCCGGTGGGAACGGCGTTGGTGAGTTGCGCCTGGAAATTGGCGGGGCCGTCGAAACTGAATTTCTGAATGTGGAGATGCTGGATGGGAAATTCACGCGGAGGCTTTGAAGTGTCTGCGCGCTGAATGGAGATAAGCGCGTTGTCGGCTTCGATGCGATCGATCATCACCGGATATTTCTTGGCGAGGTCGGTGTTCGTCGCGTGGAAATCGGGGCGCGCGCCACTGCTTTTCGGCGGCATGGTGATGACGAGACCTTCCAGGACGACGTTGCTGATGTGAATGTGCTTCTCGAATAGGCCGAACAAACCTGTATTGAAGACGACGCGGCGGATTTTGAAGAGCGGCGGAAGATCGTGGTGGCCGTGGTGGTAGAGCGCGAGCCCGTTGATGGTGGCGCCGGGAAGCGGGTAGAGCGTGATGTCGAAATCGGTGAACTCGACGTCGCTTTCGAAATGCTGGCCCAAATACTCCTGCACGCGGGCTTTCGCTTCCGCTTTCAGGCGAGAAGCAAAAATCGTGAGACACGCGATTGCGATGAGCGCGAGCACCGCGACTGTGATCCCGAACCACTTCAGAAAAGTCCGCATGCAGAGAGAGACGCTCCTCGATCCCGCTTGGCCCTCAATTCGAGCGTATGACTAGTTTAAGGCCGCGACGAGAACGCCACCAAACCGCGCCGCGGTTACACCATCCACTTGAGATGCAGCGAAGTGACGACTGGACTTACGTTTCGAGTGTGCTTGCACGCGCGGTGAGGCGGGCGTATAACCATGCGAACAGAAAGTCCGCATCCGCGTTGGAGAATTCGATGGCCACAATCGACAAATACATGGCGCAGTACGATCACGAGCACACCAACGGCTGGAACAAAGTGCTCCACGGAGTCGGGATACCGATCATCATCGTCGGGCTGCTGCTGGCGGTGTTCACGCACTGGAAGATTGGGTTGGGGTTGTTTGTGGGTGGATGGGTGTTGCTGCTTGCCGGGCACCGGATCGAGGGGAATAAGCCGGCGTTTTTTCAGGGCGTGATTTACTTTTTGATTGGGCCGATCTGGGTGGCTAAAGAGTTGAAGGATTTTGTTACTGGGAAGGCGCACGGCGACGGGGCTGGGACGACGCAGCCGCGGTAGGCCTCGACGAACTGTGCCGGCTTCCGCCCGCTTGGGTGGGCGAAACCGGCCTCTACAGGTAGTCGAATCGTACGTCTCGTGAGGGGCCGAAAGGGCCCTAAAATCGACGTTTCCAACCAAAGCTAAATCTCATTGAAATGGGCCGTTTACCCGCCTATTTCAATGCTTCTATACAGTTAAGTACCTTTACGCACGGTGTCGGTTGACGGACCGCCGGGCGCGCGTGGAGGTGCTACCCTTGGAAATCAGCCTCTGGAGGCGCCGGGGTGTCCGAGTCTTCCCTGTCTAACGATCCTGTTCCGCAGAAGCGGCGGAGCACGCGAATCGTGCAGGCCGTGCCGATCACGGTCTCGGGTACCGATGCGCTTGGGCAGCCCTTCAAAGAGCGGACCACCACCGTGATGGTGAACTGTCACGGCTGCAAATACCAATCGAAGCATTACGTTCCCAAAAATTCGCTGGTGAACCTGGAAGTGCCACGGCCGGAGGCGAATTCGAAGGCGCGGCAGATTCAGGGACGCGTGGTTTGGGTGCAGCGCCCGCGCACGGTGCGCGAACTTTTCCAGATTGGGCTTGAGTTCGATACAGCGGCCAACGTGTGGGGCATCGCGTTTCCGCCTGAGGATTGGGCGGCTCCTCCGGCCGAAGCGGCGGGCGAAACGGTTGCCGCGCCTGCGACACCGGCCGTCGTGCCATCTGCTTCCGGGCCTGCCGCTGCTGTGCCGTCGGCTCCTGCAGTTCCCGCTCGTCCCGCGCACGAGCCACCTCCGCAAACAAATTTCTACGCCAGCGAAGACGCGAACGGCGGCGTACCGGAATTCACGATCGCGCCTGCCGCGCCGGGTCCGGCTGGGAAAGTTCCCGCTCCTCCTGCTGCAAAGCCGATCGCAACGGAAATGATTCCGGCGCCGACTAAATCGAGCGTGCCTCCGCCGCCGGCTGCGCAAACGCCAGTTGTTCCACCGCCAGCGGCGCGAACACCTGCCGCTAAGATTAATCCGTCGCCCGCGCCGCCGTTTGCGCCGATCGCGGCCGCGCCTCCCATTGTCGCTGCACCTCCGAAGCCACCTGCGCCGCCCGTTTCGGGCGCGCCATCGAGTTCGACGAACGCCACTTCATCGCCCGCGGCACCTGCTGGCGCGAGCGGCGATCACAAAATTCACGTTGTGCCCGCGCCTCCGGCTGCGGATCAGCAAGCGGTGCTCGCGCGGCAGATGGCGCGAATGGTGACCGAGGCGAAGGAAAACCTTGACAAGACTTTGCGTCACGATGCGGCGCTCGCGGTGAGCGAGAAGATGAGCGCCGTACGCGCTCAGCTCGACGCGCAACTGCACGACGCCGTCGATAAAGCGATCAAAGAACAAATGGCGCGCGTTTCAGATACGGCGCTGAAGTCCGTGACGCAGCAGGCGACCGAACGCGCCGCAGCGATCGTCGAAGAAGCGCGGAGATCGAACGAGGCAACGGCTGCGTCGCTGGACGACAAAGTGCGCGAGGCCGTGCAGTCTGCCGTGACGAACGCGGCGAGCGAAGCCGCCAAGCGCGCCGCCGAACAGACGACCTCGATGCATCTGTCGCAGTCCGTAGCCGAAGCCGTGGACCGGGCGCTGCGCGATCGCGAAGCCGCCACACCGTCGCTTTCGATTTTGAATTCGCCGGAAGCCGCCGAGCAGCATCTGGAAAACTGGCGCCGGAACCTGGAGAACACGGCGGGAACGATCCGTTCGCAAGCACTCGAACGCACCGAAGAAGATGCGACAGCGGCGCGAGACCGGTGGAACGCGGAATTCGAGAAGACGCTCCAGTCCGCGCAGGAACGAATTTCAGCGCGAGCGGGCGAGATTTCGCAGGCCGCCGTGCAGCAGGCTGAGCAGGATGTGGCCAAGCGCGCTGAAGGTTTACGCGCGTCGCTCGACCAGGCGATTGCAGATGCCGCGTCACGAATTGAAGCGGCTGGCTCGGGATTGCAGCAGGAACGGCAGCGCGCCGAAGAAGCCAAGGCGCAACTTTTCGAAGCGACACAGACTGCGCTGCAACGCACGCAGCAGCAGCTCGATGAATATCTCAAGTCGCAGTACCAGGAAGTTTCGCTGCGCGCGGACCAGCTGATTCAGGAGCGCGCGAAGCAGATCGAGCCAACGCTCGAAGCATCGGCAAAGAAGGTAATCGAGCGCGCGTCCACCGACCTCGATCAAAAGCTCGCGCCGAAACTCGATCAGGTGCAGCGCGCACTGGGCGACCTGGCCGCTGCGGAAACGCGCGCGGGCGAAGCGCATACCCACATCAAGAATCACCTGCAATATGCCGCTGACGAGATTGCGCGCTCGCAAGCTTCGCTCACGTCGCAAACGCAGGCCGCTACCGATCAACTGGGCAGAGCGGCGGAAGCTCATGCCAAGACCGTTGCCGACGAAGCTGCGCGGTCGCAGGCAGCTCTGAATTCGCACGCGCAGGCCACGGCGGAGCAGATCAACAAAGCCGCCGAAGCGCATAGCCAAACCGTCGCGGATCAGGTCGCCCAGCTGAACAAGACCGCGGACACACACAATAAAAACATCGCGGAGCAGTTCGCGCAGCTCGAAGCCACAGCCAACCTGCACGTGCAAGGCGCAGCAGGCCAGATCAACGAAATTCAGGCCGGCGCGCTGACCCAGGTGAAGCACGCAGCGGAAGAATTGACGCTGCTGCAGACCGACATCCGGCAACAGCTGCAGGAAGCGACCGACCGCGCCGACACGATTCAGGACACGATTCGCGAGCAGGCGCAGATCGCTTCGGAAGAATCGATCCAGGCGGCGCTGGCGCGCGTGCGCGAGGAAACCGCGAAGGTTCCCGAGCAGCTGGACGCGACGCGGCGAGAGATCGTCACGAAGATCGAAGAAGAACTGGGCCAGCGCGGCAGCGAGATTCAGCACCAGCATTACGACGCGATGCTGAAGACCGCCGAGTGGTATCAGAAGAAGGCGCAGACGTCGATGCAAGCGTCGCTGGAAAAATCGGTGGAGCAATCAACCACCACGCTGCGCGACCGCGCCGCGGAAGTATCGAGCCTGCTGGCGTCGGAACTCGACCACTACCGCCGGACGTATGTGGAGCACAGCACGGCGCAGATCGAAGACGCGGCCAAGGAAGTGATCGGACGCGAGCGCGAGAAGATGTCCGAGACGGCGCAGATGGTCACCGCCGGCTTTTCGGATCAGGTGTACCGCGCGACTACCGATTCGCTGAAGCGCTTCGAAAGCGCGGCGGAATCGACGCTGGAAAAGTCGCGGTCCGACATGGAATTCAACCGCGAGACCTCTCTCGCCGAATTCCAGAAGATGCTCGACGAGCAGATGACCAGCGGCGTCGACCAGGCCAAACAGTTCCTCCAATCGCATCTCGTGCCGATGATGGAGCAGTGGGACGCGCAGCGCGAAGCCGAAAAGAAACAGTGGATGGACCAGCTGCAACGCTCGACGCAGGAATCGATTGAAAGCTACAAGACGCGCCTCGAAGCGGCCTCGAACCAGTGGCTGCTCGCGTCGGCGACATCCCTTGGCCAGCATTCGCAGTCGGTGCTCGATACGGTCGCCAAGGCGGCCGAGAAGCGTATCCGCGATACGTGCGCTGAAGTGCTGGGCGGCGTGGGCGATACGCTGAAGCAGCGGCTGATGGGGCTTTCAGACGCGTATAAGACGGACGACAGCGATTTGCCGTTGCCTGGCGGTGGTGCGGGTCACGGTGGCCATGCCGGCCACAAGAAGTAGGCATAAGTAATTCGTCTCCGGCCCTCTCTCCTTTCACTCCCCCCGGCGACATAAAACGATTTTGAGCGTCTCCGCTCGCGGAACGCCCAATTTTGTTTGTTTGCGCATCAAAACGGTCTAACACCTGCTACCGGGAGCGAGCCTTGATCGCACGACACTGGCGCGGCTGGACGAAACGCGCGGACGCGGATGCTTACGAAGATTTGCTGAAGAACAAAGTGATTCCTGGCCTCAAGGGCATCGATGGTTACGTCGGCGGATCGATTCTGCGCAAGGACGAAGCCACCGAATCGGAATTCGCGGTGATCAATTATTTCGACTCGCTTGAAGCGGTGAAGCAGTTCGCGGGCGCGAATTATTTGGTGCCGGTATTTGAGCCGGAAGCGAAGGCGCTGCTGATTCGGATGGAGAATTACGCCACGCACTACGAGGTGCGATACACCACGGAGTAGCAGTCGTCCGAAGGTAGGAGGGCTCACTGGCAGGATTGCCCGTGCTGCTCGCCGCGGCCGCCGTTACGTCACGTCGCCTCCAAACGTTATAATAGAGCATGGCTAATCAAGCTTTTTTGAACGTGTGGCTGAAGGAATTTCCAGAGGACGCGGTGCTGGAGCGGCTGGCCGCGTTTCTGGCGACGGTTCCCTACTCGAAAAAGCATCCTGGCTTCCGCTACATCGAGGTGCGCGCGGTGGAATCGTCTGAATCGCCGGTGCTGGAACTCGACCTGCGCGCGACGCCGCTCGATCCGGCAGGAATCGTGGAGCTAGTGACGCCGCACCTGCACGACGATTCGAGCTACACCGTGCGCGCGAACTGGGAATTGTGGGAGCGCACCGGCCAGCCGCCGAAGTGGGAAGACACGCCGGAGCAGATGACCATATCGTGCAATACGGAAGGCTTCGACGACGGCATCTGGAAAGAAAACGGGCACTTCGAAGTCGATCTGGGCCTCGAGCACTTCTTCACCGGCCACGGCGGCCTGCTCGGCATCCGGCAGGCGCGCCCTGCGCCGCAAACGGCCGAAGAGGCGCAATTTCTCGAATCCATGAAGCTGCCCGCGAATCTACAGACGTATAAGGACAAGACGCGCGAGAACATCAAGAAGCTGTTTGACTGGGTGCGGCGCATCGAGACGGACTTGCCGGTGGAGCGTTTGAAGCTGTGGTCGGAAGGCGAGGAAAATCTCGAAGCGCGGATGGAAGAGATCATCGCGGCTAGATAACTGACTGCATGGATGCCTAAGCGTGTAGTGTTCGAGGCGACTGGGTTCCGTGAGTTTTGTTTTGCGGCAAAGCGGTAGCTTCGCTCCCGCAGTCCAAATGGCGCGGCGCTTTGAATGCTTACTTGAGATTCCGCCGAGACTTTCCTTTCGCGGCGGCGGTGCGCACGTTAGAATTGACGGACGGCCCGCTTACGTTTCGCGCTGCGGGCGGTCTGATACAGCACAGCACTCATTCGTTTCATCTCATGATCCGTCCGGAGCGTCCTTCTCAGTGACTTCGACCAGGAAATTCAGAGTGATGGCTTTCGCGGGTACGGCAGCGCTTGCATTGGCTTCGTGTAGCAGCTCGCCTAAACCGGCAGACACTTCTGCGTCCGCGGGCACACCCGCCGCGAAGCCCTCCGCTGCAAAAGCCGCTCCCGCGGCGCCGGGAACCACTCCCGGAGGAACTCCCGACAAGCCGCTTCAAATTCCGGACGACATTCAGACCGTAGCCGCGAAATCGCTGGGCGACGACACGACGGTGCTTGCTTACGGCGAGCTGGCCAACAACGGCAAGCAGCAGATCCTCGCGATCAATGCGCTTAAAACCACGCCGCAGGGCGTTGCTCCCGGAATTTTGTTCAACCGGCTCGTACTGCTTCAAAAAAACGGTGAAGTGTGGAAAGAAGTGTTGCGCGGCGACGAGCACCTGCAAAACGAAAAGGGATATCTGGGCGGAATTCCGCTGGCGCCGGTGAACGGCTGGCGGCTGCAGCTCGACCAGACGGACGCATCGAAGGGCATCATGCTCTATTTTTCGCCGATCATCGCGCCGCTGGGCGGGCACATCACCGCGCTGGAAGTGCGGTGGAACCCGAAGGCCGGCCGCTTCCAATCGATGGATCCGAGCTTCACGCAATTCGTGGGAGAAGTGCCGCAGCTGGAAAGGCCGGAGTCGCAAGTCCACTAATGAGCGCCGCCGCACAAGCCGTTGGAGCAGCTTCGACTGCCGCCGCCGCGAAGCAGAAGAAGAAGTCGTCGGGTTGGAACGACCTGAAGACGCTGGTTCCCTACCTGCGCAAATACAAAGGCATGACGGTGATCGGGCTGATCACGCTGACGCTAATGGGCGTGGTGGGCGCGCTGCCGCAGCTTTTGATCGGCATGATCACGGACTGTCTGCAGGGCGCACCGCAAACGCTCACGACCCTGCACGGCTACGCGCGCTATTTGCTCACGCCGCTGATTGGAATCTACGCGCCGCTCAGCCGTCACGCGCTGGGCTGGTTCTGCATCGTTCTGGTTACCGTGATGTTTGTGAAGGGCTTCTTCTCGTTCTGGACGCGGTGGATTCTGATCGGCGTGTCGCGCGAAATCGAATACGACTTGCGCAACGACATGCTGGAGCGCCTGGTTGCGCTTGAGCCGGAATTCTACGTACGGAACCGCACGGGCGATTTGATGTCGCGCGCCACCAACGATTTGAACGCGGTGCGAATGGTGCTGGGGCCGGGGATCATGTACAGCGCCACGACCGTGGTGACGATGGTGCCCGCGGTGTATTTCATGTTCAAGCTGGCGTCGAGCCTGGCGTGGTGGGTGTTCCTGCCGGTGCCGGTGGTGGCGTTTTCGGTGCGGTATTTCGGCGAGACGATTCACCGGCTCTCGGAGAAAATTCAGGCCGCGCTCGGCTCGCTTTCCACGCGCGCGCAGGAAAACCTCACGGGCATTCGCGTCATTCGCGCCTACGCGCAGGAAGAACAGGAAATCGCCGCCTTCGATAATGCGAACCGCGACTACGTGGACACCAACATCAAGCTGATTTCCACCTGGAGCTTGTTCTTCCCGTTTTTGACGGCGCTGATCGGCGTCACGTTTGTGATTTTGCTGGGCAAGGGCGGCAAAGACGTGATCGACCACCGCTACGCCGTGGGGACGATGTGGGCGTTCTACTGGTTTTTGGGGCAGCTGGTGTTTCCGATGATTGCGCTCGGCTGGGTGACGAACATTTTTCAGCGCGGCGCGGCGTCGATGGGGCGGTTGAATTTCGTGCTGCACGCGAAGCCGGGGATCTGCGATTCGGGTTCGGTGATTTGTGCGCCGATGAATGGCGACGTCGCTGCATCGCGTGCGGCGGATGCATCTGCGCCGGTGTCCGCGGCCGCTGCGATTCGCGGCGACGTCGAGTTCAAGCATTTGACGTTCACCTATCCCACGTCGCCGGAAGCGAAGAAGGGCGAGACGGCGCCCGTCGGGCAATCGGCCGTATTGCGGGACATCAATTTGCACGTGCCAGCGGGATCGACGCTCGCGATTGTGGGGCCCACAGGTAGCGGGAAATCGACGCTGGCAGCGCTGATCGCGCGGCTGTGGGAAGCGCCGGAGGGCGCGCTCTTGATCGACGGGCGATCGATTCGCGAATATCCGCTGGCGGATTTGCGGCGCGCCATTGGCTACGTGCCGCAGGACACTTTTCTTTTCAGCGATACGCTGAAGGAGAACATCGCGTTCGGCGTCGAGACGGCGCTCGAAAATCAAGTATACGAAGCGGCGGAGATAGCTAGCCTTTCGGGCGAAATCAGCAGCTTCCCGAAAAATTACGAAACGATGGTGGGCGAGCGCGGCATCACGCTTTCCGGCGGGCAGAAACAGCGGACGTCGATCGCGCGAGCCGTGGTGCGGCAACCGAAGATACTGATTCTTGACGATGCCCTCTCGAGCGTCGATACCGACACCGAAGAGCGCATCCTGGCGCGGCTGCGCGAAGTGATGAAGCAGCGTACCGCGATTTTGATTTCGCATCGCGTCTCGACCGTAAAGAATGCGGACCAGATCATCGTGCTGCGTGATGGAAAGATTTCGGAGCGCGGCACGCACGACGAGTTGCTGGCGCTAAACGGCTACTACGCCGACCTGAACCAGAAACAGCTGCTTGAGGAAGAGTTGGCGCGCGAATGAGCGATTTCCGCGAAGAAGAGAAGCTCGGCAAGCTGTACGACTCGCAGCTGACGCACCGGCTGCTGAAATACTTGCGCCCGTACCGGTGGCATGTGGTCGGCGCGGTGAGCTTCACGCTCGCGATCACCGGCGTCGAGCTGGTCGGCCCGTATCTTTTCTACCTGGGCATCGATAAATACATCGTTCCCGGCTACGACAAAGCGATTCCCCGCGGCATGGCGCTGATGGGATTGTTCTGGGTGGTGGTGGCGTACGCAGGCTCGATTTTCGCGAGCTTCGGATTGCAGTACGTGCAGGTGCGGATCATGCAGTGGGTCGGGCAGCAGACCATGTACGACCTGCGCAAGGAAATTTTCTCGCACTTGCAGCGCCTGCCGATGAGTTTCTTTGACCGCAGCCCGATCGGGCGCCTCGTGACGCGGACGACGACGGACGTGGACGCGCTGAACGACCTGTTTGCATCGGGCGTCGCGGCGATGCTCAACGACTTCGTGCTGCTCTTTGCGATGGCGGGCGTTCTTTTTTACTGGGAGCATTCGCTTGCGCTGGCGACGCTGTCGCCGCTGCCATTCATGATTCTGCTGACGTATTTCTTCCGCAACCGTGTGCGCGACGCGAACCGGCGAATCCGCACAGCCATTGCGCGAATCAACGCGTTCCTGCAGGAACATGTGAGCGGCATGTCCGTGGTGCAGCTCTTCAATCGCGAAAAGAAATCGCGCGCGCAATTTGAAGGACTGAACAAGACGCACATGATCGCGTACAAAGATGCGATCGACGCGTTCTCGCTCTTTTACCCCGGCGTGGAATTTTTAAGCATGGCGGGCATCGCGCTGCTTTCATGGGTGGGCGGCACGCGCGTGATCGCCGGCACGCTGAGCATCGGTGTCGTGGTGGCGTTCATGATGTACGGGCAGCGCTTTTTCCGCCCGATTCAGGACCTCAGCGAAAAATTCAATATTTTGCAGAGCGCGATGGCGGCTTCCGAGCGGATTTTCAAGCTGCTCGACGAACCAGTCACGATTGCCTCGGCGGCAACGATCAAGACGATCGAATCGCCGCGCGGCGAGATCGAGTTCCGCAACGTGTGGTTCTCTTACACCGGCGGCGCGGAGCCGAAGGACGACGAGTGGGTGCTGCGTGACGTTTCGTTCCACGTGGCGCCGGGCCAGACGCTCGCGATCGTCGGCCACACTGGCGCGGGCAAAACGACAATCATTCAGCTGCTGCTGCGCTTCTACGACATTCAGCGCGGCGATATTCTGCTGGATGGCGTGAACATCCGCGAGTTGGGGCTCACCGACCTGCGCAAAATGTTTGGAATCGTGCTGCAGGATCCGTTCCTTTTCACTGGCACGCTGGAATCGAACGTGAAGCTTGGGACCGCCTGGATTGATCGTGCAGGCACCGAGAAGGCGCTGCGCGAAGTCGGACTGGGGCCGTACGTCGACGCGCAGCCGAAGGGCGTTGAGTCCGAAGTGAGCGAGCGCGGTTCGACGCTGTCTGTGGGGCAGCGACAGCTGGTGAGTTTTGCACGCGCGCTGGCGCACGATCCGCGCTTCTTGATTCTCGATGAGGCCACCTCCTCGGTGGATACGAAGACCGAGCTGATGATTCGCGAAGCTCTCGACCGGCTGCTCAAGGGCCGCACGGCCGTGGTGATCGCGCACCGGCTCAGCACAATTCAGCATGCGGACCGCATTCTCGTCTTCCACAAGGGCCGTCTGCGAGAACAGGGCTCGCACCAGGAGCTGCTCGCAATGCGCGGAATTTACTACCGGCTCTACCAGCTTCAGTACAAGGAACAGGAACTCATCGCGGGACTTCCGGCGACGAGCGGGCGCTCGGAAACGGTTTCGGCGAACGACTGACGCGCTTCCTGCTGCGTCGCGTGTGAGGTATACGTCATGTCTGAAGTGATTAAGCTCAATCTCAACGAAAAATTTGCGGCATTTGTGGAGCATTGGCGGCCGAAATTGATTGCGGAGTTGAATGGGCAGGAAGTGAAAGTGGTGAAGGTGCAGGGAGAGTTCCCTTGGCATCACCATGAGCACGAGGATGAATTCTTCCTCGTGTGGAAAGGCGTGTTCCGCGTTGAGTTTCGCGACCATATTATTTCGCTCGGGCCGGGTGAATGCATCGTGGTGCCGCGAGGCGTGGAACATAGGACATGCGCGGACGCTGAGGCGGAAGTTTTGATTTTTGAGCCTAAGGATGTGAGAAACACTGGGAACGTGCAGGACGAGACCTTTACGGCGCCCAATGGGGTTAGCGTCTAGCGGTGATACGGAACCACTGAAGTGGTTCGCTCACACAGAAAATATTTCTATGCCACGAAAGGCACTGTAACTTGCGTTTGGGCGCCGGCGTGGAGTAGGAGGTCTTGGAGCGGCTGTTAGCTGGTCCCGCCGACGGAGCCAGCGCTAAATTCGGGTAACCTGCTTGTTGCGCTTCGCGATTCCTGCCACTATTTCCCGTCCTGTATGAATGAGCCACAAATTCTGCTCTCCGCCGGTGAAGCCTCGTCGGACATGTACGCGGCGCAGCTCGCGCAGGCGATGTACGCACGCAAGCACGCCAAATTTTTCGGCATGGGCGGCGCGCAAATGGCCGCGGCAGGCGTCGAGCTGGTCGCTGACTATCACGAAGTGGCGGTGGTCGGGATCTCTGAGGTTCTGCACAAGATTCCGACGGTGATCAGCGTACAAAACCGGCTCAAGCGGGCTGCGCAGGAGCGCGATGCGAAACTGGCCGTACTCGTCGATTCGCCGGGGACGCATCTGGGCGTCGCGCGGCGGATGAACAATATTCACGTGCCGGTGGGCTACTTCATAGGGCCGCAGATCTGGGCGTGGCGCGCCGGCCGCGTGCGCATCGTAAAGCGACGCGTGGCGCACATGGTGGTGATTTTCCCATTCGAAGAGCCGATCTACCGCGCAGCGGGGGTGCCGTGCACGTTCGTGGGGCATCCGCTGGTCGATACCGTTAGGCGAACGATGAGCCGTGACGAATTCTGCGCGCGCCACGGCTTCGACGCGAACCGAAAAATTGTGACGATCCTGCCCGGCAGCCGCAGGAGCGAGATCGCGCAGAATTATGCGGGCGTGATCGGCGCCTGCGAGCGCCTCGCCACAAATTCCACCGTGCAATTCGTGCATGCGGCAGCGCCGGGGCTGCCGCCGGAAGTTTTCGCCCAATACGCGAAGCCGGGTTTCCCGGTCACGCGCGTCGAAGGCGAAACCTACGACGCCATCGCCGCCGCCGACTGCGCCATCGTCGCCAGCGGCACCGCCACGGTGGAAACATCCCTACTTGGGACGCCGATGGTGGTGATCTACCGCGTAAAGGCATCGACCGCGGCCATCGTAAAACACCTGATCCGCACGCCCTTTATCGGCATGGTGAACCTGATCGCGGGCCGCCTGGTGGCGCCGGAATTCATCCAGGACGCATTCACGCCGGAAGCCGTTGCAAAGGCCGTCCGGACTCTGCTCGATTCGCCTGACGCGCACGCCGAAGCGGTGGCCGGCCTCGCCGAAGTGCGCAAAAAACTCGGTCCCGGCGGAGCCATCGAGCGTGCGGCGGACATTTTTGTAGGGATGTTGTAACCTTTTTGTATTGGGCGACTATGGGGCAACTGGCGGCCCGTTTTATGTATCTGAACGGGTAGGGATTCTAGCGCTCAAGAGGTACTCATTCTTGCTGACCTTCTCTCGCATGCTCAACCGGCTGCCCGCACTCATCGCCGTAAACCTCGCTGCCCTTTTCCTATTCGCCGCACTCGCGCCGCGCCCCGCCGCCGCGCAGACCGTGCACGGCTTTCCCTTTCGCGCGAACAATTACGAAGTGGAAGTGCTGATCCATCCGCAAGACCAGACGATCTCCGCGCTCGCGAAGGTCGATTTCATCGCGCAATCCGTTTCGCGCACGCTCGTCGTTGAGCTGCATCCCGACCTCAAAATCAATACGGTGACGATGGGCGGCAAGGCGCTGGAATTTGAGCGCGACGTGAATTATCCGTTGCTGCTCACGGTCGGCTTGCCGGATGCCGTGCCGCCGGGCCACGTTGTGAATTTGACGTTCGACTACACCGGCCCCGTCGGCAGCGAGGACGATAGCCCGACGCGCGGCGTTCGCTTCGCCAACGTGGACGCAAAATCGGCGTTCCTGCTCGTGCCCGCGCGCTGGTTCCCGATGACTAATTTCCCGACGAACCGCTACACCGGCACGTTCAAGGTGACGGTGCCGGATACGATGGCCGTGGTGGGAACGGGCAAAGCCGATCCGCCTTCGATGCTGCCGGGAATCGGACGCAACGCGGCCGGCATGGCTTCTTACACATTCCACTGCAAGCAGGCTGCGCAGAACGGGACGTTCGTCGCCGGGCCGCTGCAGCTGACGCCCGCATCCGTGGAAGGATTCAATGTCGCGGTGTACACGCCGCCGGTGCAGGCCAATACGGCGAATAATTACGCGACTTCCCTCTCGCACATTCTCACGTATTTTTCCGATGCGTTTGGGCCGCTGCCGCAGGAAGACGCGTCGATGACGATCGCGCAACTGCCGGACGGCACTGTGAGCGGATTCGCTGCGCCCGGATTGTTGCTGGTGAGTGCGCGGCAGTGGCAACAGCGCGTGAACGAGCGCCTGCTTTCCGAGCTTGCGGCGCAGCAGTGGTGGGGCAATCGCGTGATGCCCACTTCGCCTTCGGACGTGTGGCTCACCGACGGACTATCGCGCTACGGCGAGGCGCTGTACGCCGAACAGGCCGACGGCGCAGCGGGACTGCACAAAGCGCTCGAAGATTTCGCTGTGGGCGCGCTAATGTACGAAGACACGGCGCCGATTTCGCAAGCGGCGCGGCTCGCGACATACTCGAACGAGTATCAATCGATCGTCGCCGACAAGGGCGCGCTGGTGTTTCACATGCTGCGCACGGAAATCGGCGACGACGCATTCACTGCGCTGATGCGCGACTTCTTCAAGAAGTACGACGGCAAGAACGCGACGATCGCCGATTTCGAAAAAATGGCGACGTCGAAAGTGCCGCCTCCGGTGAAGGGCCAGCCGCCAGTAAATCTCGTCGCGTTTTTCTCGGAGTGGCTGAACTCGACCGGCGTACCGGAGTTCAAGCTCGAGTACATCGTTTACCGAACGAGACAAGGGTTCAAGGTGGTGGGCAAGATTCACCAGGATCTCGACACGTTCCGCATGCCGGTGGACGTGCGAATCGACACGGAAGGCAATCCGGTGATCACGAAAGTGCTCGTGACCGGCACCACGCAGGCGTTTGTGATCGATACGTTTGGCCGGCCGAAACCGAATGGCATCACGATCGATCCGAACAACAATATGCTGAAGTCCAGCGCGAACCTCCGCGTGCGGGCGCTAATTGCACGCGGCGAAGGCAACGCCGAGCTGGGCAAATACTACGAAGCGATTCAGGAATACCAGAAAGCGCTGGACGCACAGCCGAACAGCTCGCTCGCGCATTTCCGCGAGGGCGAGGCGATGTTCTACCAGAAAAATTACCAGTCGGCGGCGAATGCGTTTCGTGCGGCGCTCGGCGGCGATATGCAGCCGAAGTGGACGGACGTCTGGAGCCACATTTACATCGGCAAGATTTACGACCTGCTCGGGCAGCGCGAACGCGCCGTGAACGAATACTCGCTTGCGCAACATCTGAACGACGACACCGCGGGTGCGCAGGCCGAAGCCGGGCGCTATCTACAGCATCCGTACAACGGCGACGATTCTGCTCCGGCCGCAACGGCTGGCGGCGCGCAGCCGTCGAGCGCTCCACCGCCGCCACCAGCGGCCGATCCATCGAAGCCGGTGCTGAAGCGGCCTTCGTCGAACTAAAATTTTCTTGAATACGTTAGAGGACTGCCAGTCCCGTGAGCGTAGGTGTATCGATGCCCTTGTGCTGGACAAGGACTTTGAACGTCTCGCCCATTCCTTCCGGATGAATCAACATTTTGAAAGCGTTGCGAGCCTTGGCTTGGTCCACTTCCGATAGGTCTGCGCCTTCGAGGTCTGCGAGAAGGCTTTGGTGCACGATTGCGAGCAGAAAATTCGCCTGCGTGGTGTAGCCGGTGCGGACCAGGCCGCCGCGCTGGCCGGCGCGATCGACGGCCGTGAAATCCACGTGCGAGGTGAGGTCCTGTTCGCCGGGCGCGCGGAAGTAACGTTCGGTGGCGCGATGACGCTCGTACGCGAGCAGCGTGCCGCGCATGTGGCGGTCGCTGAAAAGTTCGGGCGCTTCGAAACCGTAATCGACGGTAAGGACGAATCCGCGCGCGAGGCGCTTCCCTGCTTCACGAATCCAGGTGCAGGCTTTCAAGTTCACTTCAGCTTGCTGGTCGGGCAGGAGCGTGATGCCGTGGCGCTCAAAATACATTCCCAGCGCGGGATTGGAAAGCGCGCCGGACTGCTCGAAGAATCCGTTTGCGCCGTGGCCGACGTAGAGTTCGCGGAGGCCGTCGGTCGAGCCGATCACGCGGTGGACGGGCAGCGCGTCGAAAAATTCGTTGGAGAGGATCACGCCGTTCGCGATTTCCGTGGGGAGATCCGCGGCAGCGGTGAATTTGCCGCGCGAGGTATGAGCGGCGAAGAGCCGATGCTGCGAGGCGCGGCGCGCGTCGGAGCGTTCGACGGCGATGTACTCGAGCGCGTCGTAAAGATTTCGAAATTGCGCGGCGGTGAAATCGAGAATGCTGCGCGCGAGCGCTCCGGAACCGGCGCCGGCTTCAACGACGGTGAACGGCTTGGGCTTGCCGAGCTTGTGCCACATTTCTTCGAGCTGGCGCGCGAGCAGGCGTCCGAAGAGCGGGCTGACGTCAACATTCGTGAAGTAATCGCGGCGCGGCGGCGTGGCGGGCTTGGTGTAGTAGCCAAACTGCGGATGGTAGAGCGCGTTTTCCATGTAGTCGGCGAACGTGATGGGGCCGGTCGCGGCGATGCGCTTCGCGAGAATTTCTCCGAGCGGAGGAGGAGCGGGAGTTGGAGCGGTCATGTGCGCGGCTCCTCGAGCACGATAGCGGCGAGTTTCATTTTTCGCGCGACTTCTTCGCAAGTGGCGACTGTCGGCTTTGAGGTGCCGTGGGCGCGCGTGATTTCGATCGATTGCCCGGGGGCCTGTGCCTCGTTTGCGCCGCTCGCGAATCGGAAGCCGACGCACTCTTCGGCGCGGTAAGTCATGTCGGCGAGGTCGAAAATCGGCGTCTCGCGCGAAGTGCTGGCGAGAATTGCGCCGGGCCTCGCGAATTTGTCGAAGATGGTGAAAATTTCGAGCTTCGCTTCGAGTTCTTCGGGCAGAGCTTCGATCAGCATGTCGGCGATGCGAGTGACGTCTTCCACGAAGCGCGAAGTTTGGAGCCGCTGCACGTGCGCGTCGCGTCCGGCGGGTGCGAGCGTCGCGTGGATCGATTCGATGCCTTCGGCGAGCATTTCGGGCGACACATCCTCGAGAATTACGGTGTAACCGGCTTCGAGCGCTGCGGCAGCGAGCTCTTTGCCGGGCGTGCGCGCGCCGATGATACCGATGGTCTTCACTTCCACGCCGGTGAGAATCTCCTGGGGCCGCGCGGCCGTCGCGCTGCGATATGTGCCGCGTTAAATGCTGTTGATGCCGTCTTGATCGAAGCCGAGGACGATGCGTCCGCCGGCGATGATCACCGGGCGGCGAATCAGGTTCGGCGTCTCCGCCATCATGCGAATCGCCTCTGCGCGGCTCGGCGGATTCTGCTTCATATTCTTGGCGCGATAGAGCTCGTTGCGCGTATTCAGAAAATCTTTGTGGTCGCGGTCGCCGATCAGCGCTTCGAGTTCGGCGACGCTGAGGCGCTGCTTATCGAGGTCGCGGAAGTGGAGGTCGAAGCCTTTCTTCTCCATGTAAGCGCGGGCGTTGCGGCACGAGGTGCACGTCGGCTTCTGGAGAAACTGGACGGATTTGCCGCGCGCAGACTTTGATGTGGCGGTGGCGGGTGTGCGTTTCGTGGCGGCAGCCTTTTTGCGGGGCTTCGCGGCGGATTTCTTGGGCATCGATAGTTCCTTTCGTTTGTATCTGGTGCGCAGACTGAAGTCTACGCTACGGGTTGCGCGCGTTGGTGCAGACTCGCTAGTAGCGCGGGACGAGCGGATCGACTTCTGTGGTCCAGCGATCGATGCCCCCGGTCATCGAGCGGACGCCCGTCACACCCTGCTGGCGGAGCCAGGCTGCTGCATCGAGGCTGCGCATGCCGTGATGGCAATACACGATGATGTTCTCGGAGTTTTCGATCTGTTGCAGATTCGCGGGGACTTCGCGCAGCGGGATCAGCTTCGAGCCTTCGATGCGCGCCTGCTGGTGCTCCCAAGGCTCGCGCACGTCGAGCAGCAGGATCGACTTATCCGCGGCGAGCGCGGCTTCCGCCTCACGCGGGGTGATTTCAATATTGGCAAAAACGTCGTCGTTCATCGCTCTCCCAAGCCGGCACGACGCATTTTGAAAACGCGCGCACCACCACAAAATCATCGCTCAATTTGATTGGAAATGGAAATCGCGACGAGCGCCCGCGCAATTCGCGGGGGCAGTGTGGCGGTTGCGCAGGGAAGAATGCCTACCCCACTCTGGGCGCGGGATCAGTGGCCTTTGAAGTTGGGTTTGCGCTTCTCGGCGAAGGCGTTGAGGCCTTCCATGCAATCTTCGGAATCGAAGCAGTGGAGCTGCAGGCGAATTTCTTCCTCGAGCGCGGCCTCAATTTCCTTGCGATTCTCGGAACTCATGCGATGCTTCACGTCGCGATGCGCCATCGACGCTGATGTAGCGATCTGCTGCGCGAGCTTCTTCGTTTCGGCTTCGAATTCCGCCTGCGGGATCACGCGCGTAACGATTCCGAGCTTGAGCGCGTCGTCCGCCGACAGCATCTGCGCCGTGTAGAAAAGTTCCGATGCTCGGGCTGGGCCAACGATGCGCGGCAAGAAATACGTGCCGCCAAAATCCGGAAACAGCCCAATCTGCGAAAACGATTCCGCGAACTTCGCCTGATCGGACGCGATTCGAATGTCGCCCGCAAGCGCCAGGTTCATCCCGCCGCCCGCGGCCGGCCCGTTCACCGCGGTGATCACAATCTTCGGCATCGTTGCCATGGCCAAAACGATTTCTTTGCCGGCTTTCAGGAGCAGCTCGAGTTCCTTGTTCGCCTTGCGCTTGCGTAGATCGCGCAGCAATTCAATATCGCCGCCGGCGCAGAACGCGCGGCCCGCGCCGGTGATCACGACGCATCGCACCGAGCGATCCTCCACAGCGCGCAGGATCGCGTGAACCAAAGCGTCACCCAGTTCAATATTCAGCGCATTGAGCTTGTCGGGACGATTCAGGCGAAGGTACACAACGGCGTCTTCGCGAGTCTCGAGCACGAGCGATTTCGGATCTTCATTTTTCGGCGGCTGGTCGGGCGTATCGAGCGGCAGTCCGGGATCGATGTCCCGCACGGGATCGGAAGAACTCATAATCGGGCGAATCTCCTAATCTTTTAGACTCTTCAGGAGTACGGCGAGTTTCTTAAAATAACGCATTTTCACGCCGCGGTCATTGCCCGTGTGTTGCCCACTGGTAGAGGGAAGAACGAAAACGTGGGCGCCGTACAGTTTTTCTTTCTGAAGGCCGAGCTTGCACTCGCCTCCGGTGAATTTCTCGTAAACCATTTTGCCGTTGAAGGCGATCACGCGCGGGCGCAGGTCTTCAAGCTTCTGCGCCAGCAGCACGCGGCCTTCGGCGAATTCCTGGCGCTCCAGTTCATCGGCGCTGCGCGTGGGGCGCTTGCAAAGGTCCGTCATGCCGATACCGAATTCCAGGATGCGGCGGTCGTCTTCATATCCGATCGGCTCAGGAATCACGCCGGATTCGTACATCACCGGCCAGAACTGATTGCCGCGCCCCGCGTAGTAGTGGCCCACGCGAGCGGAACGGTCGCCGGGATTGGACCCGACGAGAATCATTTTCATTCCCTTGCGTAGATAATCCGGAAGAGTGCGCATGTATCCTTCGGAGCGGCAGCGAATTACGAGACGTCCGGCAACCCCGCCCAGGCGGCAGGGCCAACGTTCCCCACAGTAATTATGGCCAGCGGGCGCAAGACTCGCAAAGGCTACCTCGGCGGGCGTTGCCAACCCGTAACAGGGGTGGCGAATTCAGCATCCGGCGACGGCAGCGGCCTGCGAACCGTGGGTTCGGCGGTCTGTGTTAAGATTGAGTATCCAACACTCATGAGCGCTCCTAAGATCAATCCGGTTGAGCCGCGCCAGCCCCTGCCGTCTACCGTCGTTAAGGAAGACGAGCCGATCCTGGTCGCCGCTGCACAGGCCGGCGATATGACGGCCTTTGAAACACTCGTAGGCCGCTACGAACGCAAGATTTTCCGCCTGGCCCAAAACATCACGCAAAACCGCGAAGATGCGGAAGATACGATGCAGGAGGCGTTTCTCAAGGCCTACCAGCATCTCAACGAATTTCAGGGCAACTCCCGTTTCTACACCTGGCTGGTTCGCATCGCCGTGAACCAGGCGCTGATGAAGCTCCGCAAGCGCCGCCCCAATCAAGTCTCTCTCGACGAAGAAATCGAAACCGGCGAAGAGAGCATGCCGCGCGAAGTGGAAGACTGGGGACCTTCGCCTGAAGACAAGTACGAGCAGAGCGAACTGGGCAAAATTCTGGGCGACACCATCGCCGATCTCGATCCAGCTTTCCGAATCGTTTTTCAACTTCGCGACATCGAAGAACTGTCGACGGAAGAAACGGCGGAAGTACTGGGCTTGTCCGTACCCGCAGTGAAGTCGAGGTTGCTGCGCGCACGGCTCAAGTTGCGGCAAAAATTGAATAAGTATTTCCGGCGGAGCGATAATCAGTGAACTGCAGAAGCATCATTAAAGAGCTGGCTAACTATCTGGACGAAGCCCTCGATCCAGTTTTGAAAACGTCGATCGAAAAGCATCTCGAGGGGTGCGAAGACTGCCGCGTCGTGGTCGATACGACGAAGAAGACCATTCAGATTTACTGCAACTCGGAGCCCGCGCCGCTGCCGGAAGAGACGAAGACGCGGCTGCGAGATGCGCTGTTTAAGCAGTTGAACCGGTTGCGCACGCAGCCCCGCGCGTAATACGGCCCTCACACAACTCCAAAAGCTGGAACATTTCACAGAGAAAACCGAGAAAGGCGGAGGGCACGGAGACGCGTCCGCGGAGGGTCGATTGTGCTCAGTGAGCGGCTTCGTGCCACATTGGGACGTCGCGACCGATTCCCTTTTCTTTCGCCAATTCGTAGATTTTCCCCGCCGTCACCACGTCTTCGATCGCGATGCCGTTGGATTTGAATAGCGTGATGTCGGATTCCGAGCGACGCCCTGCGACTTTTCCGCTCACGACGTCCGCGATTTCGACCACTTCCCGCCAGCGGCGCTCATCATCCGCGTACATTTGAATCAGGTCGCCGGATTCGATCTTCGATTGCTCGCGCGAATCGGCGGTGATCACGTTGCTGCGGCGAATGGCTTCGGCGTCGAGTTCGCGCTTCTGCGGAAAATTCGCGCCGATGGCGTTGATGTGCGTACCGGGCTTGAGCCAACGGCCTTCCACCACGGGATTGCTTGAGGTCGTCGAGGCGATCACGATGTCCGCGGTGCTCACGGCGTCTTCGGCATTCTCGGCCGGCGTCACGGGAATTTTCAGCTTGTCGCTCATTTCGCGCGCGAATTTTTCGCGGCGCTCCGGGTCGCGGCCGCACGCTTTTGCGGTCTCAATGTTGCGCACGGCGGCCATCGCCTCGAGCTGGGTGCGCGACTGTAACCCGGTGCCGACGATGCCCACGTGCTTGGCGTCCGCGCGCGCGAGATATTTCGTCGCGATGCCGCTGGCCGCGCCTGTGCGCATCTGGCCGACGTAGTCCGCTTCGATCAGCGCCACAAGTTCGCCGGTTTCGATCCGGTAAAGCGGAATCATGAACCGCAGCACGCGATTCACGCTGGTGTAAATCTTCATGCCCATGTAGCCGCCAGCCGTGTCTGTCGCCGCCATGTAATGCAGGAACGTCTTGCCCGCGTGCAGCCGGTGCCGCGAGTGATTTTCGGCCGAGCGATCGGCGAGCCGCTTGAAGGAAGTTTCCACAGCGTCGAGCGCGAGCTCCATCGTGAGCAGCGACTTCACTTCGGCTTCGCTAATGAGCAGCGGCATGGCGATCCCCCGGGTTCGGAAATGAGTTGAAATGATAACGCGAGCGGCGGGAAGGTTCTTAGAGCTTAACGTGATAACGCAGAATGCGGCATTCGAGCGGATCGAGCACTAGCAGGTCGCCCTGCGCGCTGACGGCGAGCATCGGAGCGTTGCGGCGGCCTTGGCCAAGTTGCGGCGCAAGATCGGCATCGAGCGTGGTGGCGCCGTCGAGCGTTGCGACGTGCAGGGTGTGACAATCGGCATCCATTACGAAAACGTGGTTGCTCCAGATCGCGAATCCGGACTGGGGATCCCAGCGCACGCCGGTGGCAGCAGGATGAATCTCAGCCACGCGTTGGCCCTCTCGCGTGAATTTCAGAATCGTGCCACCTGTGGTACCAACGTAGAAAAATCCGTCGCTCGCGCCAACCAGCGGGCCATAGCGCCCGGTGAAAGTACCGCCCGCGCCGGGCAGCCACGTCTGCACAAGCTTCGCGCGCGGCGTAAACGTGAAAACTTTCGCGGCGTTCGAGTCGAGCACGTGAATCAGGTCGTCCGTGCCAACGGCGACGCTGATGCGATTCTCGTCGCTCGGCTTGGTCTTCAGCCGCAGCTCTTTCAGCTTGTCGCCTTCAGGCTTAAAGATGAAAACGCTATCGCGGACGGGATCGCCCACGTAGAACGCGCCACCGTCATCCACCGTCACCGCGTCGGGATGATTCATCCCGTCTTCTTGCAGAGACAGCAGCGGCCTGCCGGTCGATCCACCGAACTTATTCACAGAAGCGTTGCCGGTATTGGTGATGAAGACGTCGCCGACCGAATCGGCGGCGATGGCGGAAGGATCCTGCAGCTGGCCGGGCGCGGTGCCTTTCACTCCCCACTCGTTCACGAAAGTGACTAATGGCGGCTGAGGCTGCGGCGCTGTGGGAAGCCCCGAAGCGCGCTCCGTGCACGCCGCGGACGCGAGCGTCGAGACCAGTGCAAACGCAAGCGCGAACTGGGAAGCGCGAGGCATATTCCGAATCTAGCGCAACGCGCCGCGCCTGTAGATAGGCTTGAAGGACAGTAGTGCCCGGAAATTAACGTTTGCGCTTCTGCGGCGGGGCTTTTCGATTGTCGTCCACCCGACGGACGACGGTCTGAATCAGCTTGTACTTGCGGTCTTCGAGGCCGCTGGTCGTGATGTCTTGAAACGCAAACTCGACGTCGCCACCGGGCGTAGCCTGCTTTGAAATCGTGATGGGCAAGCGCCCGCACACGTCGCTGTCGATGAACGCCGTCTCGTACCGATCCTTCTTCGCAGCAAACGTATAAACGCGCATCAGACTAAAGTCGCACGGCTGCCCTTCCGGACCGTGCGTGCCCACGAGCAGATACTGCGGCTTCGCGGCGCCGTTCTGGTCGTTTACGTGGTTGAGGTCGAACCAGCCAACAATGCGCATCCCCGCGGCGTTCGCGTAGTCCGGCAGCGGCGCGGGCACATCCAGCTCCACGAACCGGCCCAAGACCCATCCCGCGAGCGGACCTTCATCCGGAGTGTTCGCACGAATCAGCCACCAGTCTTCTTTCTTGGCGCCGGGAGTTGTTTCACCCGCCTCATCGGCATTCACGTTGGACGATGATGGAATTTCCGGCACGCGTCGCTCGAGCATTTCCACGTGCACATCTTTTCCAAGCTGCCGGATGCGCGGCGTATCGCGGCCGGGACCAACATGCAGATTCGCAATCGCTCGCGTGTGCCCCGCGGCTTCGGCAGGCATCGCGGCGGCGGTCTTTCCCAAATCCTTCACCGTTTCCCACACGTCCGCCGTCATCAGGTCGCGTTCTTGAATCCAGCCGACCAGACCGCCGTCAGTCTTCACCCGCACTTGATCTTCGAAGCGTTGAAGAATGGCGAGGCGCTCACCGAAATTGAGCGTGCCGATGGGTTCGCGCACCTGCGCGGAGGTGCTCCACAGCGTGGCGTGGCGATTGCCGGAATACGCGTATTCAGCGGGCTTGGAACTCGGGCGATATCTGACGTACAACGCAACCGCGATGACGAGGACTACGGCGAAGCCAAGAAGCAGCTTCCTCATTTACGGGTGATCCCCAAACGTAATGCCCACGGCGCGCGCCGCGCGCACGTAGTCACTGGAGGGGTCAACGAGCTTGTTCGCGCCAATCGCTTCAGTGAGCGGCACGGATTCGATCTTCGACGAGCGCAGGCAGACCATCCGGTCATACTGCCCTTTCGCGATCAAATCGACAGCATGTACACCAAAGCGCGTGGCGAGCGTGCGATCAAACGGACTCGGCGATCCACCTCGCTGCACATGGCCCAACACGGTGACACGCACCTCGCGCTTCAAATATTCGCGGATTGCAAATCCGATCGCGTTGCCCACCTGGCCGGGCACCGGCTTCGGGAACGGCTTGCCCAACGCATCCTTCTCCGGAAGTTTCACGCCTTCGGCGACGACCACGAGGCAGAACGAACGTCCCAGCGCTTGGCGCCGGTTAATCGCCTCGCACACCGTCTCGATCGTGAAAGGAATTTCGGGAATCAGAATCACGTCCGCGCCGCCCGCAAGGCCGGAGTGCAGCGCGATCCAACCCGCATCACGGCCCATCACCTCCACCACCATCACGCGCTGGTGGCTCTCCGCCGTGGTGTGCAGGCGATCGATCGCGTCGGTAGCGACGTGCAGCGCCGTATCGAATCCAAACGTAAATTCAGTCGCGAGCAAATCGTTATCGATTGTCTTGGGGACACCGACGACCTTCACGCCCAGCTTCGCGAACTGGTGCGCGATGGTGAGAGTGCCGTCGCCGCCGATCACGACCAGGCCCTCCATCCCCATCTCTTTCATATTTTCGATCACGCGGCCGGAAAAATCCGTCATCACAGTCTTGCCGTTTTCTTCCACCGGGAAAGAATGCGGGTTGCCGCGATTGGTGGTGCCCAGGATCGTGCCTCCGCGCGGCAGGATTCCGCGGATCGATTCAATCGTCAGCTCAAACGACTGCTCCGGCCAAATCAGGCCATTAAAGCCATTCGTGACGCCGATCACGCGCCAGTCGTGCTCCAGTTTCGCGGTGCGAACCACCGCGCGAATCACGGCATTCAGTCCGGGGCAATCTCCTCCTCCGTTGACGATGCCGATCGTACGACTGGGTTGTGTCATTTCTAGTAGGGCTCCCTGTGTGCGGCAAGATTTTACACTAACCCTCTCGGCATTTTGAAACGCGCGAGCACAAAAGTTTCCAGGCTGAGTGAAAAGACGGGATGAAGCGTTCTGCTACAATGCGGCGCGCATTCTTATGGAATATTTATGTCGGGGAGGCGGTACGGGATGGATGGGCTCGAGAAGCTGAAACCAGTCGCATTGCTGCTGTTGCGCGTCGCGCTGGGCGTGATTTTTGTGTATCACGGTTATCCGAAGTTGTTCACGCACACGCGCGACGCGATGAACGCCTTCGGCAGGATGGGATTCCCCGGATACTTCGCCTACCTCGCCGGCGTGATTGAGTTTTTCGGCGGGTGCATGCTGATCGTCGGGCTCTTTACGCGCGTGGCTGGATTGTTTTTGTTTGTCGAGATGGCGATTGCACTGGTGATGGTGCACCAGCTATTTGCGAATCCGAGGGCGGTGGAGAATTATCAATTCCCTCTCGCGCTCGCGGCAGGAGCGCTGGCTCTCGCTGCTGTTGGCGGAGGGCTGATCTCGATTGATCACGCGTTGACTGGTGGGCGAGGTGGTGGGCGAGGTGGTGGCGGAGGTGGTGCGCGCCGCCCGTCGAAGAAACCGAAGGGCGGCGGTGGAGGCGGTCGCGATCGCGACTAGCTGATGTTGGTTGCGGGCTGCGCGGGCGGCGTGTACGGCTGCGTCGGCGCTGGTGGCGCGGGGATCACTTCAATGCCCGGCTTTGGCGGCGCGGGCAGCACGGCCCAGGCGACGAGATACGCGATCACGCCAGGAACGATCCCGCTGAAAAACGCGATCAGGCACCACACCAAGCGCACGACCGTGGGATCGACGTCGAGATATTCGGCAAGGCCGCCGCAGACGCCGCCGAGTTTCTGGTCGGTCGAGCGCATCAGGCGTTTCTGGACGTACGGGGTGGCCGGGGCGCTCGGCTGGCGCGCTCCGCAGTAGTAGCAATAATTCGAATATGCGGCCAGATCCTTCTGGCACGTGGCGCAGTTCATGTGGGTCCTCCCCAAAGAGCGTGGTGCGGCTCTTCGTGCTCCTGCCTTTAATACGTTCGAGTGGCCCGGAAAGTTCCACCCCGCCCGCGCCCGTGGCGCAGAGGTAAGCCTCGTGGCTTCAGGCTAATACGACGTCAGGTCGCGCACCGCATTCACGATGTCCTCGGTCTGCGGCAGAATCGCGTCCTCAAGCTTCGGCTGGTAAGCCACGAACGTATCCGTCGCGGCCACGCGGCGAACCGGCGCGTCGAGCTGGTCGAACAGTTCGTCGCCGATGCGCGCAGCGATTTCCGCGCCATAGCCCCACGAGCGTGTGTCCTCGTAAGCGACCAGCACGCGATTGGTCTTCGACACCGTCGCGGCGATTGCTTCCCAGTCGTAAGGGCTCAGCGAGCGGAGGTCGATGATCTCGGTGGAGATTCCCTGCCGCGCAAGTTCCGCAGCAGCGACTTCGGCGCGATGCACCACCGCGCCGTAGGTGATAATGCT
>Ga0209169_10000352_pt1 | contig 27767 bp, 24 predicted proteins | sample HubBroMetageWRM4_FD_188346 | JGI IMG/M metagenome (GOLD analysis project Ga0209169, IMG submission 188346) | Warmed soil microbial communities from the Hubbard Brook experimental Forest, New Hampshire - Hubbard Brook CCASE Soil Metagenome WRM 4... | ecosystem: Environmental > Terrestrial > Soil...
CTAGTATCAACCACGCCGCCCGCTGATCCACCGCGCATGCAATCGAGGCCAGATAGCTCAAGACCAGCCCGGCACGCGTCGCCCACCAGCGCAGAACCGTGCCGCGCCAGAAGCTCTCCACAGCATCCAGCGCGAGCCCGATGAGGATGACAACGCTGCCCCCGGCGAGGCTGACGCCCAGCAATGTCAGCGGCTTCTCCAGCGGACGCAACCACAAGACGGGAAAAATGCCCTCGCGCGCGAACACGGTGCCGAACAACGCGCCGAAAATCACTGCGGCGATCCCGCCTGCAATCAAGAGCTCGGCCGCAGCATAGCGCTTGCGCAACGCAAGTCCCGCGACGACCAGCACCGCCCCCTGACCGACGTCGCCGAACATGAACCCAAACATCAGCGGCGCAAGCAGCGCGAGCAGCAGGCTGGGGTCCGCCTCATTTGCACCCGGGGTGCCGAGCAGACGGGCAAAAAACTCGAATGACCGGGCCCACCGCGGGTTGCGCAGCACGATGGGCGGCGTCAGCTGCGGCGGCGGATCGCCAAAACGGATCAAGTATGGGATGCCGGTGCTGTGCAAACAGGCCTCCAAGCGGCGGCCGGATCGATCGCTGGTCCAACCGGTGATCCGGACGAAGTGATCGGTGCGGGCAAAATCGGGGACGTGGCCCGCGAACCATCCGATGAGCGCGATGTCGGCGAGGGCCTTGCCGAGCCCGTGCTCGGTATCGCAGCCGCTCAGCTGTACGTGCAATCGCTGCGTCGCCGCTGCGATTTCTGCGAGTCGCGTCTCGAGTCGCGCCCCGAACCGCGCCGAGGTGTCGCCCCCTCCCGCAACGCGCACGGCGGCCGGCAACTCGAGGCGCCGCGCTCTCAACGCATTCAGCGAATCATCGAGCGTCTGCACCTGATCGCTCGGTCCGACTACGAGCACGTAGCTGTGCTCGAGGCAGTCGACCCGTTGCGCGAGGATGTTCAATGGCGGGGTCAAGGCTGCGCTTTTCAGCTCGAGCAGATAGATCCGACCCGCCAGGACGGGTCCCGCATTGAGTAAAAGATTGAGGGCTGGAAGCGGAGCACGCGATTGTGAGAGCAGCCGTTCAAGATAGGTAAGCTCAGTGCGCTCGTGCTCAAGCTTCTGCAACTCCGCAATCAACGGATCGGCCGCGGCCGCCCATGCGTGCAGATGGTCGAGTGCATCAGCCGAGATCGCCTCGGGTTCTGCATGCGGCGCAGAGGAAGAAACCGACGGAACCGGCCAATAGCACGCATAACGTTGAGCAAGACGCCCATACTCATCGAGCGCCGCGCGCAAGCGCGGCGGATCTGCGACCGAGCCGTGGCTCTGAGATTCGAGCTCGACGTTTCCGCCGGAGGCGAGACAGCCAAGCGCGGTCGTCAGATCGTTGTGCGCGATCAGCATCTCGAACCAAACGGCATTGACGGGACGGAGCAACATTGGGTCACTTGCCTCGGGCGAACAGGGATAGATTGACGAGGCCGCCTCGCAGCCGCTCGAAGTCGAGGGCCATCAGCGCCAGGTGACAAAGTGTTGCAACGAGCGTGCCGGCGGCAGCGCGAAACAGCTTGCTGAGCCGCTCGCACAGCTGTTCGCGCAGCGCCACCGCATCGGCACCTTCGAGTACCAGCGCTTGCGCGTGCTCCTGCACGGACTTGGAAACTCGCGCCAGCAGCTGCTCGGTGAATGCATCGACGGGTGGTCGCAGTTCCCGCCAGCGTCCCAGCCACAGCGCAGCGAGCGGGATCTGCCCGGCGATCGCGGGCTCGAACAATGTCGCTGCAGCGCCCTTGCCGGCAACAGGCCGCTCGCCGGACGCTCCCCGCGCGGCAGGTCCCAAAATGGGGTCCGCCAGCAGCCATGCGGGCATCGGACCTGCACGCTTGAGCAGAGCGATGAGCCCCAGCGTCGGCAGCCACTCGAGCCAGGTGAGCCATGGCTGCCACGCTCGTGGGTGCCACGCGGCGACGGTCCCGACGTAATTCCGCCAAGCGCCCCGCAGCGCGCGCTCGATGACGTGGGCCTCGCGGCTGCGGTCGAGCGAGGATACCCATGGGCCAAAGATGCTGCCGCGCGCCGCCTCGAGGTACTGTCCGAGGTCGTGGCTCGCCTCGAGGCGGCGCCATTCGCCAGTGTCCAGACGATTGCCGTACTGACACTGCACTCGCGCCAGAGCGTATTCGACATTGCCCTCAAGCGACATCGGACGAAACCGCTTCGGTCGTGAGGTGCGCGGCCACTCGCTCGAGCGCTATTTTAAGGCGGGCTGGTTCTGACAGCTGTTTCACGGCTTCGGCGGCGATTTTCATGCGCTGCTCCATGAAGGAAGCTGCACACCGCTCGAGCTTTTTGGCGGCGCGCCCGTGCAACGCGACGGTGCGCGCCTCCGCGCGCTCGGAGATGCCGCGGGCGCGCTGCCGGGCAGCCTCGAGTAAGTTTGATCCCGCCCGCTCGCAAGCGGCCACCGCCGCCTGCGCCTCGCGCTCAGCCTCAAGCACGCCGTCGATCGCCCGCGCCGCACACGAATCGCGGCCAGCGTCAGTGCTGGCAAGCGCCGCAACGGATCTTGCGGCTCCGGCATTAGGGCGCCCAAACAACATCGACGGGGACCTGTTGTTGGCGAAGCAGCGCACGCACCGGCATCTCCTCCACCGGGCCGGCGCCGCAGGCCGCGGCATAGGTACGCAACTTTGCTTCGCCGAGGATCAGAATAATGATACGCCGCGAGTCGAGCAGCGCCCGCAAGTTCAAGCTGAGCCTCTCCTGCGGCGCGCTCGGCGACCGCATGCCGACATACCCTTCAGGCGCCTGCAGATCGAGCGCGCGCTTAAGATTCGGCGAGGCTGAAAACAAGGATGCCACATGCCCGTCATCGCCCATGCCGAGGATGGTGATGTCAGAAGGCCGCGGAATGTTTGCCATCGCGTCCCATGCTGCCGCAGCGCCCAAATCCGGTGACGGCGCCGGATTCTTCAAGGCGAAGAAGTGTGCCGCGCTCGCCCCGTCGCGCAGTAGCGCCTCGCGCACGAACCGCTCATTGCTCGCGGCATCCTTCGGCTCGACCCACCGTTCATCGACGAGGGCGATTGACACCCGGCTCCAGTCGAGCACTTGTGTCCGCAAGCGCTCGAATAGCCGCGCCGGCGAGTGTCCTCCAGACACAAGGAGCCCAGCGCGGCCGCGCGCCACGATGGCGCACGCCAGTCCAGTCGCAATATCGCCTGCGACCTCCGATGCGAGAACATCCGCACTCTTAAACTGTTTCAGATCCACGTTTGAGTTCGTCATATCACAAGGCTCCGTCAACGCGCGTCGATTGGTCTTGAGCGACGCACGCATTTCTTGGACGCAACGAGCATTTCCATGCGGGCGCCGCGCACGGTGAATACAAGCGCCTCGACAGCACGGACGCACAATCGCGGATCGCCCTTCTGCACTACGATTTTCAAACATCAGTGCAGGAGTCGAGATCATGGGCCTCTCCGACGGAATCGCATGCATCCCTTGAGTGCAATCATGGCCGGCATGCCGCCGGCCCACTGGCAACTGACCATTTACGTCGTTTCGGTCTTTGGGCTCGTAGGCCTCATGCTCGGCGCGTCCTACGTGCTTGGCGGCCGCGATCACGGACGCGCCAAGCATGAGCCCTTCGAGTCCGGGGCGGTCGCGGTCGGCAACGCGCAGCTCAAGATGCCTGCGAAGTTCTATCTCGTCGCCATGTTCTTCGTGATCTTCGATGTGGAGGCGGTGTTTCTCTACGCGTGGGCCGTATCGGTACGGCAGAACGGCTGGGCGGGCTTCGCGATTGCCGCGATCTTCATCCTCCTGCTGCTGGCCGCACTCTTTTACGTGTGGCGCGTGGGGGGTCTTGACTGGGCACCCGGCCGCAAAGGTGTCGCGGCCGATGGGCGACTGCGGCGGGCGGCCGAGGCCGAAGTGCGAGCGGAAGCGAACAGGACCTAGGTACCGATATGGACTATACGTTGACCCGGATCGATCCTGCCAGAGGCCGCGCACCGAAGCCGCCCGGCGTCAATCACGACGACAACTACATCATCGAGCAGTCCGTGCGGAAAAACGTGCTGCTGGCCAAGCTCGATGACCTGGTCAACTGGGGACGCAAGAATTCACTCTGGCCGTTCAACTTCGGACTCTCCTGCTGCTACGTAGAGTTCGCGACCGCCCTCACCGGAGTGCACGACATCTCGCGCTTCGGGGCGGAGGTGATCCGCGCATCACCGCGTCAGGCCGACGTCATCGTCATCGCAGGAACCTGCTTCATGAAGATGGCGCCGGTGGTACAGCGGCTCTATGAGCAGATGCTCGAACCGCGCTGGGTCATCGCGATGGGCTCTTGCGCAAACTCAGGGGGCATGTACGACATCTACTCGGTGGTCCAGGGAGTCGACAAATTCCTGCCGGTGGATGTGTACATCGCCGGGTGCCCGCCGCGGCCGGAAGCCTTCGTTCAAGGTCTGCTGCTTTTGCAGAATGCGATCGCGGCAGAGCGGCGCCCGCTCTCCTGGATGATCGGAGACCAGGGCGTGTACCGTGCTCCGCTGCCAGCGCAGCGGGACCTGAAGCATGCCGCGCGCCAGGCGCAGAGCGTCCTGCGCCCGCCGGATTCGGTCTAGCATGCCGGACGGAACTCCCGCAGTGCTGCCTGAGGTCGTGAGCAAGCTTTATGCGCGCTTCGGTGAAAACCGCTTTGTGCGCCAATTGACTCAGGACGACGTACCAACCGTGTGGGTGGCGCCGGAAGATCGCGACGCGGTATTGCGATTCCTCAAAGGCTCATTGCCGCGGCCGTTCACCATGCTGCTGGATCTGCAGGCCGTCGATGAGCGCATGCGCCGCCACCGCGAGGGGCTGCCGCCGGCGGACTTCACGCTGTTCTATCATCTGCTATCGATCGAACGCTGCGGAGCGAACGATTCGGGACAGGTGCGGATCAAAGTGCCTCTCCAGGGCGAGTTTCCGTCGATCAAATCCATCGTCGGCATCTACGCGAACGCAAACTGGTACGAACGCGAGACGTGGGATCTGTTTGGCATCCGCTTCGAAGATCACCCCCACCTCGAGCGGATTTTGCTGCCGCGTTACTGGCAAGGTCACCCAGGTCGAAAGGAATCCTCGGCGCGCGCCACCGAGTTCGACCCGTACTTGCTCACCGCGCTGCGGCAGGACCAAGAGCAGGCTGCGCTCAAATTCAACCCCGAGGAATGGGGGATGAAGCGCGGCAGCGAGGAACAGGACTTCATGTTCCTGAACCTCGGCCCGAATCATCCTTCAGCGCACGGTGCGTTTCGAATCGTGTTGCAGCTCGATGGCGAGGAGATCGTCGACGCGGTGCCCGACGTTGGCTACCACCATCGGGGCGCGGAAAAGATGGCCGAGCGGCAGTCCTGGCATAGCTTCATCCCGTACACCGACCGGATCGACTATCTGGGCGGAGTGATGAACAACCTCCCCTATGTGCTCGCGGTCGAGAGGCTCGCGGGCATCGAAGTGCCGGATCGGGTCAAGATCATCCGCGTCATGATGGCCGAATTTTTTCGCATCACCTCGCATCTGCTATTTCTTGGCACCTATCTGCAGGACATGGGCGCGATGACGCCGGTGTTTTTCATGTTCGCCGACCGTCAGAAAGCTTACGACGTGATCGAAGCCGTTACCGGCTTTCGCATGCACCCGGCCTGGTATCGCATCGGGGGCGTGGCGCACGATCTGCCCCGGGGCTGGGACGCCAAGGTGCGAGAATTCCTCGCCTGGTTTCCGCCGCGCCTCGAGGAGTACGTGACCGCAGCGGTCGAGAACAGCATCTTGCGCGGCCGTTGCGTCGGCATCGCGCCGTACACTACCGCGCAGGCGCTCGAGTGGGGCGTCACCGGCGCCGGTTTGCGGGCTACCGGCTGCGCCTTCGACTACCGCAAGGCACGTCCTTATTCCGGTTACGAGCACTTCGAGTTCGAAATACCGGTCGGCAAGAGCGGCGATGCCTACGATCGATGCGTCGTTCGGGTCGAGGAATTGCGCCAGAGCTGCCGCATCATTCGCCAGTGTCTCGAGAACATGCCCGCAGGACCCTTCAAGGCCGATCACCCGCTCACCTGCCCGCCGCCGCGTGAACGTATGCTCCAGGACATCGAAACGCTGATCGCACACTTCCTCGCCGTGTCCTGGGGTCCTGTAATACCGCCCGGCGAGTCAATCCAGTTGATCGAGGCCACCAAGGGGATCAACAGTTACTACCTCACGAGCGATGGCAACACCATGAGTTATCGAACCCGCATCCGTACCCCCAGCTTTCCCCATCTGCAGATGATCCCCGAGGTTATTCGCGGCCGCATGGTTCCCGATTTGGTGGCGCACCTGGCCTCGATTGACTTCGTCATGGCGGATGTGGACCGCTGACGCCATGAGCACTGTCTGCGCAAAGACAAAGCCCTACTTGCTGCACGTCGATGATTGCGTGTCGATCGAGGAAGAAATGCGGCACTACGATGATCCGCGCGCCGCGAGCATTGGGGCGCTCAAGATCGTGCAAAAACGCCACGGCTGGGTACCGGACGATGCCATACCCGTGATCGGGCATTTCCTCGGAATCCCCGCAACCGACGTCGAGGGCGTGGCCACTTTCTACAACTTGATCTTCCGCCGCCCTGTCGGTCGATATGTCATCAAGGTCTGCGACAGCGTGGCGTGCTTTCTGACTGGTTATGAGCAGATCCGTGACGAGGTATGCAAACAGCTCGGCATCGGTTTCGGCGAGACCACAGCTGATGGCCGCTTCACGCTGTTGCCGATCTGCTGCCTCGGCGCCTGCGACAAGGGACCGGTTCTGATGATCAATGATGAAACCCATTTCGACGTCTCACCGCAAGGCATTGTTGGATTGCTGGAGCGATATCCGTGACTGCTGATACCAAACCCCTTACCCACCGTGTCGATCTCGCAACTCCGCTCGACATTCGTGGCTACGAGTCCCAGGAGGGTTATGCGGCTGTTCGCAAAGCGCTCAAAAAGATGCAGCCCTCCGAGGTGACCCATTTGGTGAAAGAGGCAAATCTTCGCGGCCGCGGCGGCGCCGGTTTTCCGACCGGTGTGAAATGGAGTCTCGTGCCGATGGGCGAGAGCGCGCCCCGACAAAAGTATGTGATCTGCAACGCCGACGAGATGGAGCCCGGCACGTTCAAGGATCGCCTTCTTATGGAGGGCGCCCCTCATCAGCTGGTGGAGGCCATGATCGTCTCGGGCTATGCAATCCAAGCGAGCCGGGGCTACGTTTTTCTGCGCGGAGAGTACGTGCTCGCCGCCGAGCGGTTGGAGCGGGCCATCGCGGAGGCAAGGGCCGCGGGTTACCTCGGTGCCAACGTGCTCGGCTCGCCCTGGAGCTTCGATCTCTTCGTGCATTCCGGCGCCGGCCGGTACCTACCTGGCGAAGAGACCGCGCTCATCAACTCACTCGAAGGCCGGCGCGCGCGCCCGCGGGCGAAGCCGCCGTTCCCGCAGATCGCGGGTCTTTGGGGCAAGCCCACCGTGGTCAATAACGTCGAGACCCTATGCAATGTTCCGCACATCGTACTGCGGGGGAGCGAGTGGTTCCGCGGGTTGTCGCAGGGCAAGAGCAAGGACTCGGGTACGAAGCTCTATGGCGTGAGCGGTCGCGTCAGGCGTCCAGGCCTCTGGGAGTTGCCCTTCGGAGTAACCGCGAGGGAAATTCTGGAGGATCATGCCGGCGGCATGACAGAGGGCCTCAAACTCAAGTGCTGGCTGCCGGGCGGTGCATCGACCGATTTTTTGCTGCCCGCGCACCTGGACCTCGCCATGGACTTCGACACGATCGCCAAGGCAGGCAGCCGCATGGGCACGGGTCTCCTGACGGTCGTTGACGACAGCCGCAGCATCATCTCCGTGGTGCGCAATCTCGAGGAGTTCTTTGCACGCGAATCCTGCGGCTGGTGTACTCCCTGCCGTGACGGTTTGCCCTGGAGCGTCAGGCTTCTCGCTGCGCTCGAGCGCGGCCAGGGTCAGCCCGGCGACATCGAGTTACTAGAGCAGCTGTGCCGATTCTTGGGTCCAGGCCGCACTTTCTGTGCTCACGCACCGGGAGCGGTAGAGCCGCTGCAATCGGCAATCAAGTATTTCCGCCACGAGTTCGAGGCCGGCGTCCCGAAGCCGGCCACGCGAGCCGTGGCTCAACGCACAACCGCTGCGCAGGCGGTGGCATGAGGCAAGAGGATTAGGCGTGGCGAAGATTTTCGTCGATGGTCGGCAGTACGAGGTGGTCGCTGAGGACAACCTGCTGCACGCCTGCCTGTCGCAAGGTCTCGACATTCCTTATTTCTGCTGGCATCCGGCGCTCGGCAGCGTCGGCGCCTGCCGGCAGTGCGCGGTCAAGCAGTACCGCGACGCCAACGACGAGGCGGGGCATCTGGTGATGTCTTGCATGACGCCCGCGACGGATGGCACTCGCATCTCCATCGCCGATGAGGAGGCGAAGCAATTTCGTGCCGGCGTCATCGAGTGGTTGATGACCAATCACCCGCACGATTGCCCGGTATGCGAAGAAGGCGGCCACTGTCACCTCCAGGACATGACCGTGATGACCGGCCACGCGTCGCGCCGCTACCGCTTCACCAAGCGCACGCACAAGAACCAGTACCTCGGCCCCTTCATCAATCACGAAATGAACCGCTGCATCGCGTGCTACCGCTGTGTGCGCTACTACAAGGACTACGCCGGCGGCAGCGACCTGGATGTCTACGGCGCCGCGCACAACGTGTATTTCGGACGCACCGCGGATGGCGTGCTGGAGAATGAGTTCTCGGGAAACCTGGTCGAGGTCTGTCCCACCGGGGTGTTCACGGACAAGACTCACGGCGAGCACTACAACCGGAAGTGGGACATGCAATATTCGCCGAGCATCTGCCAGGGCTGTTCGGTGGGGTGCAACATTTCCCCCGGCGAACGCTATGGAGAGATACGGCGCATCGAGAACCGCTACAACGGCTCGGTCAACCACTATTTCCTGTGCGATCGAGGTCGCTTCGGTTACGGGTATGTGAATCGCAAGGATCGCCCACGGCAACCGCTGGTGCGTCGTGACGGAAGTCTGGTCACGGTGCCTGCGGGCGAGGCGCTCGCACGGACCACCCAGTTGCTAAAGGCTGCTCGAGGGATCATCGGAATCGGCTCGCCGCGGGCATCGCTCGAGTCCAATTTCGCGCTCCGCGCGCTGGTGGGACCTGAACATTTTCACGACGGGCACGCAAACGGCGAGGCTGCGCTCGCGCGGCGTGTCCTGGACATCTTGCAGACGAGCCCGCTCCCTGCGGCGACGTTGCGCGGCATCGAGGGCGCCGACGTGGTGCTGGTGCTGGGAGAAGATGTGACGAACACGGCGCCACGCGTCGCACTGGCGGTGCGTCAAAGCGCGCAAGGCAGGACGGCGAGAATGGCCGCGGAGAAGCAGCTTCCCGATTGGTTGACTGAAGCCCGTACCAACGTCGGCCAGCACGAGAAACATCCGGTGTTCATCGCGAGCGTGGCCGTCACGCGCCTGGACGACGTCGCGACGCATACGATGCGTGCCGCGCCGGATGACATCGCGCGCCTCGGCTTCGCGGTTGCGCATGCGCTCGATGCGACCGCGCCGTCCGTGGACGGGCTCGATCCTGCGGCGATGCAGTTGGCCGAGCGCATCGCCGCCGCATTGTCGGCAGCCAAGAAGCCGCTGATCGTTTCGGGTACGGGTGCCGGCTCTGCGGCCGTGCTGCAAGCGGCCGCCAACGTGGGGCTCGCCTTGCACGCGTGCGGCCAGAAAGCAGAGCACTGTTTCATCGTGCCCGAGGTCAACAGCTTAGGGTTAGCCCTTCTCAATGTTGGGCAAGAGTGCTGCGATCTTGAAGCGGCGTTTTCCGCGGTCGAGCGCGGCGCTGCGGATACCTTGGTGGTGCTCGAGAACGATCTTTATCGCCGCGCTGAGCGCGCGCGAGTCGATGCCCTACTCGCTCACGTGAAGCTCATCGTGCTCGATCATCAAAGCCATGCCACCGCAGCCAAAGCCGAAGTCGTACTGCCGGCAGGATCCTTCGCCGAGAGCGAGGGCACCGTGGTGAGCCACGAGGGCCGCGCGCAGCGCTACTTCAAAGTCTTTGCGCCTCGCTACAACGATCCTCATAGCGTTATTCGCCAGTCCTGGGAATGGCTCGACGATTTGCGGGAGCGCACACAGCTTTCCGCGTGGAGATATTTCGATCGGCTCACGACCGCTATCGCACAAGCGCTTCCCGCCCTGCGAAAGATCGTACATGCCGCGCCTGACGCGCAGTTTCGCGCGAGCGGACTGAAAGTGGCACGTGAGCCGCACCGTTACAGCGGGCGCACTGCGATGCGCGCTAATCTGTCGGTCCAGGAGCCTCGTCAGCCCCAAGACCCCGACACTGCGCTCGCCTTCTCGATGGAAGGCCACAACGGCACCCAGGCGGGGACGCGCCCGAGTGCGCTGATTCCCTATGCCTGGGCACCCGGATGGAACTCGCCGCAATCCTGGAATAAATTTCAAGATGAGGTCGGCGGTCACCTGCAAGGCGGCGATCCGGGCACTCGGCTGATCGAGCCCGCCGAGGACGAAGTGACGGCCCGCTATCACGACGCAATACCGGTCCCATTCGTCGCGAGCGCCGGCGTATGGCAGGCGCTGCCGCTCGCGCATATCTTCGGAAGCGAGGAGCTTTCCGCACGCGCCGCGCCGATTGCGGTGCTTATGCCGGCCGCTTACGTGGCGCTCCATCCCGCCGACGCCGACCTTCTCGAGGCCGGCGAGAATTCGACCCTGGAAGTGTCCTTACCCGGCGAGAAGTTGTTGCTGCCCTTGCGGCGCAGGTCCGATTTGCCGCGCGGCACCGTCGGCCTTGCGGTGGGTGTGCCAGGATCGCCGTGGTTCGCTGCCGGCGCACCCGTCAAGCTCGGCAAAGGATCGAGCACGTGAGCGGGTGGACGCCGCAATTGACCGCCGCGCTCATCGGTGGAGCGAAGGCGCTGGTGCTGCTGTTCGCGTTGGTGATCGCGGCCGCCATGTTGATTTGGGTCGAACGACGCTTGTTGGCGCTGTGGCAGGACCGCTACGGCCCCAACCGCGTCGGGCCCTTCGGCCTCTTGCAGGTGATGGCTGACATGATCAAGATCTTTTTCAAGGAAGACTGGGTGCCCGCCTTTGTGGATCGCCCGGTATTTTCGCTCGCGCCGCTGTTGGCTATGAGCACGGCTTTGCTGGTCTTCGTGTTGATTCCGGTAGCACCCGGCTGGGGCGTGGCGCCTCAGCTCAATGTGGGCGTGCTGTTGTTTCTCGCTCTCGCGGGACTCGGGGTGTATGGCGCGATGCTGGGGGGCTGGTCGAGCAACAGCAAATATGCGCTCCTCGGCGGCCTGCGCTCGGCGGCGCAAATGCTCTCCTACGAAGTGTTTATGGGCATCGCGTTGATGGGCGTCGTGATTCAGGCGGGCTCATTCCGGCTCGATCGCATCGTCGAGGCGCAACAGCGCCTTTGGTTCATCGTGCCGCAATGCTGCGGTTTCTTTGCCTTTTCGCTCGCGGCCGTCGCGAGCGTGCACCGTTTTCCGTTCGACCTGCCGGAGACCGAACAAGAGCTCGTCGCCGGCTATCACACCGAATACTCGGGCATGAAGTTTGGCATGTTTTTCGTCGCCGAGTATGTGGGGATCGTCACGGTTTCCTCGCTCCTCACGACTCTGTTTTTGGGCGGCTGGCACGGCCCGCTCGCCGAGCGGCTGCCGTGGATGGGTTTCATTTGGTTCGCGCTCAAAACCTGGTTCTTCGTCATGATGTTCATTCTGCTGCGCGGCGCGCTGCCCCGCCCGCGTTACGACCAGATCATGGCGATGGGCTGGAAGTTCTGCCTGCCGCTGTCGCTCGTTAATCTAATGATAACTGCGGCCGCCGTCCTCACCGCTACCACGAGAGCGTAGCCATGCTCAGCATTCTCAAAGGCATCGTCACGAACCTGCGTACTCTCGCGATGATCTTCGCGCACGCCACGCGCAAGCGCGACACGATTCTCTATCCGGAAGTGAGGCCCTATTTACCTCCGCGATACCGTGGTCGCATTGTCCTCACACGCGACCCGGACGGCGAGGAGCGCTGCGTGGCCTGCAACTTGTGCGCCGCAGCCTGCCCGGTCGCGTGCATCTCTTTGCAGAAGGGCGAGAAGCCGGATGGCCGCTGGTACCCGGAATTCTTTCGCATCAATTTCTCGCGCTGCATTTTCTGCGGCTTATGCGAGGAAGCCTGTCCGACCAGTGCGATCCAGCTCACGCCGGATTTCGAGCTCGCTGAATATGACCGACAGAACCTCGTGTACGAGAAGGAGCACCTTCTGATCAGCGGCACCGGCAAGGTGCCTGAATACAATTTTTACCGCATCGCCGGCCTTGCCATCGCCGGCAAGCCCAAAGGCGCGGCTGCCCACGAGGCGCGTCCGGTCGACGTCAAAGACTTGATGCCCTGAGTCAAAGCAAATGAATGTGGAACACGCGCTCTATCTCGAAGCCACCGTGACGGTGATCGCGACCTTAGCGGCAATCGGCAGCTACAACCCGCTGCACGCGCTTCTCTATCTGATCGTCTCGCTTCTCGCCGTGGCGATGGTGTTCTTCAGCGTGGGCGCTCCCTTCGCCGGCATACTCGAGGTGATCATTTACGCCGGTGCCATCATGGTGCTGTTCGTGTTCGTGGTCATGCTTCTCAATTTGGGCAAGGCCACCGTCGATCAGGAGCGCCGTTGGCTTCTGCCGCGCACCTGGATCGGACCGGGACTCTTATGTCTGGCGTTGCTGGTCGAGCTGGTGCGCGTCCTTGTCCAACGGGGCGACGCTGTCGCCGCCGCAGGTCAGACGATCGCAGCGACGCAGGTGGGCATGGCGCTCTACGGACCGTATTTCCTGGCAGTGGAGCTGGCCTCAATGTTGCTGCTCGCCGGACTGGTGACGGCATTTCATTTGGGTCGACACGAATGAGCGCGGCGTCCCTGCAATTTTTGTTGGTGCTGGCGGGCATTCTATTCAGCTTGGGCCTGCTCGGGGTTCTTGTCAGGCGCAATCTTTTGTTCGTGCTCATGTCAATTGAGATCATGATCAACGCCGGGGCGCTCGCCTTCGTGGCCGCGGGCAGCCGCTGGGCACAGCCGGACGGTCAGGTGATGTTCCTCATGGTGCTCACCCTCGCCGCCGCCGAGACCAGCGTAGGGCTCGCGATGTTGCTGCAGCTGAACCGCCGATTCCGCACCCTCGACACCGACGCGGCCAGTGAGATGAGAGGCTGACGCCATGTTCGAGCCGCTCTATCTCGTCTTGCTCGCCCCGCTTTTGGGATTTGTGATTCTCACTTTTGGGCGTAATCGCCTCTCGGAAGATACCGCCTCGGCGATCGGTATCGCCGCCATCGGTGTGTCGGTGCTGACGACGCTCGCGGTTGGCATCGAATTCTTCGTCCATCCTCCGGCGGCCGGCGCATTCAGCCAGCCGCTCTGGCAGTGGTTCGACGTGGGTGGATTCGCGCCGCGCTTTGCGCTGCGCCTCGATGGGTTGTCGCTCACCATGCTCGGCGTGATCACGGGAGTCGGCTTTTTCATTCACTTATTCGCCGCCTGGTACATGCGGGAGTACGGCGACTGCGCGCGGTTTTTCTCGTACATGAACCTGTTTGTCGCGAGCATGCTGTTCCTGGTTCTCGGCGATAACCTGCTGTTCCTTTTTTTCGGCTGGGAAGGGGTCGGCTTGTGCAGCTACCTCCTGATCGGCTTCTGGTATAAGAATCCGGTCAATGGCGCGGCGGCGCGCAAGGCCTTCATCGTCACGCGGGTGGGCGATGCGTCTTTTGCGATTGGCCTGTTCTGGTTGTATCGCGACCTCGGCACACTCGACATTCAGCAGGCGGTGCTGCTGGCGCACCGGCACTTCGTGCTCGGTGGCCCGGAAATCACTGCAATCACCTTGCTGCTGCTCGGCGGTGCCGTCGGCAAGTCGGCGCAACTGCCATTGCAGACCTGGCTCCCCGATGCCATGGCGGGCCCCACACCCGTGTCTGCCCTGATCCACGCGGCTACCATGGTCACGGCGGGTGTATATCTGATTGCACGCACGCACGGACTATTCGAGCTGGCCCCGTTTTCGCTCGAGGCGGTTGGGGTGATCGGAGCGACGACGCTCCTCCTTGCAAGCTGCGCCGCGCTGGTGCAGAGCGACATCAAGCGCATCCTCGCCTACTCCACCATGAGCCAAATCGGCTACATGTTCCTCGCGCTTGGCTGCGCGGCGTGGAGTGCGTCGATCTTTCATCTGATGATGCATGCCTTTTTCAAGGCGCTGTTGTTCTTGAGCTCCGGTGCGGTAATCCTCGCCTGCCACCACGAGCAGGACATATTCAAAATGGGGGGCCTGCGCAGGCAGCTGCCGCTCGAGTACGCCTGCTTCGTCGTGGGCGGCCTGGCGCTCTGCGCTTTTCCACTCATCACCGCCGGTTACTACAGCAAGGATGAGATTCTGTGGAAGGCCTATGCCAATGGGCACTTCGGGCTTTTCCTTACCGGGCTCACTGGCGCCTTTCTCACTCCGCTCTACACATTCCGCCTGATCTTCGTCGTGTTCCACGGTGAGGCAAAGATGCGCGCGCGCCGCGGCCAAGGCGTCGCTTATTGGCTGCCGCTCGCGGTGCTGCTCGTGTTCTCGACTTTTATTGGCGGCACGATCCATCCGCCGCTCGCAGGCGTGCTTCCAGTGGTGGCCGAGCACGCTGCCAACGGAGCAAAGCTCCCGGTGGGGATCCTATCCAGCGCTGTTGCGCTCGGCGGCATCGCCCTCGCTTGCGGTCTTTTCCTTGGGCAGCGGCGCCTCGTCACCTGGCTCGCGGGGACTTCTCCCGGAAGACTGATCGCCCGGTGGTGGGTCCAGGACTGGGGGTTCGACTGGCTGTACGACCGGCTACTGGTGCGGCCTTTCGTGTGGTTTGCGAGGGCGAACATCCGCGATGGCATCGACCTTGCGATCCTCGCCATTCCCGCCGCCTTGCGAGCGCTGAATGGCGCTCTGGTACGCACCGAGACCGGACGGATTCGCTGGTATGCCGCCGGCATGGCGGCGGGCGCGGTGCTGGTTGTCGCGATGGTGTTTGTATGAGTGCGCAACGATGACGCTGCTCTGCCTCTTAGTAGTTCCTTTTATCGGCGGCTCACTGTGTTGCTGGCTGCAGCGATTCGGCGCTGCGCACGCACGCCGCGTTGCGCTCGGAACGATGGCGTTGACGCTGGCACTGGCGGCGGGCCTTTGGCTCAGCGGCGACTATTCGCAGACCTTGCTTCCCTCGGGGGCGTCTCAGCCCGGCCACTGGGCGCAGCACTTTTCCGTGCCCTGGATTCCGCGCCTTGGGATCCGCTTCAGCCTGGGACTCGACGGACTGTCGCTACTCTTGGTGACGCTCACGGCACTCCTGGGGGTACTCGCCGTCGCCTGCTCCTGGCGGGAGATTGAGAGCGACGCCGGCTTCTTCTATATGAACCTGCTCTGGAACCTGGCAGGCGTCATCGGGGTGTTTCTCGCGACGGATCTGTTCCTATTCTTCCTATTCTGGGAAGTCATGCTGGTGCCGATGTTCTTCCTGATCGCCCTCTGGGGCCACGACATTCCCGGCGGACGGCCGCGCCTCTATGCAGCGATCAAGTTCTTCATTTTCACGCAGTCTGCCGGCTTGGTGATGCTGGTGGCGATTTTGGCGCTGGTATTTGCGCATTACCGCGCAAGCGGAGTGCTCACATTCGGCTACGCCGACCTGCTTGCAACGCCGATGAGCACGCGCACCGGACTATGGATCCTGATCGGATTCTTCCTCGGTTTTGCGGTGAAGCTCCCGGTCGTTCCACTCCATTCGTGGCTGCCCGACGCTCACTCGCAGGCGCCGACCGCGGGCTCCGTCATTCTCGCCGGGGTGCTCTTGAAGACAGCCGCGTATGGCCTTTTGCGCTATCTCTTACCGCTATTCCCGGCGGCAGTGGCGCAGCTCGCGCCCGTCGCGATGTGGCTGGGAGTCCTCGGTATCGTGTACGGCGCGGTCTGCGCATTCGGGCAGAACGACGCCAAACGGCTGGTGGCTTACACCTCGATCAGCCACATGGGCTTCATCCTGGTCGGTGTCTTTGCGGGTACTGAGGAGGCGTTGCAGGGAGTGATCATGCAGATTTTGGCGCACGGGATCAGCGCCGCGGGCCTGTTCATTCTCTGTGGAGAGCTTTACGAACGGCTCGAGACCCGCGATCTGCGCAACATGGGCGGGTTGTGGGCACGATTCTCCAACCTGCCGCAGTTTGGGCTCTTCTTCATTCTCGCCTCGCTGGGCCTGCCGGGACTCGGAAATTTCCTCGGCGAATTCCTGATTTTGCTGGGCACCTTCAAGACTCATCCGGGGATGGCCATGCTGGCCGCAGTCGGCCTCGTGCTCTCTGCGGTTTATTCCTTGATTCTCATGCAGCGTGCGTTCTATGGCAGAAGCGGCGCCGACTCGCCCCTTCCCGACCTGGACCGCCGCGAATTCGCAATCTTGAGCAGCTTGATGGCCGTCACGATCTGGCTCGGCCTGTACCCGCGGCCGTTCTTCGAGGTGTCGCGCGCGCCGACGCAGGCCTTGCAGGCACTCAATTCGCCGGCGGCTACCGCGGCGAGCACAACCTCTATCGAGCGAGTGGTCCCATGACTCACCCACAACTGCCGGCGTTGTCGCCAATTCTGATCGTCTCCGCCACCTCCGTCGTCGTGATGCTTGCGATCGCCATCAAACGGCATCACACATTTGTCGCATCCGTCTCGATCGCGGGCTTGGCGCTCGCGCTGGTGTCGACCGCCGGGGTTTGGCCCGCTTTCGCGACGCCACACGCGATCATGGCGTTGTTGATCATCGACCCCTTCGCCTGCTTCTACTTGGGCGTGATTCTCATCGCCGCACTCGCCGTGTCCGCCCTTTTGCACACTTATCTCGGGCGCTACCAGGGTCATCGCGAAGAGATGTATCTGCTGCTGCTCTTGTCCACGCTCGGCGGAATGATCATGGTCGCGAGCCGCCATTTCGTCTCCTTCTTTATCGGACTCGAGCTGCTCTCGATGCCGATGTACGGCATGGCGGCTTATCTTGTGAATGAGCGTCGCTCGCTGGAAGCGGGCATGAAGTATCTGGTGCTCTCCGCCGTCGCCTCAGCCTTCATTGTGTTCGGTATGGCACTGATTTACTCCCAGACCGGGACAATGGTATTCGGCGACATCGGCGCGAAGCTCGCGGAGCTCACAGACGGCGAGAGCATCGTGATGCTGGGGGCTGCGCTCCTTCTAATCGGTCTCGGCTTCAAGCTCTCGCTCGCTCCATTTCATCTCTGGACGCCGGACGTTTACGAGGGGGCGCCCGCGCCGGTGGCATCGTTCCTCGCGACTGCCTCCAAGATCGCCGTGTTCGCGCTGCTGCTGCGCTACGTCATCGATACGCAAGCCACCCGGTACGCTGTTCTAGTCAACGCGCTCGCGACGCTCGCGATTCTCTCCATAGTCGTCGGCAACGTCCTGGCACTGCGGCAGTCGAACTTGAAGCGCCTTCTCGCCTACTCCGCGATCGCTCACTTTGGCTATATGCTGGTCGCATTGATCGCGTCGGGGCCGCTTGCAACCGAAGCGGTGGGCATCTATCTGCTCACCTATTCGATCACGACCTTGGCCGCATTCGGCGTCATCACGCTGGTTTCGAGTCCACTGGATCATGAGGTCCAAGCACTCTCCGATTATCGAGGTCTGTTTTGGCAGCACCCCGGGCTCGCCGCGATCCTCACCCTGGCGCTGCTTTCGCTCGCGGGAGTTCCCCTGACCGCAGGCTTTCTCGGCAAGTTCTATGTGTTGGGTGCCGGCGTCGACAGGCGCCAGTGGCTCCTGCTCGGCGCGATCGTGTCGGGCAGCGCTGTTGGTCTGTACTTCTACCTGCGCGCCATGATCCAGCTCTACCTGCGCGCGGGGCCCGCGCCGGCTTCGGCCGACACGGCTCTTTGCTTTCCTGCCGCTGCTCGCTCAATCCCGGCCGCTGTCTCCGCTCCAGTCCATTGGGCTTGGGATGCCGGCGGAGGCGCGCTGGTCGTGCTACTTCTGCTGATGCTGACCCTTGGCGTCTATCCGTCACCCTTTATCAAGTTGGCGCAAGGTGCAGGAATCGAGCCGCAGCCGCCGACGCCAATGCTCACGGCGGTGCGCCGCTGAACAGCGCCAGTCGGGCTCCCACGACCCGCTTGACGGCTTCCACTGCCGGCGCCAACAGCGTGTACGGCGCGATGTCGTCCTTTTGTTCGGCAAAGCTCTCCTCGATGCCGTGTCGCCACGCGAGCCGAACCTCAGTATTGATGTGCACGACCGTCATGCCCGCAGCGATCGCGCCGCGAAGATCGGCATCGGCGGTGTCCGAGCCGCCGTGCAGCGTCATGAAAATCCGCGTTCGTTCCTTGATCGCTCGGATCCGCTCGATATTCAAATGCTTTCTAGCGTCGCCACTCAGCATGCTCTTCAGGACACCGTGCATGTTGCCTACGGCCGGAGCCAGCGTATCGATCGCGGTCTCTTGCACGAACTGCACCGCTTCATCAGGCGTCGTGAGTGGGTGGTGCGGCGCGCTGTCGTGAATCTGCGAGCCGCTGCCGATATTACCGATCTCCCCTTCGACCAGGATATCCGGACGCAAGGCTTTGAGAGCCAGGACCGCCTCCTTCGTCTGCCGCAGGTTTTCATCGAATGGGAGCGATGAAAAATCGCACACCACCCAATCAAATCCCGCTTTCGCCGCCTCGAGAGCACCGGACAACGAGTGGGTGTGGTCCGCGTTGAGAAAGATCGGCGGACCTCCCCTATCGCGGAGGCTCTCGACGATTGACACCAGTTGCTGGACGCCCATGAAGCGCCGCTCCGCCTCGGAGGCCCCGACGACAACCGGAGCCCCTTGCCGACGCGCGGCCTCAACGACGCCGTACAGCGTGACCAGATCCGACACATTGAAATGGCCGACTGCGATCCCGCGGGCGTCGGCTTGTTGCAATACCTCGAGTAGCGTCGTCATTGGAGCCTCGCTTCATCGATTTAGTTAATGCTGCATCTCCATCATTTGGGCGGGCGTCAGCATGTTGGCGTTCAGGTGGTTCATGATCCAGAGCGACCCGGCCACCACCAGCGCGACGATGAGTATGCCGAATGCCAGCGCCAGCACGTTGTTGGTGCCCTCCGAGTCGGTGCCGATGTGCAAAAAGAACACCAGATGCACGCCCATTTGCGCGACGGCGAGCACCGCTAGCCCGGCCGGTACGCCCGGCGCCCAAAGTAAATTTGTCTGCGCCACGATGAACGAGGCCGCCGTGAGCAAGAGCGCGAAGCCGAGCCCGGCGGTGTAGGTCCAAAAGCTCGCCGATGTCGCGCTCTCCGCAGCGCCTGGCTCCCGCTCGGTAAGTGTTTCGCCGGATGCGCCGTTCTGCGCCACTATCGTGCTCCCATCAAATAGACCAAGGTCAATAGAGCCACCCAAATGATGTCGAGTGCATGCCAAAAGAGACTGAAGCAAAGCAGCCGACGGCGCACATAATCAAGCGGTCCCCGATAAGCGGTTTGCGCCACCAGGAAAATCGACCACACCAGCCCCACGGTGACGTGCGCTCCGTGCAGCCCCACGAGGCTGAAGAACGCGGAGAGGAAGGCGCTCCTTGATGGACCGGCGCCGCGCGCGACGAGTCCGGCAAATTCGCTTAGCTCCAAGCTCAGAAATGTTGCGCCCAGAAGAAATGTGAGCGCGAAACATAAATAGAAGGCGGAAACGCGGCGCCGTTCCACGGCGAGAACGGCGAGACCGCAGGTGTAGCTCGAGAACAGTAGACACAGGGTCTCGATGCCCGCATGTCGCAGCCCGAAGAGTTCCTGGCCTGATGGGCCGCCGGCCGTTTGCCCATGGAGCACCGCGTAGGTGGCGAACAGGGCCGAGAAGAGGATGATGTCCGAGAGCAGGAAGATCCAGAACCCGTAGCCAACGACGATGCGGACCGGGGCCGGTCCCGCTGCACTTCGTGCCAGCATCGCTTCTCGGGCTGCAAGATCCGCAACACCTACCTGAGCGCTCACGCCGCGACCACCCGCAGGCGACGGGCGCGCTCGTCCGCCGCCAATTGCTCTGCCGACACTTCGACGGGAGTGCGTTCCATCCAACCGAAGGCCGCCAGGATGACGGCCGCGCCCGCCAACCCCAAGATCGCGAGCCACCAGATGTGCCAGATCAGCGCAAAGCCGCTGAGCACCGCAAAGAAGGCCGTCAGGAATCCATTCGCGCTGTTGCGCGGCACCTCGATCGCGGGGTAGCGCTCAGGTGGATTCGCGGCCGCCCGCTGTTTCATCACCCAGAACGCATCGAGCGAATCGACCGTTGGGAGGAGCGCGAAATTGTAGGCCGGCGGCGGGGAGGCGATGGACCATTCGAGGGTCCTGCCGTTCCAGGGATCGCCCGTGAGATCTCTGCGGTAGTCTCGAGTACGGATGCTGATCACCAGCTGCGCGATGGTCGCGAGAATGCCGCAGAAGATAACCAGCGCGCCAACCTCCGCCACGATCATATACGGCTGCCAGCTCAAATCGGCGTAGTGTTGCATGCGCCGGGTCATCCCCAGGAGTCCCACCGCGTAAAGCGGAAAAAACGCGAGATAGAACCCGACCAACCAGCACCAGAAGCTCACCACCCCTAAGCCGCGGTGCAAGGTAAAGCCGAACGCCTTTGGGAACCAGTAGTAGTAGCCCGCCATGGCGCCAAAGAGGACGGCGCCGATGATCACGTTGTGAAAGTGCGCCACAAGAAACAGACTGTTGTGCAGCACGAAATCGGCGGGCGGCACCGCCTGCAGTACTCCGGTCATCCCACCAATGGCGAAGGTCACCATGAAACCGATCGTCCAGAGCACGGGTACCTCGAATCGAACCCGACCGCGGTACAGCGTGAATAGCCAATTGAACAACTTCACGCCTGTTGGGATGGCGATGATCATCGACGCAATGCCGAAGACGGCATTCACATCCGCGCCCGCTCCCATGGTAAAGAAATGATGCAGCCAGACCATGAAGGAGAGCACGCAAATACCGAGGGTCGCCAGCACCATCGAGCGATAGCCGAAGAGTTGCTTTCCCGAAAAAGTAGCAATCACCTCTGAGAAGACGCCGAACGCGGGCAGCACGAGGATGTAAACCTCCGGATGTCCCCAAATCCAAATGAGGTTCACGTACATCATGAAATTGCCGCCGCCGTCATTCGTGAAAAAATGCATGCCGGCGTAGCGGTCGAGGAGCAACATCCCGAAGGTCGCGGTCAAGACCGGGAACGCCGCGACAATCAACATGCTCGCGCAGAGTGCGGTCCAGCAAAACACCGGCATCCGCATGTAGGTCATACCAGGAGCCCGGAGCTTCAAGATGGTGGTCACCATGTTGATGCCGGCCAGGAGTGTACCGATGCCGGAAATTTGCAAGGCCCAAAGATAGTAGTCGACTCCCACGCCCGGCGAGAACGCGAGCTCCGAGAGCGGAGGATAGGCAAGCCAGCCGGTGCGGGCGAACTCGCCCACGACCAGCGATACGTTCACAAGGAGCGCTCCCGCGGCGGTAAGCCAGAAGCTGACCGAGTTGAGCACCGGGAAAGCGACGTCCCGCACGCCCAGCTGCAGCGGGACCACGAAATTCATGAGCCCGATCATGAACGGCATCGCCATGAAGAAGATCATGATCGTGCCGTGAGCGGAGAAGATCTGGTCGTAGTGCTCGGGCGGCAGGTACCCCTGTGCCCCACCGGCGGCCATCGCAAGCTGCGTGCGCATCATGATGGCATCGCTGAAGCCGCGCAGCAGGAGCACCAGGGCGAGGAGCACGTACATGACTCCGATGCGCTTATGATCCACGCTCGTGAGCCACTCACGCCATAGATACGGCCACCAGCCTTTCGAGGTTATGAGCGCGAGAATCGCCAGGATTCCGACGACTATCATCACCGATGCCGCCATCGCTAGCGGCTCATTGAAGGGAAAGGCATGCCAGGTGAGTTTGCCCACCGTTCATTCCTCCGCGGAACCCGCGGGCCTCCCGCTACTTTCTCGCTGGATGCGCTCGAATAGGCCCGGTTCGACACTCCTATATGTCTTGATGGACACATCGCTCCCGCTTCGCGCCAGTTGTGAATAGGCCCTGGCGTCGAGCGTTGCGCCTTCGCTTTGCGTCACCCCAAGCCAGTTCGAGAACGCGGCCGCCGGTATCGCATGCACCACGAAGCGCATATCGGAGAAGCCATCGCCGCTGAAGTTGGAGGAGCGTCCCGGATAGTCCCCGGCGTGCTCGGCCAGTAGATTGAGGCGGGTCGTCATCCCCGGCATCGTGTAGATCTGGCTGCCGAGCTGGGGTACCCAGAAGGCGTTCATCACGTTGGCGGAGGTCAACACGAACTCGAGTGGCACGCCCGCCGGGACGATGACCTGATTGAGCGTGCCAACCTCGGAGTCCGGATAAATAAAGAGCCATTTCCAATCGAGTGAGACGACCTCGATTCGGAGGGGTTTGACATTGGGGGAGAGTTTGCGGGCAGGGTCGAGATCATGCGAGCCGGTCCAGGCCACTCCCGCGAGAAGCAGCACAACCATCGCTGGGATGGACCACACCACAAATTCGATGGCACCGGAATGTGCCCAGTTTGGCTGATAGGTTGCGCGCGTGTTCGACGCTCGATACCACCAAGCAAAGGCCAAGGTAATCACGATCACGGGCACTACCACCACCAGCATGATCGTGGTGGAGTTCAGGAGAATCGTACGTTCGGCGGACGCGATGGGTCCCTGCGGATCGAGTACCCCCTCCGCGCGGCTCGAGACTGCGAAACCTGCCGCGGTGAACATCGCAAGGACTCGCCAGAACTGCATCGCGCTTATAGCTACTCTGAACAGGCTGCTGCTCCTTAAGCAATTCGCCTCGAAGGCTCGTGTCTGCAGCATATTTTTTATCGCGCCGCGCCGGCGGTCTTGAATGGGAACGCCGCTGCCTTTGTACGGCAGTGCTCCTGTGTTAGACGCTGTTAGGCGTGTTCACATAGGCCACTGCAATCACCATGGCTCAAACACACAAGAAATCGGGCACTCCTGCGGACGACACTCCCACCAGGACATCGATCTAGGAAGCAGACAGTCGCCGGCAGCGGCAGCAAACTCGCCGATGAAGATCTCAACGGAAAGGCAACGGCTGGCCAACGACCTGGCGGGCAAGGAGAATTGGCGCCGCTGGGGCCCGTATCTCTCCGAGCGTCAGTGGGGGACGGTGCGCGAGGATTACAGCGCATGGGGAAGTGCGTGGGATTATCTACCGCACGACCACGCGCGCAGCCGCGCCTATCGTTGGGGGGAGGACGGCCTCGCCGGATTCAGCGACGATCATCAGTACCTGTGCCTGTCACTGGCGTTGTGGAATGGCAAGGACCCGATACTCAAGGAACGGCTGTTCGGGCTGACCAACTCTGAAGGCAATCACGGCGAAGACGTCAAGGAATTGTACTACTACCTCGACGCCACCCCGAGCCACTCTTATCTGAAGATGCTTTACAAGTATCCGCAGGCCGCTTACCCCTACTCGCAGCTCCTTGAGAAGAACCGCGCGCGCGGTCCCGAACAGGGCGAATTCGAGCTCTTGGATACGGGCTTGTTCGATGACGATCGTTACTTCGACGTATTTGTCGAATACGCAAAGGGCGCGCCCGACGAAGTTCTCATGCAGATCACAGCGCACAATCGAGGGCCGGACGCCGCGCGGTTGACCTTGTTGCCACAACTCTGTTGCCGAAATATTTGGTCGTGGAAACCGGGGGTAGCGAAGCCGATGCTGGTCGGCCTTCCAGAGGCCGTCGAAGTCCATCACCCGGTATTGGGCAAATTCCGGGTTGATTTCGAATCTGCGTCGGCATTGCTGTTCTGCGACAACGACACCAACTATCGGCGTCTGTTCGGGATGAATGAGGTCAGCGGCTATTTCAAGGATGCCTTTCACGAATACTTGGTAGACGGCAAGCACGACGCGGTGAATCCCGAGCAGACCGGCACGAAAGTCGGCGCGCTTTATGAAATGTGCGTTGAATCCGGCGCAGCGGCGAAGGTACGGATGCGACTCTCTCCGGACCAGGGGACGAAAGCCGTGATACGCCCCTTCGCGGACTTCGGCGCGATTTTTGACGCCCGCCGCCGGGAAGCCGACGAGTTCTACGACGAACTGCAACGGCAGATCGTCGATCCCGACGCGAAGCTCGTGCAGCGTCAGGCATTTGCCGGAATGATCTGGAATAAGATGTTTTACCACTTTTCCGTGGAGGATTGGCTCACGGGTGACCCAAAGCAGCCGCCTCCGCCGCCGGAGCGCAAACATGGGCGCAATCGGGACTGGCGGCACCTCTACAGCGCCGACGTGATCTCCATGCCCGATAAGTGGGAATTTCCATGGTTCGCCGAATGGGATCTCGACTTTCACTGCATTGCCTGGGCGGTCATCGACGCCGAGTTCGCCAAGTCGCAACTGCTGCTCCTGTCTAGCGAGACCTATATGCACCCGAATGGCCAGTTTCCTGCGTACGAATGGTCATTCGGTGATGTCAATCCTCCGGTGCGCGCGTGGGCCGCATGGCGTGTGTTCCAAATCGACCGCAAACAGCAACAAGAATCAAATCCAGCATACCTGGGCGATCTGGATTTCCTGAAGCGCGTGTTCAACAAGCTCATGCTCAATTTCACGTGGTGGGTAAATCGCAAAGACCAGCAAGGGCGCAACATTTTCCAGGGCGGCTTCCTCGGCCTCGACAACATCGGCGTATTCGATCGCAGTAGTCCGCTTCCGACCGGCGGTTTCATCAACCAGGCAGACGGCACCAGTTGGATGGCGATGTACTGTATCCACCTGTTGCGCGCGGCGCTCGAACTGGCACTGCACGACCCTGCTTACGAAGAAATTGCCGTGAAGTTCTTTGACCATTTCCTTGCCATCGCCGGCGCAATCAATGGTGTCGGCGAGGATAGGCTGGGCCTGTGGGACACGGCCGACGAGTTCTACTACGATCAGCTGGTCTTTCCGGACAACAGCCACGTTGAATTAAAAGTCTACTCAATCGTCGGGCTGATTCCACTGTATGCCACTCAGGTGTTGGAGTCCGAGATGCTGCAACTTTTGCCCGAGTTCTCGGCGCGAATGCAGTGGTTTCTCAAGCACCGGCCGAAGCTGGCCAATCTGATCTCCAATTGGCATATCGCCGGTCAAGGCGACCGTCACCTGCTTTCATTGCTGCACGGTCGCCGCCTCAAGGCGCTGCTCCACCGCATGCTCGATGAAAAGAGTTTCCTATCGGAATACGGCGTGCGCGCGCTGTCGAAGAATCACGAGCAGCAGCCGTTCCGTTTTGCAGCAGGCGGCACGACACACGAAGTAAATTACTGGCCGGCGGAGTCTCGCAGCGGACTGTTTGGCGGCAACTCGAACTGGCGGGGTCCCATTTGGATGCCGATCAACTTTCTCATCATCGAGGCCCTGCAACGATTTCACTACTTTTACGGCGATGACTTCAAAGTCGAATGTCCGACAGCCTCCGGACAATTTCTGACGCTGTACGAGGTCGCCGAGGAACTGGGACGTCGTTTGTCGCGGCTTTTTTTGAAGGGGGCCGATGGCCAGCGGCCGGTGCTCAAATATCACGTCAAACTCGCCGCCGATCCACACTTCCGCGACTACGTTCTATTTCACGAGTACTTTCACGGCGACACCGGACGTGGCGCAGGGGCGTCTCATCAGACAGGCTGGACTGGTCTCATTGCCAAGCTGCTGCAACCGCACACAACTGAGCTCAGCACGCTTCGCGATGCCGTTGTCGGCGCGGCTCAACGGGCCGTCTCTAGGCGGCGATCTGTGGCGCCATGAGTGGTGACAGCTTCGCCTTCGCGCAAGAATCGACAGCGTCAAAGAACGCTCGTGTCCCCAAATGGCAAAGCTATGTGCGACTAACCAAGCCTAAAGTCGTTGCTCTGATCACTTTCACGTCGCTTGCCGGGGCGCTGCTGGCATCCTCCGCGCTACCGGGATGGAGGATACTTCTGTGGAGTACTCTCGGCGTGGCACTTGCAGCAGGCTGCGCGGCCACCATCAATCAAGTTATCGACCGATCGATTGACGCGCAAATGGCGAGAACACACGCAAGGCCGCTGCCGGCGGGACTGTTGACGCAGCAAAACGCCTTGGTGTTCGCGGCTGTACTGGGCGGCGCGGCGATGCTGATTTTGGGGTGGCTGATCAACGTTTTGACGGCGACTCTGACGTTTCTGAGTTTGATCGGGTATGCCGTGATCTACACGGCATGGCTAAAGCGCGCGACTCCCCAAAACATCGTGATCGGTGGTGCCGCCGGCGCTGCCCCGCCCGTGCTCGGTTGGGTTTCCGTAACAAATAGTATTGATCCCAACGCGTTGGTCCTTTTTCTCATCATTTTCCTATGGACTCCACCGCATTTCTGGGCCCTCGCGATTGCACGCCGCGACGACTATGCGCGCGCCAGCATCCCGATGCTCCCTGTAGTCCAGGGCGTCGAGCACACGCAGCGCCGGGTGTTGATGTACACGATACTGCTCGCCCTTGTTTCGCTGGTGCCATTTCTGATTCGTATGAGTGGGTTCATCTATCTATTCGCCGCGCTGGTGCTCAATGCACGCTTTCTCTACTACGCCCTGGCCCTGAATTTAACCGGCGGGAAGAAACTACCCATGCGCGTTTTCAAGTTTTCGGTGACTTACTTGATGTGGCTGTTTGCGGCGCTGTTGATCGACCACTATCTGCCAACCACGCAGATCCCTGCTGCCTAATGACGGATTCACACCCCTACACACACCTAATTTTTGCCCCGATCGCGTGTTATACGCTCCCCGATTTTGCACCAATACCAAAGTACTATGGACGCTTCACCATTGAGCTGGCAGCTTTGCCGCGATCGACCAGCCGCGACCCCAACAATGTAGGAGGTTAAATGCCTCTTCAAGGCATTTTTTAGGGCTGCCTGAACGGGATTCCGTCAATTACGCGGACGAGCGATCTGTGGACGGTGGCAATGGACGGCTGAAAATCACATATCGATTTTTTCCCCAACATACCAGAGGCCGCAATGATTCAGCGTCGGCTCGTTTCGGTGGTTGACGACGACGAGTCCGTTAGGGAGTCCCTGCCTGACTTATTGAAGGCACTCGGTTTTGCAGCCCAGACATTCTCGTCGGCGGAGGCCTTTCTTGCCTCCGACTATATCGATCAAACCAAATGTTTGATCCTCGACATCGCCTTGCCAACTATGACAGGACTCGATCTGCAGCACGAACTAAGGTTACGGCACAAGGAAATTCCAATCATCTTCATAACGGCACGTAGAGATGAAACCATTCGCCAACAAGCTTTTGGTCAAGGGGCGGTCGAGTTCCTGTACAAGCCGTTCAGCGACTTGGCCCTACTTGAAGCGCTCAACGTTGCATTTCAAACGGACGGGCACGCACATCCTAGCGCTGATCCCGCGCGTTTTGACTCCTAGAGCTGTGGGAAAAGGAACTGTAGCAACGAGCAGCCAAACCGACCGTGATTTCAATGTTCTCCCGCAATTAGCGTG